>Ga0209369_1000108_pt1 | contig 185350 bp, 181 predicted proteins | sample EBPBio142010_DNA_FD_185865 | JGI IMG/M metagenome (GOLD analysis project Ga0209369, IMG submission 185865) | Wastewater treatment Type I Accumulibacter community from EBPR Bioreactor in Madison, WI, USA - Reactor 1_10/4/2010_ DNA (SPAdes)... | ecosystem: Engineered > Bioreactor > EBPR >... | reverse complement strand
GCCGCCTGCGTTTCTCTTTCCAAATCAACGATGTCAAAGACCGAACCACCGAAGTGGCCCACCCGTTTAACGCCCGGTGGCCGGCGGAGGCGGCGATTTAGTCGCCACCGATTTCAGAGTCAACCGGCTGTTTCCAGCTTTTTGCGTTTTCTTTCCACCGGGGTGGCTTTGGACGCAAAGAACGTCTCGGAGCCGCCGAGGGGCTTGCCCCAGAAGGTCGAGAGATTCGGTTGAAGGCGCGGAACCTAGTGATTTCCGATTTCGAAATCAAGAGGCTTTCGTCTCTCTTTTTCGTTCCGGCCCGCCCGGTTCCGAGCGAGGCGGCGATATACGAGCGCCCCTTCACGGACGCAAGGGCGAAAACGTGGCAATGGCCAAGTTTCTCGCAGAGCGCGGGTCGGCGTCAGCCCGCGCCGATGTAGGCCTTCATGCTTTCGGCCTCAAAGGTGGCCTCGGCGATCTGGGACTTCACAAGGTCGCCGATCGAGACCACGCCCACCAGCCGCCCATCCTGCAGGACCGGCAAATGGCGTATGCGCCGATCAGTCATCCGCTCCATGAGAAGGGCTACGGTTTCCGTCGGCTCGGCGAAGACGACCTCCCGGGTCATGTAGTCCCCGACGGGGCGCGCCAGCGCCGAGCCGCCGTGCTGGGCCACGGCCCGGACCAGGTCGCGCTCTGAGACGATGCCAACCACACGATCACCGTCGCACACCACCAAGGCGCCGACCCGCTTGTTCTCAAGCGATTGAATGGTGGATTCCAGACTATCGGCAGCGCCAGCCGTATACACGTCCGGGCCCTTGTCCTTGAGGATCTCAGCAATGAGCATGGCTAAAATCTCCTTTGAGATTAGAACGTCGCCCATTCCGCGTAGAGAATCAATGTTCGGGGCCGACCGGACCGCCCCAGGGACCTGACCGGGGCGGCAATCTGGCCGGGACGCCGGCCATTCGCAGCCAGACGCCTACGCCGAACAGTCCCGCCGCCAGGCCGATCAGGTGCGCTTCCCAGGCGATTCCACGAATCGCCGTCGTCGGATCAAACCCGAGGAAGGCCACGATCAGATTCACCCCGACCCAGGCCGCCGTCATGCTCAGAACCCTGCGCGACAGCAGCGGCTCCAGAGCACCCCAGGGATTCATCAGCCGCGTCGCCGCCCCGATCAGGGCGAACACCGCTCCTGAGGCTCCAATAAGCGGAATATTCGAATCAGCGTGCAGCACCGCATACCCAAATGCGCTGACTACGCCGCCCATGAGGAAGAAGCCGAGGAACATCGCAGTTCCCTTCAGATCTCCTCCCAGCCGGCGGGCCAAGGGTGCGCCGAAGGCCAGGGCCCCCACGGCATTGGACCCCGCATGTATCCATTCGCCGTGCACCCCCATCGAGGTGACCAGCCCGTGCACCTGTCCGCGCCAGAGCGCCGCAGGAATCAGTCCGAATCGATAGGGCCAATCCGGCCCGATCCACGACTGAATGGCGTAGAGCCCGAGAATCAGCCCGACAATCAGCAGAACTGGTCCCGGCGCATTGAAGGCCGGTTCGCGTGCAGGCTGTGGCGGCGGCGATTCGATCATTGGTCGATCATGGTTAGCGAATCTCAAGCGCTTCTTAAGAAACGCCGCCCATCTTGGCCCCGACCGCCGTGTCTTGCACGCGGCCGAATCGGAGTTTGGGACAGCCGGCATGATGACGCTCAGCGCCCTGGGAAATTACAAGGTCGTGGCGGCCGTGGCCGCTGCGGGCCTTCTTGTCGCCGGTTGCGGCGGCGGCGGGGCGAGCAGCCATGGCCTGTACGCCGCGCCGATCGGCGGCGCGCCCGTGATCGCCAATCCGACACCCTATTCAGCCGCTCTGTATTGTCTGGCTGACTGGGCCCGCGCCAATGAACGTCCCTCGCCCCGCATCGCGGTCGGACGGATCTCGGACTACACCGGCCAGGTCGGCGAGAACGGTCGCATCATTACTCAGGGCGCCTCGCTGATGGCCATGACGGCCCTGGCCAAGGCCGGTGCGCGCCAGGTCGAACGCTACGACACCTCTGTCTCCGAAATGGAGATGCGCTATTCGGGCGCCATGCTGATCGGCGACGGCGAGCCCGAAGCGCCGGGCGGACCGGCCGAGCCGCGCCGCCTGATCGCCGGCCAGGTGCCAGGGTCGGACTATATTATTCAGGGCGGCGTGACCGAGGTGAATTTCAATATTCGCGGCTCCGGCGTCGAGTTGGGCGGCAGCGCCCCGGAAGACGACGACACCATGCCGCGCGGCGGCCTGTTCACCGCCCGCTCGGCGGTTATGAACGTGGCCATCGACCTGCGCCTGGTCGACACCCGCACCCAGGAGATCGTCGACGTCGTCTCCTATCAGAAGCAGATTATCGGTCGCGAAGTGAGCATCGGCTGGTTCGACTTCCTCAACGGCAACGTCTTTGACCTGTCGGCCGGCACCGGCGGCCAGGAGCCGGCCCAGTGGGCCGTGCGCGCCCTGGTCGAGCGTTCGGTGGTCGAGTTCATGGCCAATCTCTATGGCGCGCCCGGGCCAGAGGCCTGCCTCCAGGTCTCGGGCGACCTGATGTTCGGCACGACCGGAGCCACCGGCGGCTACTATCCGGCCTACGACAATGTGGGCACCAACAACGGCGCCACCCGGTCCGACCCGGCCCGCTGGCACGACGAGCGCGACCCGGACCTGCGCCGACGCGGCCGTTACTGACCGACCGCTCGCCTCCCCACGCGATGGGTTGGCGACAGATCACCAGCCCGGGGCGCGATAGGCGTCTTGGCCGCCCACGATGGTCAAGAGGGCGCGTCCGTTCGGGATGTCCTGGACCGGTGCGGTCATCAGATCGACGTCAAACACGGTGAAGTCGGCGCGAAAGCCCTCGCGGATCATGCCCAGCTCATCCTCGCGGAACGAGGCATAGGCCGGGGCCGTTGTGAACATAGCCAGCGCCTGGTCGCGGCTGACCGCCTCCTGAGCGCGCCAGTCCGGCCCCTGGAACCCATCCAGATCACGCCGGGCGACCGCCGCATAGAATTCGATCAGGGGCGAGCCGCGCTCGACCGGAGCGTCCGAGCCGCCGACCACCACCGCCCCGTCCTCGATCAGGGTGCGCCAGGCATAGGCGCCGTCCAGCCGTGCGCCACCCAGCCGAGCCGGCGCGAAATGCAGGTCGCCGATGGCGTGGCTGGGCTGCATCGAGGCGATGATCCCGTCGTCATGAAACCGGTGCAGGTCTTCAGGCCGCACGATCTGGGCGTGCTCGACACGCCAGCGGACCTGCGCCGTGACGCCCGCCGCCTCATACCAGTCCAGAACCTCGTCGTTGCCGCGATCCCCGATCGCGTGGGTCGCCACCTGGATCCCGGCGTCCAGCGCCCGGGCATAGACCGGACCGATCGTCTCAGCCGAGGTCTGCATCAGGCCCCGGGTGTGGGACGCGTCGGCATAGGGCTCGAACAGGGCCGCCCCGCGTGAGCCCAGGGCTCCGTCGGCATAGACCTTGATGGCGCGGGTGATCAGGCGCCCATCGTCGGTCCGGCGCGGTCCGCCAGCTAGCAGCGGCTCCGCCTCCGCCAGGTCGACGGCGTTGTAGATCCGGATGTCCATGTCGCCCTCGGCGTTCATGGCTTCCATCAGAAGGACGTCCCGCCAGGACACGCTCATATTGTGGATGCCGGTCCAACCCTGGGATGCATAGACGTCGATGCCCGCGCGCAGCGCCGCCAGCCGGCTCTGGGACGTGTCGGCCGGGCGCAGCGCATCGAGCATCATGGCGGCGTCCACCAGCAGGCCCGAGGGCGAGCCGTCGGCCTCACGCTGGATTTCACCGCCGGCCGGCGCAGCACTGGCCGGCGTGATTCCCGCCGCCTCGAGCGCGGCGCTGGACGCCGCCAGGGCATGACCGTCGGCACGGACTAGGACGACGACGCGGCCCGGCGCCGCGGCGTCCAGGTCATGACGGTTGAGGAAGCGGCCCTCGGGCCAGCGGGTTTCGATCCAGCCTCGCCCGAAGATGGGACCATCCGGGTGCGCCTCGGCCCAGGCGGACAGGCGGGCCATGGCCTCGGCCACTGACGCCGAACCCTCCAGATTCAGCGTCATGTCGCGCTGACCGATGCCGAGGAGATGCGCATGTCCGTCGGTGAAGCCTGGATAGAGCGACGCCCCCCTCAGATCGATTCGCCGCGTTCCCTCCCCGGCCAACGCCTCGGCCCCGGCCAGGGCGCCGACATGGACGATCCGCCCTTCATCGACCGCCACCGCCTCGGCCTGCGGATTGTTCGGATCGGCGGTATAGATCGGCCCCCCGAACAGGATCATGTCCGCCTCCTGCGCCCACGCAGGGCCGGCGACCAGGGCGAGGATGGATGCAATCAGGGTAAAACGGGTCATGCGCCATCTGTATGGCGCGCGGCCTGAGGCGGCTAGGGCCTCACAAGGCCTTCGCTCAAGGATCGGGAGAGAGGAACAGCGCGGTTGCGCCGCTCTCAGCTCGCGCGGGCGGCGCGGCGGATAGCCTGTTCGTCCATGGCGGCGGAATCGCGGCGTTGGGCGGCGGCCAGTTGGCTGAGGCGGGTCGCCTCGGCGACGTGCTCGAACTTCTTGAGCTCTTCAAACGCGGCCATTAGGGCGTCACGCGCGCCGGTCTCCTCGGTTTCGACTTCGCGCAGGTCGGACTGGGCTAGCGTGCGACGCAGCTTCCAGCCGCCCAGATAGGCCTCCAGTAGTTGGGCCGACGACGGACAGGTACGGGCGTTCTCGGTCTCGACCTCGCGCTCGGCGTCCAGCACCGCGACACGCATCTCGACCGTGGCCCGGCGCGTCGCGATATCGGCCAGACGCTTTTGCAGCGTCTCGACCTCATAGTTGGAAATGCGGATCAGCGACTGCGCCCATTTGGTCATTGGTCCGTCCCCTTCATCGTGCCCTGGTTCAATATGGCCTCCAGACGAACAAACGCTTCGTTAAGAGGGGTCGAATCGTCCTTGTCCTGACCCAGGAATTGCTCCAGCGCCGGATTGAGGGCGATGGCGCGGTCGACCATTGGGTCGGCGCCGGCGCGGTAGGCGCCGATGCGGATCAATTCCTCCATGTCGGCATAGGACGACAGGCACAGCCGCGCGCGCTTGTTCAGCTCCCGCTCCTCCGGCGTCTGGCAGTCGGGCATGGTCCGGCTGACGGACTTCAGCACATCCACCGCCGGGAAGCGGCCGCGCTCAGCGATCTTGCGGTCCATGACGATGTGGCCGTCCAGGATCCCGCGCACCGCATCGGCGATGGGCTCATCGTGATCGCCGCCGTCGACCAGAACGGTGAACAGCCCGGTGATCGGCCCGCCGCGCTTGCCGTTGGGCAGCACCGGCCCCGGCCCGGCCCGCTCCAGGAGCTTGGGCAATTCGGAAAAGACGGTCGGCGTATAGCCCTTGGTCGTGGGCGGCTCACCAGCCGCCAGGCCGATCTCGCGCTGGGCCATGGCGAAGCGCGTGACCGAATCCATCAGGCACAGCACCTCAAGACCCTGATCGCGCAGATATTCGGACAGGGCCAGGGTCATATAGGCCGCCTGACGCCGCTTCAGCGCCGGCTCGTCGGAGGTAGCGACCACGACGATGGAGCGGGCCAGGCCGGCCTCGCCCAGGGTCTCCTCGATGAACTCGCGCACCTCACGGCCGCGTTCGCCGATCAGGCCGACGACGACGGCGTCGCACGACGCCTCGCGCGCGAGCATCGACAACAGCACCGACTTGCCGACGCCCGAGCCGGCAAAAATGCCCAGACGCTGCCCCCGGCAAGTGGTGACAAAACAGTCCAGCGCCCGCACGCCCAGGTCCAGCCGTTCGCCGACGCGGTCACGGCTGTGAGCGGCCGGCGGCGCAGCGCGCAGCGGATAGGGAACCGGTCCACGCGGCAGTGGTCCCTTGCCGTCAATCGGCTGACCGAAGGCGTCGACGATGCGGCCCAGCCAGGCCGTCGTCGGGCGAACATTGGCTCCGTCGGCCACCAGTCGGATGTCGGTGCCGGGCGACACCCCCTCGACCGGACCGAACGGCATCAACAGGGCCTTGGCGTCGCGAAATCCGACGACCTCGGCCGGCAATGCGTCGTGACCGCCGCCGCGCTCGATCTCGGCCCGGGCCCCGACCGACAGCCGGCTCAGGCCACCGCGCGCCTCGATCAGAAGGCCCGAGACGGCCGCCACCTTGCCGGTCACCACCAGCGGGTCGACGGCGCGGACGGCATGGACGAGATGACGCAAGTGGAGGCCCCGGAAACTGTCCTCCACGGATGCGGGAACGTGGTTAACGGGGCGTGAAGTCAGGCCTCCTTCGGCTCGAACGCCTCGACCTCACCCTCGGGCGTATCGCGCGGTCCTTGCGCCCCTGACGTCACCACAGCCCCGACTGAGGCGCCGACAATGCAGGCGATGGCCAGCCACTGCTGTCCGGTCAACATCTCGCCGAGCAGGATCAGACCGGACACGGCGCCGATGGCCGGATCTAGGCTGAGCATGACGCCGAAGGTGCGCTTTGGGATGTGGCGCAGGGCCGCCATCTCCAGCGTATAGGGTACGGCGCTGGACAGGATCGCGACCAGCAGGCCCATGGCCAGGATCGACGGGCTGAACAGGGCACCGGACAGCACCGGCTCGATACCGACCGGCGCGACCACGATCATCGCCGCACCCATGCCCAGGGCCAGGGAGCGGCCGGCATCGAACTCTGAAAGCCGCTTGCCCAGCACGATGTACAGCGCCCAGAACACCGCCGCCAAGGCGGCGAAGCCCGCCCCGACCAGATCAATCGCCTGACCCGTCAGCGGCAACAGGAGCGCCAGGCCGACCACGGCCAGCCCGACCCAGGCGAAATGCGACAAGCGACGCGAGCCAAGCAGGGCCACCGACAGCGGCCCGAGAAACTCGATACCCAGCGCCACCCCGACCGGCAGGGTTCTGAGCGACAGATAGAAGAACAGGTTCATCGCCCCCAGCACCAGGCCGAACACCACCGTCAAGGCCAGGTCCTTCGGTGAGCGCCGCGCGCGCCATGGCCGGAAGATCACAGCCATCAGCAGCGCCGACAGCACCACGCGCAGCGTCACCGTCCCCTCGGCCCCGATGGCCGGGAACAGGGTCTTGGCCGCCGCCGTGCCACTGGCGAAGGACAGCATGGCCGCGATCATGAGCGCATAGGGCCATCCGGTGCGGACCAGATCGGGCAGTTTCACGGGTTTCAGGGCGAGGGACATCATGCCTATGAGCCTAGCGAAATCGGCGCTGTGCTTCCCGGCGATTTTAGACGACAGTATGCCTGTTTTCGTCGGGAATGATCTAATGACGCCGGATTTCGTCACATTGGACGCCTTCGACCGCAAGCTGCTGGCGCGGGCGCGGATCAACAATCTGGAACCGGCGCGGGTGACGGCGGAGGCGGTCGGCCTGTCGGAATCGGCGGTGCTGCGGCGTCTGCGCCGCCTCCGGGCCGAGGGGGTGATCGCGCGCGACATCGCCATCATCGACGCCGACCGGATTGCGCCGCGCATCGTGCTGCACGTCCTGGTCAAGATGGCTTCGCAGGACCGCAACGCCGCCGACGCCTTCAAAGCGGCGATGCGGGCGAGCCCGGAGGTCCAGGCCGCCTGGGACGTCACCGGCGAATGGTCGTTCCTGCTCTATCTCGTGGTGTCGTCGATGCGCGACTATGAGGTCTTCGGCGAGCGCGAGCTGACCACCGAGGCCCACGTCAGCCAGTTCCAGAGCATGATCACGATCCGCGAGGTCGTGGCCTTCGATCCGTCGCGTCAGGCGCTGGCCTGATCCAGCCGGTCGAGCAGGTCGCGGGCAAAAACGCTCAGCGTATCATCGCGCGCGCCCATGACGATGATCCGGTCGCCCGGCTGGGCCAGAGCGATCAGGCGGTCACCGCAGGCGGGTCGATCCGCATAGGCCTCGGCCTGCATCCCCAGAGCGACCAGATCGGCGACCAGATCGGCGCTGCCGACCGACCGGTCCGTGGTGCCGCCGTAGTAGACCGGCTCGGGCATGATCAGGACGTCGCCCGGCGCCAGACCCTGTTGGAACGCCTCGGCCAGCTCGCGTCGCATCAGGCGGATGGGACCAAAGCCGTGCGGCTGGAACATGACGAGCAGCCGCCCATCGAAGGCGCGCAGGGTCCGCAAGGTGGCGCCGATCTTGTCCGGATTGTGGGCGAAATCGTCGATGACGGTGACGCCGGCGACGGTTCCGGTCACTTCCAGCCGGCGGCGCACGCCGCGGAAATCCGACAGGGCGGCGGTGGCGGCGGCCAGGTCCACGCCCAGCGCCTGAGCCGCCAGCAGCGCGGCCAGGGCGTTGGCGACATTGTGCAGGCCCGGCGTCATCAACCGCACGGGCCAGGCGGCGCCGGAGGGTGTGTGCGCCTTGAAGTCAACGCCGTCCGGGCGCTGGACGACATCAGCGGCGGACAGGTCGGCGGCGGGGGAAACCAGGCTGAAGGTCACGGCCCGACCACCGGCCCGAGCGGCCAGGGCGGCGCTTTCGTCGTTGTCGAGGTTGAGCACCGCGACCCGGGCCTTGGCCACGAAGTCCCCGAACAGCTGGCGCAGTTCGTCCATAGACTTGTGGTCGAGGCTGACGTTGGAGACCACGGCTATGGTCGGATCATAGAGCGCGATCGAGCCGTCACTCTCATCGACCTCGGCGGCGAACAGGTCCGGCGCCCCGACGCGGGCTGCGGCGAAAGGCGTCTCGGGCGTCACATAGTTGAGCATATCGGCGCCGTTGATCACCATCGGGTCCAGGCCGGCTCGGTCCAGGATCCAGCTCAACATGGCGGTGATGGTCGACTTGCCCGAGGTGCCGGCCACGCCGATGCGCTGATCGGCGCCATTGAACAGCTGGCTAAGCAGCTCGGCCCGGCGCTGGATGCGGGCGCCGACGCGCCGCGCCGCGACCATGTCCGGCACCGTATCCTCGACGGCGGCGGAAGCGACGACAATCTGGGCCGCATCGGTGACGCCCGAGCCGTCTTGCGCGAACAGGGTCACGCCCTGATCGCGCAGGAAGTCGAAGCGCGCGGCGATGCGGGCCTGATCCAGCGCCCGGTCAGAGCCGGCGACCGCGTGGCCGCGCGCGCGCATGATCATCGCCAGCGGGGCCATGCCCGAGCCGCCGACGCCGCAGAAAAAGTAGGACGGATTCGTCATCGGGCCTCTATAGACCGGACCAAGCGTTTGGGGAGAGGGCGTTGAGCGCCAAACCGTTCAGGATCGGCGTCGTCGCCCCAGCCGGGCGTTTCAGCCCCGAGGCCGCCGAACGCGTCGTCAAGCTGGCGGCGATGCGGGCAGGCCGTCCGGTCGAGGTCGTCATCCACCCGCAGTGCTTCCTCAAGGACGGCCATTTCGCCGGACCTGACCGGGCGCGCGAGGACGCCCTGGTCGAGGTGGCCAATGATCCGGCCATCGACGCCATCTGGTTCGCGCGCGGCGGCTATGGTTCCAACCGCATAGCCGAGACGGCGATCCGGCGGTTAGCCCCCAAGGCCTTGGCCAAGCCGTTCCTAGGATATTCGGATCTGGGCTTCGTGCTGGCCGGGCTGGCGCGGGCGGGAGCGAGCCGAGCCGCCCATGGTCCCATGTGCCAGGACGTGCTGCGCGGCGGCGGCGAAGCGGCGGTCATGCGGGCGCTGGACTGGCTGGTCGAGGCCGACCCGGCGGCGTGCGAGCCGGCGGCGCTGGCGGCGCCGAGCCTGGCCTTCAATCTGACGGTGCTGTCGAACCTGCTCGGCACGCCGCTAGAACCAGACTTCAGTGGGCGCGTCCTGATGATCGAAGATCTATCCGAGCATCTGTACCGGATCGACCGGAGCCTGTTTCACGTCACCTCGAACCTCGCGGTGCGGGGGGCCGTCGGCATTCGCTTAGGCCGGATCTCCGATGTGCCGGACAATGATCCGCCGTTCGAGCGTTCGGCTGAAGAGATCATGCGCCATTGGTGCGCGGTTTCGGGCATCCCGTTCCTGGGGCAGGCGGACATCGGCCACGATGTCGCCAACAAGGTGGTCCCATTCTAGGCGTCGACCTTTGGGAGACGGACGATGCGACTGGCCCTTGTATCAAGTCTGGCGATGAGCCTGGGCGCCTGCGCGGCAACGCCGGCCGGCGGCGGATCGACCGTGTTCAGCGGGGAGGCATCGGCGGGTTTGAACCAGACGGCGGTGATCGGCGATGTCCACATCCGGCCGCTGGAGGTTCTGGAGGACAGTCGCTGCCCGCAGGATGTGGACTGCGTCCACGCCGGCTTCTTCCGGGTGCGAGTCGAGATCCGCACCCACCACGAAGCCCGCACTGAGGTGATGGAGTGGAACCGGGGTCTGGCTCTGGAAGATGCCCGCAGCCTTAGGCTGACGCAGATCACGCCGGGGCGGCGCCATCAGGGACCGCCAGATCCCAGCCCCTATCGTCTGACCTTCACATTGGGGCCAGGCGATTGAGGCTTGACCCAAAAACAGGGTGAAAGCCGCCCGCCGGCGGGGCGGACGGCTCTCGTCTCCAGACCGGTTCAGGCCTGCGGGGTCGGTGGCGGGTCGCAGGCGGCCCGGCGCTGGAGAGGTCTTAAGGCTCTTGGGACCGCCTAGGCGTCCTCGTCCTGGCCTTCTTCAGGCTCGGGGTGACCCAGCATATCCTCGGCGATGCGCTCTGTTGAGCCGCGCACGGCCTTCTCGATGGCGTCAGCGATATCTGGGTTAGCCTTGAGGAACTCGCGCGCATTCTCGCGGCCCTGGCCGATCCGGGTTGAGTCATACGAGAACCACGAGCCGGATTTCTCAACCACCCCGGCTTTGACGCCCAGATCGATGATCTCGCCCAACTTGGAGATGCCCTCGCCGTACATGATGTCGAAGATGACCTCGCGGAACGGCGGCGCGACCTTGTTCTTGACGACCTTAACGCGGGTGGAGTTGCCGACGATCTCGTCACGGTTCTTGATCGCGCCGATGCGGCGGATGTCCAGACGCACCGAGGCGTAGAATTTCAGCGCATTGCCGCCGGTCGTCGTCTCGGGCGAGCCGTACATGACGCCGATCTTGTGACGAATCTGGTTGATGAAGATGACGATGCATTTTGACTTGGAGATCGAGCCGGTCAGCTTGCGCAGCGCCTGGCTCATCAGGCGGGCCTGAAGGCCCGGCAGGCTGTCGCCCATCTCGCCCTCGATCTCCGCCCGCGGCGTCAGGGCGGCGACCGAATCGACCACCACGATGTCGACCGCGCCGGAGCGGACCAGGGTGTCGGTGATCTCCAGCGCCTGTTCGCCGTGGTCCGGCTGGGACACCAGCAGGTCATCCAGATTGACGCCCAGCTTCTGGGCGTAGGTCGGATCCAGCGCATGTTCCGCATCGACAAAGGCGGCGACTCCGCCCTTTTTCTGAATCTCGGCCACCGTATGCAGGGCCAAGGTGGTCTTGCCCGAGCTTTCCGGGCCGAAGATCTCGATCACCCGACCAACCGGCAGGCCGCCGATGCCCAGCGCCATGTCCAGGCCCAGCGAGCCGGTCGAGACCGATTCAATCTCATTGGCCTGGCCGGCGTTGCCTAGCTTCATCACCGAGCCTTTGCCGAAGGCGCGGTCGATCTGGGCCAGCGCCGCCTCGAGCGCCTTCTGCTTTTCGCCGTCCTGTTTGCCCACGAGTCTCAAAGCCGCCTGCGCCATCGATGGTCTCCCCTATCGCACGATTCCCGCCGCCGTCCGGTCAGCCCGCCTAGGACCCGCCGCCGCGACCAGGGCACTATGTGCATGGTTTGTTCTCGTTCGCAATATGTTCTCGTTTGCCGAGTGGCGGGATAGAGCTACCGGCCGGATGGACCGCACTCTGGGCACTAGGTCGGATTAAGCCGAAGCTCGTCGCTCAAAAGTCGTCCATGTAGTCGTCTGTCGCCCTCTTAATCAGCCAATCGACTTCATCAGCCCAGCCCTCAGGTAGGCTTAGCGTGATCATCAAAGTGTGAGTGCCGCTGAGCGACTCCTGGGCCAGGGTCTCTGATAGGAACGTCGGCATCCGCGAGACTTCCTCCAGCACATAGCCGGCGACGCCCACGAACTTATTTTGCAAATCGCGGAATATGGGATCGACCGATGTAAATCGGACCTCTTCCTCCCAAGCGACAATGCTGCTGCACACCTCGGCATACAGTCGGCAGGTGTTCACAATTTCATGGTCATCGCCCGGAATACCCGGCTCGCCCCAAGCCCGTGCGAATTCCTGACTGATGAGCCCGTTGCAGGCTGTCACGATGGCTTCGATCTCGTGCAATCGCGCTTTCATCCACGGAATAAAGTCGTCCCTACCAACCTGCTTGGATGGTTTGACGTATAGCCCTCGCTTCAATGCGCTCCAGCGACGGGCAATGGGAGCCGTCTCAAATCGCAGCACCTCAGCCGTCAGCCGATATTCCCAAAGCGAGTCCTTTTCGAGAAGGATGCGTTCGGCGAGATAGCTAAGGCGACCGAATTCTTCGAGGTGCCGATCTTCAAACCGTCGACGGAGATCAGCACCGGCTTTGCCAACCTGCTCCGCGGTCACCCGTTCATGCTCTCGCTGCCATTCAAATAGTAGACCGGCAGGGAACCGCTGCTCATCGTCATCAACGATCTTATGGCAATTGGCGCACAGCCAAATCGCGTTCGCGATCGCGCTGCGGTCCGCTGGCGTCATTTCGGGCCTGTATCTGGCGGACCCTGCGTTTGCGCCAAATATGTGAGCGGCTTCGCCAACATTGACGGTGTCCATCGGCGTATCCGCTGGCCCGCTTGTGATCGCGCGGCAGTCTGGATTGGAGCAGCGGTTCGCGGCCCGCTTCGCGAGTGTGGCGACGACAATCTTCTTGAAGCGGTCCTCTGTGGCCACATGAACTCCTATGGGCTCGGCAATAGCGACTTTCGAAGGGGAGCTCTATCCGCTTGCTGAGTCGATCCCGCTGCTGTCCGCAGGCCACTCAGGACGCGTCATGGGCGTCCCACGAACCAAGGCCTCGGCAAACTTGAGTCTATCTTCGATCACCGTTCGCAAATCCGCCCATTCGCCTTCCGACGCTGTAGCGTCCGGGCGCGTTTCGAGGTCGCTGGCCATTGTGTCGACGAGCAGCCTGACGGCGCTCACCACAAGGCGCATTGTCATGAGCCTACGAGCCACCGACAAGCTGCTGAAATTGTTGTCGAGCTCGTAGACCGGAAATCGTCCGATGTCGTCGATTAGGCCGGTCATGCTTAGCGAGGCTTGCCTCAGTGACAGGGCAAAAGGAGCAAAGTGCGCAGAGGTCCGATAGAAGCTCTCGATGACCTCATAGCCGTGCATGAGAAGACGTTTTGCCTCCCCCTCCAGTTGGCGCTTTCGCCTCCAGCTCGGCGCAAATGCTGTGACGTAGGTCACGAAGAGAGCGAGCACAGCACCGAGGAACTGAGCCCAACCGGACAACCCCTCATGGGCTTCTAGCCACGCGATCATTGTATCCATGTAGCGGTCCCGAGGAGCGTAGCTGTTGGCATAGCATCGCCTCTCTCAGCGCTTGATCAAGTGCTGGTTATGACTCTGCTCGATTGAGCGTTCCCAACACCCGCCACCTGACACACCCGACGGGCCAGTTGAGGTGTGAGGCGACAAACCCCGTCTGACCGCACCACAAAATCCGCTCCGGTGAACACGGACGACAGCATAAACTTGAGCACCTTCGCGTCGATTTCGGCGCGGCGCGGTTCGATCATATCGAATACGAACGCGAAGGCGTCGGCTTCCTTGCGATCGTGATGCATGATCCCCCGACGCGGATCATAGCCTTCCGCCACCAGTTCGATCTGAACCTGGCTGGAGAGCATCCCATAGGCGTAGTTCAGCACCGCATTCATGGGGTGTTTGGCGTTGCGATTGGATAGTGAGCGCCTTCCGGCGATGGTGTTGCGGCCGTTGATGGTGAGCCAAGCATCGGGAACAGGATGACGGCGGCGCGACCGCCATTCTAGTTTTAAGCCCTGCCAGGATGCGAAGTAAGCTCCGGCGGCAACGGCCTCGATCAGGCGCAGTTCGTCGATGCTCGCGACGGAGCCGCTGTCGATCTTCCTCAGCGCGCTTTCGATGCGGCTGATCGCCGGGGCCGCGATCTTGCTCGGAATGACCTGGCGCAAGGTGTCCAGGCTGGTCTCCAGCTTCTGGCGGATCAGGTCACACGAGAACGTCAAGCGCCTGGCAGGATCGGCGCGGGTTTCGATCTGCCAGCGGACCTTTTCCGGGCACATGGCGAACCCGGCCCCGCCGATCACGCTGGCCACGTCGCCCTGATAGTTCAGCCGGCAAAGGGGGACGTCCTGCTCTGAAAGCCAACTCACCACATCGAACGAAAGGGAGCCGCTGCCGTCGAGCATGACGATACGTGGCGGCAGATCGCGGGCCCCTTTGAACAACCGGATTTCACGGCGTTCCTGCGGCCAGTGGGTGAAGCCGTCGCGGATGAGTAGCGTGCCTTTGTCGATCTTCAGCGAGACGCCGTGACCACACAAGATCAGCGGATCGCGGGGGCGCTCGTGTTTGCCAGGACGCTGTCGAAGGCGAGCGTTTTGGGCGCTCCAATGCTCATTGCGAGCAGCCCAGGCGACATCATCTTGCCTGCCGATTTCCGCCATTGATCCCACGGTCTAAACTCGAGCTCAGCGAGCTCGTGGCTCGCCAATTCTTCTAGCAAATTCTTACGGGAATCGGAATCCATCAGATGCTTTCGTAGGCGCTCAGGATTGATGGATTTTGCGATTTCGTCGCCACCTTCATACGCCTCGCGCAGTCGCATCGACATGAGCCAAACACGCTCAGCCTCGCCAGCGAGGGTGGCGATCTCATCGCTGCTGAGCAGTCGATTAGGCCGACGACGTAGGCGCGCAATCCCGACAGCGCCGGACATGATGAGCGTCAATTGCAGGGACTTGATCATGGCCTGCGTGATCCGAAGGCCAAACGATCCGCGTCCGTAAATCCAAGCCGTCGCCTCATAGAAGCAATGCGCGATCTTCATGGCCTTGCGCGCATCATCGCGAGCGATGGCGATTTCCTCATCGCCTAAGTCCTCTATCGTGGATGTGGCCGACATCGCCTGCAATAGGACGCCGAGATCAGCGCCAAGATTGAGACGTTGATGGAGAACCTGATGCATCGTTCCATCATCAAAGCCTAGGGCATGTTCCACCTGGGCTTGATCGGACTCATCGCGATCAGACGCTGGAAAGCTGAAGACCGAGAACTCGCCCGTGGCGACATCGGCGGCGGCATCGATGATGCGAGCAACACCCAGGCTGTCTGTTCTTCGTCCGATCTTGTGGAGAACACCCGCGAGCTTCTGCGTCTCAGCGAGACGCTCTCCCAAGGTCAGCTCCAAGGCGTCCGGGTCCGAAAATCGACGCGCCCATTTCCCAAACAATCGGCCCGTCCTTTCCGCCCGCGCGAGGGCCGGTCGCCAATAGCACCCGTCCACCTCAAACCCCGCCGCCCATAGGATTGCTCCAGCGCGGTCGATGGATCGAACGTGTTTTAGAACCCGCTCGACGGCCACGGCCTGTTGGATGCTTCCGACGGCCTGCGAGACCTCGCTACCCGCCGCGCGGCCATCTGCCCGATAGATCGGGCTCTGATGCGCCTTGGGCAAAAGCCCTTCGTTTCTCCACCGCTCAAGCTGGCGATCGGTGGCCGTGCCGCCAAGGCGCTCAAGCTCGCGCCGAAAATCAGCCTGCGACACCCATCCTGGCGGCGGTGATTTGTTAGAGCTCCCCGTCAAACGTCGGTTCCCGATGATTCGCGCGCATCATTGTCGCGCTCCCTGACACAGATGGGAGCGCAGCTATGGCTCGCAATCGAAACTACAAGCTCGAATACCAACGCCGCATCTCGCGCGGGCTGGCCAAGGGCCAAAGCCGTGCGGCTGCTAGAGGGCATCCACGAGCCGATGATCTACCCAGACCCGAACCGGGGACGATCGACCGCGACACTGCGGTGGAACGTGCTCTCGGTCATATGCGGCGTGGCCTGTCTCAGTCCGCCGCCGCTCGGATGTCCGGCGTGTCGGTCGAGGCGCTCAGACGCCACCGACTCTTGCACACCCGATCTCTGAGGGACGGCCGCCAGTGGGTCATCTTCGATCTGAGACCTCAGGGGTTCTGGATCGCCTCTGAGGGCAAGTTCGTCACCGTGATTCTGACTAATGACGACGGCAGTCAGGTCAGCGCCTATTGGCGCGCGGTTGATAAGTTTCTGGCGACCAATGACGACGAACACCTTTGGCCATTCGAGGGCGATGGCGTCCATGACGTGAAGGGCAAATATCACCCGTTTGAAACCCGCCCTAACATTCTGCGCAGGATGGAAGCCGTCGATGATCTGAACTTCATCGAAATCTACGCGGACGTTCAGTGATGGACCCGCTGGAACACTACCGCCGTCGCCTTGTAGTCCGTCATAGGGGCTTACAGCGCCTTGGCGTTCACAATGTCCGCTGCATCTGTGGTGAGACCGATCCGGTGTGTTTCGAGGCCGATCATATCTATCGCCGCGACCTGGACGATGCCTGCCGGGGCCTCTGCGTGAACTGCCATCGTAAGCGCAGCGCTCGCGCTGAATCCGAGCACCCCAAAGTCGGTGTGGCTCCCGGCGATCCTTTTGAACGGCTCGGCCACATGCTCCTGGGCGTCTGCGACTATCTCACCTTCATTGTCGAACATCTGAAAGCCGCTGCCGCGATTATGTTCCGGCTCGCCGGTCGAGGCCTGTCGCTGGACGAATGATCGTTCATGGCGCCCGATGACCGTGGATTGGCTAATGACCCGATTGACCGGCTCGTCATTCAGCTACGCGCCTATGTCGCCCGCCCACGGCGGCGAACACGCCATCGCGCAAGGCGCGTTTGGAACTCGGGCTTGTGCATCGTCTTCGATACAGAGACCACGACCGATCCCTCCCAGCGACTGAGGTTCGGCGCGTTCCAGATCAGACACCGTGGCGCACTGATCGTGCGGGGTCTGTTTCATGCCGATGCTGCCTCACCGGAAGACCGAGCCGACCTTGAGGTGGCGTTTCGTGATTTGCGATCCACCGGTGATGGCGAACGGCTTGAGTTGATGCCGCACTCTGAGTTTGTGGAGCGCGTGATCTTCGGCTGGGGCCTTGAAGCCGGAGCGATGATCGTCGGTTTCAATCTTCCCTTCGATCTCTCTCGCCTGGCCATCGACCACACCTATGGGAAGCGGTCGATGAAGGGCGGGTTCAGCTTCACCTTGGCGGACGGCTGGCCCAATGCGCGCGTCAAACACCTCTCCCAACGCGCGGCCTTCATCAACTTCGCGGGGCGACATGGGCGAGACAAATCTCCAGATCGCGGCTTCTTCGTCGATGTGAAGACCCTGGCCGCCGCCCTGCTTGGGCAGTCTCATTCGCTGGCGAGCTTGTCCGCCCTGCTGAAGACCACGCCAAAGACCGCGTCCGAAGATTTCAAAGGACGGCTGACGCCCGAGATGGTCGCCTACGGCCTGAATGACGTTCAGGCGACATGGGAGTGTTTTGAGGCTCTGGCGGCGCGATACGCGGGGCTTGGTCTGTCGCGGACCGGCCTACACGACCTCTATAGCGAAGCCAGCCTCGGAAAGGCCTATCTTCAGGCCATGGGGCTTCGGCCCTGGATGGAGGTCCAGCCGGACTTTCCGCCCGAGATCATCGGCCAGATCATGAGCGCCTACTATGGAGGCCGCGCCGAGGTGCATATCCGGCGCGAGATCACCCCGGTGATCCATTGCGACTTCCTGTCGATGTATCCGACCGTCTGCACCCTGATGGGGCTCTGGAGGTTCGTCATCGCCGATGGTATGGATTGGGCCGATGCGACGGACGACTGCCGGGCCTTCGTCGAGGCCTGCGATCTGGAGCGGCTTCGCAAGCCGGCGACATGGCGACAGTTGCATATGCTCGTGCAGGTGCTGCCCGAAGACGATGTGTTCCCCGTGCGGGCGCACTACGATCCGGATCAACCCGCCACCATCGGGGTCAATCGACTGACCAGTCATGAACCGCTTTGGTTCACCCTGGCCGATGTGCTGGCCTCAAAGCTTCTGAACGGAAAAGTACCCAAGATCGTTTCGGCGATCCGGTTCAAGCCGCTCCAACCGCAGGCGGGGCTCAAATCCGTGAGGCTCGCGGGGGCCGACCTCGATCCGGCCACCGATGACTTCTACGCCTCGATCATCAATTTGCGCCGTCACGTTCAGGCCCGGCAGAAGGCGGTTGAACCCGGCGACCGCGATCGGTTGGAGGCCGAGCAACAGGGCCTCAAAATCCTGGCCAACGCGACCAGCTACGGCATCTTCGTCGAACTCAACGTCCAATCGCTCGACCACACTCGACCCGCCACTCTCTATGACCATCATGGTCGTGGGCGGCAGATCGGCACCGCTAAGATCGAAGAGCCGGGGCGGTACTTTCATCCGCTTCTGGGGGCGCTGATCACGGGCGCGGCGCGCCTCATGCTGGCCTTGGCCGAGCGCAATGTTCTCGACCAAGGTCTGGATTGGGCTTTTTGCGACACCGACAGCCTGGCCATCGCGAACGCCTCGGGGCTTTCGACCGATGAGTTCGAGGCCCGTGTCGAGACTGTGCGCCGATGGTTCGAACCGCTTAACCCCTATGACCGACAAGGCTCTATCCTTCAGCTTGAGAAGGTGAACTTCCCACCCGGTCAGCATGATGGTCTCGAACGTCTGCGTCCGGTGAATTGCCTAGCGATCTCCGCCAAGCGCTATGTGCTGTTCGATCGGGACGATGACGGCCAGCCGGTGATCCGCAAGGCCTCGCGTCATGGGCTGGGCCATCTGCTCGCACCCTACAAGGACCCGGACCCTACCCGCACCGGGCGGATCGGTGTTCAGCTCTGGCAGGAAGACCTATGGCGCGAGATCATCCGAGCCCATGATGAGGGCAGCCCGGATCAACCTCAGTTCGATCAGCTGCCTGGCCTGGATCAACCAGCGGCCACCCGCTACGCCGTGACCAATCAAACGCTGATGTCCTGGTTCAAGGGCTACAACGCAGGACTGACGGAGGCGGAGCGGGTTCGTCCCTTCAACTTCCTTCTGACCTATCAGCCGAAGTCTCGGCTGGAGATGGCGGCGATCGACCCCAAGACACTAGATTCGACGCTTTGGCGAAGGCGGTCGCCGAAGCCCGCCTCTCGGTATTCGTCGGATCTCATCACAGATCGGCCCGAGGTGTTTGATCGGGCCACGGGCGAACCGATCTCATGGGAACATCTTCGATCCTACGGGCGCGCCCTGTCGCGCCACCACCTGCATCCGGAGCCCAAATTCCTAGACGGGGAGGACACAGATCAAGGGACGCTGTCGCGTCGTCATGTCGAAGTCTGGGCCGCGTCCGCCATTGGCAAGGAAGCTGACAATCTCGACGAACGCGAGGCGTTCGGGGAAGGTGATGATCCGATCTCCTACGGAGTCGCCGTCGAGGGGCGTCGAATGCTCGTCGCTGATCTGGAGACGATGCAGGCGGAGTTTGGGATCAGCGATCGGACCTTGATCGCCCAAGCCAGAGTCTCGCGACGGACGCTTGCGACGCTGCGGAACGGCGGGCGTATAGCAATGCGGTCGATGCTCGCCGTCATGACGGCGCTGGAAGAACAGCGCCAGGAAAAGGAGGCGGCAGCAGGTGATCGATGTCGATGGCTTGAGATCGCCATACAGCTTCGCGATGAAATCGGAAGCGGCAATAGGCTGGCTGATTTGTTGGGGATCAGCCGCCCTTATCTCCATCGCATCTTCACCGGGGGGAAGTCGATGACCAGTCAGATGATTGAGCGGATTGAACGACTCAAAGAAGAATTGTTACGGGACTGACGATCATCGCATCAGCCTCAATATTCCGGTCAATGATCACTTGCCTAGCGGCCGCTGCAACGCGTCGCCTCAGACGGCTCATCACCTGCCTAAACAGGTGCGATAGGGATTCTTCCTGGTTAACGACAATGCCCCCCCACCTTGTCGCGCAGGACCGGAGCAGCAATAGTGCGTCGAGAGATCGTCGTTCTTGGGAGGGGGTGGTGGTTTGGCTGAAGCCTTATTGGACACCTACGCGGGGCTAGTTGTAGCGGGCACGCCGCAAGCCAAATGGGCCGCGTTGACGTCTGGCCTCGCAAGAATCGGCCTGGACCAGATCAACTACGCCTTCCTGGACTTCGGAACCTATGGTCGTATGGACGCGCGCGGCGACCCGGCCATGTCGACCATGCGGCGCGACTGGATCGAGCACTATACGGCCCAGCGATACGACATGGACGACGACATCGTCGCCCATGTGCGCGCCGGACGGTTCGACCCCAAATTCTATCGCTTGAGCCGCCCGGACCATTTCGAGCACCGCGATATGGCCGAGGAGGCGCGCGAGGCAGGGCTCCAGGCCGGACTTCTGACGCCCCTGCCCGGTCCGTGGGGTGACCATCTGCCGGCGGCGGGTATCGTCATGGGGTCGAGCCTGGGTGAGGCTGAGGCCGAACGCATCGCCCGCGACCACGCCCCGCACCTGATCGCCCTGGCGCATCTGTTGCACACCGGCCTGTCGGGTGAACTGCTGCGCCGCCGCGCCGGCTCCGCGTCCTTGTCAGGCCGGGAGCGAGACTGCCTGACGGCTGTGGCGGGCGGCCTGCGCACAGCCCAGATCGCCGACCGGCTAACGCTGGCCGAGGTGACGGTGAATCTCTACCTCCGCAACGCCCGCCGCAAGCTGGCCGCGCGCACCCTGCCCGAGGCGGTGGCCAAGGCGATGCTGTATGGGCAGATCGTGGTGGGGTGAGGAGGCGTACCTATCGGAATCGATAGATTGAATGCGCTAGTCGCCGGCGACAGCATGCATGCGAACCCCACCGATGGAGGATCGAGCATGCTGGGTACTGTCGGACTATCGCTTCTGACGCTGGCTGCGCAAGACCCTGCCGCCGCCTTCGAGGTCTGTTCGCCGCCTGCGGTTCCCGATGGCTACACTGTTCTGGTCCCCTTCGGCGTTTTCGATCCAAGACCAAGCATTGCTCAAGTCAGGGACCTTCACGAGTATCATTCGGGCCGACGAAACGCCCCATTCTCTGAGCGGATGAACAGCCTCAACGAAGATGTGAGAAACCTGTTCAACCATTATCGAACGGGCCTGATGAGCGTCTATGAAGGACATCGCATCGAGTTTCGGGTCCGTCATAGCGTCTCGGCCGCTCCCAGGGATCGGCATTTTCGACATGCCGCACCACCTGGATATCAGTTCGACACCTCCACATGGAGTTGGGAAGGCAGCGGACTTCGCAACCACTGGCAACAACCCGACCAGATTGCGATTCATATGCGCGGTCACAGCGTCGCGGGGTGGGGAAGAATCGAGGCCGTGGTGCCTCAATCCGAGGCGGTCGCCAGGGTGGAAAGCTGCCTTGAGGTGATCCGGAGCGAACTCATTCGGCTGCATCTTCCGACAGATCGTACACCCGACTTTCCGCCCAGCGTGGATACGGTGCCCAGCGGACAGTAGCCTCGTTTATTGCAAAGCTGATCTGTTCTAACCTGTTCGCTGCCGAACTTTTATACTGAAAAAGGCAATATGACGGCCGTAGACATGGACCCCGGTTTCCGCCTGATCGGTGACCCCACGATCGCACAGATCGACGCGGTCTGTCGCCTGCGCGTTGAGGCCTGGCGCGGTCAGGCTCAAGTGTTCGCGGGGGTGACCGAATGGCGGGACCGTTGGGACGACGTCGCTCAGCATCGCCTGCTGATCGACCCGGACGGGCAAATCGCCGGGGCGTTGCGCTTCAGCCTGCATGACAATCTGGTGGACCTGCCGGACGGTGGGGTGTGGGCGGCGGGCGTGGGCCGTCTGCCGCGTCCGCTCGCCTATTTCAGCCGCATGTTCGTTGTGCCGGCCTGGCGAGGGCGCGGACTGTCCATCACCCTGGATCGCGCCTCGCTAGCGGAGCCCCAGCGGCAAGGCGCGGCAAGTGTAGTGTGCATGACCGGCAGCGTGGGACGCAATCGTGAGCGGGCGAAGCGGATGAAGGATTTTGGCTGGACCCTGATCGGTCAGGCCTCGGCCCAGAACCCCGAAGCCATGTTTCATGCGACGCACCTGCCGCTCGTGTTCGCGGCGCGGTTCGACGGGCAGCCTGTGAGCGCTGCATGATCGGACATTTCTATCTGTTGCATGAGGGCGAGGCGGCCTCGGCCCTGGATCGCGCGGCCATCGTCGGGGCCGCGTGCGCTCGGGCCGACGTCCCATTCACCGCCCTTGACAGCCTGGCTGTGGACTACGGCGATCTGCCCCGGCTCGCGCCCGGGGACATGCTGTTCAACGCGGGGCGGGGGTCGGTGCGGCTGGAGACGTTGTTGTCGCGGCCGGGCGTCGCGACCTTTCGCACCTGCGGTGCTACGCGCTTCACCAACGGGTCGGATACCACGGTCCATTGCGCGGCGATGGAGGACCTGGGTCTGCCTCAGCCGCGCACCATCCACCGCCTTCCTCGGGACCATGCCGGGCTGGAACGCGCGGCCCGCGCCCTGGGGGGCTTCCCCCTGGTCATCAAGGTCGTGGGCGGCACCCTGGGGGTGGGGGTGATGGTGGTGGAATCCCAGCGCTCCCTGCGCTCTATCGCCGACTATCTGAACAGCACCGGCGACGAGTTCATCCTGCGTCAGTTCATTGAGGCGGCCCATGTGGCGCGGCTGGTGGTGCTGGGCGATCGGGTGGTGGCGTCCCTAAAATACGCCGTGGGCGAAGACGACTTCCGGGGCCTGCCTTATCGCATGGGCGGTCAGGTGATGCATTTCGGGCCCGAGGTCGAGGCCTTGGCCGTAAAGGCAGGCCGCGCCGCCGAATACGAATTCACCGGGGTGGACATCCTGCTCGATCACGAGGGTCGCCCCTATGTGCTTGAGGTCAACCCGCCGTCCAACTTCGTGGCGCTGGAGCGCGACCTGGCGATTCCTGTCGGCGACATGATCGTGGCGCACCTGACCGCCAAGGCGGCGCAGCGGGCCAGTGAAGAGCGTGTCTAGGTTCCGCCGCGTCGATTCTGACGCGCAGGCTAGTGACCTCGTCGCCTATCTCGACCAAGTCGCCCAGCTACCCGAGATAGAGCGGATGCGGCAATGCGCGTTCGACCTAGTCGCTGCGGAGTTGCCGCGATCGATTCTCGACCTTGGATGTGGAACTGGAGACACCACAAACCGGCTCTCCAGCCTGTGTATGGGACAGGGCGGCACGATCGGCGCTGATATGAGTTCCACTTTGCTGACGGTCGCACAGAGCAAACATCCATCTATCAAGTTCATTCGAACCGATGCGGCAGCGATAACGCTCGACACGGCGTCATTTGACGTCTGTTACGCTGAGCGGGTGATGATCCATATCCCGGAGCTTGAAGCCAGCGTCACCGAGATTAGAAGGATTCTAAAGCCCCAAGGGTTATTTGCATCGGTCGAACCGGACTGGCTTGCTGCGGAGTTGGACATTGGATCTAGGAGCGTCGGCGGGTTGTTCATGGCCAACTACATCAAGGACATCGCGCAAGCCTCAGCGCCGCATGCCATTAGACGCATCTGTGCCAATCAGGGTTGGACATTGATCTCGGAGATTTCGAGCGCCCTCGTCGCTGACACATTCGATGGTGCGGATCTCGTTGTGCGTTTCGCCAATGCTCTGAAACGCATGGACTCAGAAACTCGAGCGCGGGACTTTGAGAATTTGCAGTGCAATTTTATGTCCTTTCGACTGCCGTTCGTCGTTCAGGCATGGCGGACATGATCGACGCCGGCCGCATCGCTGCGATCTTCGAGCGGTTTACGACGGGCTATCATTTCTATCTGGAAGACCTGCGTACCGGCGACAGCGTGGAACTGGGCGAGCGGGCGGCCTGGCCTATCGGCAGTTGTTTTAAACTGGCGGTGCTAGTCGCCTATTTCGAGGCTCTGTCGGACGGGAGCCTGCCAGCTGACAGCCTAGACCATGAAACGCTGATTCCGCCCGACCAGTTCAGTACCGGCGGGGGCGTGGTCAATCTGCTGGACAGTCCGATCCGTCTGACCGACCGGCATATGTTGCGCTGGATGCTGGCGGCGTCGGACGGAACCGCCACCGACATCCTGATGGAAAAGCTGGGCCTGGGCCGCGTGCAGCAAACCCTGAGGTGCCTGGCGCCGGACAGCACCCTGACCTGCAACCTGGACGGCATGGTCCGGGGATTTCAGGCCATCGACGGCGCGCGCGACTGCAAGACCCGCGACTGGACCCCCGCCGCCGCGCGCGCCTTTCGCGCCCAGGTCGCCCGGCTGGGTAGCACCCATGCGCGTGACCTCGCCTGTATGGCCTTGAATACATATAATTTTACCCCCCCACTGGCGTCAGACGCTTCGGGTCAGACGGGCGTGGCCGCGCACGGAGATGTTCCTGGGCCGGGATCACCCCACGATGACCAAGACAGGATCCCTGGGTGCGCGCCACTTCATTCAGGATTGTGGCGTGACCCTGTCGCCCGATACGGACCGGCCGCGGGCGTCGTTCGGCTATTGCGCCCAGGGGTTTCGCCTGCCCGGGGCCGTTGTGGACACCTTGATGGGGCTGGTGGGACTAGAGATCATCCGGGCGCTGGGCCTGGACCCAACCCCGAACATGGACTGGACCCCCCAGGGCGCTCGGCTGCTGTCGAGGGATTTTCTGCGATGATTCTGGAGACATATAAGAACTGTCTGAAACCAGGTCGCACTGCCCCGAGGTCGGAGTCATTTCTTCCACCCGGCCTCTGCTCGTTCAACAAAGGCGGCTCGCTCGGCATGAGATATTTTTCATCGGACGCCGGCGCCGTCAGAGCGTCCGGGCGCAACGAGCCGTTGTATGCGTTCGGCTACTGTTCGCAGGGCTGGCGCCTCCCTGCTTTCGTGGTCGAGACAGTCTGCGGCCAGATCGGGCTGGAGATGGCCCGAGCCCTGGGCCTGGACCCCCAACCCAACTGGGACTGGACGCCCGAGGGCGAGGCCTTGCTGCTGGGCGATCTGTGGTCGGGTTGAGCGGTAATCGCGCCGGGGCCTTGTGGATGCTGGCCTCGGCCCTGTCGTTCACGGTAGAGGCGTCCCTGGTTAAGACCCTGGGGGGCCACTATCCGGCAGTGGTCATCCTGTTCTGGCGTCAGGCGGTTTGCGTCGTCCTGCTGGCTCCGCTGATCGCGCGCGACTGGCGCGGGGCGTTGGGGACCACCCGCCCGGTGATGATGGCCGCCCGCTCGATTGTCGGGGTCGCCGGCATCCTGCTGGCGGTGATCGCCTACACCCGCCTGCCGCTGGCCGACGCCAACGCCCTGTCGTTCACGCGGGTGCTGTGGATGACCCTGTTCGCGGCGTTGGTTCTGCGAGAAGCCCTGGGGGCTGCGCGGGTGCTGGCGACCGCCGTCGGCTTTGTCGGCATCCTGATCATGCTCCAGCCCGGTGGACAAGGCCTGGCGCTGGGATGGGGACACGCGGCCGGCCTCGGCGCGGCGCTGCTGACGGCCGTGACCATCCTCAGCGTCAAGGTGATGGCTCGCGACCATTCGGTGCTGACCCTGACGGTCTATGCAGGCCTTTTGGGTCTGGTCTTTTCCGCGCCCTTCGCCACCGCCGCCTGGGTTTCGCCCCAGTCCGCCCATCTTCCTGCCCTGATGGGCGTGGGCGTTTTCGGCCTGCTGACTCTTTGGTGCTACACGCGCGGCATGCAGATGGGCAGCGCCTCGGTCATGGCGCCCATCGACTACAGCCGCCTGGTGTTTGCTGCTCTGGCCGGTCTGCTGGTGTTCGGGGAGGGCCTGACCGCGACAACAATCATGGGCGCGGCCATCATTGTCGGCGCCACCTTGTATCTGACCCTTCGACGCAGAGTCGTCTGACCCTAGGGCAGGGCACGCCTGAACGGCCGTATCTGCATTGCAGATCTCCAGCCCCCTCCTATTCCACACACCCTCACCAAACGGAGGCCGCCTCAATCCTAAAGATCAAGCCGAGCAAACGCCTGGACATAGGTGTTGCCCAATGTGCGGCTCATCCGGTTGGTGGCTCTATCCCGTTTGCCGAGTGGCGACAAATAGAGCAACGCGTCCGATATTGACGCAGTTCGGCGAACCGAGCCGGACTTTACCGCCCCCCGCCCAGCACCTGGCCCAGGATGCCGCCGAAACCACCGCCGGGGCTGTTTCCGTCCGGCGTCATCATGTCGATCACGGCCGGCAGCTGCTGGGCGATAATTTCACTGATGCGCTCGGGGCTGAGGCCCATCGACTGGGCGGCGCTGGCGATCATGCTGTCGCCGAGGATGGCGCGCACCCGGTCCGGGGTGATGGCCTGGTTGGCGCCCTGGGCGATCCACGAGCCGATCTGGTCGTTCAGGCCGCCTTGGCGAAGCTGGTCCATGACCGCGTCCAGGCCGCCCATGTTCTGGACGATCTCGAACAGCTGACCGTAGTTGGCGCCGCCGCCGGTGTTGCCGCCCAGGGCGCCGCCGATCATGTCTAGGATGTTCATGTCTGGTCTCCTTTTGAGTGTCAGGACCCGGCGAACCGGGCGAAATAGGTGTCGATGACGCGCCGATAGACGGCGGTGACGGCATGCAGGTCGGCCTCGGATACGCGCTCGTCGATCTGATGCATGGTCTGGCCGACCAGGCCAAATTCCAGCACGGGGCACAGGGCCCGAATGAAGCGCGCGTCCGAGGTGCCGCCGGTCGTCGAGGCTTCGGGGCGGATACCCAGCTCGGCCTCGACCGCGTCCTGGACGGCGGCGGTGAACGGACCCTCCTGGGTCAGGAAGGCGTCGCCTGAATGCAGGAACTCAACCTCGACCTTTTGGCCTGAAGCGGCCTGGGCCGCGCGCGCCTCTTCAGCGATCCAGTCCATCAGCGAGACCCCGGTATGGGCCGGGTTGAAGCGGATGTTGAACCGGCCCGTCGCCTGGCCGGGAATGACGTTGGTGGCTGTGTTGCCGACATCGAGGGTCGTGATCTCAAGGTTCGAGGGCTGGAAGGCCTCATAGCCCTCATCGAGCCGGCGATCATTCAGTCGCGTCATCAGGCCCAACAGCACCGGGATCGGATTGGCCCCACGCTCCGGGTAGGCGACGTGCCCCTGTTTGCCGGTGACGGTGATCCAGACATTGAGCGAGCCGCGCCGGCCGATCTTGATGGTGTCGCCCAGCACGCTCAGCGACGACGGTTCGCCGACCACGCAGGCGTCGATGACCTCGCCCTCGGCCAGCAGTTGTTCGACCACCAGCTTGGTGCCGTGGGTGGCCCGGCCTTCCTCGTCGCCAGTGATCAGAAACGACAGCGAGCCGGGCGGGTCGCCGGCGGCCAGCACCTGGGCCGCCGCCGCGATCCAGCAGGCGATGCCGCCCTTCATGTCCACCGCGCCGCGGCCGATGACCACGCCCTCGACCACCTCGGCCGCGAACGGATCGGACGACCAGGCCCCGGTCGGTCCGGTCGGCACAACATCTGTATGACCGGCGAAACAGAGATTAGGGGCCTCAGAACCCCGCCGGGCATAGAGGTTTTCAATGTCCTCAAACTTCATCCGGCGACAGGCAAAGCCCAGCGCCTCCAACTCGGCCTGGACTCGATCCATCGCCCCCTCGTCCGCCGGCGTCACGGACGGCTTGCGGATCAGGTCGCGGGTGAGGGATACGGGATCGACGAGGGCCATGGCCAAGCCTTTACGGCCTCAGCACCCAACCGAGAAGGGCCTGCCGCGCCGTGAGCATCGACGCCCCAGAAAATCCCCAGCCGACGCCGCCCCTGCCGCCGGGCGGGGACGGGACCAGTCCGTGGGGCATCCGCGACTTTCGCCTGCTGTGGATCGGACGGGTGATCGCGGTGCTGGCGATCCAGATCCAGTCCTCGGCCTTGCTCTGGCAGGTCTATACGATCGCCCGGCGCGAACATCCGATTGAACAGGCGAGCCTGTATCTGGGCCTCGTCGGACTGGTGCAGTTCCTGCCGCTGTTGGCCTTCACCCTGCCGGCCGGAGAGATGGCTGATCGGCGCGACCGCAAGGGCACGGTGGCGCTGTCTATCGCGGTTGAGGGCGGCTGCGCCCTCGCCTTTCTGGCCATGGCGATCCACGGCTCGCCGCCCCTGTGGGGGTTGCTGGCGGTGGCGGCGACCTTCGGCGCGGCGCGCGCCTTTCTGGCCCCGGCTAGCCAAGCCTTCCTGCCGATGGTGGTCGGGCGCAAGGCCCTGCCGGCGGCGATCGCGGCGCAGTCCATCGCCTTCCAGACCGGGGCCATCGCCGGCCCGGCCCTGGGCGGGCTGATCGTCGGGATCAATACGCCTTTGGCTTACGGCGTGGCGGCGGTGCTGTTCGCGGTCGGCCTGGGCTGTTTCCTGGCCATTCGCACCAACGGTCAGCCGGCCCGATCTGAACAACCGATGGGTCGGCTCAAGGCCGTGCGCGAGGGGCTTGCCTATGTCTGGAACACCAAAATCGTTCTGGGCGCGATCTCGCTGGATCTGGTGGTGGTGATGCTGGCGGGCGTGGCTCTGCTGACGCCGATCTTCGCACGCGACATCCTGCACGTGGGGGCGCTGGGGTTCGGCCTGCTCAGGGCCGCCTTCGGCGCCGGGGCGCTGGTGATGGCGCTTTATCTGTCGCGGCGGCCGATCACCCGACGCGGCGGTTTGTGGATGTTCGCGGCGGTGGCCGTATTCGGCGTCTGCACCCTGGTTTTCGGCCTATCGAAATGGGCCTGGCTGTCGGCCCTGGTGCTGTTCGTGGGCGGAGCCGCCGACATGATCAGCGTCAACATCCGCCAGACCCTGATCCAGCTGGCCACGCCGGATCATATGCGTGGTCGGGTCAGCTCGGTGTCGATGCTGTTCATCGGCGCCTCCAACGAGCTGGGCGAAGCCTATTCGGGCGTCATGGTGCGGCTGCTGGGACCGATCGGCGCGGCGGTGTTTGGCGGCGTCGGAGCGTTGGCTTCGACCGGGCTGTGGAGCTGGATGTTCCCCGGTCTCCGGAAGGCGGATCGGCTGGACTAGGGCTGGAGACTCCTGGTCGGGGCCGCAAAGGATCGTCCCTGAACGATCATCATGGCCGGGCTTGTCCCGCCATCCATTGTTCCCGGTCGACCCGAACGAGGCCCCCCGCCGGATGTCCTCGGCCATTAGGTTCCAGGGACAAGCCCGGGAATGACGCGTGTTCTTAGCTATCGGTCAGGCCTAGAACCAGCCAGCGTAGTCGCCGCCCTCGGTTTCGTGCGGGATGTCCTCAGGGGTCATCGCGCCGGAAATCTCGGTCTGGGTGGAGGTCACCGGACAGTCGAGCCGGCTGATCTCCTCGCCGTCCTGAAGCACCGATACACCGGAATAGACCCGGCCCGGAACATCGGCCAAGCGACCGTCATAGCCGGAGTAGACGACGTAGTCGTGCGCGCCGTTGCGGAAGCGGATGTGGGTTTGCTGACCGCCGCCCTGGCCGACGACGACGCCCTGATACAGGTCCGGACCACCGAGCGTGCGACGGATCTCCAGCTCGGGATTGCCCAAGCGGCCGAACCGATAGACCGCGTCATCGCCCAGGCAGACCGAGATGACCCGGCCATCGTCCAGCGGGCAGTTGTAGGCGGCGCGCTCGTCTGGATCGCACAGGGTCGGGCTGGCGTCGACCTGGCGGGTCGCAGGACGGCCCGTCAGGGTCGCACCGGGCGCGGGCGTCGCTTGCGGACCAACGCCGGTTGCTGGCGCAGGGACGACCGCCGCCTGATCGGCGCGCTGCGAGGGCGCCTCCTCAGCGGTGCAGGCGGCCAGGGCAAGGACGGTCAAAGCGACGGGCAGTGAGCGGATCATCTCAAGGTCCACAACTACGGGGCCCGATTGAAAAGCGCCGTGGGCCGACCGGTTCCCTCGATCAAAGCCGATGTTTGCAGAACGTCGATATTTCATATTGCCTCCGCTATCGCCGCGTGCATCATTCGATCTCTGATCGCAGCGGAGGCGGAAATGCTGGGACGAACAACAATCGTGGCGATTGGGCTGGCCTTCTTGGTCGGAGCAATGGGGCCTCCGGCCCTGGCCCAGCAACAGGGTTCGACGGGCGCTGGAGGTTCCCATGATCGAAACGGTGCGAGCCGGCAAGAGCCCCTCACCGCATTTGAGGCCAGTCTCGGTATTGACACCGGTTGCAGGGCCGGCATCAGGCCCCGACAGCGCATTCGGGCCGGAGGAGCCGAACGCCGGCAATGCATCGTCAGCGCTCTCGACCGCGCCTCACTCATTCGGACCCCCCAGCTGTCAACTGAGACCGTCATGGCCGGCGCGCAGCGGCTGGCGGACTTTTATGACGCCCGCTCCGACCGCCAGCAGTGGTTCCTCGATTTGGGAGCCCTGTTTTCGGGCACGGGTGGACTGGTCTACGCTGCTGGTGAGGGCGCCGGCCCGGTGACGCGCAGCTATTGGGGCTACGCGGGCCTCATTCCATTGATCATGGCCGACTTTAACGCCAACGAGCCAACGCGGGACCTGTTCTTTGCCGGGGACTGGGGCGTCCAGATGATCCTCGGCCGCTACTCAACCCTGCAAACCAGAACTGTCAGCCTTGCGAGCATTCAACAAGAGTACGCCTCCTTTACCAGCCTAACTTCGTGCGCCGGACTGCCTGCTCAGATCACGGCCGTGTCCGGTTGGCGGGCCGGCGATGACAAGACAGCCGTGCTGGCCGCGCTCCTGCGGGCCTCCGCAGCGTGCGAGGCCACGCGTCATGATCTGGCCGTTCTCGTCCAGGCGATACGCGAGAGCCAATTCACGGACGCAGACCTTTCGCGGCACCTGGCGAGCGATCTGGTCAACCTCGACCGCAGCCTTACAGAGCGAGACAATACCCTGAGAACCACGCCTGCAGAGGCGTTGACCCTGGTTATCGCCTCACCGCTACGCGCACTCGACAGCCTCGCCTCCGGGGATGACGTCCAGGCCGCCGTGAATCAGATTCGGCTTCAACAAGCGATCGACGGACTGATCGTAGATCTGTGGAGCCCGCCCTCGTTGCCTGAGTCGCCGTCGCCGTGGGTCCAGACATTTCAGGTCGGCGACCCGGTCCTAGCCCGGCTAGGCGCCGCGCAGACAAGTGGAGCACCGAGCCGGGAGCAGGTCGCTCGAGCCGTGACCTGGCTTCAGGGCCTGCAATCCGAGCACCGGACCGCCGCCGTGAGATATAATCGCGCCGTCACTCTCACCAGGGAGGTCAGGCTGGCGGCCATGTCTGATCAGCTTCGGTTCTCATCCACAAATGGTCGCATTACAGTCCGGTTCGGCTCCGCGGACGCCGTTGCGCCGACAGGAAGCCAGCAAACGCCGTAGGGTCTGACCATCGGCGTCGATAGTCGCGGCGCCGGCATGGCGAGCCGAACTGAGGCGCATCCGCTGAAACGCGCGGAGAAGCGATCTTCTCACCACCAGATGTCGTAGCGACCATCGCGGCGCTCCCGGTTCAGGCTGTCGCGGATCATCGCCACCGGAATGGCGGTCTGCACCGAGGCGACGGGACATTCCAGACGACGGATGGTTTCGCGCCCGTGCTGGACCACGACGCCCGAGCTGCCGGCGCCGGCTTGCTCGCCTGAATAGACGACATAGTCATAGGCGCCGTTCTGGAAGCGGACATGGCTCTGGCGCTCATCGCCCTCACGCGACCGGGCGCCGTAACGAACGGAGCGCGCATCGAGCTCGCGGGTCAGGTCCAGTTCGGGATCGCCCAGCGGGCCAAAGCGATAGGCGATCTCGTCGCCCACGCACACCGAGGCGACCCGACCGTCTGAAAATGGGCAGCTATAGAGCGTGCGTTCGTCGGCGTGGCAGTGAGTGCCCTCGGCGTGGGCGAGCTCGGATTCGCCGGCGACGGACTCGGGCATAACGTGGACGACGGGCGTGACGACCGGAGTCGGCGCCGGCTCCGGCACAGGCGGCGCGCCGGCCTCTGCGGTAGCACTCTCGGCACCGACGGACTCCACGGGCGCGTCGGCAGGTGGGATCGGCGGGCCGTCCGGCTGATCGACAGGGTCGACCACATCCACCCGCAACGGCGGCCCGCTGACCGGGGGATTGGGCGCATCGCGCGACGGCGCCAGCTTGGGGCTGCACGCGGCCGCCGTCAGCGCCGCCAGGGAAATGACCGTCAAGACCGATGCCGACCGAAGTGACATGGCGCGCTCCGCGAAATGGAAAGGACGGCCCCGCCGCCCGTTCGCCCTTCCTCGCGCACCGAACCTGACTGGAAGCTGACCGGCGGCGTCAGCCTTGGGCCAGCCTCGCGCTACTCCCTGAGCAACTCGTTCACCCCTGTCTTGGCGCGGGTCTGGGCGTCGACGCGCTTGACGATGACGGCGCAGTAGAGGCTGGGCCCGCCGTTGGGGTCCGGCAGGGCGCCGGGGACCACGACCGAATAGGCCGGAACCTCGCCGCGGAAGACTTCGCCGGTGGTCCGGTCGACGATCTTGGTCGAGGCCGACAGATAGACGCCCATGGCCAGGACCGCGCCTTCGCGCACGATCACGCCCTCGGCGACCTCGGCCCTAGCGCCGATGAAACAGCCGTCCTCGATGATGGTCGGATTGGCCTGCAGCGGTTCCAGCACCCCGCCAATGCCGGCCCCGCCGGACAGATGCACATTCTTGCCGATCTGGGCGCAGGAGCCGACCGTGGCCCAGGTATCGACCATCGTGCCGTCGCCGACATAGGCGCCGATGTTCACGAACGAGGGCATCAATACGACGTTGCGGCCGATGAACGAGCCCGTGCGCACCACCGCGCCCGGCACGGCGCGAAAGCCGGCGTCCTCGAAGCGGCGGGCGCTCCAGCGGTCGAACTTGTTGGGCACCTTGTCCCACCACGGACCCAGCGCCGAATGATTGTGGGCGTCATCGACGCCGTGCATCAGCTGGTTGGCGTTCAGCCGGAACGACAGCAGCACCGCCTTCTTGAGCCACTGGTGGGTCGTCCACGAACCGTCCGCTTCACGCTCGGCGACGCGGAAGCGGCCGTCGTCCAGCAGCCCCAGCACCGTCTCTACCGCCGTGCGGACCTTGCCGCGGGTCGCGGTGTTGATCTCGGCCCGGGTCTCCCAGGCGGCCTCGATGTCGGACTTGATGGCGGCCAGGTCGGTCGTCATGGGGCGGGCTCCGCAACAGGGATGGATTCCAGAAACGGCGTCAGCCGCTCGGCGCGGTGATGCACGAACGACGCGCGCGAGGCCAGAGCGTGGTCGCCGATCAGGATGGTGGTCATCCCCAGGTCGGCCGCCGGTTTGAGATTGCGTTCGGTGTCTTCGAAGAAGGCGGCCCGGCGCGGGTCCAGGCCGAACTGGTCGATCACGGCCTGAAAGGTGCGCGGGTCCGGCTTGGGAATCAGGCCGCCGGACTCGATGTGAAAGACACCCTCGAACAGATCGGCGACACCCAGTTTCTCCAGCACCCGCCCGGCATGGCCTGATGATCCATTGGTGAAGACGAAGCGTCGGCCCGGCAGGCGGGCCAGCGCCGCTGTCAGGCGCGGGTCGGACTTGACCGCATCCAGCGGCACATCGTGGATGTCCATGAGAAAATCCTCGACCGAAACATCGTGCTCTTTCAGCAGACCCGGCAGCGAGGCGCCGTGGACCTCGAACCAGCCGCGCTGGACCTGGCGGGCCTCGTCCTCGTCCAGGCCGGTGATGCGCATGACGAAGGCGGTGATCCGGGCCCGGATCAGATCCATGATCCCGGTCTCTTCCGGGTACAGGGTGTCGTCCAGATCGAACAGCCAGGCGTCGATCACGTCGAGCCCTTCTCCCCCAGGGGGAGAAGGTGGGCCGCGCAGCGGTTCGGTTGAGGGGGATGGTTCGTTCATTCAAGTCCTGTGGCGTAGGGCAGCGGATAGAGCCCCCTCATCCGTCACGCTTCGCGCGACACCCTCTCCCCCGAGGGGAGAAGGATACTCATCCCGCCTGCACCAGGGTGCCGGCGCCGTGCTCGGTGAACAGCTCCACCAGCATGGCGTGGGGGCGGCGGCCATCGAGGATGACCACGGCCTCGACCCCGGCCTCGACGGCGGCGATGGCGGTTTCCAGCTTGGGGATCATGCCGCCGGTGGCGGTGCCGTCGGCGATCAGGTCGCGAGCCTGGCTGACGCTCATCTGGCGGATGATCTCGCCGGACTTGTCCTTGACCCCGGCCACGTCGGTCAGCAGCAGCATCCGCTTGGCTTCCAGCCTGCCAGCCACGGCGCCCGCGACGGTGTCGGCGTTGACGTTGTAGGTCTGGCCCTCGGCCGAGACGCCGATCGGGGCGATCACCGGCACCCAGTCGGCGTCGGATGAAATCAGCCGGCTGATCAGCTTGGCGTCGACGTCGACGGGCTCACCGACGAAGCCCAGATCGACCTCATGCTCGATCATGCTGTCCGGGTCGCGCTGGGTGCGGCGGGTCTTTTCCACGGTCAGCAAGCCGGCGTCCTTGCCCGACAGGCCGACGCCGCGAACATCGGCCTGTTTGCCGGCCATGGTGATCCAGTGGGCGATCTCTTTGTTGACGGCGCCGGACAGGACCATCTCAGCCACCTGCATGGTGTCGGCGTCGGTGACCCGCAGGCCGTCGACGAAGGCCGATTTGACCCCGGCCTTGTCCAGCATGGCGCTGATCTGGGGGCCGCCGCCGTGAACCACCACCGGGTTCACGCCCATCAGCTTGAGCAGCACCACATCGGCGGCGAACTGTTTGGCCACGGCGCTCTCGCCCATGGCGTGGCCGCCGTATTTGATCACGACGGTCTGGCGGTCATAGACCTGGATATAGGGCAGGGCCTCGGCAAGCATTTTCGCCGTGTCCCAGGCGCGTGCTTCCGACTGGCGTTCGTTCTCATCCATGGCCGGGGCTGATAGCGGTCAGGGCCGGTGCTGTCACCCGCGAAACCGGGGCGGCCCCCTGTGCGTTTCTCAGTCATGAAGGATCACGACATCGAAGATCGCGACCTGCAGCCGTCAGACCCGGTCGACCCGGCCTCGGCCCAGCACGCGGACGCCACCTTGTGCCCCGAGTGCCAGGGCGTCGGAACCCTGCCCGCCGGGGAGACCTGTCCGGTCTGTGAGGGCACGGGCAAGGCGACGGGCCGGACCGGCGGGGGTTAGAGCGCTTCAGCTTCCTTCTCCCCTTGCGGGAGGAGGACACGTCGGGGGCCCCTCCCAGCGACCAGGCCAGTCAAAAAACAGTCAGAAGAGTCCGGATTGGCCAGCTGCCGTCTCTAAAGCCCCACCATGTCTAAAGACCGTCTGCAGAGATTGGGAGGCCTGTGCACCGCGTGGCGAAAACGCTGCGTTGAATCTGCCGCTAACCCAGGCGGGGCTTGATCGGCAGGTGCGAAATGCGAGCGTTCAACGGATGCCGGCGTGGGCTCGAAGGGCTTAGTCCTTCGCGACAACCGCCGCCAGGATCTCGTATGAGCGCTTGCGGGCGGCGTGGTCCCAGATCTGGCTGGTGACGATGATCTCGTCGGGTTGATGGTCATCGACAAAGGCGGATAGGCGAGCGCGGACGGTTTCGGCCGAACCCACCGCTGAGCAGGACAGGGCCTGGTCGAGCATGGCGCCCGCAGCCGGCTCCAGCGTCTCATAATAGCCGGGCTTCGGCCCCGGCAACTTGCCGGGGCGACCGGTCCTGAGATTAACGAAGGCCTGCTGGATCGAGGTGGCGAGGTCCTTGGCTTCCTCGTCGGTCTCGGCGGCGATGACGTTGTAGCCGAGCATGACATGGGGCTTGTCGAGCTGTTCGGATGGGCGAAACGCCTGGCGATAGATCTGGGTGGCGTTGGCCAGCTCGCCCGGCGCAAAATGGCTGGCGAAGGCGTAGGGCAGGCCCATCTGGGCCGCCAGCTGGGCCCCATAGAGGGACGAACCCAGGATCCATAGCGGCACCGCCTGGCCCTCGCCGGGCACGGCCTGGACGCGCTGGCCCGGCTCAGCCGGCTGGAACCAGGCCTGAAGCTCCATCACGTCCTGCGGAAAGCTGTCGACATCGCCGCTGAGGGTGCGGCGCAGAGCCCGAGCCGTGGCCATGTCCGTTCCGGGCGCCCGGCCCAGGCCCAGGTCGATCCGGCCTGGATGGAGCGCGTTCAAGGTGCCGAACTGTTCAGCGATCTGCAGCGGCGCATGATTGGGCAGCATGACGCCGCCGGCCCCGACCCGGATCCGGTCGGTGGCGGCCGCCACGGCGGCCATCACCACCGAGGTCGCCGCCGAGGCGATGCCGGGCATGTTGTGATGCTCGGCCATCCAATAGCGCTGAAAGCCCAGCCGCTCGACATGGCGGGCCAGGTCCAGGGTGTTGGCGAGAGAGGCGGAAACGTCCGAGCCCTCAGGCACCGGCGACAGGTCGAGGACGGAAAGCGGCGGGAAGGTCATCACCGCCATATGGGTTTTGAATAAGGACTATGCCAGTTCGCAGGCGCGCATAATCTCGGCCCTCAGCTCAGGGACGCCGTCGCCCTTGTCGGATGAGGTGACCAGAACCGCCGGATAGGCGGCCGGGCGTTTAGCGATGGCTTTCAGGGTCTGGGCGGCCATGGCTTCGCCCTCCCCTTTTTTCAGCTTGTCGGCCTTGGTCAGGACGATCTGATAGGAGACGGCGGCTTCGTCCAGGGCGTCCAGCGCCTCGGCATCGACGCTCTTGAGACCGTGGCGGCTGTCGATCAAGAGGTAGACCCGCTTGAGACTGACCCGGCCGCGCAGATAGTCGCGGCCCAGATTCTGGAACTTCTTGGTCACCTGCTTGCCCGCCTTGGCCCAGCCGTAGCCGGGCAGGTCGACCAGACGCAGCCGTCCGCCCAGGTCGAAGAAGTTGACCTCGCGCGTACGACCCGGCTCATTCGAGGCGCGCGCCAGCTTGTTCATCCCGACCAGGGCGTTGATCAGGCTGGACTTGCCGACGTTCGAGCGGCCGGCAAAGGCGACTTCGGGCAGGTCCGGCGTCGGCAGTTGTTCGATCTTGGCGGCGCCCATGACGAACGTCGCCGGCTGGGCGAACAGGATCCGCGCCGCCTCCAGGTCCTCGTCGGCGAAGGCGTCGGTCACGCGCCCCTGGCTTTGCGGATGCGGGCGATGAAGTTGTCGATCGGATTCTCAGCCTTGAACCGATGCATGATCACGTACTGCTGGAGGATGGTCAGGATGTTGGACCAGGTCCAGTAGATCAGCAGGCCGGCCGCGAACGGGGCCATGATGAAGGTGAACAGGAACGGCATGAGGGCGAAGATCTGACGCTGGGTCGGATCCGTCGGCGGCGGGTTCATCTGGGTCTGGAGCCACATGGTGCAGCCGTACAAGATCGCCAGAACGCCCAGCGCCAAGGTGAAGCCGCCCACGTGTGAGGTCACCCCGATCATGCCGCCAATGAGGGGGGCTGTCGCCGGGTCCCAGGGAATGGCCCCGAACAGGTTCCAGATGTTGGACGGATCGCGAGCCGACAGGTCGCGGATCCAGCCGAAGAACGGCGCATGACGCATTTCGATGGTGACGAACAGCACCTTGTACAGGGCGTAGAAGATCGGGATCTGGACCAGCATCGGCCAGCAGCCGGCCAGCGGATTGACCTTCTCGCGCTGGTACATGGCCATGATCTCCTGCTGCTGCTTGGCAGGGTCTTCCTTATGCTTGGCCCGAATCTCCTCCATTTTGGGCTGGAGGTTGCGCATTCGCGACATCGATTCATAGGCCTTGTTGGCCAGCGGGAAGAGGACCAGCTTGACCGCCACGGTCAGCAAGAGGATGGCCACACCGAAGTTGCCGACGAGGCCGAAGAAGAACTCCAGCACGGCGAACAGCGGCTTGGTCAGGAACCAGAAAATCCCCCAGTCGATGGCGTCGGTCATGCGCGGCGCCGCCAGCTGTTCGCCATAGGCGGTCAGGATCTCATTGCGCTTGGCGCCGGCGAACAGGTGCACCGTCTCGGTCGCTGAGCGGCCTGCCGGGATCACCCAGGTGCGCGACTGGAAAACCGTCTCATAGGTCCGAACCCCACCGGTCTCGGCCGTGCGGAACTGGGCCTGGAAGGTCTCGTTCTGTTCAGGGATGAAAGCGGTCAGCCAGTATTTGTCGGTGATCCCGACCCAGCCGCCCTGGCCGGAGAAATTCTCCGGCGCATCCTCGTCAGCCCAGCTGTTGTACTTGGACTGCTCCAGCTGGTCGCCAAAGACGCCGATGGCGCCCTCGTGAATGATGTGGTTGCGTCCCAGATCGGCGGGAATGCCGCGCCGCTGGACCGAGCCATACGGCGCCAGGGTGACGCTGCTGCCCGAGTTGTTGTCGACCCGATCGGTGATCGTGAACAGATACTGGTCGTCGACCGCGATGGTGCGGGTGAACACCAGGCCCTGGCCATTGTCATAGTTCATGACGATGGGGCTGCCGGGCGATAGCGCCTCGCCCGAGCGGAGCACCCACTGCGTATCGGCGCCGGGCAGACCCTCGATGTTCTGGCCGCGCCAGCCGACATAGGCGAAATAGGCGTGCTCGACGCCCTCCGGGCGCAACAGCTCGATGGTGGCCGGGTCGTCCAGGGTGACGCGGTAGTCGTTCAGATAAAGCTGGTCGATGCGACCGCCGGTCATGCTGATCGAGCCGGTCAGAGCCGGCGTATTGACCGGCACCCGCTCGGAGCGGGCCAGGGCCGTGCGCTCGTCGACAAAGGCGCTGGGCGCATCGCTCGATGCGGTCCCCGGCTCGGCGCCGACACCCGTCGAGGGCGCCTGAGACTCGGCCGCCGCCCGGGCGGCCTCGGCCCGGCGCAGCTCCATCGGCCGCATGACGAACCAGTAGTAGACGCCGAAGATCAGCAACGAGGCGACGATAAAGACGACCAGGTTGCGGTTGTTCTCTTGCTGCATGGAGATCGGCGGCTTTCAGAAAGAAGGCGATCGGGCCTTGGGAATCGGGGGCGCTAAGGCTCAGGCCCGGCGGTCGGCGGCGAGCCTTATCAGCGCGGTTTTCACATCGTCAAGCAAGCCGGCCCACGGCCGCTCGGCGCAGCCGCGCCGCGCCACCAGCACATAGTCAGCCCCGGGGGCTCCGTGTAGGGGTAAAAGCGCACGCGCAGCTTCGCGCAGACGGCGTTTGGCGCGATTGCGGATCACCGCTCCGCCCAGCTTCTTCGTGGCGGTGAAGCCCACGCCGATGGCTGGGTCGTGGTCGGCCCGGTCGCGGGTCTGAATCAGGACGGCGCCGCAAGGCCGCGTCAGGCCCTTGGCCGCGGCCAGGAACTGGGGTCGGACCCTGAGCCGACGCAAAACGACGCGCCCCGGTGGGAGCGCGTCGTTTGAAGGCTGTTCGATGTCGTGCATCGGCCGAGGCGGCCGAACGGCCTTAGGCCGTCAGGCGCTTGCGGCCCTTGGCGCGGCGACGCGCAACGATCTTCTGGCCGTTCTTGGTGGCCATGCGCGCGCGGAAGCCGTGGCGGCGCTTACGCACGATCCGGGACGGCTGATAGGTCCGCTTCACAGTAGGACTCCAAGGCAATAGAATGGAATGCGCCGAACCAGAGTCCGTCGCGGGAGGCGGGCGTATAGGCGTAAAGGGCCGGGGGTGTCAACCGCACCGCTCAATACAGAACCCGGAATCTGAGAGCCCCATCGACGGCCTTGAGCCCGTCCAGGGCCTCCGGGTCGTAGTCGCCCTCGACATCGACAATGACATAGCCGGTGCGCTCGTCGGTCTTGAGGTGCTGGCCCAGCACATTGAGCCCACCCTCGGCCAGGGCCCGGTTGATCGCGGCCAGCACGCCGGGCTGGTTGCGGTGGATGTGCAGGAGCCTGTGTGCGCCCGACACCTCGGACAGGCGCACATTGGGCAGGTTGACGGCAAAGGTCGTGTCGCCGCGATTGACGAAGCCCAAGAGGCGTTCGGCCGCAAACTCGGCGATGGCTTCCTGGGCCTCTTCGGTGGAGCCGCCGATGTGCGGGGTCAGGATGACGTTGGCCAGACCCTGGAGCGGGCTGACGAAGCCGTCGGAGTTGGCCACCGGCTCTTGCGGGAAGACATCCACCGCCGCCCCGCCGAGCCGACCCGAGCGCAGCGATTCGGCCAGGGCCTCGACGTCGACCACATGGCCGCGCGACAGGTTCAGAAGGATGGCCCCCGGCTTGATCCGGGCCAGTTGTTCAGCCCCGATCAGGGCGGCGTTCTCGCGCCGACCGTCGACGTGCAGGGTGACGACGTCGGACTGGGCCAAGAGCGCGTCCAGGCTGCGTAACCGCTGAGCGTTGCCCAGCGCCAGCTTCTCGTCCAGGTCGAAGAAAACCACCTTCATGCCCAGGGCCTCGGCCAGGACCGACAACTGAGCTCCGATGGCGCCGTAGCCGACGATGCCCAGAGTGCGGCCACGCAGCTCGTGCGAACCGTCCGCCGACTTGTCCCAGCGCCCCGCGTGCAGCGCCGCAGACTTGTCCGCCACCCGCCGCGTCAGGGTGATGGTCAGGCCCAGCACCAGCTCCACCACAGAACGGGTGTTCGAATAGGGCGCGTTGAACACCGCCACGCCGTGATCTGAAGCCGCCGCCAGGTCGATCTGGTTGGTGCCGATGCAAAAGGCCCCGATGGCCAGGAGCTTGTCCGCTGCGGCCAGCACCTTGGTTGTCACCTCGGTCTTGGAGCGAATGCCCAGGACATGGACGCCCTTGATCCGCTCGATCAGAGCGGCTTCGTTCAGCGCGCCCTTGACCATCTCGACCTGATAACCCTCGGCCTTGAGCCGTTCAGCCGCCTTGGGGTGGACGTTTTCCAAGAGCAGCACCTTCATTCGGCCGCGCGGATAGGAAAAGCGCCCGGCGAAACCCTCGGCGTGCAGAATCTCGTCCAGACTGGCGGCGACGCCGTCGGCGCGTTCGATCACGCGGTCGCGGCGCACAATCTCGGTGAAGGCCCAGAAGCGGTCGGCCAGGCCGGCCTCGCGCACCCGCCAGTCGCCCCAGCCGTCGCCGATCATGACCACCGGCCCGGACAGGTTCAGGGCCTGAACCGCAGTCAGTTTGCCGTCCTCAAAGGCCAGCGGATTGTCGGCATCGACCCCCGTGACACGGCCTTCGGCGTCATAGGTCAGGTCGTTGGCCAGAATGTGCGACGGGTCCAGGCCCATGGCCTCGGCCACCGGGCCGATGACCTCAGTGAAGCCGGCCGAGACGATCCAGATACGCCCGGCGTTGCGGCGCAGGGCGGCCAGATTGCGGGCGACCGATGGGGCCAGGGCCGCCACCGCCCGATCCGTCACTGCGCGAACAGTGTCGCGGTCCGCCTGAACCAGGGCCAGCCGTCGGGTCAGGGCCTCGTGAAAGTCGAGCCGCCCGTCCATCGCGTCGGCGGTCAGCCGAGCGACATCGGCGCGCCGGCCTTCACCGTCCGGATGGTCGTTCAGGGCGACCTCGGCCAGCGCTTCGAGCGTCTCGAAGCCGACCAGGGTGGAATCAAAGTCGATCAGCAGCGTCGGGAGGGTGCGCATGGCCCCAAGCTGACCCGTCTTCGCAGGTGCGGCAAGACGAAGGGCCCAAACTTGGCCGCACTCTGCGACAAACCATGCCCATGGGAGGACTTCGGCGATGCTGATCGGACTGTTCGGACTGGCCCTGGGGCTGATGGGGCCGTCTGGCGAGACCATGGCGCTGGTCGCCACCGCACGCGAGGAGCTGGCCGGTCCTTCGGCTGATCTCTGGCCCGGTTGGACCGAGAGCTCATTCGGCATGGTTCTGGTCGGCGGCGATGACGAGCATCTGATTTGCGATGACCGGGCGCCGGACGGCTTTGGTCCAGCAGAGGTCGATCCAGTGACCGGCTGCGATATCCGCGCGCGACCGCGCACCTTCCCGCCGGGGCTGCTGGCGGCCTTCCCGGCGTTCGGCCCTCCGGCGGTGGTGGTGGTCGGCGAACCGGACCAGACCGGCCTCAGCGACGCCGCCTGGAGTCTGACGCTGCTGCATGAACACTTCCATCAGCATCAGATGGCCTCAACCGACTATTTCGCGCGGGTCGAGGCTCTGGACCTGTCCGGCGGCGACGAGACCGGGATGTGGATGCTGACCTACGCCTTCCCCTATGCCGACCCCCAGGTCGCCGCGCTTGCTCAGGCGGCGGCGGCGGCGCTGGCCGACGCGCTCGATACTGACGGCGAGCCGACCGCCGAAGCAGCCCGGCGCTATCTGTCGGCACGAGCCCGGCTGGCGGCCCAGGTCGAGGCCCGAGACTGGCGCTACGCCGAATTCCAAATGTGGCAGGAAGGCGTCTCTCGCTGGACCGAAATCGCCGCCGCCGCGCGATCTGCCGACCCGGCCTGGCGCGAGGCCGGCGAACAGCGCCGGCGCGAAATGCTGGAGGCCTTGTCCGATGCGGACCTGGCTGAGCAACAGCGCCTGGTTTTCTACGCGCTCGGGGCCGCCGAGGCTGAGTTAATGGAGCGCTGCGGTCTCGACTGGCGCGCCGGCTATTTCGACCAGTTGGAACTGGGGCCGCTCGTCGCCCAGACGCTCGAGGCTTGCGCCTAGGCGCGCTACCGCTGGCGCTGATCGTTCAACACAACCGCCACAGCCCCCAGCAAGGCGGCGACGGCGGCGACGGTGCCGACGCCCTCCACGGCGTGATCCTTGGCATAGCGAACCGCGCGGTCCGCCACCGGGCGGGCCCGGCCCGGCAGGTCCAGTCCGCGCAGCCGTCCGCCCACGTCCAGATCGCGGAACCGGCCACCGACATCCAGATCGCGCCAGCGATCGCCGACCCCGTCGCGCCAGCCCTCGAAGCGGGCGCGCCAGCGGCGCAGACCCGTCGCCTCCTGGGCCTCGCGCCCGATCAGGCGATGGACCGCCACCGCCCCAGCCAGCAGCATGAACACGGCCAGGGCGCCGCCGACGGTGGCGCGCGGGTGCATCCGCGCCTGGGCCAGCAGACTAGAGCGGCGCACAAAGGGGTAGCGGGTCTCTTCCATCAGTCCATCCTCGGTTGGATCCCAAAGGCCGTCTTCGGTCGTGCGATAGTCGGACCCGTGGTCGCGATGCATCGCCGGCGACAACAGGGCGAACAGCGGCTCGGCCACGCCTGGGATCAGGTGGTGAAACGCCGCCATCAGCCGGCCGCCGCCGCCCACGGTGATCTCACGGATCGGGTGGGCGGCGCAGTGCAAGATGACGTCGGCGACGACATGGGCGGCGTAGACCGGCCCAGGGTTCTTCATGGCCTGACCGGTAAGGTTGAGGGCGTGGTCCTTGTACGGCGTATCGATAGCGGCCGGCTTGACCAGGGTGACGACGACCGGAGCCTTCTCGCGGATCAACTCCATGCGCAGCGCATTGGTGAAGCCGCGCACCGCGTGTTTGGAGGCCGAATAGACCCCCTGAACCGGCAGCGGCGCATCGCCCAGCACCGAGCCGACAGTGATGATCGCCCCACCCGCTCCACGCTCACGCAGCGCCTCGGCGGCCAGCAGCGAACCGTTGACCACGCCCCAGTAGTTGGTCTCGAACAGCCGGCGATGATCCTCAATGCGGGTCTCGCGGATCGGCCCGTAGATCGAGACCCCCGCATTGTTGACCCAGGTGTCGAAGCCGCCGAACAGACGCCCGCATTTATCGGCGGCGGCCCTCAGCGCCTCGGGGTCGGCGACGTCGGCCACCGCGTAGGCGCAGCGAGCACCGCGCTCCTGAAGCTCTTCACACAGGGTGCGTAGATCGCCTTCGCCGCGCGCGATCAGGAACACCCGGGCCCCGCGCTCGGCGGCGCGGCGCGCGGTGGCCAGGCCGATGCCGGAGGTCGCCCCGGTGATGACGACGGTCTGTTGGTCCAGAGGTTTCAGGCGCGGGCGGCTCATGAAGGCGGCGTCTCCGATCAGACAGTTGCAACGGCCAGTGCCGGGCCACAGTTCCTGTAGCCCTTATCAGGCCCGCCGCGAACGCCTATCTGGACAGGATGACATTTCCGCATGACGACATGACCGCCCAGTTCCTGCTGCCGGACCGCCCGGTGGTGGGCCGCCTCGTGCGCCTGGGCGCCACTGCTGACGACATCCTGAGCCGTCACGCCTATCCCGAGCCCGTGGCCAACCTGCTGGGCGAAGCCATCGCCCTGGCCGCCCTGGTCGGCGGCTCGCTGAAATTCGACGGTCGGCTGATCGTCCAGGCCCAGGGCGACGGGCCGGTCTCCTATCTGGTGGTCGACTATGACACCGATGGGTCGCTGCGCGGCTATTGCAAGTTCGACGCAGACCGGGTGGCCGAGGTCTCGGGCGGATTTGTGCGCCCCGGCGCCGAGACCTTGCTCGGTCAGGGCGCCTTCGTGATGACGGTCGACCGAGGCGAGGACATGGGCCGCACCCAAGGGGCCGCGCCGATCCAGGGTGAGACCTTGGCCCTGTGCGCCGAGACCTATTTCAACCAGTCCGAACAACTGCCGACGCGGGTGATGCTGGGCGTCGCCAAGGTCGACGGCCACTGGCGCGCCGGCGGGCTGATGATCCAGCTGATCGCGCCGGACGATGTGCGCGGCTCGACTGAAGAGGCGTGGGATCACGCCCGCGCCCTGGTCAACACCCTGGGCGACGAAGAGCTAACCGATCCCAAGCTGTCGGCCGAGGCCCTGATGTTCCGGCTGTTCCACGAGGACGGCGTGCGCCTGCTGCCTGGCAAACCGCTGGCCGCCCAGTGCCGCTGCTCGCAAGAGCGGGTCGAGGGCATGATGCGGTCATTCGACCGTGAAGCCGTGGCCGAGATGATCGAGCCGGACGGCCTGATCCATGTGACCTGCGAATTCTGCTCGCGGACCTATCACGTCACGCCCGAAGACACCGGGGCCAGCGCCTGAAGCAGGCCTGAGATCTTCGCCTCGGTCTCCAGCCGTTCGGCCAGCGGATCACTGTCGGCGGTGATGCCGGCGCCGGCCTGAGCCCGCCAGCACCAGCCGGAGCCTGTCTGTTCGAAAGCCGCCGTGCGGATCAGGACCGATGAGTCCATCTCCCCGGCCCCGGCGACACGCAGCAGCGATCCGCACCAGGGGCCGCGCGGCCCGGCCTCCAGCTCGGCGATCACCTGCATGGCCTGATGTTTGGGCGCGCCGGTGATCGAGCCGGGCGGGAAGGTTGCGGCGATCAGATCGGCGATGTCGCGCCCTTGGGCCAGCTCGCCCTGGACCGTCGAGACCAGATGCCAGACATTGGCGAAGCCCTCGACGGCGTTCAGGTCGGTGACCTTGACCGAACCGGGCGTGCAGACCCGCGACAGGTCGTTGCGCATCAGGTCCACGATCATCAGGTTCTCGGCCCGGTCCTTGGCGCTGGCCGCCAGCTCGGCGGCTAGGACGGCGTCGGCCTCGGGCGTCGCCCCGCGCGGGCGCGTGCCCTTGATCGGTCGGGTGACGACGCGTCGCCCGTCCAGCGCCAGGAACCGCTCGGGCGAATGCGACACCAGCGCCCGGCCCGGCAACCGCCAATAGGCCGACAACGGCGCTGGGCTGGCCGCCGCCAGCCGCGCGAACACGCCGAGCGGCGTATCGCCCGGGCCCAGTTCACCGGACCAGCTCTGGGCGATATTGGCCTGGAACAGCTCGCCCTCGCCGATACGGCGCACCACGTCGGCCACCGCCGCCTCATAGCGATCCGGCGACGGGAGCGTGAGGCGCCCCCCCCCTGTCGCTGCGCCCCCGAGCGTCGCCGCCGCGCTCAGCCAGTCCGCCGCCTCGCCTTCGGCCTCGATGGTCTGGTTCTCGTGACCAAACGCCAGCCAGGCTGGATAGTCCGCCAGGATCAGATCGGGCCAGCCGGAGCGGGCCTGAGTCTCCAGTCCCTCGAACCGGCCGCCCAGCTCATAGGTGGCCAGGCCCAGGACCATGCCCTGGGCGTCGTTCAGAAAGGTTCGGATCGCCTCGGTCGGGTCATCGGCGTCGTCGCCCTCCAGGATCAGGGTTCGCACCGGCCGGCGCAGCAAGAACGACCGCTGGGCGCCGGCGGAACCGTCCGACAGGAGCAGCGCCGCCCACGGCTCGTCGCCGAAGGGCTTGAGCGCCCTGACCGGGTCGATCCAGCTCAGGCCAGCAGCCTTTCAGCGATCCGCTCGCGCGTGGCTGCATCCAGACCCAACGCCTCGGCGAAATAGGCGTCCAGCGATCCTGAGCGGCGTTCAATCTCGGCGAATGCCTCGTCCAGATAGGCAGCCTCGACCCCGACGAAGGCGACCACGGCCTCAGGCGAGGCCGGCCGGCCTGACCAGCGCGACAGCCGCGCCGCGATCTCCGGCGCCCGTTCCTCCAGCCGCACGGCGGCGTTGGTCAGGACATAGTCTTCGACCAGATCATCGGCGTGCACGCCCAGCATACGGTGGGTCAGGGCGGCCAGAATGCCGGTGCGGTCCTTGCCCGCCGCACAGTGGATCAGCACCGGCCCGTCGCCGTCCGCCAAGGTGCGGAAATAGCGGCTGAACAGATCCAGATGCGGCGCCTCATAGGGAATGCGCCGATAGGCCGAGGTCATGAACTCGCGGCTGGCGTCCGGGGTCAGGTCGCGGCTCTTGAGGAACTGGATGTGCGGCGCCTCGGTCAGATCATCGGAGCTGGCGGGGGTGATGATGATCGTGGCTGTGCAATCGGCCGGGCGGCGCGACGGCTGCTGCTCGCGCTCGGCCGCGCGGCGCAGATCGACCACCGTGACCACCCCCAACGCCTGAAACCGCTCAAGATCGGCGTCCGAGGCGTTGGCCCAGTGCCCCGATCGATAGAGCCGTCCCGGCGCGATCCGGCGCGCCGCGGCGGTGTCGTAGTCGCCGTAGTCGCGGACGTTCTCGACGCCGTCGAAGGTCTGGATGCGCGGGTTCACCCGCCCTGAATAGCGGGCCTCAGCCCTGCCCGTCCACCAGCACACTGATGGCCTGCAGATACTGGGCGAAGGCAGAGCGACCCGCCCGCGTGATCTTGGCCTGAGTCAGAGGTTTGCGGCCTACGAAGGTCTTGAGGATCTCAACATAGCCGGCGTCCTCCAGCTTTCTCAGATGCACCGACAGATTGCCGTCGGTCGCCTGGAGTTTGGCCTTCAAGGTGGTGAAGTCCGCCGAGTCGGCCCCGGCCAGATAGGCCATGATGCCCAGGCGCATCCGGCCATGGATGACGTCGTCGATGGCCTCGATATCGAAATCGTCGGCCATGCTCAGCCCCGCTCGCCCGGCTCGCGCCGCATCAGGATGACGCCGGGAACCAAGGCCAGGAACACGATGCCGACGGCGTAGACCAGCCACAGCTCGGCCGTGCCGGCGAACAGGGCCACCACGGGCGCCGCGATCCAGCCGCCGAAGGCCGGCGCCCACAGCCACTTCTGACCGGACATAGCCGCCGACACCGCCCACCCGGCCCCGTAGAGCGCAAAGATCAGCGACGGAAAGATCAGGGCCGGCAGACCCGAGCCGGTCTTGTAGATCAGAATGGTGATCGCCACCGACAGAGCGAAAATCGCCAGGCCGACGCCCATCCAGGCGTTGGCGAAGGCGCGGTTCGACGGCGACATGGCGCCGGGGCGGCTGTTCTGACGCCGGATCAACACGATCAGGGCCAGGGTGAACAGTCCCCCCGCCGTCCCCCACAGGTACAGGTGTCCGACCTCCGGCAGGGTCACGATTCCCGCCGCCATCATCCATTCGACGATCGAGGCGGCGCCGAAGATCAGGCCGGCCGCAACCAGGACAGCGCCGCCGAGTAGCGGTCCATTCGCCCCGGCATCGGCAAGGCTTTTCATATAGCGAATATCGTCCCTCAAGGACTGGGTCTGATCGTCGGTCATGGCGGTCTCCCTGTGGTGTAAGACGGGAGTATCAAAAGAACTTTGCATTGTAAAGCACATATGTGGCGGATCAACGCCCGCGACAACAGCAGATACGGCGGTGATTTCGGGAGAGGTGGAGACTGACGCGACCCGAAGGGGAACTCGTTGTGGCTGCTGCCTTCCGGCCCTGACCAGATTGGCGAGGCCTTCGCCCGCGCCAGCTCCGCGCGCTATATCGTCCGTCGCCGCGCCCAGATCAAGGCTCTGCTGGTTTGGCCGGCTTGTGGCGCCCGACAACACCCCGGTTGAGGTCGATCCAGCGACCCGGCTCCAACGGGCCGAAGCGAACTATTTCAGATCCGTGGACGCAGGACCTAGGCGGCCGCCTGATCACCTTCTCCCAGGACACCGCCGTCCATGACCGAGGAAACCGCCGCCAGCAGGGTCGCCAGGGTGATCGGCTTGGTCAGGTGCCCGTCTGCGCCGGCGACGCGGCCAGCGGCGACATGTTCCGCCAAGGCGTTGGCGGTCAGCATGAGGACAGGTGTGCGGCGGCGCCCCTGTTCGTTCTCGTGAGCGCGAATGGCGCGCACAGCGGCCAGCCCGTCCATCACCGGCATCTGCATATCCATCAGCACCAGGTCAAACGATGCGGCCTGGAACGCCTCGACCGCCAATTGGCCGTTTTCCACGCAGGTCAATTCAGCTTCCACGCCGGCCAGCATGATCTCGATGACCTTGCGGTTTGCAGGATGATCATCGGCCAGCAGGATCCGCATGGGTCTTCCGTCGATGGTCTCCGTCTCAGCGGGCACAAAGGCTCGGTCGGGCTCGGGAGCCTCACAGGGCGGCAGCATCAACTCGAACCAGAACCTCGACCCCTCCCCCGGGGTGCTGTCGCAGTCAAAAACGCCCCCCATCAGGGCGACCAGGTCGCGTGAGATCGCCAGCCCAAGCCCGGTGCCGCCAAATCGCCGCGTGATGGAACCATCAGCCTGCTGGAAGCGGGTGAAGATCCGTGCCTTCTGTTCGGCGTCAAAGCCTACGCCGGTATCGCGAACCTCAAACCGGACCCGATTGTAGGTCTGGGACACAGCAATGATCACCGCCCCATCGGACGTGAACTTCAAGGCGTTAGACACAAGGTTGGACAGAATCTGGCGCACCCGCACGCCGTCGCCGACGACACGGTGGTCCAGCGCCGGATCGACTTCGGTCTCGAGTGCGACCTCCTTCTGGTCTGCGGCGGCGCGATACAGGCCCGCAACCTCGCGCACAGCGTCGCCGAGGTGGAACGGAGCGACCTCGATCGCAACCTGGCCCGCCTCGATCTTGGCGCTGTCGAGGATGTCCGACAACAATCGCTCTAGCGTCACGCCGGAGGCTCGGACGACCTCAACCATTTCCCTCTCCCGCTCCGGCAACGCCGAGCGGCTCAAGGCGTCAGCCATGGCCACGACGCCGTTCAGGGGCGTACGGATCTCATGGCTCATATTGGCGAGGAACTCGGACTTGGCTTGATTGGCCGCTTCGGCGCGGCGACGGGCATCCTTTAGGTGGCGCCCCGTCCGAAGCTGCCAGACCAGCGCAGCCAGCACCGAGATCAGAAAGACGATGGCGAAGCCCACCAGCCAGCGCTGCTGCCCGACCTTCTCTTCGTTCAGTTGGGCGTTGGCGTGGGCTGTCTCGAGCTGGCGACGGCGCTCCGACAGTTGAGCCTGCATATCGCCGGTGACCTGACTGATCCCGGCGGAGAACCGCTGAGCCGCCTGGGTCGAGGCCGCAAAGTGATAGTCGGCCAGCCGCCGATAGGCCTCATCGGACCGCCCTTCGGCGAACAACAGCTCCGCTTCGACCAGAGGAACGACGGTGAACCCTTCCTCGCGGTATTCGTCCGCCGCTTCCGCACGGTGGATTGCCGCCAGATCGCGTCGGGCCTCGCGAACACGACCGAGGCGCGCATAGGCGATCGCGCGGCGCGGCAGCAGGTGCGTGGCCAGGAAGGCCGCAGGTCCCAGGTCGACCCCATAGGGCTCCAGGCAACGCAGAACGCGGTTCCAGTCGCGTAGCCCTTCGGCGACCATCGCGCACAGATTGGCGTCATAGACCTGCAAGCTCTCCAGGCCCGAGCGCTGGGTCAGGCGATGATGAGAGACGAACAGATTGCTGGCCAGTTCGTAGTCTCCGACCTGCACCGCCAGGCGCGTCAGATTGTACAGGCTGTCGAAGTCCGGCCGCGGATAGTCCTCTCGCGAATAGTCCAGCTCGAACCGGCCGAAGGCGGCGGCGGCTCCCGTGAAATCATTCAACTTCATGAGCCCTATCCCGGCCACCTCCCACAGACCCGCGAGGGCGGTGTCGGCGTAGGGCTCTTCATCCGGGATTTGGGCCTGAACTTCGGTCAGCAGGTTCAAGGCCTCGCCGATCCGGTCCTCATCCATCATGTTCAGCGCAACCAGCCGGGTGGCGTGGGCCCGCACGAACCAGTCGTCCGCCCGACGCCGTATTTCCTCTACCTGCGGTGCCGCGTTGGCCTCTCCGGCGTCATAGCGAATGGTCAGCTCGTTCAGGCGGGCGATCGACTGGTAGCGCTCATCTCCCTGGGCTCTCGCACGGCGCTCGAGTTGGCGGTTCCAGGTGGCGGCGCGGCCAAAATCGCCCTGGTTCAGGAAAATCCACGCGACGTGGTAAAGACGGTTCAGCCCCTCGCGATCGTTGCGCGCAAGCGCGTCGCGTCCAAACGTCTCCAGGGCGTCGAAATTGGTCTGGCCAGCCCGCAGCTCCACGCTCTGAGCCAGCTCGAGCGGCGAGCGCACCGGCGCGGCCGACACGGTGGGCGCCGCGCAGATCAGTACGGTCGCGAGAACGGTTCCGAGAACCGAAAGTCTGAGTTCCATACGCCTACCCAACCCCCGAACAGGGCGGTATGACCCACAAACGTTGAGCAAGACTTAGCGGTGACGTTGCGGAAAATCCCGGGTCTCTCAGATGGCTGTCGCGCCCACGAACACCTTTGCCGGAAACCCGCTGGATCGCGCCGGCGATCGGCGGGAAGACGCCGCCTGGCTGGGCGAACAGCTGGCTCGCGACGATGGCTATTGCTTGGCGATCTGGGAGGACGGCGTCCTCGTCGAGCAGGGGCGCTCCGAAAGCCGAATCGTCTGGCTGGCCCCCAGCTTTGCGCGCGACGCCACCGGCGATGATTGGCTGTTTCTGGGACTCTGGGACGAAGCACCGGTTTTCGCCGTTCGTTTCAGTGGCGAGGCCGATCCGAGCGCCGGACCAGTTGAGGGGCTGGGCCGATTCATCGACTTGAGAACCGCCGCCGCCGTCCTGCCGGGGCGGGAAGCCGCCATGGCGGGCGCCGCCAAAAGCCTGTTCGACTGGCACGCGCGTCACCGATTCTGCTCGGCGTGCGGCCAGCCCAGCCGCCCCGTCAGCGGCGGCTGGAAGCGCCAATGCGAGGCTTGCGAAGTCCCACATTTCCCACGCGTTGACCCGGTAGCGATTATGCTCCCGGTCTTCTCGGGTGGGGCGGAGCCGATCTGTCTTCTTGGTCGCCAGGCGATCTGGCCCGCCGGCCGCATGTCGGCCCTGGCCGGATTCATCGAGCCCGGCGAATCCATCGAAGACGGCTGCGCGCGCGAGGTTCTGGAGGAAGCCGGGCTCACCGTGACGGCCATGACCTATCATTCCAGTCAGCCCTGGCCCTTCCCTCACCAGCTGATGATCGGCCTGATCTGCGAGGTCGATTCCAACCAGGCCCGGCCCGATCAGACCGAGCTGGAGGCCATCGCCTGGCTGACCCGCGATGAGGCGAGGACCATGCTGGCGGGGCGGCATCCGGACATTCTCGCCCCGCCCGCATTTGCGATTGCTCACCAGTTGATCCGCGCCTGGGTCGGCTGAGCGCGCTTGCGGCGGTAAGGGGGGCTCCTTATACGGCTTGAAGTCCCTTGGGGCTCCCTGATTTCCAGCAAGGTCGAACTTCGCCGATGCTCACCACCTTCCGCCGTATGTCCAAGTCGTGGTTCGCCGCCATCATCATCGGCCTGCTTATTGTCGGTCTGGCCGTGGTCGGGATGTTCGACCCGATGCGGTTCGACTTCTCCAGCCACGTCATCAAGGCCGGCGACCGCGAAGTGAGCCAGCCCCAGTTCCGTCAGGTCATCGACAACCTGAACGAACGCAACGCGCAGATGACAGGCCAGCGCTTCACGATGAGCGAATTGGTCGAGTCCGGGCAGCACCTGCAGGTACTTGAAAGCCTGGCCGGCGAGGAGAGCCTTTTCGCCTGGGCCTGGCGTGTCGGCCTGCGTCCGGCCCGCGAACTGGTGGCCGCACAGTTGCGCCAGCAGCAAGCCTTCTTTGATCCGGTCACGGGCCAGTTCAGCGAGGAGGCCATGATCCGCGCCCTGGGAGAGGCGGGAATGACGCCGGCTCTGTATGAAGACACCTTGCGCCACCAGATCGCCGCCGAGCACTATGTCGCCGGCGCCGCGGCCGGTCTGCGTCTGCCCCGCGTCTATGGCGCCGTCGCCGCCGCCTACGCCGGCGAGACCCGCAATGGCCGCTGGATCCTGCTGTCGCCATCCGACATCCGCGACGTGCCCAGCCCGACCGATGAACAGCTGACCACCCTGCTGAACGAGCTGGCCGACCAGGTGCGCGAGCCAGAGTTCCGGACCGTCACCATGGTCCGCTTCACCCCGTCCTTGGCTGCGGCCGACATCCAGGTCGCCGATGAGGCCATTCAGGATCGCTTCAATTTCCAGCGCGACTCGCTGGGCACGCCCGAAACCCGGAGCTTCGTCACCTTGACCGCCGCCAACGCCCAGGCGGCCCAGACCATCGTGCGTCGTCTGCGCGCCGGTGAGGACCCTGCTGCAGTGGCCAGTTCGCTCAGCATCGAGCCGGTGGCCTACGCTAGCCAGCCGCGCTCGGCCGTGCCGGACGCCCGTGTGGCCCAGGCCGCCTTTGGTCTCGCCCAGGGCGCCGTTTCCGACCCGGTCCAGGGCGAGCTCGGCCTGGTCGTGATCAAGGTGACCGGCATAGCCGCCGGACGCGAAGCCACCCTGGCCGAGCACCGCGAAGAAATCGAAGCCGCCCTGCGCATGGAGCAGGCGCGGGTGCGCGTCACCGAAATGGTCGAGCGCTACGTTACGCTGCGCGAGGGCGGGGCCAGCCTGCGTGACGCCGCGGACCAGGTCGGCGGCGTGGTCGCCAGCCTGCCTCCGTTCACCGCCGAAGGCGTCCTGCCCAACGGCCAGCCGATGGGGGCGCCGCCGATCCTGTACGAAACCGCCTTCGATACCGCTCAGGGCTCCGACAGCGATATCGTCGACGCCGGCGAGGACGAGTATTTCGCCATCCATGTCGATGAGGTTCGCGCCGCCCGGATGCCGACCATCGACGAACTGCGGCCTCAGCTCGTCCAGTTCTGGCGCGGCCGCGAAATCGGCCGCCGGATGCAGGAGCGCGGCAACGCCATCGCGGAACGCATCCGCGGCGGCGAAGACATCGTCGCCGTCGCCCGCGCCGAAGGGCTCACTGTCACCACACGCCAAGGCGTCGCCCGCAGCGCCGGCGAGGGGCCAGGCGCCCTGAGCGAAGATCTGCTTGGCGGGCTGTTCGGTCAGCCTCCGGGTCAGGTTTTCTCCGGGCCGGCCGACCGCGAAGGCCGCTATGTCGTCGGCGTCGTGGACCGCGTGGCGGCCCCGGCGGCGGTCCTGGCCGGCCGTCAGGCCGAACAAGTCCGGCCCCAGCTCACCGGCCAGGCCTTCCAGGCCGAGATCATTCCGGCCATCCAGGGTGCCGCGCGCGCTGCGATGGAGACGCAGGTATTCCCTGACCGCGCCCGCGCGGCCCTCGGCGTTCCCCCGGAAGACGCTCCGGCTGAAGGCGCCCAAGGGTCCGAATGATCTCCGCGGACTTCGCCGAACGCTACGGGCGCGGTGAAGCCCAGGTCGTCTCCAGACGACTGATCGACGATCTTGAGACGCCGGTTTCGGCCTATCTCAAGGCCGGCCTCGGGCGGCCCTACGCTTTCCTGTTCGAATCCGTCGAGGGCGGCGCCTGGCGTGGCCGCTACTCGATCCTCACGGTCGCGCCCGACCTGGTCTGGCGCTGCCGTGACGGTCGGGCGGAAGTCGCGCGCGGCCCCGACGCCGTCGCGAGCGGTCGCTTCGAGCCCGAAGCCGCCGACGCGCTGGACTCGCTGCGCGCCCTGGTTGGGCAGAGTCGGATCGAACTGCCCATCGACCTTCCGCCGATGGCGGCCGGACTATTCGGCGTCTTCGGCTACGACATGGTCCGGCTGGTCGAGCCGATTGGCCCGGCTAAGCCCGATCCGCTGGACCTGCCAGACGCCGTCCTGGCGCGCCCTTCTATTGTCGCCATCTTTGACGGCGTGGCTCAGGAGATCATCCTGTGCACGCCAGTGCGGCCCGTCGCCGGCGTGGGCGCCGGAGACGCCCTCACCGCAGCCGAAGCCCGGCTCGACACCTTTGCCGCCGACCTGCGGCGGCCGCTTCCCGCCCGGCCTGCGCCTGTTCCCGCCGCGCCGCCCGTGCTGATCTCCGACCTCGATGAGGCCGCCTATCGTGGGGTCGTCGAACGCGCCCGTGATTACATCGGCGCCGGAGACATCTTCCAGGTGGTGGCGGGGCATCGCTTCTCGGGGTCGGTCGAATTCGAGCCGTTCGCCTTCTACCGCTCGCTGCGGCGGACCAACCCGTCGCCCTTCCTGTTTCACCTGGATTTCGGCGACTTCCACCTGTCAGGCTCCAGCCCGGAGATCCTGGTCCGCCTGCGCGGTGGCGAGGTCACGATCCGGCCGCTGGCCGGCACCCGCCCACGCGGCGCCACGCCCGAAGACGACGCCCGGCTTGAGGCCGAGCTGCTGGCCGATCCCAAGGAGCGGGCCGAACATCTGATGCTGCTGGATCTGGGCCGCAACGATGTCGGCCGCGTCGCCGAGCCCGGATCCGTCCAGGTGACCCGAAGCTTCTACGTCGAGCGCTACAGCCACGTCATGCACATCGTCTCCAACGTCGTGGGCAAGGCGCGCAAGGATCTGGATGCGGTCGAGGCCCTGACCGCCGCCCTGCCCGCCGGCACGCTGTCCGGCGCGCCCAAGGTGCGGGCCATGCAGATCATCGACGAACTGGAGACGACCAAGCGGGGCGTCGGCTACGGCGGCGCCGCCGGCTATATCGGCGCCGACGGCGAGATTGACGCCTGCATCGTGCTGAGAACCGCCTTGTTCAAAGACGGTCAGATGCATGTCCAGGCCGGCGCCGGCCTGGTCGCCGACAGCGATCCGGCCATGGAATATGCCGAGACGCTGCACAAGTCCGCCGCCCTAAAACGCGCCGCCGAGGAGGCCTGGCGTTTCGACCGATAGAATCTCAACTTCTGTCTGTAGGGGGTTTTTCGAACCCGCGTGTCTTTTGTAGTGTCAACGCTGAAGGATCGAGTGGATTTCGGGATCGCCTGGCATGGTCGACGACGAACAACTCCAAGCTTGGTTCGATCGAGAGGTCTTTCCTCTCGAAGCCGCACTGACACGCTATATCCGCCGGCACTGGCGTAACGAATCGGACGTCGCAGACCTCCGCCAGGAAATCTACGTGCGCATCTACGCCTCCGCCCAGCGTCAGCTTCCAGCTCACCCGCGCGCTTTTCTCTTCACCACCGCACGCAACCATCTGATCAATGTCGCGCGGAGCGCGCGGGTTGTCTCACTCGACCTCGTGGCGGACCTGGAAGCCACCTTCCCAGACCTTTCGGGATCCAATCTCGACCGCCAGTTGTCGGCGCGCGATGAGCTGAGACGGGTTCAGGAAGGGCTTGAGCGCCTGCCAGCTCGCTGCCGGCAGGTGCTTGTCCTGCGGCGTGTCGAAGGCTTGTCGACGCGCGAGGTCGCCGAACATCTCAACATCAGCGTCAGCACGGTGGAAAATCAGCTGGTGCACGGACTGCGCGCTCTCACCGATTTCATGATGGGGGGGCAGGGCCGGATCCGGCGCCCCGGAACCGCCCAGGCGAGGGGCCGGAAGCCGAAATCATGAGCGCGCGCCAGGACATCGAAAAGGCAGCCGCGACCTGGGTGTTGCTCCGGGCCGAGGGGCTTTCACGCGAGGAGCAGGCGCGCTTCAACGCCTGGCTCAACGCCGACCCGGAACACCGCCTAGCGGTCTGGCGGCTGGAATACGGCTGGGCGCGGGCTGAACGCCTGTCAGCGTTGCGCAATCCCGAAACCCTGGCCGATGTCATGACTGAGCGCCAGGCGCGTTCAGGTATCAGCCGTGGGCGACTGATCGCCATCGCCGCCAGCCTGATCTTCGCCATCGGTCTGGGCGCCCTGGCTTGGCCACGCGCGACGGTCTTTGAAACCGATATCGGCGAACGTCAGCAGCTGACGCTGGAGGACGGATCCCGTCTCGACCTGAACACCCGCACGCGGCTGCGGACCGCGATGTCCGACGATCTCCGCGAAGCCTGGCTGGACCAGGGCGAAGCCTATTTTTCCATCGTCCATGAATCCGATCGTCCGTTCGTGCTGCATATGGGCCAGCGGTCGGTTCGGGTGCTGGGCACACGGTTCATGGCGCGACGTCACGGCGACCGGATCTCAGTCACCGTGCAGGAAGGACGGGTCCGGGTGGATGACGCCGCCAACCGCGGCGAAACGCCGATGATCCTCACTGCTGGCGATGTCGTTTCAACCGAAGGTTCTTCGCTGCTCCGGCACAGACAATCGCCCGATGGCATAGTTGCCGATCTGGCCTGGCGCGGCGGTCAGTTGGTGTTCGATCAAGTTTCCCTGGGCGAAGCCGCAGCCGAGTTCAATCGTTACAACCGCACTCAACTTCGGGTCGCCGATGCATCGACGCGCGCGATCCGGATTGGTGGAACATTCGAGGCCAACAATGTCGACGCCTTCGTGCGGCTGCTGGATCGCGCCTATGGCCTGCGCATCGAGCAAGACGGCGAAGTCATCACAATTTCGGAATAATCTGTAGAGGGATTCCAAATTCCCGCTGTCTTATCTCCTGAGAGCCCGCGCATCGGGCCGGAGGGGGAAAGATGAAACGAGCCAATTCACTCAGGGCGTTGCTGACCGGTACGGCATGCGCCTTCGTTCTGGCGGGGGCCGCCGCCGCCCAGACGCGCAGCATTGATGTGCCTCCCGGCGAGTTGCAGGCGGCGTTGGACGCCTATGCGCAGCAAGCCGGCGTTCAGCTGATCTACCGCGTTGAGGACGTACGGGGGCTCAGAACCGACGGCGTCCAGGGCGAAACCGATACCGCGGCGGCCCTGTCGCGCTTGCTGGCCGATACAGGGCTTGAGGTCCAACAGGATACATCGGGCGCCTATGCGGTCGTCCCGCAGTCGGCGGAACGCCATGCGGACGCTGAGCCGGCCGCCGTCGACGATATCATCGTCACCGGCTCGCGGCTTCGCAACACCTTCGATTCCCCCACCCCGGTCGTCGCAATCGGCCGGGAAGAGCTTCTGGAACAAGGCTACATCGACATCGCCGAGGCGCTGACGGACACGCCAGGCATTCAGGAATCCGGATCGCTGGCCAACAGTCAGTCCGCAACCCACGCGAACGGCCTTTCGACCGTGGATCTGCGCGGTCTTGGCACCAATCGGACGCTGACGCTGATCGACGGCCATCGCACAGTGTCCAACTCCGTCAGCTCCAATACGGTCAGCCTCAGCACCATCCCCGAGCTGTTCATCGACCGGATTGAAGTCACCACCGGCGGCGGGTCGGCCATCTACGGCTCCGATGCCATCGCCGGCGTCGTGAACATCATCACCCAGCGCAACATGGACGGCGTACGCGCCCGTCTGGTCGCCGGCACGACGGCGGACGGCGGCGGCGATTCCGTCGAATATTCCGTCGCTGCGGGCCGTCGATTCCTGGATGATCGCCTGTCGGTCATGGTCGGTGCGACCCTTGATCGCCAGTTCCGCCTGGCCGCGGAGGAGCGCGAATCCACGCTCATTCCGATCGCGTATCAGCCGGCCACCAACCTCATCACCTTCCCGGACTATTCGACCAACATCCCCGGCGGGCGCTTTAACAGCGGGCGTTGGTTCTATGACGAATCTGGCCTGCGGCCCACGATGGACACGGCCATACATGGTTACGATTCACGCCCCGACGGCACGCTCATCACGCCGCGTGACATCCTCAATGGGGCTGGGCGATTCGACTTCGACCTGACCGATGACATCACCTTGTGGGGTCAGGTCATGTATTCGCTGGTCACCACCCACTCGTCGCGAGCGGCCGGTACAATCTCAAACACCTCGACCTTCGGTGTGAATGACGAGTTCTCTCTGGGTCGTCTGTCACGGACCGTGCATCCATTTGCGCCGGTCGAAATCCGCTCCAGCGCGCCCAGCACCGGCATCGATTTTCGCCGCCGCATGGTCGAGGTCGGGCCCAACCTCATCGACAATGAACGCGAGACCGTGCGGACCTGGTTCGGGCTTCAGGGCTCGATCTGGGAAGACTGGGACTGGGATCTGACGGCGGGTTACGCCCAGTACAACGGCGCACAAGTTCGCGGCAACACCTTCAACATGCAACGGGTCCAATGGGCGCTGGATTCCGAAAACGTGGGCGGCGTCATCCAGTGCCGCAGCGCCGTCGCCAGAGCCGACGGCTGTGTGCCGCTCAACATTTTCGGCGTCGGGTCCATCACCCCCCAGATGGCCAACTATATCCGCGCCAATACGAACTTTGAGCAAGAGACCCGCCAGTACTCCCTGGAAGGCTACATTTCGGGTGTGCTGTTCGAACTGCCGGCCGGCCCGGTGGACACGGCCTTCGGCTTCGCCAGCCGCCGCGATACGACGGCGACCACCGGCGATCCGTTGATCCTTTCGGGCCTGGCGTCGTCGTCCTACCTGCCCGAGTTCGAGGGCGACATTCGGGTCAATGAACTGTTCGCCGAGGCCTCCGCTCCTCTGCTGGCGGATCTCCCACTGGTTCATCGGCTGGTCTTCAACACGGCCGTGCGGGTGGCTCACTACAACCTGGACGCTGTCGGCACGACGGTCAGCTATCGCGCCGGGTTCCAGTGGCATCCGATCGCGGATCTGCGGGTTCGCGCCGAATACGCCCGGGCCCAGCGCGCACCGGATATGAGCGAACTCTACTCGCCCCCGCGTGACGACGCTGACACCGTGACCGACGTTTGCAGCGGCGTCACCGCCACCACCGTTGGCATCATCGCCCAGAACTGCCGCGCCGACCCGCGGATCGCGGCCGCCATCGCCGCCGCCGGCGACGGCACCTTCCGGCAGGTGACCCGCTCGATCCAGGGCCCCAATGCGGGCAACCCGGACCTGTTCGAGGAAACGGCCGACACCTTGACGGTGGGAATGGTCTATCGGCCCGCCTTTATCCCCGGTCTGGAAGCCAGCATCGACTACTACGACATCCAGATCAGCGATGTGATCACCTCGCTCACCAATGAATCGATCCTGTCTGGCTGCTACTCGGATCCGGCGGGCATCACCAACCAGTACTGCGGCATCATCACCCGCAACGTCGACGGCCAGTTGGTGCGGATCCTGAACCAGGAGGAAAACCTGAACGGGATGCGCGCGCGCGGGATCGATATGGCGCTGGACTATCGCTTCGACCTTGAGCGTTGGCAGGTGCCCGGGGACTTCCGGGCGAGCCTGATCTACACGCGCCGCCTGGAACTCAGCACCGAGTTCAACAGCATCACCAGCGTCGAGGTGATCGAGGAGGTCGGCGAAGTCGGCAGTGCAGAAAACGAGGCCCGCTTCAACCTTGCCTGGTCCGACGACAACTGGAGCCTGCGCTGGACGACACGCTACATCGGCGAGGTCGTGGATGATCTGGATCGGGTGGAACTGGCTGCAACGATGGGCTGGACCGACCCTCTGTATCTCTACGTGGACGAGTACTGGCGCCATGACCTGAGCGCGAGCGTGACTCCCTTCCCCGAAAACCCGCGAATCCGGATCTTCGGGTCGCTGCGGAACATCTTCAACGAGTACGGCCCGTTCCTGCCGTCGGGAACCACCCACGGCAATGACTTCAACTACAACTCGTCCTACGGCGTAACCGGCCGAGCCATGTCCATCGGTGTGCAGGTCGAGTTCTAGCAACCAGCGAAGCAGCCGTCTGATCCGCCGGATCGGACGGCTGTTATCGCGCTGGACTGCAATCAGGGCCCGCCGGGCGTGTCTTCTTCATCGAGGAAGATGCGCTCGGCGGCGCCGTCGAGGTCATCATACTGGCCGCTCTTGAGCGACCACATGAAGGCCCACACCGCCCCGGCGCCAAAGACCAGCGCCAGCGGGATCAGAAAGATCAGGCTGCTCACACTGCCGCTCCCAGAGCGGGCGATGGCGATGCCGGCGACCGCGCCTTGACCGGTTCTATAGATGCTGACGGTTTCGGCGCCTGCTTGAGCCGCATGGCGTTGGCGACCACGATGATCGATGACAGCGACATGGCCAGAGCCGCGATCAGCGGCGTCACCTGACCGGCCACCGCGACCGGCAGCGCGATGAGATTGTAGCCGATAGACAGGGCGAAGTTCTGGCGGACCAGCTGGCCAGCCCGGCGCGCCACATCAACGGTGACCGGGACGGCGTCCAGCCCCTTGTGCAGGAACACGAAATCAGCGGCGTTGCGGCCGATGTCAGCGGCGTCCGCCGGCGCCATCGAAACCTGGGCCGCCGTCAGAGCGGGCGCATCATTCAGACCGTCGCCAACCATCAGCACCTTGCGCCCCTGGGCGGCCAGCTGATCCAACCGGGCGACCTTGCCGGCGGGCAGGAGCTCGGCGGCGTAGTCTGAAATGCCTAGCCGGGCAGCCACGGCCGCCACGGCCGCAGGGGCGTCGCCGGACAGGATCAGAACCCGAGTTCCCAGCGCCTTCAACGCCTCGACCGCCTCAGCCGCGCCGGGCCGAAGCTCGTCCTCAAGCGTAAATCGGGCGACCAGCCGGCCATCACGCGACAGGACGGTTCCGGCCGCCCCGCCTCCCCGGCCCCGCTCGACGGCCCATTCAGCGCGGCCGAGCCTGTAACAATGTCCGTCAATGACGCCCTCGATGCCCAGGCCCGGGTGTTCGCTGGCGGCGGTCAGATCCAACGCCGTCACCGGCGCCGCCGCCGCGATCGCACGCGACGCCGGGTGGTTCGACCGTGTCGCCAGGAAGCCTGCGACCGACAGGTCAGCCGGTCTGATCTCATCGGCGTTGACCAGGCGCGGGCGGCCCAACGTCAGGGTGCCGGTCTTGTCGAAGACCACGGTGTCGACCCCGGCCAACCGCTCCATGCCGGCGCCGTCCTTGACCATGACACCTGCCTCGAACAGGCGGCTGGCGGCCATGACCTGGACCATCGGCACGGCCAGGCCGAGCGCACACGGGCAGGTGATGATCAGAACCGCGATGGCCACCGTGATCGCTTGATGCCAGTCGCCCCCAATCCACAGCCAGCCCAGAAAGGTGAGGAAGGCGGCGGCGTGGATAACCGGAGAATAGAGCGACGACGCCCGGTCCGCGATGCGCCGATAACTGGCGCGTCCGCCCTCCGCCGCCTCCATCAGGCGCATCATCTCACCCAGGAACGAATTCTCGGCCCGGGCCGTAGCGGTCATCACCAGCGGCGCCGACAGATTGAGCACCCCGGCCTGGACCTCGGCGCCGGGCTCGACGCGCCGCGGCTCGCTTTCGCCGGTGGCGATAGCGCAGTCCAGATCGGACGCCCCCTCCTCCACCCGACCGTCAACCGGCGCGCGGTCGCCCGCCGCCAGGAGGATACGCATGCCGGGCTCGATTTCGGCCACCGGCAGGTGCTCGCGCCGCCCGTCAGCGCGCATCACCGTAGCCCCGCGCGGCGCCAGCCGGGCCAGGCCGCTGACCGCCGTGCGCGCCCGGTCTCGCATCACATGATCCAGCGTGCGGCCGATCAGCAGGAAGAACAGCAGCGAGATCGAGGCGTCGAAATAGGCGTGCTCGCCGTTCTGGATGGTGTCGTAGAGGCTGAGCCCGAAAGCCAGGCTAACGCCGATCGAGATCGGCACATCCATGTTGGTGCGACCGCGCCGCAACGCCGACCAAGCCGATTCAAAGAAGATCCGGCCCGCATACAACAAACACGGAAAGGCGATCACCGCCGAGATCCAGTGGAACATCTGGCGGGTCTCGCCGTCCGCCCCGGACCAGACCGAGACTGACAGCATCATGATGTTCATTGCGCCGAAGCCGGCCACGCACAGGGCGCGGACCAGCCGGCCCAGTTCCGGATCCTTGGTCTCGTCGGCCACGCCGGCGAGGTTGCCCTGGAAGCCCGCATTATCCAGCGCCGCGATCAGATCGGGCGCTTCATGGCCGCGCCAGGTCACGCTGACCCGCTTGGCGGTAAGGTTCATGCGCGCGGCCTCGACGCCCGGAACCTGCGCCAGCCCCTTTTCGATCTTGCCGATGCAGGCTGCGCAGCGCGCGCCGGGAACCGACAGGTCGGTCTGGAAACGACCGCCTCCGAGATCGCGGCTAGCCAGCCGGATCTCGTCGCGCAAACTCATCTGATGGCCTTGTAGCTATGCCAGGTGGCGTGGCCGAGCAGCGGAAAGATGATGATCAGCCCGACCAGGCCCGTCGCCAGCGCGATGGCGAACAGCATCATCACGATCACACCCCACACCAGCATCACCGGCAGATTGTGGCTGACCATCGAAATGCTCGACCCAAGGGCGGTGAAGGCGTCGACATCCTCGTCCAGCAGGCGCGGGATGCCGAAACAGCTGATGGCGAAGGAAAAGGCCGCAAACAGCCCCCCGACCAGCGTCCCAACCGTCAGCATGGCCAGGCCAATGGGCGTTCCGGTGAGCATGGCGGTGATGTCCTCCAGCCCTGGGAAAGGCCGCAGTCCGAAGAACAGCGCGTAGATGATCGTCGCGGCCCGCACCCATAGCAGCATCAGCAGGCACAGAAGTGCTCCGGCGAACCAGATCTGGCCGCCCGAGGCGGCCTTGACGAACAGCATCCGCTTCAGGCTGGCCGGTCTGCCGGCCTCGATATCGCGGCTCTTCTGGTAGAGACCGACCGCCAGCAGCGGACCGACGCACATGAACCCGGCCAGGGCGGGGAACAGGATGTAGTCCATACGCAGCCAGAACAGGCCGCCGATCACCCCCGCCGAAATGACGAAGACCAACAAGCCGTAAAACAGGCTCGGCCCGGGCGTGCGCCACAGGTCGCGCCATCCGGCGCCGAGCCAGCCGAAAGCGGCCGACATCGGCAGATGGCGACGTCGGCGCTCAGCCAGGGTCTTGTGGTCCAGGGGTATGGTCGCGTCGGGGCTAACCATCGTCATGTCCTCAGCAGGCCGACCGCGCGGCACGGTAGTCGCCGCCCTCGCCGGCGGAGCGGCTATGGGCGACGCAGTCGGGTTGTGAATCCAGCGCGACCCAGACCAGGTGCGCATTGGCCGCGACGATCACCGCCACGACCGCGCCGGCGATCACGGCGGAGATCAACGGCCAGTTCCGCCGGCGCGCCGTCATCGCGCGCCGCTCCGATGCGCATCGACATAGAGCGTCAGCATGCGGATCTCGGCGGGGCTCAGCCGTCCCTCCCAGGCCGGCATCTGCCCCTGACGGCCGCCGTGTATGGTCTCATAGACGGTCTCGGCGTCGCCCCCATAGATCCAGACGCGATCCGTCAGGTTCGGAGCGCCCTGGCTGGTGTCGCCGCGACCATCGACGCCGTGGCACGATGCGCAGGTCGTGGCGAAGACCTCGGCCCCGGCCGGCAGGCGGGCCCGCTCGGTCGCAGTCAGCTCCTGGCCCGACAGGGAACGAACATAGGCCGAGACGGCCTGGATCTGATCCCGATCGAGGGTGCCAAACACGCCAAAGGCCGACATCTGGGCCCGGCGCGTCTGGGGGTGATCCGCATTGATGCCGACGCGGATGGTCTCGGCGATAGTTTCCGGATCGCCACCCCACAGGCGGGCGCTGGCGGTCAGATTCGGGAAGCCCGGTCCACCCTGGCGATCCGAGCCGTGGCAGGCGGCGCAGTTGTCTCCGAACAGGGTCGGAGCGACCTCATCGACATAGGCCATAAGTTCCGGGTCGGCGGCCAGGCTGGCGAAGTTCTCGTGAGCCAGGCGATCCGTATAGGCGCCGCGCGCCGCTGCAGCCGTCTCGACCTGGGCGGTGACTTCGGCGCGATCGTCGAGGCCGAGAATGCCGCGGGTATAGCTGACGCCCAGCGGCCACGCCGGCGCCAACACCCAGTAGATCACTGAAAATAGAGTTCCGGCCGCCAGGAAGAACAGCACGACCTTGGGGATCGGGGTGTCCAGTTCCTTGATGCCGTTCCATTCATGGCCGGTCGTCTGCTGACCGGAGGGGACGTCGTGTTCCGGCTCGTCCATCACGGTTCCTCGGGCGTGTCATCCTCATTGAGGATGCTGTTCTTGGCTTGGGTGAAACGGGCGCGGTTCGACGGCCACAGGGCGTAGATCAACACGGCGACAGCCATGCCGATCAGGTAGAACAGGCCCCAACTCTTGGAGATGGCGACGAAGGTCTCGTGGCTCAGGTCCATCGCCTCAGCCCTCCGGATCCTGGCGGTGCGCCGCGTCGGTCAGGCCGCCCAGAATCTGAAGATAGGCGACCACGGCGTCCATCTCGGTCAGGCGCTGGGCGTCTCCGTCGAAGGTGCGGATATGCGTCTCGGCGCCGTAGCGTTGGCGGACATCGCCCGCGCCGGCGCTGTCCGGGCTGGCCTGGGCCCGCGCATCGGCCTCGGCGTTGGCGATCATGTCGTCGGTATAGGGTACGCCGACGCCGCGCTGAGCGGCCAGCCGCCGCCCGAGATCGCTGGTGCGCAGCTGGGCTTCGTCCAGCCAGCCGTAACGCGGCATCACCGAAGCCGGGACCACATCACGGGGGTTGACCAGGTGGCGGACATGCCAGTCGTCCGAATACCGTCCGCCGATCCGCGCCAGATCTGGACCCGTCCGCTTGGAGCCCCAGAGCATGGGGTGGTCGTACTGAGACTCCACTGCCAGCGAATAGGGGCCGTAACGTTCGACCTCGTCGCGCAACGTGCGGATCATCTGCGAGTGGCAGGCTGAGCAGCCCTCGCGGATGTAGATGTCCCGTCCGGCCAGCTCAAGCGGGGTATAGACCCGCATGTCCGGAGCGTCCTCGACCGTCTCGTCGATGGTGAACAGCGGCGCGATCTCGACCAGGCCGCCGATGCCGGAAACCACGATGATGGCCAACACGAAACCGATGGCGTTGCGTTCAAGCTTTCTGTGAACTTCGGGCATCTCTATTCTCCCGCCACCAGCACTGCATCAGGGCGGGCTGTTGGAACGTCGGCGGCTCCATCCTCTGCGCCCTGACGGCTCATCCGGATGGTCATGATGATGTTGTAGAAGCCGACTATCGCGCCGATCAGGAAACACAGGCCTCCGACCATGCGGGCGATGTAGTAGGGGTGCATGGCCTCGACGCTCTGCATGAACGAATAGGCCAGGCCGCCATTCTCGCCATAGGTGCGCCACATCAGGCCCTGGATGATGCCTGAGTTCCACATCGCAAAGACATAGATCACGGTTCCGATCAGGGCCAACCAGAAGTGCACCTCGACCAGCTTGGGCGAATACATCCGGGTCTGTTTCCACATCCACGGCACCAGGGCGTAGAACGAGCCGAAGGTGATCATCGCCACCCAGCCCAGCGCACCGGCGTGGACGTGGCCCACCGTCCAGTCGGTATAGTGCGACAACGAGTTCACCGCCCGGATGGCCATGAACGAGCCCTCGAACGTGGACAGGCCGTAGAACACCGCCGCCACCATCATGAACCGCAAGGTCGCGTCGTCACGAACCTTGGTCCAGGCTCCATTCAAGGTAGCCAGGGCGTTGCCCGCCGAAGCCCATGACGGCACCAGCAGCACGACTGAGAAGGTCATCCCCAGCGTCTGAACCCACTGCGGCAGCGCGGTGTAGTGCAGGTGGTGCGAGCCGGCCCACATATACAGGAAGGTGATGCCCCAGAAGCTGATGATCGACAGCCGGTACGAGAAGATCGGCCGTTCCGCCCGCTTGGGCAGATAGTAATACATCATCCCCAGGAAGCCGGCGGTCAGGAAGAAGGCCACGGCGTTGTGGCCGTACCACCACTGGGTCATGGCGTCCTGGACGCCGGAGAAGGCCGAATAGCTCTTGAACTCGCCAAGCGACGCCGGCAGCGCCAGATTGTTGACGATGTGAAGCACCGCCACGACCAGGATGAAGGCCAGATAGTACCAGTTGGCCACATAGATGTGCGGCTCCTTGCGGCGCTGAAGCGTCCGAAGGAACAGGACGAAATAGACCACCCAGACGATGGTTAGCCAGATGTCAGCGTACCATTCGGGCTCTGCGTATTCCTTGTTCTGGGTGATCCCCATCACATAGCCGGACGCCGCCAGCACACAGAACAGGTTGAAGCCAAGCAGCACGAACCAGGGGCTGACCTGATCAGGCAGCCGCGCCCGCGATGTGCGCTGGACCACATGGAAGGAGGTGGCGATCAGGGCGTTGCCACCGAAGCCGAAGATGACGCCGGAGGTGTGCACCGGCCGCAGCCGCCCAAAACTGGCCCAGGCCTGATCCACGAACGTCAGCTCAGGCCAGGCCAGCAACGCCGCGACCCAGACGCCGACAAACATGCCCACAACCGCCCAGATCATCGCCAGGACGATGCCGACCTTGGTCGGGTCGTCGTAGTACTGGTTCAGCCGAGCCGGCGATGGATCGGCCGCGTAGTACTGCTGGCCGACCGCAAACATCAGGACCGCAGCGAACACCACCACGATCACGCCGTGAACGGCCAGCAGGTCGCCGTTCATGGCGCCTCCGACTGTCATAGCCAGACCGGCCGCCGCCAGCAGCCCCAGAACGATCATCGCGAGCTGGCGCTCGCCTGACGACAATTGCGCGATCATTTCGCCGCCGCCTTTCGCCTTGTCATTTCCATGCCCCCGTCCAGGCCGAGCAGCGGCGCGAGCTCGGCTCGGTTACCCGCCACATCGGCCAGACTGTATCGATCCAAAATATCCATAAAGGACGTAAGGGCTTCTGCAAAGACACCTTTGAGCCTGCAGACCGGAGAAATTCGGCACACCCCCTTGCCCATGCATTCGACCAGGCCGAAGTCCTCTTCGGTCGCACGAACCAGGGCGCCGACATTGATGTGAGCCGGCGGCTTCGACAGCCTCAAGCCGCCGCCCCGCCCCCGCACAGCCTCGACCAGATGCTGTTTGCGCAGGGTCTGGGCGACCTTGAGCAGATGATGGCGCGAGAGGTCGTAGGCGCTCGCAATCTCTCCCACGGTCGCCCGCTGCTGCGGGTGGAGCGCCAGATAGATCAGCACCCTGAGAGCGTAATCGGTGTGATAGGTCATCCTCATAGGAACGACTCTTCGGCCCGAACACGCCCGATGCTGACAAGCGTCATCACGACAAGCAACAGCGCCTTGGCCCCCTCCACCACCACATAAATCAGGTGCTGCGGCGCCGATCCGACCGGCAGGCCGGCGATGATGCGGCCAGCCCTCTCATCGAGTATCGGCAACAACCAGAAGCTCTGGACCGCGAGGCTGGCCCCCAAGAGAAAGACCAACCCCCAAGCTGCGACACGCACCCGGCTGAGCGCGGCGGTGATCGCCAGCAACACCCAAAGCCCCCATTCGACCTTGGAGGACAAGGCGAAGGTAACCCTCCCCACATCCAGAGCGGTCGGCAAATCGAGCGACGGGGCCTGAAACTTCACCGGCGTCGCCAGAAACGACACGCCGATGAGAACGCCAAGCCAAAGCACTGCGGCCAGGCCGGGAAGGCGGACCACGCGTCCTGTTCGAAGGCCATTAAACTGGTATTGCATCTGCTGCTTTTAGTGCCCCAGGACGGGCCGGGAAAGGCCCGATCTACACTTCGCGACCCAATTTGAAGGGGCCGGGCGCGGCCCCGCGCCTGGCCCGTCAGCGACACGGCGCGATAGTGAATATGGGCGAGGCGCCTTGAGGATCGGCTCGACCCCGCTCAGGGCGGTCAGCGGCGCTCAGGCGCCCGCGCGCAGCATCAGCTCGATCAGGAAGGAGGCGAAGGTTCCAACCAGGCCAATCAGGAAGGTCGTATAGGCGTAGGACAGATATCGGTACTTCTTGTGCTGCAGGACCTGGCCGTTCTGATAGAGGTCACGCGCCATGGTGCGATAGGTGGCTTCCTCCGAGCGCATGACCTCGATCATGTGATCGACGTACTGGTCCTCGGGGATTCCAGTGAACGAACCAAAGAAGACGACATTGGTGTTGGGCTGAATCGTCGCCGGCGGCTTGAGCACCTTGGGTCGCAGCGCCAGGATCGAAAACACCGTCGCCAGGAATGAGAAGCCCGTCAGAATCAACAATGGCGCGGTCACCTGGCCAGACGTGATTTCGCCAATGGCCAGCGTGAACACAATGAAGGTCGCCCCCATCAGGATCGACGCCTTGGTGTCCGCCATTTCCGACAAGGTGATATGGCCCGATTGAGCCGTCACCAGCAGGTTATGCACCTCCTTGGGAAACTCGTAATCGGGGTGACCAACCGGCGGGCGCGTGGAGACGGCAGGCTTTTCTCTGGCCATCGAGCGATCCTCAGTGAAGGTGCGATTGGAAACAGCGCAACGCTCGTTCCGACCATGGACCCCGCGACACTAGACGCAATTTCATAGAGCCGACAACGACGCTTCGCCGACGGAATTCGATCCGCTCTCGCCGCCTAGCTGGGGATGATGCGGCGGCGGGCGACATCGTAGCTGGCCACGACCAGAGGGTCGGCTGCGACGCCGAAATGGCTCACCAGCCGCCCTCCGGTCCATAGGTGCAGGGCAAAGCCCGGATCCCCGGCAATGATGCGCGGGATAAGCGACCGGGTCCCGTCTCCCTCTGGTGGCCCCAGGTCCAGCACGATCTGCGGCGCCGAGGACGGGGCGATGATCAGCGGGCGCCCAGCAAACTGGGTCGCGATAGGTCGGTGGACATGCCCGGCAACCAGGGCCATTACTTGCGGAGCTCCATCCAACACCTCGCCTAGGCGCCGCGACCAGGCCCCCTCCGCGTTCTCGTCCACCCAGGCGATGCCGGTCCGGATGGGCGGGTGATGAAGCGCGATCAGCGTTGGCGTGCCGGGACGCTCATCCAGGCAAGCTCTCAGCCAGGCGGCACGCTGTTCGCAAAAGGCGCCGCCGTGAAGCCCGCGCTCCGTGGTGTCCAGAACAACGATCCGAAGATCCCCGATCTCAACCGCATACTGGACAAATCCATCGTCGCGGGGCGGCAGATCGAAGGTCGCAAGAAATGGGTCGGGGTGATCGTGGTTGCCGATCACCGGCAGGACCGGCGCCTGCACCGGCGCCAAAAGGTCAGGCAACCGATCATAGGAGGATGCTGATCCGTCCTCGCTCAGATCGCCTGTGGCGAGCACCAGATCGGGTCCGATCTCAACGAGCTTGTCCACCAGTTGAGCGAGGCGAGCATCGTTGAACTTGGCCGAGTCCGACAGGCCGATGTGCAGGTCCGTGATCTGGGCGATCAGCATGGCGGCGGTTCCTGAAGACCTGATCTGGCCGGGAGGGCGACCGCAGATGAACATCCGCAAGAGCGCGCCGGCTCGCCTGCGGATGATGTCGGCAAAGACCGCTGCGTTCAAGCGCCCTGACGGTGAGTCTCAAGGCCTCGACGCCTTTGCCCTGTGCAATCTGAAGCCGTCCCACTAGGCTCGGCCGGTCGATGTGAGGTTGGTTTCAGGCGCGAGCACGGCGAACCCGACCAACCTTCTGGGGAGGAAGCGAATGTCGATGTGGGCGAGATTGAAGGACCTCAGATCGGCTGCGTCGCCTGCAATGTTCGGGGTTGCGACCGTCGTCGTCATGGTCATCCTGCAGGTCGTCGGCCTGCCGATCATCGACCGCATCGGCCTGGCGACGTTTGACGCCTATCAACGCGCTGCGCCTCGTCCGTACGAGGACGCGCCAGTGCGGATCGTCGACATTGACGACGATTCGATCCGGCGCATCGGTCAGTGGCCCTGGCCGCGCGATCAGGTGGCCATGCTGACGGATCGGCTCGCCGAGGCGGGGGCTGCGGTCATCGCCTACGATGTCGTCTTCTCCGAGCCGGACCGAACCTCGCCAGCCCGTCTGGCCGCCCGGATCGGAGCACAGGGCGATCATCAGGCCGCCTCGGTTCTGGCTCGCCTGCCAGATCCAGACCAGACGCTCGCCGACGCCCTCGGCGCTTCGCCGACTGTCCTGGGCTATTTCCTGACGCATGACGGCGACGCTCCGGCGCCCGAGCCACGGGCCGGAATCGCGATCGCAGGATCGACGCCGTCCTATCTGCCGACCTTTTCAAATGCGATTTCGCCCCTGCCCGGCCTTGCCGAGCGCGCGACGGGCAACGGGTTCGTCAGTACAATCGGCGATGCTGACGGAATCGTACGCCGCGCGCCGCTCGTCGCCCGGCAAGGAGATCAACTGCTGCCCAGCCTGGCGCTGGAATCCCTGCGCGTGGCGCAACAGGCCGGCGCGATCATCATCAAGACCAGCGACGCCAGCGGCGAGCTTGGAGGCGACGGCGCGGACATTGTGGCGCTACGCGTCGGAGATTTCGAGATTCCGACTACGGGCGAAGGTGAGATGTGGATTCGCTACACTGCGCCTCAGCCATCACGGATCGTTTCCGCATGGCGGGTGATGCAGGACGACATGACGCCGGGCGAGCTTCAAGCCGCCTTCGCCGGTCAGATCGTATTTGTAGGGACCGGCGCCATAGGACTGCGCGACCTGGTCGCCACACCTGTTGAGGAGCGAGCGCCAGGCGTCAGCATCCACGCCCAGGCCGTCGAACAGGCCATACTCGGTCAATACCTGACGCGGCCCGACTGGGCGCCTGGTCTGGAGCGGATGCTGCTTCTGCTCGGCGGATTGGCGCTGGCCTTCGTATTGCCGAAGATCGGGGCATGGCGCAGCGCCATTGCAGGTTCGGCGGCTGTCGCCGGCATAGTGGCGGTCAGCTGGTGGGCGTTTCAGGCCAGAAACTTCCTGATAGATCCGACGTGGCCAATCCTGGGTCTGGTCTCGACCTACGGCGTCGTGACTCTTTCAACCTACGTTCGCGAAGAGCGCCGTAGGGCCTTCATCCACGGCGCCTTTGACCGATATCTGTCCCCCGAAATGGTCAAGCGGATCGTCGCCGACCCCGAGCGCCTCGAACTTGGCGGCGAGGAGCGGGAGATGACGGTGCTGTTCTGCGATATTCGCGGCTTCTCGCGGATGTCGGAAGGGATGGCTCCGCAGGAGATCATTCAGTTCCTCATCTCTTTTCTGACCCCGATGTGCGACATCTTGCTGGAGCGCAGAGCCACGATCGACAAGTTCATCGGCGACGCCATTCTGGCATTCTGGAACGCGCCGCTCGACGACCCGGATCAACACGCCAACGCTGCGCGCGGCGCGCTGGGCATGGTCTCGGCCCTGAAGATGCTCAACGAAACGATGCCGGCTCAGTCCGCGACGGCCTGGCCTGGAGAGGTCAAGATCGGCATCGGTCTGAACAGCGGCCGTTGCTGCGTAGGCAACATGGGCGCGGCCCAGCGCCTCTCCTACTCGTTGATTGGAGACACGGTGAATCTCGCTTCAAGGATCGAGGGACTGACAAAATACTACGGCGTCTCGATAGCCATCGGCTCCGGCCTGCAGGCCCAGTTGCCGGGATTTGCAACGGTCGAGCTTGACCGGGTCAGGGTGGTCGGGCGCGACGCGCCCGAGACTCTCTACGCCCTGCTCGGCGATGAAGACCTGGCCGGCGATCCGGCGTTCATCACCTTCGCGAAGGGACACGCCGATCTGCTTGAGGCCTACCGCGCCCGCGACTGGAGAGGCGCCCGGCGATGGCTCAAGTCACTGAGCGACCCCGCCGCCGACCTCGGATTGACCCCGTTGCACGACTTGATCGCAGAACGGGTCAAGGTGTTCTCGAAGAGCGACCCCGGACCCGAATGGGATGGCGTCTTTCAGGCCACCGGAAAATAGATCTGCGGCCAGCCTTCAAGGCGCACCGTCAGGCTAGTAGAGCTCTATGACGTCAAGCACGCCGTTGATCATGTCGGCGCGCGGCAGGAGATCGACCTCGCTATCGCGACCGAAGCGGGCGGGATCGCCCAGCAGAGCCATCAACCGCGCCGAGCCGTGCTCAGACAGAAGAAAGGGGCCGATTGGCGGCTGGTCCGGGCCCGGCACATAGACCGCGTAGCCGACCGATTCGACAGCAACGGTGCGCCCCCCCGCCGTGACATCGATAGCGCCGGCCGGTTCTCCGGGAACACCTGCGCCGGGGCCGCGTAGCACGATCAGGGACGCCGTCGCGGGATCCGAGACCAAGACCGGCGCGGCGACGGCTTCATCGTTGAAGATCCGAACAGCATCCTCTCCGACCACGCCCTCGACGATCGTGCCGCGTACGCCGATCGAGGCGACCGGTGTGCGGATTCCAGACTGCCCCGGACGACGACGGGTCGGAGCCCCCGAGACGAACCGGAATGAGCCGCGAGCCACATTGCCGCCGACCTCGCTGGCTGAACGGCTTGGATCATAGACAAACCGGTCGATCGTCAGGCGCGCATTCGCCCCGACCTGAAAGCTGGTGCCGTCGAGCAACAGAATCTGCAGGTGGCTCGCTCGTCCGGTCTGGACGGGATTGCCGATCGAGACGCGCTCCCTGACCCGCGCGCGGTGCAGCGCCGGCTCGGCCTGAGTTGACATGCGGACGTCATTGACGACCGCAGCGTTGGCGCCGATGGACTGCGCCGCCGCCGGAAAAGCCGCTGCGGCCAGCAGGGCGCCGAGCGCCATCCGAACTCCGATACGGATCATGGTCGGGCTCCTCATTGGCCGAAGCGATAGACAAGGCGCAGCTCGGCGCCGAAGCTGCTGTAGTCCTCCATCATGCTGGCGTCGTCGTACCAGCGCGCGGAATAGGTGGTGGCGGCCTCCAGCGACAAGCCGTCCCGCGCCAGGGGAACGCCGATCCCGGCTCTCAGATGCACACGCGCCTCACGTCGATCCGGAGCCAGGACCGTGTCATCGTAGTCCGCATACCTAAGAACGCCGGACGCCCGAAAATAGGCATTGTGGTCCGGGATCGGCGTCTGCATCGCGGCGAAAACACGACCGGCCACATAGCCTAGCTCCGTCTGCTCCGCGTCCTTAGCCTCGATCGCCGCGCCAGCGGTCCAGAGACGCTCTGCGGTGTTGGCGCGATGGTAGGTGAAGCCGACTTCATAGCGGCCGCCATCTCGCTCCGTAGGAATCAGGGCGGATTGATAGTCTTGATCGACAGCTGTGAGGTTGACCCTCCATCGGCTGTCTTCGCCGCCGACGCTGTATTCGGCCTCAGCGCCGTACTCGGTCAGAAACGCGTCGCCCAGAACGATGGCGTGCCGAACCACGGCCCCGCCCGAAATCTGACGCTCTGGTCCGCCGAGGTGGGCCGCATAGCCTGCCCGCACGGCGCCTACGTGAAAGTCGATGTCCGGGCCAGACAGGCTGTTGCTCGATTGCAGCGATGCGCTCGCATAGCCATGGCCCGAGCGTCTGGATGCGAATCGCACCTGGATGTCGGCCGAGCCGACCAAAGCCGCACCGCCGTCTTGGATCGGCGGAAGCGGAGCCGTGTCGAACTGGATGGTCAGCGCTCCATAGGCGTCGCTTTCATACCCCATGCCGATTGACAGCGATCCGGTCACGCCATCGCCGTCGGCGCGCGCCGCCCTGCTCGGAACCGGTCCACAGGCTTGGCGAGTCTCGTTCCAACCGACCAGGTCGGTGTCGCGAACCATGGCCATCTGATAGGCGCCGCGCTGCGGGTCCCCCAATCGGCAAAGGACGCTGGCGTAGTAGAGCCTCACCTCATCGGACCCCCGGCCCGATCTGAGCAGGAGCGAGCGCTCCAACGTCACCGCAGCGCCTGTGATATCGCCAGAGCCAACTTGGCGGCGCGCCAAAGCCAGCGCACCGGCGTCGGTCTCGGTGGCCGAAATCAGCGCGTCAATCTCTAAATCTCGGGCGTCCTGTGCAGCGACCCCGCCGGCATGGCAGACCACGGCCATTGCAACCGCTGCGAACAACTTCCAATCGACTTGAATCACCCGCTGCCCCCCGAACTTCCCCAGGGCAGTTTAGAGTAGACGTCGTGTTTACGGAAGCGGCGCCCGAGTTCGCGGCCTGCGCTCCACATCGCTGTGCAGGTGTTTCAATGACGGCTGGGGGCGTCGCCATGGCCCCCACCCCATGGCGCGCGCGACACACGTTTTGGGTTGGTCACGTCGATCCGCAAGGCGACCGACAGCAATCCTGCTTGGAGGCGCCGGGCCGACATGGCAGACACATCAGCATAGGAAACGCGCATGACGACCTGCGGCTAAACGCGGGCGTCGTGCCAGTCAGGAAGGCGCGGCGCCATGCTCGGCTGGTCGGCCCATGTCGATACGTTTGCCCGCGATCGCCTGCCCCCGCGCGCGCAGTGGCCCGAGCTGATCCTGGACGGGTTCGACTATCCCGAGCGGCTGAACGCCGCCGTTGAGCTGACTGACCGTCAGGTTGAACGCGGTTTTGGTGATCGCACGGCGCTGATCGGCAATGGCCGCAGGCGCACCTACAAGGAGCTGACCGACTGGTCCAATCGTCTGGCCCACGCCCTGATCGAGGCCTACGGCCTCAGGCCTGGCGATCGCATCCTGATCCGCTCGGCCAATAATCCGGCCATGGTCGCCTGCTGGCTGGCCGCGACCAAGGCCGGGGCGGTGGCGGTCAACACCATGCCGATGCTGCGCGCCGGAGAGCTGGGTCAGATCGTCGACAAGGCCGAGATCAGCCTGGCCCTGTGCGACACGCGGCTGATGGACGAGCTGGTCGCCTGCGCCAAGGACAGCCGGTTCCTCAAGAAGGTCGTCGGCTTTGACGGCACCGCCAACCACGACGCCGAGTTGGACCGCATCGCCCTGGACAAGCCGGTCACGCCCGTCGCGGTCCAGACCGGCCGCGACGACGTGGCGTTGTTGGGATTCACCTCCGGCACCACCGGTTCGCCCAAGGCGACCATGCATTTCCACCGCGACCTGCTGATCATCGCCGACGGCTATGCCAAGCAGGTGCTTCAGGTCACGCCGGACGACATCTTCGTCGGCTCGCCGCCGCTGGCCTTCACCTTCGGCCTGGGCGGACTGGCGATTTTCCCCTTGCGGTTCGGGGCGGCGGCGATCCTGCTGGAGACCGCCTCGCCCGCCAATATGATGGAGATCATCGAGACCTATCGGGCAACCGTGGTCTTCACCGCGCCGACCGCCTATCGGGCCATGCTGGCGGGCATGGAGGCCGGCGCCGATCTATCGTCGCTCAGGGTCGCGGTCTCGGCCGGCGAGACCCTGCCGGCCCCCATCTTCGAGGCCTGGACGGCCAAAACCGGCAAGCCGATCCTGGACGGCATCGGCTCGACCGAGCTCTTGCACATCTTCATTTCCAACCGGCTGGACGATGCGGCCCCGGCCCGCACCGGCCTGCCGGTTGGCGGCTATCAGGCCCGCATCGTCGATGACGCCATGAACGAACTGCCGCGCGGCGAGGTCGGACGGCTGGCCGTGCGCGGTCCGACCGGCTGTCGGTATCTCAACGACGCGCGCCAGGCGGCCTATGTCCAGGACGGCTGGAACCTGACCGGCGACACCTTCACCCAGGACGCGGACGGCTATTTCCATTTCGTCGCCCGCTCGGACGACATGATCATCTCCGGCGGCTACAACATCGCCGGTCCCGAGGTCGAGGCGGCGCTCCTGGCCCACCCCGACGTAGCCGAATGCGCCGTCATCGGCGCCGCTGATGAAGACCGTGGCCAGATCGTAGAAGCCCATGTGGTGCTGAATGACGGCGCTGCGCCCGACGGCGAGACCCGGTTACGGCTTCAGGACCACGTCAAGGCCACCATCGCCCCGTACAAATATCCGCGCAGCATCGTCTTCACCGACGCCCTGCCCAAGACCCAGACCGGCAAGATCCAGCGCTTCCGCCTGCGCCAAGGCTGACTGTCTCCTCCCTGGCGCGCAGCGACGGGGAGGAGACGCCTCACCCCCCGGACGGCAGGAACGGCGAGAAGGTGATGACGGTGAAGCTGTCGCGAATGTGCGGCCGGGTCTGGACGGACTTCGTTACGAACGTCCCAATGTCCAGGTCCTTGGGCAGGTTGAACTTGGCGAGCAGGTCATATTGGCCCGAGGTCGAATAGACCTCCGAGACGTATTCGACGTGGTCCACAATATCGGCCGCCACGTCGTTGGCGTGGCCCAACTCGCATTTGATGAAGACGAAGATGGCGGTCATCATGGCGGCGGCCTCGGGGCGATTGAGCGCCCTGACTAGCGGAGGACGCGGTGGCGAGGAAGGGTGAAGCGGCGCTGGATCTTGAAGCCCAGTACAACAATCGCGCCCTATGTCCCGATCATCCGGCGGTAATGGCGCGCTGGAAGGCGTCGGCTGAGGCCGCGCGGGCGGCGCACCCCCCGCAAGAAATCGCCTATGGCCCGAGCGAGCGGGAGCGGATGGATCTGTTTCTGGCGGGACCGGATCGCCCCGTCGCGGTCTTCCTGCACGGCGGCTACTGGCAGGCGCTGGACAAGAGCTGGTTCTCCGGCGTCGCGCCCGCCCTTCTGGCTCACGGCGTCGGCCTGGCCGTGCCGAGCTACGGCCTGGCCCCGCAGGTCAAGCTGGCGACCATTCTCGATCAGATGCGCGCCGCCCTGTCTCGGCTGGAACAAGAGACCCGCTCGCGCGCCGTCGTCTTCGGTCATTCCGCCGGCGGGCACATGGCCGCCGCCCTGCTCAGTGAAGGCCGCGCCAAGGCGGCTGTGGCCATCTCCGGCGTGTTCGAGCTGGCCCCGCTGATCCTGACCTCCTTGAACGTCGCGCTGAAGATCGAAGCCGATGAAGCCGCCGCCCTGTCGCCCGCCGACTGGCCCGCGCCCCGGGGAGCGATCCTGGACTGTCTCGTCGGCGCCGCCGAGAGTGCTGAGTTCATCCGTCAGAGCCGCGACATGGCCCGTCGCTGGGCCGACCAGGGCGCCCAGACCCGCTTCGAGGCCCTGGACGGCCTGGACCATTTCACCGTGCTGGACCCGCTGTTCGATGCGGACAGCGCGATGGTGCGGCGGGTTGTTGAACTGGCCGACTAACCCGCCGCAAACATCGGCCCGCCGCGCCAGGCGGGGTAGCCGTAGCCGTTGATCAGGACCAGATCGATATCCGACGCCTGCAAGGCCACGCCTTCGTCGAGCAGCGCCCGCCCTTCACCGGCCAGGGCGGCGGCGATGCGGCGCTGGATTTCCTCAGGCGAGATCACGCGACGGGCCAGCCCCTTTTCGGCGGACGCCGTCTCGACTATGGCGGCGACGTCCGGGTCGACCTCGCGCCGACCGTCGACATAGCGGTAGTAGCCCGCCCCGGTCTTTCGCCCTAACCGGCCCGCTTCGCACAGGCGGTCGGCGATGACGACATAGCGCTCAGCCGGACCCCGCGTGGCGGCGGCGCGCTTCCTGCGGGCCCAGGAAATATCGAGGCCCGCCATGTCGTTGACGGCGTAGGGCCCCATCGGGAAGCCGAATGCCTCCATCGCCGCATCGACCGTGTGGGGCAAGGCGCCCTCCTCCAGCATGAAGTCGGCCTCGCGCCGATAGGCCGTGTACAGACGATTGCCGATGAAGCCCTCGCAGACCCCGGCCACGATCCCCAGCTTGCCCAGTCGCTTGACTACCGCCAGGGCCGTGGCCAGCGCTTCAGGCGCGGTCGTGGCGGTCCGCACCACCTCGACCAACCGCATGATGTGCGCCGGCGAAAAGAAGTGCAGGCCCACGAATCGCCCGGGGTTCGTCACCGCCTCGGCCAGCCGGTCCGGGTCCAGATAGCTGGTGTTGGTGGCCACGATGGCGTCCGCCCGCACGATGCCGGACAGCTCGGCCAGCAGGGCCGTCTTGACCGCGTGATCGTCGAACACCACCTCGACCACCAGATCGCAGCCGGCCAGATCGGCGCGCGCCGACGAGACGCTCAGGCGGCCGAGCTGATCGGCAGCCTGATCTTCGGAAATCCGTCCTGAGCCGCGCGCCTTGTCAATCAGGCCTTCGATCCGCACTCGCCCGGCCTCAGCCGCCGCCACATCCTGTTCGACCACCACGACCGGCCAGCCCGCGCCAAGAAAGGCCGCTGCGATCCCGGCCCCCATCAGCCCGGCCCCGACCACTCCCACCGAGGCGATCTCGCGGGGCTGGACGCCCTCCAGGCCGGGGACTTTCGAAGCCTCCCGCTCGGCGGCGAAGACATGGCGCAGGGCCTTCGATTGGGTAGAACCGAGCAGCTCGACAAAGGCCGCGCGCTCGGCGGCCAGCCCTTCGCCCAGCCCTGTCTCGGCGGCGCGCACAGCCAGCCGTGCGGCGACGCCGGGCGCGATCAGACCGCGCGCCTTTTTGTCGATAGAAACCAGTCGCGCACTGACGGCGTCTCGATCAAAGGCGGAGACGTCGAGCTGACCCGTCCGCCGGGGCCTCGTTCCGATCAGGGTGCGAGCGAAGGCCTTGGCGTCTTCGAGCAGATCGCCCCCGGCGATGCGATCAATCAGTCCGGCCTCTAGCGCCGTCTCGGCCCCGAGCCGGGTTCCGCCGGACACCATCTCGATGGCTGTTTCCATCCCGACCAGACGCGGTAGCCGCTGGGTCCCGCCCGCGCCGGGCACGAGTCCCAGCTTCACCTCCGGCAGGCCGACCTGGGTTGACCGGTCAGCGATGCGCCCATGACACGCCAGGGCCAACTCCAGACCCCCGCCCAGAACGGTCCCGTGCAGGGCCGCGATCACGGGTTTGTCCATGGCCTCGAGGCATGCACAGACGTCCGGCAGGATCGGCGGCGCGGGCGGCTTGCCGAACTCCTTGATATCCGCGCCCGCGACAAAGGTACGACCCTCGCAGGCCAGGACAATCGCGCCGATGGCCGGGTTGTCGTTCGACTCGACAATAGCCTTGCCGATGCCACTCCGCACCGCCTGCGACGCCGCATTCACGGGCGGATTGTCGATCAGGATGACGGCGATGGAGCCGTCCCGTTCGAGCCTGACAACCATCAATCCGGCACGACGGCGACGGCCTGGATCTCGACCAGGGCCGCATCCTCGATCAGGCCCGAAACCTCGACCACGGCCATGGCCGGAAACACCCGCCCCATGGTCGCCTTCCAGGCCGCGCCGATCTCCTTGAGCGAAGCCGAATAGGCTTTCCGGTCCGTGACATACCAGGTCATGGTGGTGACGTGTTCGGGTCCGGCCCCCGCTTCGGCCAGGATGGCCACGACATTCTCCAGCGTCTGGCGGACCTGGCCGGGCAGATCGTGAACCTCGAACCTGCACTGGCTGTTCCAGCCGATCTGGCCGCCGACGAAGACCTGACGGCCGCGCGCCTCAATGCCGTTCGAATAGCCGATTGGACGCGCCCAACCCTCAGGCTGGAGGATACGGTGCGGGGTGTCAGTCATGACGGCCTCCAGACCCTTCTCCCCTTGGGGGAGAAGGTGGCGGCCCCGGACTTGTTCCGGGGATGACGGATGAGGGGGTTGGTCGTTCGGGGTCGGCTGATCGACGTCCAGCACGCGGATAGGACCCCCTCATCCGAGCCGCTGCGCGGCCCACCTTCTCCCCCGAGGGGAGAAAGGAACGCGTATCGCCATCTCATCGCGTCGCCGCCTTCATCAGCTCGCGGCCGATGATCAGCTTCTGGACCTCGGTGGCGCCCTCATAGATGCGCAGGGCCCGGATTTCGCGATAGAGGCGCTCGGTGATTTCGCCGGCGCGCACGCCCCGACCGCCGAACATCTGCAGCGCCTGGTCAATCACCCACTGGGCGTTCTCGGTGGCGGTCAGCTTGGCCATCGCCGCCTCTTTCGTCGTGTTCAGCTTCTGCACATCCCGCCGCCAGGCCGTGCGCATGACCAGGAGCGACGCCGCGTCTATGGCCGTGGCCATCTCACCCAGGGTGCTCTGGGCTGTCGGCAGGTCGGCCAGGGTGGCGCCGAACATCGGGCGGGAGCGGGCATGGGCGACCGCCTCATCCAGCGCCCGGCGCGCAAAGCCGAGGGCCGCCGCCGCCACCGACGGACGAAAGATGTCCAGCGTCCGCATCGCCAGTTTGAAGCCCTCGCCGGGCCGGCCGAGCAGATTGGTCGCCGGCACGCGGCACCCGTCGAAGCGAATGCGCGCCAAGGGGTGCGGAGCCAGGGTCTCGATCCGCTCGACCACCGCGAAGCCTGGCGTATCGGCGAAGATGACAAAGGCCGAGATGCCGCGCGTGCCCGGCGCCTCGCCGGTGCGGGCGAACACCGTATAGACATCGGCGATGCCGCCGTTGGAGATGAAGATCTTCTCACCGTCCAGCACATAAGCGTCGCCATCCCGCCGGGCCGAGGTGGTCATGGCCGCAACGTCCGAGCCGGCCTCCGGCTCGGTCAGGGCGAAGGCGGAGATCAGCTCTCCGGCGGCAATGCGCGGCAGGATGTCGGCCTTCATGGCCTCGGATCCCTCCAGGCTGATGGCGCCGGTGCCCAGCCCCTGCATGGCGAAGGCGAAGTCGGCCAGACCGTCGTGCCAGCCCAGGGTTTCACGCGTGACGCACAGCGCCCGGCTGTCGATCTCTTCAGACGCGCCGCCATAGGCCGCCGGCACGCAGGCCCGCAGGAAACCGCCCTGACCCAGCCGCCGCACCAGCGCCTTGCACGCGGCGTCGGCGTCGTGGGGGTCGATCTCACCCAGGCCGCCGCCGGCGATGAAGGTGTCCAGATCGGCCGCCAGCGCCCGGTGCTCATCACCCAGGAACGGCCAGTCCAGATGTTCGCGTGATGGACCGGTCAGCATCAGTTCCCCTCGAACCGGGGCTTCTCCTTGGCCGCAAAGGCCTCGAAGGCGCGGCGGAAATCGCCGGTGGCCATGCAGATGGCCTGGGCCTGGGCCTCGGATTCGATCATCTCGTTGATGCCCATCGCCCACTCCTGATCCAGCATCTTCTTGGTCATGGCGTGAGCGAACCAGGGACCGTCGGCCAGCCGCCGGGCATAGGTCTGGGCAGCCTCCAGCAGGTCGCCGCGCGGATGCAGCGTATTGTAGAAGCCCCAGGCGTGGCCCTCTTCGGCGCTCATGGCTCGGCCGGTGAACAGCAGGTCCGCCGCCCGGCCCTGGCCGATAATGCGCGGCAGGATCCCGCACGCGCCCATGTCCGCACCGGCCAGGCCAACGCGGGTGAACAGAAAGGCGGTCTTGGCCTCGGGCGTCGCCATCCGGTGATCCGACGCCATGGCCAGGATCGCCCCGGCCCCGGCGCAGACGCCGTCGACCGCCGCGATCACCGGCTGGGGACAGGCCCGGATCTGGCGCACCAGATCGCCGGTCATGCGGGTAAAGGCGATCAGGTCCGGCATGGCCATCCGGGTCAGCGGCTCGATGATCTCGAACACGTCGCCGCCCGAACAGAAGTTGTCGCCCGCCCCGGTCAGGACCACCACGCGCACGTCGCTGGCGTGGGCCAGGTCGCGGAACAGGTCGGTCAGCTCCTGATAGCTGTCGAAGGTCAGGGGGTTCTTCTTGTCGGGCCGGTCCAGGGTGAGGGTCGCAACCCGCCCATCGGTGTCGGTCTCAAAGCGGAAGCGCGTCGCCTTGTGGTCCTTGAAGGCGCGGCGCTTGGCCTGCATGGCGTTCGTCATTTCGTCTCCCATCACCCGGCCATGACCTCGCCGCCCGCGACCGCGATGGCCTGGCCGGTGATCGCCGAGGCTCCCGCTCCGGCCAGCCAGGCCACCGTATCGGCCACCTCGTCCGGCGTCACCAGCCGCCCTTGCGGATTGCCGCGGGCCAGCGCCTTGCGCGCGTCGTCGGCGCTGCGTCCGGTCTTGTCGATGAGGGTCTGAACCGCCCCCTCCAGCAGCGGCGTATCGGTGAAACCGGGGCAGACCGCATTGACCGTCACATCGGTCCCGGCCAGCTCCAGCGCCAGCGACCGGGTCAGGCCGACGACCCCGTGCTTAGCCGCCACATAGGCGCTGACATAGGCATAGCCGGTCAGGCCGGCGGTCGAGGCGATGTTGATGATCCGTCCGTTCCCCGCCCGCCTGACCGAGGCCAAGGCCGCCTGGGTGACCAGGAACACGCCGGTCAGATTGACCGCCAGCGCCCGATCCCAGAGCGCGCGGTCGGTCCGCTCGAACGGCGCCGAGGGCGCCTCGCCGGCGCAGTTGACCAGCACGCCGATGTCGCCGAAGCGGCCCACGGCGCGGGCCACGCCTTCGGCGACGCTGTCTGAATCCGTCACATCGAACCCGGCCAGGACCAGCGCCTCGCCGTCGATGTCCGCCGCCACCGCCTCCAATGGCTCAGCCCGCCGCCCCGCCAGCGAGACGGCGCAACCCCCGGCCGCCAGCCTGAGCGCTATGGCCCGGCCGATCCCGGTCCCGGCGCCGGTGATCAGAGCGTGGCGGCTCATTTCGGTCCTCCAGTGGCCTCGGCGGCGGCCCGTTCCAGACTGGTCTCATACTGCTGGCGGGCCGACAGATATTGCTTCGGCCAGGACAGGCCGCCGTAGCCGATCCTCGCGGCCTCATGCAGAATCCACGACGGATCGGCCAGATGCGGTCGCGCCACCGCACACAGGTCGGCCCGGCCCGCGGCGATGATCGAATTGGCGTGATCCGCCTCCGAGATCGCGCCAACCGCAATCGTGTCGACCAGAACCTCATTGCGGATGCGGTCCGAGAAAGGCGTCTGGTACATCCGGCCATAGACGGGCTGGGCCTCGGTCACGACCTGGCCGGACGAGCAGTCGATCAGATCGGCGCCCGCATCCTTGAACATCTGAGCGAAGATGGCTGCATCCTCGGCCGTATTGCCGCCGTCAGCCCAGTCGTGGGCCGAGATCCGAACCGAGATCGGCCGGTCATCCGGCCAGGCGGCGCGCACGGCGTGAAACACCTCCAGCGGAAACCGCGCGCGGCCAGCGTGATCGCCGCCGTAGTCATCCGTCCTCAGATTGGTCAGCGGCGACAGAAAACTGGACAGGAGATAGCCGTGCGCCGCGTGCAGCTCCAGAATGTCGAAACCGGCGTCCGCCGCCCGCCGGGTCGCCTGAACGAAGTCGGCGACGACCCGGTCCATATCCTCGCGGGTCATGGCCCTGGGCGTGTCCGAATGGGCCAGATAGGGAAGGGCTGAGGCTGAAATCAGCGGCCAGGCGCCTTCGTCGAGCGGCTCGTCCATGCCCTCCCAGGCCACGCGCGTCGAACCCTTGCGGCCAGCGTGGCCCAGCTGGACGCCGATCCTGGCCGACGTCCTGTCATGGACGAAATCGACCATCCGCCGAAAGGCTTGGGACTGGTCGTCGTTCCACAGACCCAGACACCCCGGCGTAATGCGGGCGTCCGGCGACACGCAGGTCATTTCGGGGAAGATCAGCCCGGCCCCGCCCATCGCCCGCGCCCCGATGTGGACCAGATGAAAATCGTCCGGCACGCCGTCCGTCGCCGAATACATGGCCATGGGCGAGACCACGATGCGGTTGGCCAGCTCCAGCCCGCGCACCCGGTACGGCGTGAACATCGGCGGCGGCGGCTTTCCGGGCCCCGGGTCGACCCCGGCCCGCCGGGCGAACCAGCGCTCATAGTCCTCCAGCCAGTCGCGGTCGCGCAGGCGCAGGTTCTCGTGGCTGATCCGCTGCGAGCGCGTCAGCATGGAATACATGAACTGCTCCGGCTCGAACTGGTCGGCATAGCGACGCCCGACCACCTCGAACCATTCCATGGCGTTGCGCGCCGCGTTCTGGATGCGGATGACCCCGATCCGGCGTTCGGCCTCATAGGCCTCAAGCACCGCCGGGATCTGCTCGGCCCCGTGGCCGAAGATCTCGAACTGACGGGTCAGCTCGATGGCGTCGTCGATGGCCAGCTTGGTGCCCGAGCCGATGGCGAAATGGGCCGTGTGGGCGCTGTCGCCCATCAAGACGACATGGCTGTTTCCGTTGAAATGGCTCCAGCGCGCGCAGACCAGGCGCTGGAAATTCAGCCACGGCGAGCCCTTCATATGCCGCGCGTTGGTCATCAGCGAATGACCGTCCAGCGTCTCGGCGAACAGCTTTTCGCAGAACGTGATGGACTGGTCGGGGTCCATCTTGTCGAGCCCGTGGGCCAGAAAAGCCTCCTCCGTCGTCTCCACGATGAAGGTCGAGGTGGTCTCGTCGAACTTATAGATATGGGCCTGGAACCAGCCGTGTTCGGTCTTCTGAAAATCGAAGGTGAAGGCCTCGAACGCCTTGTCCGTCCCCAGCCAGATATAGCGGTTGGGTCGCACCAGCAGGTCCGGCTCGAACACCTCGGGATAGCGCGCGCGGATCACCGAATTGACCCCGTCGGCGGCGATGATCAGGTCGGCGTCGGCGAACTCCTCGTCGCTCTTGACCTCATGCTCGAACACCAGCTCGACGCCCAGTTCGGCGCAGCGGTCCTGCAGGATGTTGAGCATCCGCTTCCTGCCGATGCCGACGAAGCCGTGGCCGGTGGTACGCAGGCGCCGGCCCTTGAAGACCAGCTCGATGTCGTCCCAGTGGTTGAAGGCATCCTCGATCCGGGTCGCCGTCTCGGGGTCCCAGACACGCATCGCGTCCATCGTCTGATCCGAAAAGACGATGCCCCAGCCGAAGGTGTCATAGGGCCGGTTGCGCTCGACGACGGTGATCTCGTGTTCGGGATGACGCCGCTTCATCAGAAGCGCGAAATAGAGCCCCGCCGGGCCGCCGCCGATGCAGACAATACGCATGGGCCGGACAGTGGACGCCCGCGTGGCAAGGTTCAAGCTGGCATGCGGCGCCGGGGCGTGGGATGACGGCCCATGGCCGCGTTTTCAACAACCAGAACCCTGGCGTTCGGCGACTGCGACCCGTCCGGCATCGCCTATTTCCCCACCTATCTGGACTATCTGGTTCAAGTCCTGGAGGCCTTCTTTGCAGACCTCGGCCATCCCTGGCCCGAGATGACCCGGGACCAGCGGATCGGCACGCCGACCGTGACCCTGAGCCTGACGTTCGAAGCGCCGGGCTTTCACGGCGACGACATGACGTTCTACCTCGATGTCGCCGCAGTTGGCCGCACCTCGCTGGATCTTCGGCACCGCGTCGAGGCGGGCGGCCGAACGCTGTGGCGCGCCGAGCAGCGAGTGGTGGCCACCTCGCTTGATGACCACCGCCCGACGCCCTGGCCGCCGGCCCTGCGCCAGCGTCTGGCTGCGTGCGCCGCAGCCCCTGACTGATTTTCAAAAGCCCGTCACCAGGCCCCTGACGGCCCGGTTGGATGAGCTGAGCCGGCGCGTCTGCGGTCAAACCTGCCCGATTCTCTACGAACCGAGCCCCTCCATCATTCGGCTCTCTGCACGGGCGAGGTCTTCTTCGGTGTTGATATTGAAGAACGGATCGCCGTCGTCGTCACTCCAGACCGCGATGCGCGCTCCAGCCTGGTCGGCCACCCCCCGCAGCGACAACCGCCCGCAGCTGGCTCGTTCATGCAGCGTGCTCAGAACGCCAGGTCGCCACAAGGCGCAAACCGGATGGCTGCGGCCACCGCTTGCGGCCACCGCGACAGAAGCGCCGGATTGCATCGCGCCCAGTAGTCGTCCCGGTAGATCCACGGGCAGGAATGGCATGTCACAAGGCAAGGTCAGAACCGCATCCAACCCGGCCGCCTCGCCCCAGGCCAGGGCGACGGCGAGGCCACCCAGTGGGCCGGGAATGGCCGCATCGTCGTGGATCACCGGCAAACCGTTCGGCGGCGCCTGATCCGCAGACCGAAGCACAAGAACGGTCAGCACGTCCCAGGATTTCGCGCGCCGAATGGCGTGCTCGACAAGAGTCCGGCCAGCGAGCCGCCGCACCGGCTTGCCGCCCCCCATCCGCAGTCCTTGCCCGCCTGCCAGGATGGCCACGCCGAACCGGGTCAAGGCCGCCGTCCTGAAGCGCCGCCGCGGTCCGATCCCGGCGCGGACGCCCACAGCCGCTCGACGTCCGCACGCGATGCAACTGAAACATCCAGGTTGCGCAGCAGGCCATCGCGCATGGCGTACATCCAGCCGTGCAACTTCAAGGCCTGGCCACGCCCCCAAGCCCCGCGGACCAGACCATTTTCGGCCAGCGAACGGACCTGGTCCACCACGTTCAGCTCGGCGACGAAGTTGGCCCTCGTTTCCGGATCTCGCATGGTCTGCAACGCCTTCGCCTGGCCTTCGCCAAGCCGCCGTACGCTTGCGAGCCAGCGATCGAGGGCGCCGTTCCTTGCATTGCCGAAAGCCAACTGGACACCCGCGCATCCGGTGTGCCCGCAAACGATGATATGCCGCACCTTGAGCACCTCTACAGCGAAGTCGAGCACCGCCATCAGATTGAGGTCGCCATCCGGCGCCAGGTTGGCGACGTTGCTGTGAACGAGCAGATCGCCAGGCTCCAGGCCGACAATTTCATGCGCCGCCAATCGACTGTCAGAACAACCGATCCAGAGAATTTCTGGCGCAGGGCCGGATTCCCCGCGCTGCAGCCAGTCGGCGTCCGCTCGTGCCCAAGCGGCTGTCCGGGCGAGATTGTTGTCGAACAGGGCCTCGATCACGCCGCCGGTTCCGGCTCGGCCGTCGGAGGCTCAAGCCGCCCGCGACGGGCGGCCATCCGGCGCGAAAAAAGGTCCAGATCTTCAGGACCTAGACGTAGCCGCGCGATCGGCAGCACGACCGCGTTCTCCAGGGCGATATGGTTGCGCTCGCGTGTGGCGAAGGCGCGCAGGAGGCGCTGTGCATCGGGAGCGGCGGCGAAGGAACGGTTCTGACGCAGCGCCTCCTCCAGAAGGTCCGCCAGTTGCGCCACCGCTTCAATATCGTCGCGATGGTCTGCGGACAGCGCTCCGAGCGCACGATCCAGTTCGTCCTCCGGCTCGCAGCGACGGCGCAACATCGGAAACAGATCGTCCTCCTCGTCAACGATATGGAGCGGAAAATCGTGACGCAGGAAGGCCAGCACCGCTGCAACCTCGTTCCGCAGGACCGCCTCGGAATCCGCGATCCGCTCGATCAGGGAACAGAACCGCCGGTGCCGATCATGCTCCGCGAACAGCCAGTTCAACGGTTCAGCCATCAGGTTCGGCGGCGACGGTTCGACAACGCTGGCGTCATTCACCTCTTTGTCTCCGTGGGCCCCAGGCCCGGTTCAGAACCTGTATTCGAGGGCCATCCAGGCCTTGTCTCGGTCGGCGAACGGCCCGGCGCCGTCATACACAGCCACCTTCGTTTCCAGCGCCCAACGGTCATTGATCGTCATTCGGGCGGAGGCGTCGAACTCCTGTCCGAAATCCAGGTCGCCGTCGCTGTCGGAAAAGTCGCGCCAGGCTGCGGCAAACACCACCTGGCGACCGATTGGCGGCTCTCCCCAAGTATAGGACGCCGTGATCGAGTCATCGGTCAGGCCTCGCCCCGGGGTCGTAAGAAACACGTCCGCCCAACCCTGAAACGCGTGCAAGGTGGCCAGCGGGGTCTGAAAGCCGCGCGCACCGTCGCCCTCCAGCCGCTCGCGCGCGACGGTCAGGCTGGCGGGGCCTCGGATCAGTCCGCCCGAGAGCAGGCTGTAGTCCAGCTCGAACTGGGCAGGGTTGGAGCCGTAGTCGCTCTGGCGTGCGAGTTCGACCGTCCAGGCCGCTGACCAGCCTTGCGAGACGGCATGGCTGCCAGCCAGGCGCACACCCAAGGTCGCAGACGATTGGCTCGGCGCGGTCTCGAAATCCAGCCAGTAGCCGTAGAGCGTCAACCTGCCCATCGGCGTGGGGGTCTCGGCATTGATCAGGTGGCTGTCCGACCGCCATTCGCCCACCGGGCTGTCGTCGCCGAAGACACGATGCACCCGGTCGATATAGGCATAGGTCAGGCTGAAGGGTTCGAAAGCCGTAGTCGTCACCCGAACCGCATCGAACGTTTGTTCGTTCTGACGAAAGCCGACATTGCCGACGAAACGGGCATTGCCCAGGACGATGCGCTGCCGGCCCAATACCACCTCGGTGTCAGGCAGACCCGTCCATGACACCTGCAGCCGGTTTAGCTCCATAGCGTCAGGGTCGGCGACCACCGCGCGGGTCGCCGGGCCGTGGATGGTGTCATTGAAATCATCAACGACCGCCTGAACGGCCTCGGCCTCGACCAGAAAGGTGAAGCCAGAGACCGTGGGACTGCGCCAACCCAGCCTCAGCCGCGCTGTTACAGCGTTCGCGTCGTCCAGGCCGTCCTGTCGAACACTCTCGTAGCGAAGGCGGCTGTCGAACAGAATCGCGCCCGGCACGCCGGGCGCAGCGACGATCGGGGTGGGGGACGCAGCGGGCTGGGCGGCGGCGACGCCGGGAGCGATCAGGGCGGCAGCGAGAATAAGGGCGGCGTTGCGCATGTCAGGCTCGTTTGATCAGCGTGTAGGCGCGGGCCGCAGGTTGCAGCTTGCCCTTCAGGATGGCGCGAACACAGCCCAAGGCGGGGTCATCGGCCCCCTGGGCGGCGGAGATCAGTTGGGTCCAGCGTTCATCGTCCGCTTGGCTGACGAACTCGGCAATCTGTTCGCGGACAAATTCGGCGAAGCCCGCTTGCTGCTGCTCGGCGGCGGCTCGCACCTGGCGAGCAAGGTCGGCGTCCGCCTCGTCGAGCCAGGCTTCTACCCGCTCAGCGAGCCCCTGGCGGTCGTGCAGCAGATCACCCAACGACAGGGCGCCGTCGCCAACCCGACCGTCCTCGGTCAGGACAAGCGCGATCCCGCGACCTCGCGCGTCCGACGCCAGGCCGGCGACGTAGCGCGCCGCCGCCGCCGTCCAGGCCCGGCTTTCCAGATGCAGGGCGATCCGCTCGCGAACGTGCTCGAACGGCAGATCACGGCCTTCGATCCGCCTGTCCAGGGCGAGAACGTGCCAACCGAAGCGCGACCGGACCGGCTCCGTCGAAATCTCACCGGGCTGAAGCTGGGCCAAGCCGGCCTCGACCGTCGCCGTCAGATCGCCGGGGCTGAGTTGCCCGAGCACGCCGCCGACACCGGCCGAGGAACAGGCCGAATGGGCTCTGGCCAGGTCGGCGAAACGGACGTTCGCGTCGGACATCTGCGCGATAAGATCCTCAGCTCGCGCCTGCGCCGCATCCCAGGCCGACGGTTCGTCAGCGTCCGGCGCGATCAGAATATGCGACGCCTCGGTCAGGGTCGGGGTGCGAAAGCGGTCTCGGCGGGCGTCATAGACCCGGCGAATCTCCACCTCGTCCGGCGCAGCGACAACCACCTCGGCGGCGAGCACGGCGCGGATCAGCGCCTCTTCAGGCGTCTCCTCGCGACCGTCGTCTTCGATTTCCGGTTCTGGTTCGAGGCCCATTGCGTGCGCACGATCCAGCAGCAGCGCCCGGATCGCCAGGGCGTGGCCCGCCGCGAGGCGCGCCTCCTGGGCCGTGTCGGCCGGGTGGTTCTGCGCCTCCTCGGCGATCAGCCGTTCGGGGATCTGGACCCCGTCTATGACCTGGCTTCGGGCCGCGCTCATCGCCGCACCCCAACCCGGCTGCGGTTGATCGGCATGGCGCGCTTGGTGCGGACCAGCTGCCAGCCGCGGCGATTGAGGTACCAAACCGGCGCCGACAGCATGTGAACCAGACGGGTGAAGGGAAACACCAGCAGGATCGTCATCCCCAGCGTGAGGTGCGCCTTGAAGATCCAGTGTACGTTCGCGACGTAGCTGGAGGCCGCGGGGTTAAAAGTGAAGATGCCCTGCGCCCAGTTCATGAATTTGATCATCTCTTCGCCATCCCGGTGTTCAAGCGACAGAGGGATGGTCGCCAGACCGAGGCATAGCTGGAGCATCAAAAGGCAAAGAATGGCGGTGTCGCCAAAGGTTGAAGTGGCGCGAATGCGGGGATCGAACAGCCGCCGATGCAGCAGCAAAAGACCGCCAATCAGGCAGGAGGCGCCGGCCACGCCCCCCGCGACGATGGCCAGCATCTGCTTGAAGCCGTGGCTAACACCCAGCGTGTCCCACACCACCACAGGCGTGAGCAGACCCACCAGGTGGCCGGCGAAAATAGCCAGGATGCCGAGGTGAAACAGCACCGATCCGGTCACCAGCTGACGTCGCCGCAGCAACTGGGATGAGCCTGTGCGCCAAGTGTATTGCTCGCGGTCGAACCTGAGGACCGATCCGATCGCCAGCACCGCCAGCGCGATGTAGGGATAGACGCCGAAGGCCAAGAAATTGATATCCATCACCGTGTTCCTCTAGGCAGCCTGCCCGCCGGAGCGGGCGGCTCGGGGGTCTGCGTTCATGGCCTTCAGCATCGCCTCGGCCTTGGGGCAGCCGTCTTCCGTCGACGGTCCGAACGTGACCGCGGTTTCCTCCCAGGCCTTGTCCAGAGCGGCCAGATCGTCGGGGTTCTCTTCAGGCTCTCCCATCAAGGCGGCGACCGCCTGGGAGTCCGGAACCGCGTCCGACAGAGCCACCAAGGCCCCGAATATGGCCCGGTAAGGACTGGCGCGTTTGTGCAGGCGTTCGCCCAGCGCCTCCAGGACGTGGGCCGCCTCGCCAAGCAGCGACGCCGCCTGATCGTCTGGCAGCACGGACAGGAAATCCAGGAACACCGGCAGATGATCCGGCAACTCCTTGGCCGCCAGTTCCAGGCCGTGCTGGCGATACAGCTCGATCAGATTGGCCATGGCCTGGCCGCGGTCGCGGCTTTCGCCGTGGACGTGTTCGTACAGGTTCAAGGACAGGGTCCGGGTACGGTCGAACACCTGTACATAGTCCTCCTGAAGCTCGTAGAGGTCGGCCTGGGCCAGACGTTCACCCAGCCGGGTCAGGGCCCGTGAGACCGGAGCCGGGATGCGGCGCTCGGCGGCGACCGCCTCCAGGACCGCAGGCATCATCTGACGCTGATCCTCACCGGGATAGTTCAGCATCAAGCCCAGGGCGCGATAGATAAGAGCCATCTCAGGACACCTTTGCGACGGGCTTGGCGCGCGAACGCTTGTCCATGCCGAACAGGCCGACTTCGGTGCGACCGCCCGAGCAGCCGTTGCCGAAGGTGAAGCCGCAGTCCGAGCGCAGTTCGTAGGCGTCCTCGGCCGTCTCCCGGTGCGTCGTGGGTATGACGAAACGGTCCTCGAAGTTGGCGATCGCCATGATGTGATACATCTCGTCGATCTGGGCGGCGGTCAGGCCGACCCGCTCGGCGATGTTGTGGTCGATGCGGCCGTCGACCGAGCGCGCCCGCATATAGGCGCGCATGGCCATCATCCGCTCCAGCGCCTGGACCACGGGCTCCTCGACGCCGGCTGTCAGCAGATTGGCCAGGTATTTGACCGGAATCCGCAGCGAGCGGACGTCGGGCATTTCGCCGTCCATCTCCAGCGCCCCCGCAGCGGCTGCGTTCTGGATCGGCGACAGCGGCGGCACATACCAGACCATCGGCAAGGTCCGGTATTCCGGGTGCAGCGGGAAGGCGACCTTCCACTCCATCGCCATCTTCCAGATAGGGCTTCGCCGCGCGCCTTCGATCCAGGCCTCGGGAACGCCGTCGGCGCGGGCCTGGGCGATCACCGCCGGGTCGTTCGGGTCCAGGAAGACATCGAGTTGGGCCTGATACAGGTCGCCTTCGTCCGGCGTCGCCGCCGCCGCCTCGATGCGGTCGGCGTCATAGAGCAGCACCCCCAGATAGCGGATCCGGCCGACGCAGGTTTCCGAACAGACCGTCGGCATCCCCGCCTCGATGCGCGGATAGCAGAAGACGCACTTCTCGGATTTGCCCGATTCCCAGTTGTAATAGATCTTCTTGTAGGGACAGGCCGAGACGCACATCCGCCAGCCGCGGCACTTGTCCTGGTCGATGAGGACGATGCCGTCTTCCTCGCGCTTGTAGATCGCTCCAGAAGGGCAGGCCGCCACGCAGGTCGGATTCAGGCAGTGCTCGCACAGCCTGGGCAAGTACATCATGAAGGTGTTTTCGAAGGCGCCGTAGATCTCCTTCTGGACGCCCTCGAAGTTGTAGTCCTGGGATCGCTTGGAGAACTCCCCGCCCAGGATTTCCTCCCAGTTGGGGCCCCACTCGATCTTCTCCATGCGCTGGCCGGTGATGGCCGAACGCGGCCGAGCGGTCGGGAAGTGCTTCATCTCCGGCGCGGTCTGCAGATGCGCATAGTCGAAATCGAACGGCTCATAGTAGTCGTCGATCTCGGGCAGGTCGGGGTTGGCGAAGATCTTGGCCAGGATGCGCCATTTGGCGCCCATGCGCGGCTCGATCGAGCCGTTCTTCTTGCGGCGCCAGCCGCCGTTCCAGCGCTTCTGGTTCTCCCAATCCTTGGGGTAGCCGACGCCGGGCTTGGTCTCCACGTTGTTGAACCAGGCGTATTCGACGCCCTCGCGGTTGGTCCAGACGTGCTTGCAGGTGACCGAACAGGTGTGACAGCCGATGCACTTGTCCAGGTTCAGCACCATGCCGATTTGGGCGCGGACCTTCATTGGGCGGCCTCCTGAGCCGATGCGTCTAGGGGTTGGTCCAGCCAGTCGACCTTGCGCATCTTGCGCACCACCACGAACTCATCGCGGTTGGAGCCGACAGTGCCGTAGTAGTTGAAGCCGTAGGCCAGCTGGGCGTAGCCGCCGATCATGTGCGTCGGCTTGAGCACGATCCGGGTGACCGAGTTGTGGATGCCGCCGCGTTGGCCGGTGATCTCGGATCCCGGCGTGTTCACGATCTTTTCCTGGGCGTGATACATGAAGGTGGTGCCTTCACGGATCCGCTGGGACACCACCGCCCGCGCGGCGATCGCGCCGTTGGTGTTGAACAGTTCGACCCAGTCGTTGTCGACGATGCCGGCGCGGCGGGCGTCGGTTTCCGAAATCCAGATAACCGGGCCGCCGCGGTTCAGCGTCAGCATCATCAGATTGTCGGAATAGGTCGAGTGGATCCCCCACTTCTGGTGCGGGGTGATGAAGTTCAGCTCGATCTCGGTCTCGCCGTTGGGCTTGCGGCCCTTGATGCTGAGAGTCTTGAGATCCAGCGGCGGCCGATAGACGCAAAGCGCCTCGCCGAAGGCCCGCATCCACGGATGGTCCTGATACAGCTCCTGTCGACCCGAGAGGGTCCGCCAGGGGATGCGTTCGTGCACGTTCGTATAGTTGGCGGCATAGCAGACGTGCTCGGATTCCAAGCCTGACCAGATCGGCGACGAAATGATCTTGCGCGGCTGGGCGACGATGTCGGCGAAGCGGATCTTCTCGTCTTCCTTGGGCTCGGCCAGGTGGCCGTGATCGCGCCCCGTGTGCTTCGACAAGGCGGCCCAGGATTTGACCGAGACCTCGCCATTGGTTTCCGGCGCCAGCATCAGGACCGCTTCGCAGGCCTGCACCGCCGTCTCCATGAGCGGCAGCCCCTCCGACACGCCTTCGTCGAGCACCTTGCCGTTTAGCCCGGCCAGCAACTGGACCTCGTGTTCGGTGTTCCACGCCAGGCCCTTGCCGCCGTTCCCGACCTTGGTCATCAGCGGCCCGAGCGAGGTGAACTTCTTGTAGAGGTTCGGATAGTCGCGCTCGACCACAGTGATCTGCGGCATGGTCTGGTTGGGGATCGGCTCGCATTCGCCCTTCCACCAGTCCTTGACGTCATAGGCCTGGGCCAACTCGCCGGGGCTGTCATGCTGGATGGGGGTCAGGACAACGTCCTTCTCGACCCCGAGCACCTCGGTGCAGACCTCGGAAAAGGTCTTGGCCAGCCCCCTGAAGATGTCCCAGTCGCTGCGCGATTCCCACGACGGATCCACCGCCGCCGTCAGCGGGTGGATGAAGGGGTGCATATCCGAGGTGTTGAGGTCGTTCTTTTCGTACCAGGTCGCGGTCGGCAGAACGATGTCGGAGTAGACCGCCGTCGTGGACATCCGGAAGTCGAGCGTCACCAACAGGTCGAGCTTGCCTTCAGGGGCCTTGTCACGACAGGTGACGTCTTGCGGTCGGGCGGCGTTCTCATCGCCCAGGTCCCTGCCCTGGACCCCGTGAGAGGCCCCCAGCAGATGCTTGAGGAAATACTCGTGGCCCTTGCCCGATGAACCGAGCAGGTTCGAGCGCCAGACGAACATATTGCGCGGCCAGTTCTCCGGCGCATCGGGGTCCATGCAGGACATCTCAAGCGACCGATCCTTGAGCGCCTTGACTGTATAGGCCTTGGGATCGACGCCTGCGGCCTCGGCGGCGCGCGCCACTACGATCGGATTGGTTTTGAGCGCCGGCGCCGACGGCAGCCAGCCCATGCGCTCGGCGCGGGCGTTGTAGTCCAGCATCGACCCGCCCCAGTCGCCTTCCGGCGCCGTCGGCGACAGGATTTCCGACATGGCGACGGTTTCGTAGCGCCACTGATCGGTATGGGCGTAGAAGAAGGAGGTCGAGTTCTGCTGGCGGGGCGGGCGGTGCCAGTCCAGGCCGAAGGCGACCGGGGCCCAGCCGGTCTGCGGCCTCAGCTTTTCCTGACCGACATAGTGACACCAGCCGCCGCCCGACTGGCCGACGCATCCGCACATCACCAGCATATTGATGACCGCGCGGTAGTTCATGTCCATGTGGAACCAATGGTTCATGGCCGCGCCGATGATGACCATCGAGCGTCCATTGGTCTTTTCGGCGTTGCCCGCGAAACCGCGCGCCACGGCGATGATCTGATCGCGCGGCACCGAAGTGATCGCCTCGGCCCAGGCCGGCGAATAGGGCTGCGGATCGTCGAAGTCGGCCGGCATATGCTCGCCGCCAAAGCCTTGATCGACCCCGTAGTTGGCCAGGAACAGATCGTAGGCAGTCGTAACCCAGGCCTCGCCGTCCTTGAGCTTCATGCGCTTGACCGGCACGTTTCGGACCAGCACGTCCGGGTGGTCGGTTGAGGCAAAGCCGTTGGCGGCGGTGTTGGCGAAATAGGGGAAGCGAACGCCCTGGACGTCGTCATGGACGCCCTTCAGGCCCAGCCGCAGCTTGACCTCGGCGCCGGCTGCTTTCTCTTCCAGGTTCCACTTGCCGTCCTCGCCCCAACGGAATCCGATCGAGCCGTTGGGGGCGACGACCTTGTCGGTCGCCTCGTCGATGGCGACGGTCTTCCAGTCGGGATTGTTTTTCTCACCAAGGGACCTGGCGAAGTCGGCCGCGCGCAGCATCCGGTCGGGAACCAGGGCGCCGTCCTGGGGGACCAGGCGAACCAACATCGGCAGGTCTGAATATTGGCGCAGGTAGTCCTGGAAATAGGGGACCTGACGGTCCAGGTGGAACTCCTTGAGGATGACGTGGCCGAACGCCATCCCGAGGGCTGCGTCGGTCCCCTGTTTCACGGCCAGCCAGATGTCCGAGAATTTGGACGCCTCGGAATAGTCCGGGCAGATGACCGCCGACTTGGCCCCGCGATAGCGGACCTCGGTATAGAAGTGAGCGTCCGGCGTGCGGGTCTGCGGGACGTTCGATCCCCACAGCAACAGGAAGCCGGAGTTGTACCAGTCCGCCGATTCCGACACGTCGGTCTGCTCGCCCCAGGTCTGGGGGGAGGCCGGCGGCAGGTCGCAGTACCAGTCATAGAATGAGCCGCAGACGCCGCCCATCAGCTGCAGATAGCGGGCGCCGGCCGCGTAGGACAGCATCGACATCGCCGGAATCGGCGAGAAGCCGAAAACCCGATCGGGCCCCCAGGCCTTGATCGTATGGGCGTTGGCCGCCGCGATCAGCTCATTGACCTCGTCCCAGGTCGCCCGCACGAAGCCGCCCTTGCCGCGCATCTTGACGTAGTCGGCGCGGGCCGCAGGATTCGCCTGGATCGAGGCCCAGGCCGCGACCGGGCTGAGTGTAGCGCGCGCGGCCCGCCAGCGCCGCAGGAGGCGCGAGCGGATCAGCGGATATTTCACCCGGTTGGCCGAATACAGATACCAGCTGTAACTGGCCCCGCGCGCACAGCCGCGCGGCTCGTGATTGGGCAACTCGGGCCGCGTGCGCGGATAGTCGGTCTGCTGGGTCTCCCAGGTGACGATGCCGCCCTTGACGTAGATCTTCCACGAGCAAGAGCCGGTGCAATTCACACCGTGCGTCGAGCGCACGATCTTGTCGTGCTGCCAGCGGTTCCGATAGGCGTCCTCCCAGGTGCGGTCGTCGTCGTTCATGACGCCGTGGCGGTCGGAGAACAGCTCGGTCTTGCGGGTGAAGAAGGCGAGGCGGTCCAGGGTATGGCTCATGATCAAGCCGCCTTTTTGCTGGAGGGATTCAGGAGGGATCCGCGGCGGGCGTAGAAGACCCAGTTCACGGCGGCACAGACCAGATAGAAGGCCAGGAAGACGAACAGCGCCGTGGACGGCCCGCCGGTGGCCGACATCGAGTTGGCGAAGGCCAGCGGGATGAAGAAGCCGCCGTAGGCGCCGATGGCCGACGAGAAGCCGACGATGGCTCCCGATTCCAGTTCCGACGCCTTGAGCCGCTCATCCGGCGTGGCGGAAGGCATCAGGCGCGGCATGTCGGCTCGCACCAGGGCGGGGATCATCTGGAACGTCGAGGCGTTGCCCACCCCCGTCCAGAAGAACAGCCACATGAAGCTGGCGAAGAACATCGGGAAGCTGGGCTCGCCGCCGAAGACGCCGAGACCGTGCAGCACCGCCACAATGCCAACCGCCAGAGCCACGAACACCCACTGGGTGACGTTGTGACCGCCCCAACGATCAGACACCCAGCCGGTCAGGGCGCGTGAAGCCGCGCCGACCAGAGGGCCCAGGAAGGCGATCTGCAGCATGTCGACATGGGGAAACAGGGTGCGGCCCAGGAGCGGGAAGGCGGCCGAGAACCCGATGAATGAGCCGAAGGTGCCGATGTAAAGGAAGCACATCAGCCAGTTGTGCTTACGCTTGAAGACGACAGCCTGTTCCTTGAACGAGGCGCGCGCCGAGGCGACGTCATTCATCCCAAACCAGGCCGCAGCCGCCGCCGCCAGGATGAAGGGGACCCACAGAAAGCCGGCGTTCTGCAACCAGATCTGCTGGCTCATTCCGTCGACCACCGCGGTCTGGGACGGTCCGACGATCGGTGCGAACACCGCCATGCCCGCCACCAGCGGGGCCAAGAACTGAAGCGCGCTGACGCCCAGATTGCCGATGCCGGCGTTCAACGCCAGGGCGTTGCCCTTTTCCTTCTTGGGGAAGAAGAAGCCGATATTGGCCATCGATGAGGCGAAGGCTCCGCCCCCCAGGCCGCAGGACAGCGACAGCAGCACGAACACCCAATAGGGCGTATTTGGATCCTGCACCGCCAGTCCCATGCCGAGCGCCGGCACCAGCAGCGACAGGGTCGACAAGAACGTCCAAAGCCGCCCGCCGGTGATCGGCACCATGAAGGTGTAGAAGATCCGCAGCGTCGCCCCTGACAGCGCCGGCAAGGCGGTCAGCCAGAACAGCTGGGCCGTCGAGAAGGAAAAGCCGATCGAGTTCAGGCGGGTGGCGGCGGTCGACCACAGCATCCACACCGCGAAAGCCAGGAACAGATTGGGGATCGAGATCCACAGGTTCCGATTCGCGATCCGGCGTCCAACCTGCTGCCAGAAGGTCGGCTCTTCGATGCGCCAGTCGGTCAGGATGTGCGCCGGCTCGGGCTCGCCCAGCTCGGGGAACTCGGGCAGTTTGGTCAGTGTGGGTTCGCGGGCCACCTCCATCCGGCGCACCGCAAGGTGCATCCAGACGAGGGCCGTGCCGACCAGCACGAACAGCAGCATGAAACAGCTGGTCCAGACGCCGGTTAGGTCGGCAATCACGCCGAACAGGATCGGCAGGACAAACCCGCCCAGGCCGCCGATCATGCCGACCAGACCGCCGACCGCGCCGACGTGGTTCGGGTAGTAGACCGGGATGTGCTTGAACACCGCCGCCTTGCCCAGGCTCATAGCGAAGCCGAGCACGAAGATCAGGACGACAAAGGCGAACAGTCCAATCTCGATGTGGAACCGGATCGGACCTTCGATTCCTTCAACCACGTAGGTGGTCGCCGGATAGGCCAGTAGAAAGGTGCAGATCAGGCTGACGAGAAAGGTGACGTACATCACCTTGCGCGCGCCGATCCGGTCCGAGAGCCAGCCTCCGAACACCCGAAACAGCGAACCTGGAATAGAGTAGGCCGCCGCCAGCATCCCGGCCGCCGCGATGCCCAGGCCGTAAACACCTGTCAGATAGTGCGGAAGCCACAGCGCCAGGGCCACGAAGGCGCCGAAGACGAAGAAATAGTAGAGAGAGAAGCGCCAGACCCGGATGTCGCGCAGCGGGGCCAACTGCATCCAGGCCGGCGGCGCCTTCTGGCCGGAGCGCCGGCGCTCAGCCGTCTGGGCGTCGTCGCGCGTGAACAGGAAAAAGAGCACCGCCAGGCCAGCCAGGGCGACGGCCCAGATCTGAGCCACGGCTTCCCAGCCGAACGCCAGCATGACGAAGGGCGCCGCGAACTTGGTGACGGCGGAACCGACGTTGCCGGCCCCGAAGATCCCCAGGGCCGTGCCCTGGCGCTCAACCGAGAAGAACTTCGAGACATAGGCGACCCCGACCGCGAACGATCCACCCGCGATGCCCACGCCCAGAGCGGCCGCGAGAAACTGAGGGTAGGTCTCGGCATAAGACAACAGGAACGTCGCCGCCGCCGCCATCAGCATGACGATCACATTGATGACGCGACCGCCGAGCTGGTCGGACCAGACGCCCAAGAACACCCGAATAAGGGAGCCGGTCAGGATGGGGGTCCCAACCAGAAGCCCAAACTGGGCCTCGTTGAGCCCCAGCTCGGCTTTGATCTGGACCCCGATGATCGAGAAGATCGTCCAGACGGCGAAACAGCCGGTAAAGGCCAGAGTGCTGAGCCAGAGCGCTTTGTTGGCTCCGGGAGCCTGAAGTTGTGTGTCGACCATGATCTGAACCCGACCGTCGCCCCAAGTTGAGGATTTGGTCAGCTTCTAAGGTTGTCTTCGCCAACACTATTTGATCAACGTCAATTGCGAGCTTTTCTCAACTACGATTGACTACGTATTGACTGATTCAATATTTTCAATTGTCAATTTTTATACTTTGAAATGATCAGATCATATTCAATAGTTGAGAAATATCATGTCACCATCGATTTCGCGCCGTCGCTTGATATCCGTCAAGCGAGCTGTCATGGTCGCCCGGCACCCAGGAGACGTCGATGACCATGCGCCCCACAGATCTGGACCGTGTGAAGGCTCTCCCGCTGTTTCGCGACGCCTCACCCGAAGCCTTTCGCGATGTGACGGCCGGCGCTTTTCTTCAACGCTTCCCCGCCGGAACGACCTTGCTGATGGAGGGCGATACGGTCGATTTCCTGTATGTCCTGCTCGACGGCATCGTGGAGCTGCAGGGATCCTGGAAGGAGAAAGACACGACGCTGGCGGTGCTACGGCCGGTCTCGACCTTCATCCTGGCGGCGGTCGTCCTCGACGCCGACTCGCTGATGTCGGCGCGCACTCTAGAGCGATCCGAAATCCTGATGTTGTCGGGCCAGGCGCTCCGGCGGACGATGCGTCAGGACGCTGAGTTCAGCCTTGCCGTGGCCCAGGAGCTGTCGGGCTGTTACCGCGGCCTTGTACGCGCCGTGAAAAATCACAAGCTGCGCGGGGGCACCGAACGCCTGGCCAACTATTTGATCACCCAGCGCGTACGCCAGGGGATGAAGACGTCGATCGTCCTTCCCCACGAAAAGCGGATCCTGGCGTCGTTGCTGGGCATGACGCCCGAGAACCTCTCGCGCGCCTTCGCCAGCCTTTCATCGCATGGGGTGGTCGTCCATGGCCCGGAGGTCACCTTGACCCGGCCCGAGGCGCTTGACCGCCTCGCCCGGCCAACGCCGCTGATCGACAACCATATGCCGCCTCAATCACGCATTCTCGGCAAGGGCGAGGTTGAGAGCTGGTCTGAAGAATCCGGCTACGCCTGACGCCTAGCCGCCGAGTTGAGCGAGATTGCTCAAGTCTCCCGGGTCGCCCTGGGCCAGGAGGTGTCCGTACCGTTTTCCCGACATGGCGTTGGAAATTCTCGCGACCAGTTCAGGGCCCTGCGATTCATCGACCAACAGGTCGCGCAAGTCGGTCCCGCCCTCGCCAAACAGACATAGCCTGAGCTTGCCGCGCGCCGTCACCCTCAAGCGGTTGCAACTATCGCAAAAGCCCGGCGCATAGGGAGCAATCAGGCCCAGCATGCCGGCGTAGTCAGGATGTCGGTATTCCTGGGCAGGCCCGCCGTCGCTCGGTCGTTGTGCGGGCGCCCAGCCGCGATCCGCCAGCCAGCTCCGCAGCACTTGGCCGCCAATGTGATGTTTGGCGAAGTAGTCGGCGTTGTCGGTGGTGCGCATCAGCTCAATAAACCGCACGGAAATCGGACGCTCCCGTACGAACTCGGCCCAGTCGGCAAAACCGGCCTCGGCGGTTTCACGCAGCAGAACCGCATTGACCTTCACCGATTGCAGGTCGGTCGCGAGCGCCGCATCCAGCCCGGCCAGCACCTCGTCGCACCGATCATGTCCGGTGATGCGGTGAAAAGCGCCGCTCTCCAGAGAATCCAGGCTGACGTTCAGGTGCGTCAGGCCGGCCGCGCGCCACTCGCCCAGCCGCTTGTGCAGGTTCCAGCCATTTGTGGTCACCGCGACCTTGCCGACACCCGGCGCCGCCGCCGTACGGGCGACAATTTCAGTAAAATCCTTGCGCACCGTCGGCTCGCCGCCGGTTAGGCGCACCTTGCCCAGGCCGAGGCTGGCAAAGGCGCCGACCAGCCGCTCGATCTCGCCGGGCGTCAGGTATGAAAGCGGCCCGCTTCGCTTCCAACCGTCCGGCAGACAGTAGGTGCAGCGGAAATTGCAGACTTCCGTCACCGACAAGCGAAGGTAACGGAACCGACGACCGAAGCCGTCGGTCAGGCGACCGGCGTCAAACGCCATGGGAGCTCCTTTCCAAACGCGGGAGGCGACGCTGTTTCCACCGCCGCCCTCGGCCCTGAAGGGGACTCGGCCTGCGGACCCTGGCGCGAAGCGCTTTAGGCCGACGGGCTCGGAGCGAGTTGGCCGGACCATACGCTTCCGACGCCGGATCGACTTTGATCCGATGTTCCAGCCCACTTGACCCGGATCAATTCGCCAGGCGCCATACCGCATCCCCCGCGCGAGGGCGTCGTGATACGGCAACCAGACCCTATCGGAGGCTTGAATGCGCCCCTATTCGCCGCCCTTTCCCCCTTCCCGCCGGTCGTTTCTGGTCCTGGCGGGCGCGGCTTTGACCACCACGGCCTGCTCGGCCCCCTCGGACACGCCGGCGCGTCCGCTGACGATTTTCGCCGCCGCGAGCCTGCAGGAGGCGGTTGATGCAGCCCTCGACGCCTTCACCGCCCAGAGCGGCGTCGAGACCAGCGCCGTCTATGCCGGCAGTTCCCAGCTCGCCCGCCAGATCGAGCACGGCGCACCGGCTGATCTGTTCATCTCCGCCGACCTGGAATGGATGGATTGGCTTCAGGCGCGTGACCTGATCGACGCCGACGCTCGACGAAACATCGCCGGCAACCGCCTAGTTCTGGTCGCCCCGACATCAGGCGACACGGCGCCGCTGGACCTGACGCCGGGCCATGATTTGGCCGGCCGAATTCTGGCTCGCCTTGGCGACGGGCGGCTGGCCAGCGCCGAGCCCGAAGTTCCGGCGGGTCGCTACGGTCATGAGGCGTTGACCGCCCTTGGCGTGTGGGGCGAGGTCGAACCGCGCCTGGCTCCAGCCGAGAATGTTCGGGCGGCCCTGGCGCTGGTGGCGCGCGGCGAGGCGCCGCTGGGCGTGGTTTACGCGACGGACGCTCTTGCGGAGCCCAACGTCGCCGTGGTCGCCGAGTTTGACACGACCCTGCATCGCCCCATTGTCTATCCCGCCGCCCCGGTGCGCGGACCTTCGGTTGAGGCCGAGCGCTCGGCTCGTCTGCTTGACTTCCTGGCTGGCCCGGACGGGCAGGCCATCCTGCGCGACCACGGATTCGCGCCGCCGCCATGATGCTCAGCGCCGCTGAGATCGAGATCATCACCTTGTCGCTCAAGGTAGCGGTGACGGCTGTGTTGTTCAGCTTGCCGCTCGGCATCGGCGCCGCCTGGTTGCTCTCCCGCTATGCGTTTCCTGGGCGCGCCCTGGTCTCGGGGCTGATCCATCTGCCGTTGGTCTTGCCGCCTGTGGTGACGGGCTATGCCTTGCTGATGCTGTTCGGGCGCAATGGGCCGCTCGGCGCCTGGCTGGAGCCGTTCGGCGTACGCTTTGCATTTGACTGGACCGGCGCCGCCCTGGCCGCCGGCATCATGGGTTTCCCTTTGATGGTCCGATCCGTGCGTCTGGCCTTCGATATGGCGGACCCCGGCCTGGAACAAGCGGCCGAGACCCTGGGCGCCACGCCCTGGACCCGCTTCCTCACCATCACGCTGCCGCTAGCCTTGCCGGGCGTTGTCGCTGGAGGGGTTCTAGCCTTCGCCAAAGCCCTAGGCGAGTTCGGCGCCACCATCACCTTCGTCTCCAGCATCCCGGGTGAGACCCGGACCTTGCCGCTGGCGATCTATAGCCTGACCCAGATTCCAGGCGGAGAGGCCGCAGCGTTGCGGCTGGTGCTGATCTCGACGGCCGTGTCTATTCTGGCCCTAGTCGCCTCCGAGGTGCTGGTGCAACGGGCCTCCGTGTCGAAGAGCCGCCCATGATCGAGGTTCAAGCCAAGCTGACCCGAGGCGCGTTCCACCTCGAGATCGATGTCGGCGTCGCGGGCGGCGTCACCGTGCTGTTTGGCCGTTCGGGATCGGGCAAGACCACGGTGGCGGATCTCATCGCCGGCCTCATACGGCCGGACGAAGGCCGGGTCACCCTCAACGGCGAAATCCTGAGCGACACCTCGGCCGGCCTGGATGTCCCCGCGTGGCGAAGGCGGGTCGGCTACGTCTTCCAGGGTGCCAGGCTGTTCCCGCATCTGAACCTTCATGACAATCTTCTCTACGGCGCCCGGCGGCGCGGCCTGCCAACGGCGCCGCTCGACGAGGTCGTAGAGTTGCTTGGGCTTGAGGGCCGTCTTCACGAACGCCCACATGTGCTGTCCGGCGGCGAGGCCCAGCGGGTCGCCATCGGACGCGCCCTTCTAAGCGCCCCTGATCTATTGATCTTGGACGAGCCTCTCTCAGGTCTGGACGGCGCCCTGCGGGCTGAGATCATTCCGTATCTCGACCGGCTGGCCCGATCCGGCCCGATGATTCTCTACATCACCCATTCGGTCGAGGAGACGACGCGGCTGGCTGATGAGGTGCTGCTCGCCGCCAATGGCCGGGTGTTCAACGCCGGGCCGCCGGCGCAGGCTTTCAACGGATCGGATGCGACCCAGGCGGCAAACCTCGGAGCGCCGATATCCGTTCTGGAGGGTCGGGCGATGGCGGACAACGACGGGCGCATGACCGTCGTCGACCTCGGCGGAACGGCCTTTCACACGCCGCCTCTTGAGGTCGCACCGGGAGATCGTGTGCGGATCGTCGTCGATGCGCGCGATGTCGCTCTGGCGCTGACCTCGCCCGCAGAGGTGAGTTTTCAGAACCGCTTGACCGCCCGCGTTACCGCGGTCGGGCCGGCGGCGGGCGGAATGCTGGTCGCACTGGAAGGGGCCGGCTTTCGCCTGTCGTCGCTGGTGACCACCCAGGCGGTCGAGACCCTTCGACTGGCCCCCGGAGCCGAGGTCGTCGCCCTGGTCAAGGCGACGGCGGCGGCGCGCTACGCCTGAGCTCGCGGACGCGGCAAGGCCAACATCGGTGCATAGACAATCGCAAAGGCTGCGAAGGCCAGGCACCACAGCGTGGCGGAGACGACCAGCAGCGTCTGCTGGGCCTCCGGCCACAGGCCGCCGATCACCCGTGTCAGGGCCGCCGCGTTGATCAGGATGTAGATCAAAGACCCCGTCCAGCTTGCCGTCAGCGGGCGACCCGTATGGCCCCGACCCGCCCGAGTCATCACCGCCAGCGTCATCACGCCAATCGCGCCCGCCGTCAGCGCGTGGATGCCGGCGGAGGTCGCGACGAGGTCCGGCCAGACGGCGGAGCCGCCGATCAGGATCAGGCCGACCGCCAACCAGAGATAGCCGACGTGCAGGATCAACACGAGGGGTTCGGCCATAGTTGCCCCTCCCCGCCACCGCGCCAACCGCACCAGATTGAGCAACCCCGCCACCGCGACCACGCCGCCGAGCAAGGGGCTTTGCGGCGAGACAACCCACCCCACCAACGAGAAGCCCGTCACGCCCAGGACCAGACCGTCGAACCATCCGGTCGGCGCCGGCAGCGGCCCTTCACGCTTGAGCTGCCAGTTGCGGGTAAAGCTAGGCGTTATTCTACCGCCGATCAGGGCGATCAGCATGGCGATGACCGCCAGGGCGACGCGTGTGGCGACCGGCGCCGCGCCGCCGCTGATGTGAGCCTCGACATGAAAGCTGATATTGGCCAGAGCCAGAAGGCTGACCATCAGCGCAACGGGCAGGTTGCGCCAGTTGCCGCCCGCCAGGATTTCTCGCCAGACCAGACCGGCCATGGCCATCAGAAACAGACTGTCGATCACCCCGGGCCAGGTCGCCCCGGACAGGTCGGGCTTGAGGGCCGCCGAGATCATCGCCACGCGACCAGCCAGCCACAGCCCGACCATCAACATCAGGGGAACGCCTACCACCGGCATCCGTCCGGTCCAGTTCGGCACCGCCGTCATCAAGAAGCCGACGATGACGCCGCCAGCGTAGCCGAACAGCATCTCGTGAACGTGCCAGGTTAGCCCTACCGGACCGCCGACGAGGTTGGCGTAAACCCACAGCGGCACCGCGACCGCCGCCCAGATCGCGGAGAACAAGAAGAACGGCCTCAGTCCAATGCTGAAAAGAGCAGGTCCCCGATAGGCCCGGATGGCGGCGGCGGTGTTCATCGGCGATATCCCATGGTTCTGGCGTCAGCCTACGCGAACGGCTCGCATTCGCGATTGACGGCTTCAGGCCGGCGACTTGGCGGGGATCAAACCGCCGAAGCGTTGGCCCCCGCCTAGCCGCAACGCGAATAGCCGCACGACAGGCAGGTGTCGCAGCCTTCCTTGCGCAACAGGCCCGGAGCGCCGCAATGCGGACAGGGCGCGCCGGGGCTTCCCGACACCTGGGCGCCGCCGGCGTCACCGGTCGTAGTCGATCCAGCAGTCGCCTCCCCGAGGCTGAGGTGTCGGGCGATGACATCACCGATGGCGGCAGGGATCGACGGGGTGTAGGCGCCCTCCATCCAGGCGCCCCCGGCCGGATCAAACACCGCCTTCAGCTCTTCAGCCACAAAGCCGACATCGCCGCCGCGCCGGAACACCGCCGAGATCATTCGCGTCAGGGCCACGGTCCAGGCGTAGTGGGCCATGTTCTTGGAGTTGACGAAGATCTCGAACGGGCGCGGCCCGTCCTGGTCATCGTCGATGTCGTTGATGGTGACATAGACGGCGTGAGCGTCGAGCGGCCAGCGCACCTTGTAGGTGGAGCCGGTCAGCCGTTGAGGTCGCGGCTCCAGCGGCGGCGGCTCGGCGGCGACAGCGACCGGCGCGGCGACGCTGAGCACCGACCCGGTGATGGCGTTGGGCCGGTAGGTGGTCAGCCCCTTGCAGCCCATCTTGAAGCCCTGAACATAGACGTCTGCGAAGGCGTCGAAGCCGATGTCCTCGGGGCAGTTGATGGTCTTTGAGATCGAGCTGTCGACCAGACCCTGCGCGGCCGCCTGCATCCTGAGATGGTCCATTGGCGTCAGGGTCTGGGCGCTGACGAACGCCTCCGGGAGCGGCGCGTCGGCGCCCTTCAGCCGCTTCCAGAGCGCCAGGGCGTAGTCCTCGACCGCCTCCTCGCGGCGCGAGCCATCAGGCTGGAGCACCTTGCGGATGTAGTCGAAGGCGAACACCGGCTCGATGCCCGATGAGACGTTCCCGGCCAGCAGCGAGGTGGTCCCGGTCGGGGCGATCGAGGTCAAACAGCCGTTGCGCAGGCCGTGTCGCCGGATCAGATCCCGTGTCTCGTCGTCGAGCCGGGCCAGGTTGGGCTGGTCCAGCATCTGCGCGTCGTAGCTGGGGCAAGCGCCCTTCTCCGCAGCCAGCTCGGCCGAGACGCGGTAGGCCGCGCGCTGGATTGCGCCAAGCCAGCGCGCCGTCAGGTCAACGGCCTCCCGCGAACCGTAGCGCACGCCGCAGAAGATCAGGGCGTCGGCGAGGCCGGTGACGCCCAGGCCGATGCGGCGCTTGGCCTTGGCCTCCGCCTCTTGCGCCGCCAGGGGGAAGCGCGACACGTCGATCACATCGTCCAGCATCCGCACCGCCGTGCGCGTCAGATCAGCCAGCGCCGCCTCGTCGAGCGCCGCTCCCGGCTCAAACGGATCGGAGACCAGTCGCGCCAGATTGATCGACCCCAGAAGACAGGCGCCGTAGGGCGGCAGCATCTGCTCCCCGCAGGGATTGGAGGCCGAGATCGCCTCACAGTGGGCCAGGTTGTTGGCGGCGTTGACCCTGTCGATGAAGATCACACCCGGCTCGGCGGCGTCATAGGTCGCCTGCATCAGCTTGGCCCAAAGCTCGCCGGCGCGGACCGTGCGATAGGTCTCGCCGCCAAAGGTCAGCGGCCAGTCCGCATCAGCCTCCAGAGCCGCCATGAAGGCGTCGGTGACCAGCACTGAAACATTGAAATTCCTCAGCCGAGCTGGGTCGCGTTTGGCGTCGATGAAGGCCTCGATATCGGGATGATCAATCCGCAGGCAGCCCATCATCGCCCCCCGCCGCTGGCCCGCCGACATGATGGTGCGGCACATCGAGTCCCAGACGTCCATGAAGCTCAGCGGTCCGGACGCTTCGGCGCCGACCCCCCTCACAGGAGCGCCAGCCGGTCGCACCGTCGAGAAATCCATGCCGACGCCGCCGCCCTGTTGCATCGTCACCGCCGCCTCACGCAGGTGCTCGAAGATGCCGTTCAGGTCATCGGGTACGGTTCCCATGACGAAACAGTTGAACAGGGTGACCGCGCGCGCTGTCCCGGCGCCGGCGATGATCCGCCCCGCCGGCAGGAAGCGATAGTCTTCCAGCGCTTCGCGGAACCGCGCACGCCAGCGCGCGCGCGTCTCGGGCGCCTCCGCCTCGGCCAAGGCCGCGGCGATGCGGTCCCAGGTGGCGTCGACCGTATCGTCTCCACCGCCGCCTTGCGGTTTGAAGCGGTACTTCCCATTCCAGATCTCGCCGGCAAGGGGGCTGTCGAACGCCATGGCTCACTCCTGTCGAAGGAGAAGGAGCCTTTCCGATTCGTCATGGCGGAGGAAAGAGAAGGCGCCAGTTGATCCGGCGAAATCGGTCAATACGAGGCTTGATGGCGATCAGCTTTGGGGGCGCCTCCCGAGCCTAGAAAGGCGCAAAGGAGACGTTCAATGCCCCCCTCTCGCCCGGTCGCCTGCGAAGCGCCGCACGCCCGCACGGAGGATCTGATCTCCCACATCCTGGACCGCTACCATGGCGCTCACCGACGCGACCTGGCGCAGGCCATTGGGCTGGCCGCTCAGATCGAACAGACCCACGCCCAGCGCGAGGATTGCCCGCATGGACTGACGGATCTTCTGGTGCTGATCAGCGACGATCTCGAGGACCACCAGCAAAAGGAAGAGGTCGTGCTGTTTCCGATGATGCTCTCGGACAACGCGACATCGCTGGTCGGACCGTTGATGCGGATGCGGCTGGACCACGACGACCTGGCCCAGCAGATGCAAAGCCTGCGAGCCCTGACTGGGGATTTCTCCACCCCCGTCGACGCCGACGGCGCCTGGAACCAGCTCTACGTCGTGTGCGCGCGGCTCGAGGCCGACCTGCGCCGGCACGTCGAACTCGAGAACGACGTCCTGTTCCCACGGTTTCTCGGATCCCCAGCCAGTTAGAAGTCCAGGATCGGCACAGCGGCGCCGGCCGGGGTCTCCGGCGCTGAAGCAGGTCGCCGTATCAACACATCCGCCTCGGCCAGCGCTCGCTGGGCGCCGGAATCCTGATTGTCGAGCGCCACCACACGGTTCCGGCGCAGGCGGCCCCGCTCAAGAGTTTCGCGATTCCCCACGCTGGCCAGCGGCGTATCCAGCACCGCCTCACGCCAAGCCAGGGCCTCCATCGGATTGCGACCCGCCAGTCCGGCCACAAGCGGCGCCAGGAACAGTCTGGCCGTGACCATCGCTGAGGTCGGGTTGCCCGGAAGCCCGACCACGCGTCGGCCGCCGCCGCGCGCCATCCAGACCGGCTTCCCCGGCTTGATCGCCACCTTGGAGAAGACCATGTCCAGCCCGCTGGGCGCGAACATCGACTTGGCGAAGTCTCTCTCCCCAACCGAGGCTCCCCCGGTGACGACCACCACGTCCGCCTCGGCCAGGGCCGCCTGCGCCGCCGCCTCAAGCGCTTCAGGCGTATCAGGCAACCGGCGTCGGGCCACGACTTCGCCGCCCCACGTGCGCACCAGCCCCATCACTCCGAACGATACGCTTTCAGGGATCGCGCCAGGCGTTTCCAAAGCGCGCCCTGGCTCAACGAGTTCGTCCCCGGTGCCCAAGATGGCCACGCGCGGTCGTCGATAGACCCGGATCTCACCGCGATCCGCCGCCGCCGCTGCGACCATCTCCCGCGCGCCCAGCCGCCGCCCGGGCTCCAAAAGCGTGGCGCCGGCCTGAAAATCCGACCCCGGCAGACGGATATGGCGGCCCCCTGACGGCGGGAGGTCGAACACCGCCATCTCGCCGTCCACCTTCACATTCTCCTGAATGACGACGCGATCAGCGCCGGGAGGAACCGGCGCTCCGGTGAAGATGCGGGCGCACGTTCCGCGCGCGAGCGGCGCCGGGCCAGCTGCGCCAGCGAAGATCTGGTCGGCCACCGTCAGCCGGACAGGCGCTTGGGCCAAATCCGCATCAAAAACCGCATAGCCGTCCATGGCTGAAATGGCTGTCCGCGGCGCCGCGCCGCGCGCGGTCAGCGGCTCGGCGAGAATGCGGTCGCAGGCCAGGGCCAGCGTGATCGCCTCAGCGCCCAGGGGGTCGGCTTCCGCCAGCATTCGCGACAGCGCCTCGTCCAATGAGATCACCAGAATGCCTCCATGCGATGCAACGACCTCCCCTTAGCGGGCGCGTCTTGAAGGCTGCTTGCCTTCGATCAAGCCTGGACCGCAACTTCGTCACGGCGGGCCTGGACGCGAGCCGCTAAAGCTAGCCGCATGGTCGAAGAGCTCTTGTCCGTCGCCGGATTGGGCCAGATCGACCGGCTGGTCCGGATCCTGCTCCCGTTCCAGCCACGGTGAGGCGGTGATGACATTGACCCATGTATCTTGTCGCCGCCTCATTCCCGTCCTCGCGGTCATGGCGTTGGGGTTACCCGCCGCGTGTTCGCCCGCCCCCTTGGTGGCGGCGAACAGCCAATCCGGTCAGGACACCCAGGACCATCTAGCCACCGCACGTACAGCCGGCGAGACGGTCACCTTGGTCGGCGCCGATGGCGACCAACGGGTGCTGTCACGCGAGGACCTCGCCGCATTGCCGCGCGAGCGCGTCTCCTTCACGCGGCATGAAGACACCAGCATCTATGAAGGACCGCTGCTGCTCGACGTGTTGGCTGGCGTCGGCGTGCCCAGCAGTCCCCTGCGCAAGGACCAGCAGGCGACCGCCATTCTGATCACGGCGGCGGATGGCTATCAGGTCGTTCTGGGCCTGGCCGAGACCGACCCGGCCACCCGCGCGGACCGCATCATCCTGGCCGACACCGACGACGGCGAGCCTCTTGGGCCCGACGCCGGGCCGTTCATGATTGTCGCCGAAGGCGATGTCCGCGCGGCCCGGTCAGCGCGCATGGTCGTCTCCATCCGCGTGATCCCGCTGGGCGGGTCGGCAAACTAGCCCCCAGCCGTCCATTCGCCCGACTTGCCGCCCGTCTTCGAGACCAGTCGGATTTCGCGAATTATCATGCCTTTGTCGGCCGCCTTGAGCATGTCGTAGAGCGTCAGGCAAGCGATACTCACAGCCGTCAGCGCCTCCATCTCAACTCCGGTCACGCCCGTCAGCTGCGCCTCTGCGCGCACCTGAAAACCGCTCGGATCCTCCGCCGGCGTGACGCGGACCGTCACCTTTTCAAGCCCCAGCGGATGACACAGCGGAATCAGATCCGATGTCCGTTTGGCGGCCATGACGCCGGCGATCTCCGCGGCGGCGATCACCGCACCCTTGGGGGCTGCGCCGCCAACGACCAGGGCCAAGGTCGCGGGCGCACAGTCCACCCGGCCCTCGGCCACGGCGACGCGCCGGCTCGCGGTCTTGCCGCCGACATCGACCATGCGGACTCGACCCTCCTCATCCAGATGGGTCAGGTTCATGGGCATATCCCCCGATAGCGCGGAATCTGCCCGACGAGAGAACAGGGCCGGAACCGGCTGTCCAGCTCCTCGGCCAGGACCATGTCCCAGGCGTCGCGGCAGGCTCCGGTCGACCCAGGCACGCAGAAAACAAAAGTGTCCCCGGCCTGGCCGGCGAAGGCGCGCGACTGCAGGGTCGCGACTCCGACGGTCTTCAGGCTTGCCATGTGAAAGACCACGGCGAAGCCATCCAGCTCACGCCGAAACAGGGGCTTGAGCGCCTCTGGCGTGACATCGCGCGGTGAAAAGCCGGTTCCGCCGGTGGTAATGACCACATCCACTCCCTCGTCCTCGGCCCACAGCTTGACCTGGGCGCGGATCGCCTCGACCTCGTCCTTGACGATCACCTTCGCCGCCAGGGCGTGGCCCGCTGTCTGCAGCCGCTCCACCAGCAGGGCGCCGGACGTGTCGGTGGTCTCGTCGCGCGTGTCCGAGACGGTCAGCACCGCGATGCTAAGGGGATAGAAGGGCAGATCCGCCTGTATTCCAGCCATTCAGTCGCTCCAGCGCGCCCGGTCGACGCGATCCTGTTCGGTGGGTTCAACCCAACGGCCGCCATCGGAACCGCTCTCGTGCTTCCAGAACATGGCCTCGGTCTTCAGCCGGTCCATCAGATAGTCCGCCGCCAAGAAGGCCTGACGCCGGTGCGGCGAAGCCGCCGCCACAAAGACGATCACCTCGCCCGGCGCGATCTCACCCGCGCGGTGGATCGCCGTCACGTCGCTGACCTCAAAGCGAGCCGCTGCGGCTTCCGCCAGGTCGGCCAGCGAGCGCTCGGTCATCACCGGGTGCCAGTCCAATCTCAGGCGCTCCACCTTCCCGCCATCGGCAGCGCGCGCACGCGCCAGGCCGGTGAATGACACGACTGCGCCATCGGCGTCTCGTCCGGCCAGGAAATTCGCCAGTTCACCGCCTGCATCCAGCCAGTCTAGTTCGAGGCGCGCCACAACCGCCACCGCTCATCCTCCGGAAACGATCGAGAAGAAGACCACATCCTGGCCAGATTTCACGTTCGCGTCGTCGCTGACGACGCGGGAATCTACAGCAGCGCGGATCTGCGGCCCGAGCAAGATGGCGGCCGCCTCGTCCTGGCGGGCCAGCTCAGCGCGAATCTCGCCAACGGTGATGTCGTCAACGGCGAAAACCATCGCCCGTTCCCGTCCAAGGCGGTCCGCAATCTCGCCATAGAAGGATATCGAAAGCCGGATCATGTCGATCAGTCCTCCACGGATGCGGCCTCGGCCGCCTTCAGGGCCTGGGTCAGCTCGGTGACGAACAAGGTCGTCATCTCGCCGCGCACCGCAGGATCACACCAATATGGGCTCATCACCACCAGCCGGATGACCACCAGATCCTCATCGTCATCGACGCCGCCATGAGCCGCCAGGAGCGCCGTCTTCATCGCTGCGCCGTCCTGCCCCAGGGTCGTGCGCGACACGGCAATTGCCGGAGACCTCTGGAAGACATCAAACGCGGCGGCGGTTCGGGCGTTGGAGACGCTCAGCCTCTCCCCGACCTCGGCGAGGGAAAAGCAGGCGATGTTGGCATCGGCTGGCAGGAACCGCGCCTGCGGGATCGCCGCCGTCACAGCCGCTTCGAGCAGCCGGCGCGCCTCGATCGTCCCAGCCAGGATGGCGCCCAGCCCGCCCGGCCCCAACCCAAGCGTCTCCGCCGTCAGCCAGGTCGCGGCTGCACCGGCCGCCGAGCGCGAGCCTTCCAGCGTCGAGGCCCATTTACCGGCGCCTAGTTCGGGGCGGTGCAGATAGGGCGCGTCAAAGGCCGAGACTGCGTAGGTCTGAGGGCCTGAAGTCAGGAACGCGCCGCAGGCATAGGGGATGTAGCCCAGCTTGTGCGGATCGATGGTGATCGAATCTGCGCGACCCGTTGCCTTGAGGGCTCCGAGCACATCAGGGGTCAGCACGCCTTCCGTCTCCCCGTCCAGCAGGGCGCGGAAGAAGCCGCCGTAGGCTCCGTCAATATGGCGCCAGATGCACCAGCCCTCCTGCCGCTCCCATTGATCAAGGCGATCAAACACCGCGTCGATCGGATCGACCGCCGACGTCTCGGTGGTTCCCACCACCCCAACCGTCATCAGAACGGGACGGTTGCGATCTCGCGCCTCCAGAACCCGGCGCTCGAAATCTTCCAGATTCATTCGCCCGCGCGCATCCAACCGTACGCTCCAGAGCGCTTCGCGTCCGAGACCAAACAGGTTGACCGCCTTGTCCCACGAATAGTGCCGATTGCCGGGCGCGATCACGACCGGGCCAAGATAGTCGGTCCCTGAAGCCCGGCTGATGCGGCGGTAGATGTCGAGGGGGTTGCTCGCCATGGCGCTGGACCGTTGCAGCACCTGATCGCTCAGCCCATGCTCGCGCCATAGGTCACGAAAACGATCCCAGCCCATATGAGCGGCGGTGAACGGATCGAGCCTCTCGCCGCGAGTCTCGCTGATATGCAGGGCCATGGCCAACCAGTGATCCAATCGGTACCGGGCCCGCCACATGGCCTCAAAGTTCGCCATGGTCCCGCCCGAGGTGAAATGACCCTGCGCCTGGTCCGGATCGTAGCCGAGCATGGCCGACAGATGGGCGATGGCCTCCGCTTCAATGACGCTGCCGACACGGCTCGCCTCGCGCGAGGTGTTGTTAGGATTGTGCAGCATGGCCACGAACCAGCCGAGAATGGCCGGCAGCGACAGGTCTGACTTCATGTGGGCGATGTAGCGCGGTGTGAAGGTCGGCGTTTCCTCGGTCAGGGCCTCACGCAAGGCGCCAAGCCGCTCCGACAGCCGATCATGGCCGGCGCCGACGCTGGGTTTGACAGGCGCATCGACCGCCTCCTGGAACCTGCGCCGTCGCCAGTCGAACCAGTGATCCAGCATCGCCAGCATCTCATCGCGCAGCCAAGGTGCGTTCTGGGAGGCCACTCCTGGGAAATGCTGCTGAGCAAACACCGCCGGGGTCGAGGCTGTGGTTTGGGAAGTCGTGGACGCCATGACCCGCCCATAGCGGTCACGCGCTGTGGCGCTCTTGTCATCTGTCAAACCCCGACTTCACCGGCGTCAATGCGCACGAGCGCCCGCTCGGCAACAGGTCGCCATGCATTCAATTCCGTCATCGGCTGAGGCTGTCCGCGAACGGCGCGCGTCCACCAGCCTGCCGCCGGAATGGGCCGAGCCGGCGGCGCGGCGGCTTCCCCGTTACACCAGCTACCCCACCGCCCGCGACTTCCGCGCCGTCGATCATCCAGCCTACGCCGAAATCGAAGCGATGGTGTCCGCCGACCGGCCGGAGCGACGGCTATCAGCCTACGTCCATGTGCCGTTCTGCCGGCGCCTGTGCTGGTACTGCGGCTGCAATACCTCCGTGGTGCATGACTACCAGCGGGTGGCGGAGTTTCACCGCACGGCGCTCGACGAAATCGATCTTTGGACGGCGCGGCTCGGCGAACATGACGGCCTTGCGCATCTTCATTTTGGCGGTGGAAGTCCCAACGCCCTGGCGCCGGATGATCTCGTCCGCCTCATTGAGCGACTGTCAGACCGGCTCAGCCTACGGTCCTGCGCCGAGGTCGCCCTGGAGCTGGACCCCGCCCTGATGACGGGTGACTTCGCTCAGGCCGCCGGCGCTGCGGGCGTCACGCGCGCCAGCCTTGGGGTGCAGACCTTCGACCCCGATGTCCAGGCGCGCATCAACCGGATTCAGCCCTTCGACCGAGTAGCCCAGGCTGTCTGCGAACTGCGCGAGGCTGGCGTCACCGCGATCAATTTCGACCTGATGTACGGGCTACCGGCCCAGACACCCGACAATGTCGCCACCACCGCCGAGCTGGCCCTGGATTTGCGGCCGGATCGCTTGGCCGTGTTCGGCTACGCCCATGTGCCGTGGATGAAAAAACACCAGAAGATGATCCAGGAAGACGCGCTGGCGGACGTCGCCGGTCGCTGGAACCAGGCGGCGGCGATTGACGCGGTTCTCATCCAGGCTGGGTATGTCCGCATCGGCCTTGATCACTATGCTCGACCCGAAGACCCCCTGGCGCGCGCGGCGGCGGCGGGCCGGCTACGCCGCAACTTCCAGGGATATACCGATGATCCAGCCGATGTTCTGGTTCCCATAGGCCCCTCGTCGATCGGCCAATTCGAGGACGGCTTTGTCCAAAACGCGACCGCCCTGCACCACTGGCGTCAGTCGGTCGCCCTGGGGCGGCTGCCAGTCGAGCGGCGCCTCGCCCTGACCGCCGAGGATCGTCTGCGCGCCGCGGTTATCGAACGGCTTATGTGCGACCTGCAGGTCGATGTCGCGGCCCTGTGCAGCTCGCATGGCTTCGCGCCGGATCGGCTTGACGACGCCCTGGCCGCGACCGTCCCGCTGCAGAGCCGTGGCCTGTGCCAGATCGATGGGCGCAAGGTCATCCTGCCCGAGCCGGCGCGTCGTTTGATGCGTGTAGTCGCCGCCTGCTTCGACGCCGACCTTCCCGAGCCCGGGCGCGCCGCCGTCGCCATCTAGTGCGCGACGCCGCGTCGTGGCCAGGATGCTGGTCGGCGGAACCCAATGGTCACGCTTGCGCTATCCCTGTGAACCCAACCAGGAGAATCGTCATGAGTGTCGCCAAGGTCACCGAAGTCACCGCCTCGTCCGCCAAGAGTTTCGACGACGCGATCAAGCAGGGCATCGCCCGCGCTGACAAGACGCTGAACAACGTGGCCGGCGCCTGGATTCAGGAGCAGAAGGTCGTGGTCTCCGGCGGCGAGATCGTCGAGTACCGGGTCAATATGAAAATTACTTTCATCCTGACGGACTAGGGCGCAACGCCGCGCACGCCTGAACGGGTGACGAACGGCCTCTGGCCCGCTAGAGGGTCCGGGCCATGCCCGATCTCGCTCAACTTGAACTCGACCTGATCAACGCCGTCAGCGCCGCACAGACGTCTGCGGCGCTCGAGGAGGTGCGCGTCGCCGCACTCGGAAAGTCGGGGGCGGTTACCGCCCTGCTCAAGGGCATGGGGGCACTCAGCCCCGACGAGCGCCGCGTCCAGGGACCGCTGATCAATGGCCTGCGCGACCGGCTGACAACGACGCTGGCCGCCCGCAAGGCCGAGCTGGAGGCCGCCGAGCTGGACGCTCGCCTGGCCGCCGAAACGGTCGACCTCAGCCTGCCTGCGCCTCCGCGCCGCAAGGGGTCGGTGCATCCGACCATGCAGACGATGGACGAAATCGTCGCCATCTTCGCCGAAATGGGCTTCGCCGTGGCCGAGGGCCCGGACATCGAGGACGACTTCCACAATTTTACGGCCCTGAATTTCCCGTCAGACCATCCGGCCCGGGAGATGCACGACACCTTCTTCCTCAAGCCCGACCCGGAAACCGGCGAGCGGATGGTGCTGCGCACCCACACCTCGCCGGTTCAGATCCGCACCATGCGGCAGACCAATGAGAAGCCGGCGGCGCCGTGGATCGCCGGAGGCCAGGCCCCGCCGATCCGCATCATCGCGCCGGGACGGACTTTCCGTAAGGACTCCGACGCCACCCACACGCCGATGTTCCATCAGGTCGAGGGGCTGGTGATCGACCGCGACATCCACATGGGTCATCTGAAGTGGACGCTGGAGACCTTCGTCGCCCGCTTCTTCGAATTGGACGAGGTGGACGCGCGCTTCCGGCCACATCACTTCCCTTTCACCGAGCCTTCGGCCGAGATGGACATCCGCTGCGACCGCTCCGGCGGCGAGCTTAAGTTGAACCAGGGCGACAGCTGGATGGAGATCCTGGGCTGCGGCATGGTTCATCCGAATGTCTTGACGGCCTGCGGACTGGACCCGAACGAGTGGCAGGGATTCGCTTTCGGCATGGGCGTGGACCGCTTGGCCATGCTCAAGTACGGCATCCCCGACCTTCGCCCGATGTTCGACGCCGACGTGCGTTGGCTCGCCCACTATGGATTTTCCGCCGCACAGGCGCCCAGCGCCGCCGCCGGCCTGAGCTGAGACCCATCATGACTGACCAGAATTTCGCCGGCACTCCACCGTGTCAGGACTACAGCGCCCAACATTTTTCCGGCGTGACCGTGTCGCTGCACCAGCTGTTCTACATCAACTTTCAGACGACGAAGCAGCCGTTGATCGTCGGCAAGACGTTCACGGATTGCCTCATCCAGGGGCCAGCCGTTCTTCTGGTCACCAACGATGTCCTGTTTGACAGCTGCAACATGGGTGCGATGGGCGATGATCCGCGCAACCTGATCCTGTTGCCGATGTCCACCCAGGGCGTGGTCGGGCCGATCGCTGTCCAGAACAGCCGTTTCACGCGGTGCGACTTCATGGGCGTGGGCTATACGGGGCCCGATACGTTCATCGATAACCTTCTCCAAGTGCTCGAGGCGAACTCGGGCAGGCCGCAACCAAACGCATGAAGTTCACCCTCTCCTGGCTCAAGCGGCATTTGAGGACCGACCGGACGATCGCCGAGATCGCCGAGGCCATGACCATGGCCGGGCTCGAAGTCGAGGACGTCTTCGATCCGACCGAACGGCTTAGACCCTTCACCGTCGCCCACATCGTCTCGACCGAACGTCACCCGGACGCCGACAGGCTTCAGGTCTGTCAGGTCGACACTGTCGACGGCCTGAAGGAGATCGTATGCGGCGCGCCGAACGCACGCGCGGGTCTGGTCACTATCTATGCCCCCATCGGCGCCTATGTGCCGGGCCTGGGCGTCACCCTGGTCGAAAAGCCGGTGCGCGGCGTCGTCTCCAACGGAATGCTGTGCTCGGCCTCCGAACTGGAGCTGGATGGCGAATCCGACGGCATCCTGGATCTGGACGCCGCGCTCAAGGTCGGCACGCCGGCCGCCGAGGTGTTCGGCCTGGAGCCGGTCATCGACTTCGAGGTCACGCCCAATCGTCCCGACTGGCTCGGCGTCGCCGGTATCGCCCGCGATCTGGACGCCGCCGGCCAGGGCTTTCTGATCGTTCATGAGGCGACGCCGGTTCCCGGCTCCTTCCCCTGTCCGATCACCGTCAAGCTAGAGGCGCCCGAGCTTTGCCCGGTCTTCGCCGGGCGTCTGATCCGCGGCGTCAGGAACGGCCCGTCGCCGGCCTGGCTTCAGGACCGCCTGCGCTCTATCGGCCTTAGGCCGGTCAACGCCCTGGTCGATGTCACCAACCTGATCTCCTATGACCGGGCCCGGCCGCTGCACGTCTATGATCGGGCCAAGCTGGTCGGTGATCAGATCGTGGTGCGCGGCGGTCAGGTCGCCGCCGACACCGGCGAGCCCGAGCGCCTGATCGCCCTAGACGGCAAGACCTATGCGCCTGGACCGAAGATGTGCGTCATCGCCGACGCGGCCGGCGAACGTCCCATCGGCCTGGGCGGCGTTATGGGCGGCGAATCGACCGGCTGCGACGACGCCACCACCGATGTCTTCATCGAAAGCGCCTGGTTCGACCCAATCGCCACCGCCCAGACGGGCCGCCAGTTGACCATCTCGTCGGACGCCCAGTATCGCTTCGCGCGCGGTGTCGACACCCACTCGGCCGTCGACGGCCTTGAGATCGCGACCGCCCTGATCCTGGACCTGTGTGGGGGAGAACCGTCGGATATCACAGTCTCGGGTCAACCGCCCGCAGCACCGACCGCCATCGACTTTGACCCGCACCTGATCGAGCGCCTGACCGACCTGCGCCTGCCCAGCGTACGCGTCGCCACCATCCTCACGGCCCTTGGTTTCACGGTCGAGAACGAGGCCAAACCCTGGACGATCACGCCTCCGACCTGGCGTCGCGACGTCCACGGCCCGGCCGACCTGGTCGAGGAGGTCGCCCGAATAAACGGCTTTGGTCATTTGCCCTCGACGCCCTTGCCCGATCTGGGCTCGCCGCCGACCGGCGTGCTCAGCCCCCGCCAGGCCCGCATCCGGGCCGCGCGGCGGACGCTGGCCGCCTATGGCTGGGCCGAGGCCGTGACCTGGTCCTTCACCCGCCGCGACATCGCCGAGCATTTCGGCGGGGGCTCCGAGCGCCTGGTCCTGGACAATCCGATCGCCTCGGACCTGGACTGCATGCGGCCTTCGGTCCTGCCCAACCTGATCCAGGCGGCGGCCCGCAACGCCGACCGCGGCTTTGACGATGTGGCCCTGTTCGAGATCGGCCCGATCTATCGCGGCGATCAACCCGCCGATCAGCGGACGGTCATCGCCGGCCTAAGGGCGCCGCACGCACCGCGCCGCTGGGACGGCGGGCACGGCGACGACCTGTTCTCGCTCAAGGCGGACCTGTTCGCCCTGTTCGACGCCCTGGGCGTCAACACCGGCGCGCTGCAGCTGGTCCAGGGCCAGGCCTCGCGCTGGTGGCATCCTGGCCGCTCCGCCCGGCTCCAGTTGGGGCCCAAGACCGTCATCGCGGAGTTCGGCGCGATCCACCCGGGCGCGCTCAAGGCCCTGGACGCCGATGGTCCGATGCTGGGCTTCGAGATCGACGTCGAAGCCCTGCCCCAGGTGAAGCAGAAGGCCTCCAAGGCCCGCTCGCGGCTGGACCTGTCGCCGTTGATGCCGCTGTCGCGCGATTTCGCGTTCGTCGTGGATCGCGACCTCGCCGCCGGCGATCTGGTCCGCGCTATCCTGGGCGCCGACAAGCCGCTGATCGCCGAAGCGCGCCTGTTCGATCTCTATGAGGGCGCCGGCGTCCCCGAGGGCAGGAAGTCGCTCGCCATCGAGGTCGTGATCCAGCCGCGGACGGCGACCCTGACGGACGCCGATATCGAAGCTGTGTCCGCCCGCATCGTCGCCGCCGCCGAAAAGCTCGGCGCCAGCCTCAGAGGATAGCCATGTCGACCAAGCCGCGTCTGGAGACCGCCTTCGAACGGGCCCTGTTCCGCTCCCGCTGGCTGATGGCGCCCTTCTATTTCGGTCTGGTTGTGGCGCTGGCGCTGCTGCTGGTCATCTTCGTCAAGGAGTTGATCTACTACACGCCCCAGATCCTCAGCCTCGACAGCAGCCTGACCGCCAATGACGGCATCCTTGCGGTGCTGACCCTGGTCGATCTGTCGCTGGCCGGCAACCTGCTCCTGATCGTGATGTTCTCGGGCTATGAGAATTTCGTCTCAAAGCTGGACCTGGAGGGTGAGACCGACCGGCCGCCTTGGATGGGCACCGTCGACTTCTCGGGCCTGAAGATGAAGCTGATCGCCTCGATCGTGGCGATCTCGGGGATCCAGCTGCTCAAGACCTTCATGAACATCGGTCGGGTCGGCTATGAGCTGAAGCCCGATGAGGCCTTCTGGGGCGTGGTCATTCACCTGACCTTCGTGGCTTCGGGCGTGCTGCTGGCGCTGATGGACTGGCTGACGGCCCGGACCGACAAGCACTGATCTCGACCAAGCGCCCGCCTGCCGGCCGCACCCGCTACGCCGCTGGGCCGGTGCTCAGGTCGCGCCTTCGGTTTCGCCCGCGCCAATGGCGTCCGCCCGGTGCGGCATCTTGGCCCGACCTGGACCAAGGCCCCAAACCCGCCCCAAACAGGCGAGAGCTTGTGGCACAGTCGCCTCTCAAGTGATTCGGCAAAGTCGGGAGCCCGCCATGCATCGTCGCAGCCTCATCCTGTCCGGCCTGGCGGCCGCCACGGCCAGCGGCTGCGTCACGCCAGCCCAGCAACAGCCCGCGCCTGGCTACCCGACCCAACCCGGCGCCGGCGCGGCGCCGACGGATACGCCGCAGCCGACCTATACCCAGGAGGAGCTGGTTGCGGCCGGCTCGAACTTCCTTGGCGTCGCCGCCGAGGCGCTGGGCGGCGCCATTGAGCGGGTCTTCATGGATCAGGGCGACGCCCCCACCGGTTATATCGCCGGCGAGGAGGGCGCCGGCGCCCTGGCGGTGGGCGCCCGCTATGGCCAGGGTCTGCTCTACATGAAGGACCGCCCCAACCCCCAGGAGGTGTTCTGGCAGGGGATCTCGATCGGCTGGGACTTCGGCGGCAACGTCGCGCGGGTCTTCACCCTGGTCTACAATCTGTACCATCCCGATATGCTCTATCGGCGCTATCCAGGCGTTGAGGGCTCGGCCTATCTGATCGGCGGCATGGGCGTGAACTACCAGCAGGCCGATGGCATCGTCCTGGCCCCGATCCGGGCCGGCATGGGCCTACGCATCGGCGCCAATGTCGGCACCATGAGCTATTCTCGCCAGCGCAACATCCTGCCAGTCTGACTGTATGACCGGGCCCCATACCCAGGCCTTCTGGGACGACCGCTTCAAAGGGGACACATACCGCTTTGGCGAGGCCCCCAACGCCTTTCTCACGCGCCAGGCCGAGCGGCTGTCTCCAGGCCAGTCCGTCCTGGCCGTCGGAGATGGCGAGGGCCGCAACGGCGTATGGCTGGCCGAGCAAGGCCTGGACGTCCACAGCATCGACATCTCGCCAGTGGCCGTCGAGAAGGCCCGGCGGCTCGCGGCGCGGCGCGGTCTCGCCCTCGACGCCCAAGTGTCCGATCTGCTCGAATGGGGGTGGCCGCAATCCACCTATGACGTGGTGGTCGCCATCTTTGTCCAGTTCGCCGGCGCCGACTGGCAGGACCGCCTGTTCGCCGGCATGAAATCGACGGTGCGACCTGGCGGCCTGATCCTCCTCGAGGGCTATCGTCCCGAACAGATCGCCTATGGGACGGGCGGCCCGCCTGACCCCGGCAACATGTACACGCCGGAGATGCTGAGGGCGGCCTTCGCCGACTTCGAGGTGCTGGACCTCGTCGCCTACGACGCCGAGCTGTCCGAAGGCGATGCGCACTGTGGCCTGTCGGCTGTCATCGACCTGGTGGCCAGACGCCCCTACTAGTTGCGGCGTTCCGGCGTCTGCATGGCCCGCTCCGGTCCGACGCCCGCCGAAACGGCGCGCTCGGCCCCGGCGGTTTCGCCCGGCCGCATGAACTTCACCAGCACTCTCTGACCGATCAGCAGGGCGTCGTCGTCCACCGCGACCACGACCTCGACCACGCGCTCATCGGTCTGCTGGCCAGGTGTGTCCGACTGAAGCTGGCGGGCGCCGAACATGGTGGCGCGGCGCAGCACCTGGCCGACATAGATGCGGGTCGGGTCGTTCTCGGGCGTGATCTCGACCTGCTGGCCGATGGTGATGTTCGGCAGGTCGCTCTCAACGATTTCGGCGCGGACAATCCGCTGGGTGTCCGGCTCCAGATCGAACATGGTCGACACGTTCAGGGTTGAAGCCCCGGCCCCGGGCTGGGCATAGCGGCGAGCGATCCGGCCCGCCATCGGCGCGCGAATAATGGTGAGTTCGAGATTGTATTCGGCCTCTCGCTCGCGGGCCAGGGCGGTCCTGATCGTCGCCTGCTGAGCCTCAATGGCGGCCTCGGCCGAGGCCACCTCATCGCGGGCCTGGTCCAGCCTCTGGGCCGCGACGAAATTGGACGGGGCCAGCTCCTCAAGACGGGCCAACTCACGCTGGGCGGCGTTCAGGTTGACCCGCAGATTGGCCAGCTGCGACTGGGCCTGGCCGACCTCGGCCTGGGCCCGGCTGACGGCCAGCCTCGCCTCGTCGTCTTCCTGGCGCGCCAGAATCTGGCCGCCGACGACGCGGTCGCCCTCCTGAACATAGACTTCGCGCACCACCCCGCCGCGGCGCGCCGCGACCTGGATAATGCCACCTTCGACGTCGGCGCGGCCGCTGGCGATGGCGCCGTAGGGGCTCTCGACCTCCTGGCCCGCCGCCGCCTCGACCTCGGCCTGGCGCGCGGCGCCGGCCTGCATCATCATGAAACCGCCGACGCCCACGACGAGGACCAGGACCGTAACGATCCAGAACCAGGGGCGTTTGAGAAAGCCGGGCATCGAACAGTCCTAGTTGGTCAGTGCGCCAGCGGCGCGGGGTTGGGGTCGGGAACGCGCTTCTCGTCCGAAAGGATGTAGCCATCCTCCATCTTGATGACGCGGTCGGCCCATGCTTCCAGGCGCGGGTCGTGAGTCACGCAGATGACGGCGGCGCCGTGTTCGACGGCGGCTCGGCGGAGCAGGCGGATCACCACCTGGCCGTTCTCACCGTCCAGCGCCGACGTCGGCTCGTCGGCGAAAATCAGTTGCGGAGACTTAGCAAGGCAACGGGCGATGGCCACGCGCTGCTTCTCACCACCGGACAGTTCTGAGGGCCGCTGGTTGACCCGGTGGCCCAGCCCGACCTCATCCAGCGCCACCCGGGCGCGCCGATCCTGCTCGGCGGGGTCGAGGCCCTGGTACTTGAGCACGATCTTGACCTGCTGCAGCGCGGTCAGGGCCGGGAACAGGTTGAAGCCCTGAAAGATGAAGCCGCAGTGGGCCAGCCGGAAGCGGTCGATCTTGCCGGGTGACTTCTTCCACAGATCGTCGACATCGAGGATGTCGACGCGGCCCGCATCGGGCTTCAACAGACCCGAGAGGGCTGCGATCAACGTCGACTTGCCCGACCCCGATGGCCCCATGACCATGGTCAGGTCGCCGTGGGTGGCGTCGAAATCCATACCTTTGAGCACCTCGATGAAGGTGCGCCCGGTCTTGAAGCGCTTGACCAGGCCCTGGGCCTCGATCGCAGGCGTGCCGTGTTTTCCGCTGACGTTGGTGGTCATCTCAGCAGGTCCGCCGGCTGGCTCTGTTTCAGCATCCCCAGCGACAGGAAGCCGGACGCCAGAGCGATGATCAAAAGAAGAGCCGACACCGCGATGCACATTGGCAGGGGGAAGGCCATCGGCAGGCCGAACGCTCCGGCCAGCAGGCTGATAAGCCAGGTCAGCAGGAACGACGCGCCGATCCCGACCACCCCTACCCAGAAGCTGAGCTCGACGATGATCCGGCGAAGCGACCCCATGCCGACACCGAGCGCGCGCAGCGACGCGAACTCCTTAATGTTGGCCAAGATCGCCCCTCGCAGCGTCTGCCAGGTGATGGCGATGCCGATCAGGCCGCCGAGAAAGACCGAAAAGCCCAGCATCACAACGATGATGCCTTCGTCAAACATACTGGCCTCATTGGCCGCCGACAGCTCGGCGCGGGTCCAGGCGCGGTACTGGTCGTTGGCGGCGGCGTTCAACTGGGCCACCACAATGTCGGCCCGCGACGGATCGCTCAGCCGCACCATGAGAGGGCCGACGCGCGGGCCGTTGTAGGCCTCGCCGAAACGCCGGAGAGTGTCGCGCGACATCACCATGCCGGGCTGCATGAAATTGGCGTAGCCGCGTGTCACGCCGACGACGCGGACTCGGTGCCCATTGTAGATCGCCTCGTCGCCGAGTTGGACGCCGAGCCGGGTCAGCGCCGTTTCATCCAGGACCACAGCGTCGGGCTGGCGCAGCGCCTCGACCAACTCCTCGGAATAGTCCACCGGTATCGTCGGATTGCCCGGCTGGGTCACGATCGAGGTGACCATCACCGATTCCGACCTCTGGCCCCGCGGCGGTGTTGATCCCGGCGCGCGCAGGGCCGCCTGATCCATCGATTCAAACCGGCCGCCGGACAGGTCAATATAGTCCACGACCTCGACCTCGGGGTGGGTGTAGATCACCGGGATCAACCGCCGGGGCACCCCCGAGGGGCCGCCGAACAGCTGGGTCGCGCCGGGCGCCAGGATCATCACATCGGCGCCGGACCGGTCGATCGTGGCGGTGAACGACTTGCCCATGCCCATGAACATCCCGGCGAACGCCAGCACAAGCAGGCCCGAGAAGGCGAGCGCCACCACCGCCGCCATGTAGCGGCGCCATTCGTAGATCAGCGTTGAAAGCGCTAGCGACATCGGCGCGAAACCGTCTCCCTCGATTGCGTGGTCTTGCCGCGACTACCCGGACCATTCCAAGTTAAATCGCGGTTAGGCGGACCAGGGTCGCCCGGGCTGCGGTTCGGGCAGAGCGACACCGCACCGACTATGGCGGCTCTTCGGGCGCGGCTAGAGCACCGCCGTATAGATCGCGCGTGCGTCCCTGTGCGTCACTTCGCGCGGATTGTTGGCCAGCAGCCGCGTCACCTTCATCGCGTCGTCAGCCAGCCTATCCAGGTCATCGGACCCTACGCCGACCTGGTGCAGCCGCTGTTCCATCGGCATCGCGGCGACCAGGGCCGAGATCGCAGCCACGAACCCGTCGCCGTCATGGCGGCGTTCGGTCAGATCATCGGGCAGGTGGGCCGCCAGTTCGCCGTACAACCCATTCGCCTCGGTCAGGTTGAACGCCGCCACCTCAGCGAACACCAGAGCGTTCGACAAGCCGTGCGGCGCATGAAACAGGCCGCCCAACGGATAGGCCAGGGCGTGGACTGCTGCCACCGGTGCGTTTGCGAACGCCATGCCGGCCATCAACGAGCCCTCGAGCATGGCCCGGCGCGCACCGAGGTCCGAGCCATGCTCGACCGCGCGCCGGATGTTCGCGGACAGCAAACCCAGCGCCCGCACCGCCAGGGCGTCCGATACAGGGTTCTTCCTGAACCGATTGGTGTAGGCCTCGACCGCATGGACCATGGCGTCCACCCCGGTCATGGCCGTGGCCCTGGACGGCAGGCCCAGGGTCAGGGTTGCGTCGAGGATCGCCACGTCGGCGTAGAGCCAGTCTGAGACGACGCCCTTCTTCTGACCGTCAGGCGTCGTCACGATCGAGATCGGGGTCGCTTCCGAACCCGTGCCGGCCGTGGTGGGGAGCTGGACCAAGGTGAGGCGCGGTCCCGACGCCTGATCAACGCCGTAGGTCTCGTCCAGGTCCTGGCCCGAGGCCGCCAGCAAAGCCGTCAACTTGGCCGTGTCCATGGCGCTGCCGCCGCCGAGACCGACCACCGCATCGACCCCGGCCGAACGGGCCAGCGCGACCGCCGCCCGCACTGAAGCCTCCGGCGGGTCAGCCTCGACGGCGGCGAAGATAGTCGCCGCCACGCCAGCGGGAGCCAGACTGGCGACGGCCTCGTCAATCAGTCCGCTTGCGGCCAAAAAGGGATCGGTCACGACCATGGCGTGTCGGGCGCCCAATCCCGCCAGCAGGTCGCCGAGACGGCCCGCCGCGCCGTCCTGGACGACAATCCGGGGCGGAGTGCGAAACTCAAACGAACTCATCCGGTCATCCAGTCCGCCGTTAACGCTTGAAGAGTCGCGGAAATGGCCGCGAGGCTCTATAGTACGCGTTCGAGTATAAAGGCGACGACCGGTCCGTGCTTCAAGCGCTGTTCCCAACAAAGCCCGGAACGGAACCCCTGGCGGCGGCGATGAAGGCCTGCGGCGGGCACCTGCTGTTCGCCTTCGGCTTCTCGGCCCTGGTCAATGTCCTGTACCTGGCTCCGACCCTCTACATGATGCAGGTCTATGACCGCGTCGTGCCGACCGGCGGCATCCTGACCCTGCTGTTCGTGACCGTGGTGGTGGTGTTCGCCCTGGCGACGCTGGCGGCGTTGGATCATATCCGCGCTCGCATCCTGATCCGCGCTGGCCTCAGAATGGATCGGCTTCTAGCCGGCGCCGTGCTCAACCGGGTCATCGGCTCCAAGGATTCCGGCACGAAGGTCGCCCAGGCCATGCGTGACTTCGACGTCTTCCGTCAGGGCCTCAGCGGCCAGGGCGCCTTGGCCCTGTGCGATATCCCCTGGACGCCAGTCTATCTGATCATCTGCTTCATGCTGCACTGGACACTGGGAGTGCTGACGCTGGTTGGCGGGATCCTGTTGTTCGTCCTGGCCCTGCTCAACGAACGGTCGTCCAAGCCCCGCGTGGAGACGGCGTCAAAGGCGTCCGCCAAGGCCTACATGGCCCAGGAGACCATCGCCTCCCAGTCCGAGGTCGTTCGCGCGCTGGGGATGCGTCAGGCTCTGATTGGCCGTCAGCTCAGAGAACGCGGCGAGGCGGTCGCGGCCCAGTCCGAAGCGCAGTTCGTCGGCGGCGGCTACACCGGCGCCATCAAGTTCCTGCGTCTCGTGCTTCAGTCGCTGGCCTTGGGGGCCGGGGCCTGGCTCGCCGTCGAGGGCCAGATCTCAGCCGGCGCCATCATCGCCGCCTCGGTGCTGCTCAGTCGCGCGGTGCAGCCTCTTGAACTGGTCGTCAGCGCCTGGAGCGGCATCGTCCAGGCCCGCGCCGCCTGGACCAACCTGACAGATCTGTTCGCCTCGACGGCTGACCAAGACCGGCCGCGAACCTTGCTGCCCAAGCCCGTCGGCCTGCTGAGCCTCGACGGCGTCGGAGTGCGGGCGCCCGGCGGTGACCAGCCGTTGCTGCGACACGTCTCCCTGGCCCTCCAACCGGGCGAGTCCCTGGGCGTCATCGGACCGTCCGGGGCCGGCAAGACGACCCTGGTTCGCCTGATCGCCGGCGCGACGGAGCCGGACGCCGGCAAGGTCCGCCTTGATCAGGCCGACTACGCCACCTGGGATCCGGAGCGGTTGGCGCGTCACGTCGGCTATCTGCCTCAGGATTCGATCCTGTTCGCCGGCACCATCAAGGAAAACATCTCGCGCTTCGAGGGGTCGATCGAGCCGGTCGCGCCCGACATCGACGACCGCGCGGTCAAGGCGGCCAAGGCGGCCGGCTGTCACGAGCTCATCCTCAAACTGCCCCGGGGCTACGACACGCTGCTGGCGGCGGGCGGCCGCGGCTTGTCTGCAGGCCAGTCCCAGCGCATCGCCCTGGCTCGGGCGCTCTACGGCGACCCATGCCTGGTGGTTCTGGACGAACCCAATTCACACCTCGACGCCGATGGCGAAGCCGCCCTCGCCAAGGCGTTGGCCAGTCTCAAGGCGCGCGGTGCGACGGTGGTGCTGGTCGCCCATCGCACGGGCGTGCTGCAGAATGTCGACAAGCTGCTTGTCCTGCGTGACGGCTCCGTCGAGGGGCTGGGTCCGCGCGACGAGATCGCCGCCCGCCTGCAGGCCGGACGCCAGCCGGCGCCTCGCGTCGTCTCAAGCGTGAACTGAGATGAGCGGGGAACCCGCCAAGCTTGGCGCACCGGACCCTGAGAGCGACGCCGTGGACGCACTGCCCTCGGAGGCCGCGCCCGCCGGCGTTGGCGCCGAGGCTCATGCGCCGAGCCTTCCGCAGGATTCACTCCGTCGCGAGCTTCGCATCGGCGGGATCGTCGCGGCCGCCTTCTTTGTCATCTTTCTCGGCTGGGCCGCTTTTGCGCCGCTGGATGCGGGCGCCTACGCGCCAGGCAAGATCGTTGTCTCGGGCAATCGCCAGGCGGTCCAGCATCGCGACGGCGGCGTGATCTCGGCCCTGCACGTCCAGGAAGGCGACGAAGTCGGTCGTGGCGAGGTCCTGGTCGAGATTTCCGCCGGCGAGCTGCGCGCGACCGAACGCGGCCTGACCGGCCAGGTCCTGGCCCTGCTGGCCCAGCGGTCGCGCCTCATCGCCGAGCGTGACGGCCTTCGCTCGGTTCCGGCTCCGCCCGAGTTCCAGGCCCTGACCGGCGAAGACGTCGCTCTGGCCAGTGAGGCCCTCGATCTCCAGCGCCAGCAATTCGCCGCCCGCGGCGGATCGCGCGATAACCAGATCGGGGTGCTATCGCAGCGCATCCAGCAACTCGACCAGCAGATCGTCGGCCTGGATCGCCAGATCGCTTCCAACCGTGAGCAACGCCGCTTGATCGGCGAGGAGCTGGCCGGGATGCAGAGCCTGGCGGATCGCGGCTTCGCGCCGCTCAACCGGGTCCGCGCGCTCGAACGCCAGGCCGCCGCGCTCGACGGTGAGGAAGGCGCCCTGCGCGCGTCCGTCGCCCGCGCCCAGGAAGGCATCGGCGAGACCCGGATGCAAATGCTCTCGGTCGGCTCCGAAACCAATGAAGAGGTCGCTGACCTGCTGCGCCAGGTCCAGGTCCAGTTGGATGAACTCCGTCCGCGCATGACCGCCGCGCGCGAACAGCTCGCGCGCGCCCAGGTCCGTTCACCAGCTTCGGGGCGCGTGGTCGGCCTGTCGGTGTTCACGGTCGGCGGCGTGGTCCAGCCGGGCCAGATGCTGATGGAGGTCGTGCCCGAAGAAGCCGCCCTGATCATCTCGGCCGAGGTCTCACCCACGGACGCCGACGATCTCAGGGTCGGCCAGGACACCGAGGTCCGCTTCTCGGCTTTCCGCGAACGTGACCTGCCGATCCTGCACGGCACGGTCACGGACATCTCCGCCGACAGCTTTACCGAAGAGATGACCGGCCGAAGCTTCTTTCGCATCACCGTGGAGGTGCCGCCGTCGGAACTCGCCAAGATCGTCCAGGTCCGCGGCGACGACACCGGCCTGATCCCCGGCCTGCCGGTCGAGGTGGTGGTGCCGCTCAGGAAGCGCACCGCCCTGCAATACTTCTTCGAGCCCCTGACCCAAAGCCTCTGGCGCTCGTTCCGGGAGCCCTAGGGCGGGCGAGTCTGACCCGCTCAGGCCATATTCGCCAATAGACGAAACCCCATGATCCCGCCCGCGATGATCAGGGCGCCCAGAACCGTCAGCATGGTTTGAAGCGCCCCTTTCCGGGCGATAGTAGACCCGTAGCCCGGCTGTCCGATCCCAGCTCGCGCCGCTGGACTCGATCTCGGTCTTGGCGTTCCACATCGTCACAAGACTGAGAAAAGGGATGCCGAGGGCATAACCGCACACCCAGACCTTGATCTCGCGCCAAAAGGCCGCCGGAAAGCCGATACGCTGACCGTCCCGGCGCGTGACCCGAACACCGAACATCAACTTGCCGGCGTCGTGCGCGCCATTCCGATCAGAATCGCGTTGATCGGGATCAACGCCATCAGGCTGATCATCGCCTCCACGAACCTGAACCACGGCTGCAGGACGTGGCCCTCAAGAACCAGCCAGGTCGGCGGGGACACCATCTAGATCAGCAGCGGCGCCAGGACCCAGAACAGGGTCCCAAGGACCACCTGATCGAATAGCCGCGCCGCCCAGCGTCACCCCGGGCGCGGGCGCAAACGGCTCCAACCGTCGTCGGCGGAAGTCGGCTCATCGTCTGGCGACATCGTTCTGCCTTTACCTCCGCGTACGGGCGACCCCGCAGTGGGGTCGTTTCGGACCCTAGGCCATCATCGCCAGCAGAGCGAAGCTCGCCAGCCAATGCTCGCCCATATAGTCGCCGGTGACGTGCGGCAGGCTCGCAGCGAGATGTCGATCCGCCGCCTGCAACGCCGGTCCATGCGCCTTGTGCTTCGCCGGCAGCGCCTGGGCGATGCCGCGCCAGCACCAGGCTCGCGACAGGTTCAGACCATCCAGGTGCGCGATCTTACCGTCGCTGCGGTCAGACGGCGTCGCCGGCTCGAACAGGGTCCTGGGCTCGCCCCTCGCCGTCTTGGGCAGGAAGTGATCGAACCAGGCCGCAAAGTCGGCGCCCAGCACCCGGCGCATGAGTTCGGCCTCCATCAGGGCCGGCGACAGGAAGGCGTCCTGATCCGGTTCCCAGGCCTGGCAATCGCGGTCCGCTGCGTGCCACTGCATCGCCTTCTCGCGGATCAGTTGATCCAGCGCCCGATCATCGGCGCTCTCGGCATAGTCGAGCGCCAGTCTGAGCGCGAAAGCGGTCGAATAGTGGGTCCCCACCCGCGTCGGATGGTCGGCCAGGGGCAGATAGGCCATGAATCGGTCTGCGAACGCCTGACTCAACGGCTCCAGCGCGCGGGCCCAGCGCCGACCGTCTGCGGACGTGTGCCGGTTCAGCTCGGCCTGCAGCATCAGCAGCCAGGCCCAGCCGTAGGGCCGCTCGAATCCCCGCGACATTGATCGGTCCAGATAGGCCCGCTCGGCCTCGACGTTCGCCGCCGTGAAGGTCACCTCAGCCGCCGTCAGCAACCGGCCCGCTTCAGGCATCTCAGGGAACAGGCGCACCAGCGTCGCCAATGTCCACCAGCCATGCACGCACGAATGCCAGTCAAAGCTGCCAAAGAAGATCGGATGAGCCTGACGCGGTCCGATCACATCGTCTGGTCCGGTCAGGATGTGATCCATCTTGTAGGGCCACTCACGCCCCACATGGCCCAGCGCGGTCGAGGCGAAGAGGGAGGCGGTAGACAGCTCAAGCATGGTCATCAGAACCGGAAGGCCAGCACGTACATCAGCGCCATATTGACCCCCAACAGGACCAGCGCGGTCGGGATCTGGGCCCGGATCACCCCGTTCAGCGGCGAATCGCGGTCGGGGAGCTCCAGCAGGTTGGCCGGCACCACGTTGAAATTGGCCGCCATCGGCGTCATCAGCGTGCCGCAGAAGCCGGCCAGCATCCCGACCGCGCAGACGATGGCGACATTGCCATCGAACTGATGGATCAGCACCGGCAGCCCGATCGCCGCCGTCATCACCGGAAAGGCGGCAAAGGCGTTGCCCATGATCACGGTGAAGGCCGCCATGCCCAGGCAATAGGCGATGACCGCGATCAGCGGCGTGGCCAGGGGCACGGTCGAGGAAATCAGCTCACCAACCACGCCGCCCACATCCGAAATCAGGAACACCGCTCCCAGCGCCGCCAGCATCTGCGGCAACAGCACCGCCCAGCCGATCGAATCGACCAGCCGTCGCCCCTCCTGGAAGGGCGCGGTCGCCGGCGGCCTGAGCCAGGCCCAGGCCACACCCAGGGCGATCACACAGCCCAGCCCCAGTGCGATCAGCGTGGTCTGCACATCTGAGATAAGCCAGGCGCCAAAGCCTGTGTACTTGGCCGCAAGCGTCCCGCCGACCGCCGCCAACGGCACGATCAAGGCCGGGCCAAACAGCCAGTTTCCGTGACGCGCGGCGCGTTCCTCCCGCTCGGCTGGCGTGGTTGTGGCCGGCTTGCCGACCCCCAGTTTCCGAACCCCCGCGAGCACCACCAACCCCAGCACCAACAGACCGTTGCCCAGATCCCCGATCCAGGTCCCGACCAACATCGAGGCTGCGATCAGGCCCCAGAACAGGGCGCTGCGGACCCGGGTGGGGTGCGCGCGATCCGCGAGGGTCAGGATCGCGAACGTCAAGAACATCAGCCCGACGACGAGATAGGCGTGATCCAGTGTGATCATTGGGTCGCATCCGTCTGGCCGACCGAATTGGCCGCGTCGCCGGGGCTAGGGCGCTGGATCGTCCGGTCGAACAGGACCAATCGCGCCCCATGCACCAGAAAGGCGGCGATCGCCGTTGGAATGGCCCACACCGACAGCTGCAGCGGCTCGACGACAATTCCAGCCTGTTCCAGGAAGCCGACCATCAGCACGATCGAGCCGATAGCGATGAAGATGTCCTCGCCGAAGAACAGGCCGATATTGTCAGTCGCCGCCGCCATGCTGCGGATGCGGAATCGGGCGCGCTCGGTGATCGGACCGCCGGCCTCGGCCGCCCCTTCGGCCATCGGCGCCAGAAGGGGGCGCACCATCTGGGGGTGCCCGCCCAGCGAAGTCAGGCCCAGAGCGGAAGTCGCCTGTCGCAAAACCAGATAGACCAGCATCAGCCGGCCCGCCGTCGCCGCCTTGGCCCTGGAGATCACGATCCGCGCCCGCTCCTGAAGCCCCTCGCGCTCCAGCAGGCCGATCAGGGGCAGGATCAGCCAGGTGATGTGGAAATAGCGGCTGTCGTTAAAGGCCTTGCCGAAGGCTTCCAGCGTCGAAACCGCCGCCGCCCACAGCTCGCCAGGCCCGACGCCCGGCCCGAGCGCCGCCATCAGCCCGGTCACCACAGCCGCGATCACGATCACCACCAGCGGGTTCAGCCTGAGTACGAAGCCCAGAACCAGAACCGCAACCCCCAACAGCACCCACATTTGTCGTCGCCCCCCTCCCGGATCGCGCCACCCTAGGCCGTCCATCACGATTGGAAAGGCCTCTTCGCTTGCCAGCGGGGCCCGGCTTCGCCAGATTGCGGCGCCTTGACGACAGACGCCTCGAAGGGCGCGAAAGAGAGTATGGGCGACATCAATTCCGTAGGCGTGGTTGGCGCGGGCCAGATGGGGTCGGGCATCGCCCACGTCTGCGCCCTGGGCGGTCGTGACGTGAAACTCCACGACCAGAGCGCAGACCGTCTCAACGCGGCGCTTGGCGACATCGAAAAGAACTTGAACCGTCAGGTCGGTCGCGCGCTGATCACCGAGGCCGACGCCCGCGCGGCGCTCGGGCGGATCTCAGCCACCGCCAACATCGCCGAGGTCGGCCAGGTCGACCTTGTCATCGAGGCCGCCACCGAGAACGAGGAGGTCAAGAAGGCGATCTTCCAGGCCCTGACACCGCATCTGAAGGCGACCACGCTTCTGGCCTCGAACACCTCATCGATCTCGATCACCCGGCTGGCCGCCTCGACCGACCGGCCCGATCGGTTCATCGGCCTTCACTTCATGAACCCTGCCCCGGTGATGAAGCTGGTTGAGATCATTCGCGGCATCGCCACCGCCCCGACCACCTATGAGACCGTCAGGGTCTTCGCCGAGAGCCTCGGCAAGGTCACCACCAACGCCGAGGACTACCCGGCCTTCATCGTCAACCGGATCCTGGTGCCGATGATCAATGAGGCGATCTACGCCCTGTACGAGGGCGTCGGCGATGTCCGTTCCATCGACACCTCTCTCAAGCTGGGCGCCAACCACCCAATGGGGCCGTTGGAGTTGGGCGATTTCATGGGACTGGACGTGGTGCTGGCCATCATGAACGTGCTCCACGATGGCATGAGCGACACCAAATATCGCCCGTGTCCGCTGCTGGTGAAATATGTCGAGGCCGGCTGGCTCGGCCGTAAGACGGGCCGCGGCTTCTATGACTATTCCGGCCCGACGCCGGAGCCGACCCGATGAAGGCGCCCGCGCCGCCGGATCTGGCTGAGACCGGGCGCAAGCTGTCCCAGACGCGCGCCATGAAGCCGCTGCGCGACCTGGCGGAGAGCGACAAGCGCCTGCCCGGCACCGCCTCGATCCACTGGCGCGAGAGCCCCTATCTGTGGGTTCCGGTTTCCTGGCTGGCTAGCCTGGCCTGGCCGCCAATCATCATCACCCTGCTGCTGTTCCCCCCCCAGGCCTTCACCTTCGGTCTGGACATGGACTGGCGGCTGCTTGGCCTGATCTGCGTGGCGCTCGGCGCCGCGATCGGCCTGTGGCTGCTCCAGCGGGAGTGGCGACGCTCAAGGACCCCAACCACCCGGCTGGGCGTCATCTGGCGTTTCACGCTGTTCGGAGCGGTCCTGGCGGTGGGCGCGCAGCTGCTTTTGGTCGCGGTGCTCCTGGTCGGCGGCTGGTTGCGGGTGACAGGTCCGGCCCAGGCGCTCGGTGTCGCCGAGACCACCTTCTTCATTTACGGCGTAGGCCTGCTGCCGGTCACCGCGCTCGTCGGCGCGGCGTTCGCCAGCTGGGCTGGGCTGATGGTCGGTCTGATCGCCTTCACCCGCGTGCCCGAGCCGATGCGCACGCCATTCCACATCTTGCGAAGCCAACAGGGTCAGGTCGAAGAGCCGCTCTAGCGGCCGGCGATCTCAGGAGGATCCATGAGCCATACCGAAGCCAGCGTTCAGGCGCTCGCGCCAGTTCCCCGCGCAGACCGCCTGCTCAGCCTTGATGTGGTGCGCGGCCTGGCCGTACTCGGCATCCTGGCCGTCAATGCCATGACCTTCTTCTGGCCGCACGCCGTAGGAATGCATCCACCGCTGCAACCCGGATGGGACGCCGACGCCATTTTCGGCTGGCAGATTCAGGACGTCTTTTTTCGCGACAAGATGCGGACCCTGTTCTCAATGCTGTTCGGGGTCTCGATCTTCCTGGTCGGCGGCGAACGGTCTGATCGGAATCGCGGACGCCTGTTGCGCTCGCGGCTATTCTGGCTGGCCGTCTTTGGCCTTGTCCACGGCGCCGCCTTCTGGTTCGGCGACATCCTCCTGCTCTACGCCCTGACCGGTTTTGTGGTTTTTCTGGTGCGCTCCTGGAGCGCCACGCGTCTTCTGGCGCTGGGGGGGAGCCTGTATCTGGTCCTGGCGGGGCTGTACGTCGTCATGTTCCTGGGGATGGCGCAGCTGCCGCCCGATCAACTGGCCGAGGCCATCGCCCAGCAGGGCGGCGCTCCGACGCAAGAGGGCCTCACCGCCGCCATCCAGGCCATGACGGGCGACGCCTGGTCGGTGACCGTCTATCAATTCCAGACCTGGGCCAGCATCGTTCCTTTCGTGGATGTGCTGATGATCCCGATCACCGCCAGCCTGATGATGATCGGCATGGGCCTGTTCAAGATCGGCTTTCTAGCCGGACGCTCACCGATCTGGGCCTATCTGGCCTCGGTCGCCGTGGCCGCCGGTTGTCTCTACCTGGTCTGGGGGGAAACTGCGTCAATCATCGTCGGAGGCTTCGACTTCATACAGGCCGCGACGCGCCCGTACGCCACCTTCCTGGTCCCGCTGATTTCGCTCGGCTACGCCAGCGTCCTGATCCTGCTCTTGAAGGCCGGGATGCAGTTGATCCTCAGTCCGCTAGTCGCAGTCGGGCGCATGGCCTTCACCAACTACCTGACCCAGACCCTGATCATGACCACCTTGGCCTACGGCGGCCGGGGCCTGGGCTGGTATGGCGAGGTCGGCTGGCCCGACATGTGGGGCATCATCATCGTTATCTGGGTGCTCCAACTGCTCTGGTCGCCGATGTGGCTGGCCTTCTTCCGCATGGGCCCGATCGAGTGGATCTGGCGCTCGTTGACCTATGGTCGCCGGCTGCCTCTCCGGCGCGAGGCGGTCGTCTGATTGCGGTTTGGGCGCAGGCGGGCTAAGCGCGGCCCATGTCTGACCCCCAGGATTTTCGCCCCGAGGCCCGCAAGGCCCGCGGCCTGATTGACCGCCGCGGCCGCGACCTCGTGGCCGAGCGCCGCATCGTCGCCGCCGTCTCCGATCTGTACGAACGCTGGGGGTTCGAACCGCTCGACACGCCGGCCTTCGAACACGCTGACGCCCTGGGCAAATTCTTGCCCGACGCCGATCGTCCGAACGAGGGCGTCTTCGCCTTCCAGGACGACGACGACCAGTGGCTGGCCCTGCGCTACGATCTGACCGCGCCGCTGGCCCGGTTCGCGGCCGAGCACTGGCAGACCCTGGCCAAGCCTTATCGCCGCTACGCCTTCGGCCCGGTCTGGCGCAATGAGAAACCCGGACCGGGGCGGTTTCGCGAGTTCATCCAGTGCGACGCCGACACCGTCGGCTCGGACCGACCCGAGGCCGACGCCGAGATCATCGCGATGGCCGTTGAAGGCCTGACCGCCGCCGGCGTCCCCGAGGGCGCCGCCGTGGTCAAGATCAACACCCGCAAGCTGCTGAACGGCCTGCTGGACCGCTCCGGCGTTGCTGACTCCGGCCAGCGTCTGGCCGTGCTACGGGCGATCGACAAGCTGGACCGGCTTGGCCCGGACGGCGTGCGCGACCTGCTCGGCAAGGGCCGGCTGGACGACAGCGGCGCCTTCACCAAGGGCGCTGAACTGTCCGGCGACCAGATCGGTGCGGTGATGACCTTCCTGACTGCCTCGACCGCCGGACGCGCCTCGGCGCTGAATGTGCTCGCCGGCGTGGTCGGCGGCTCGGCCGAGGGTGATCAGGGGCTTGAGGAACTGGCCCGTATCGACGCGGCTTTGAGCGGGCTGGGGGTGGCCGAGGACCGCGCCCTGTTTGACCCTTCGGTCGTGCGCGGGCTGGAATACTATACCGGCGCCGTGTTCGAGGCCGAGCTGGCGCTGGAGGGTCCGGTGGAATCGCTAAAGCTGGGCTCGGTCGGCGGCGGCGGCCGCTACGATGACCTGGTCGCGCGTTTCACCGGCGAACGCACGCCGGCCACCGGCTTTTCGTTCGGAGTCAGCCGCCTGGTGGTGGCGCTCCAGGCCATGGGCGCCCAGGAGGCCGAAGCGCGGGGGCCGGTCGTTGTGGTCGCCTTCGACGAATCCGCCATGGCCGACTATTTCGCCGTCGCAGCCGAACTGCGACGCGCGGGTATTGCGGCTGAGGTCTATCTCGGGCGCTCCGGCCTCAAGGCCCAGATGAAGTATGCGGATCGCCGCATGGCGCCGGCCGCCATCCTGATCGGTGAGGACGAACGGGCCGCCGGACAGGTGACGATCAAGGATCTGGATCTGGGCCGTGAGCTGGCGTCCGCCGCCGACCTGCAGACCTGGAAAGCCGAGCGCCCCGGTCAGCAAACCCTCCCTCGCGCACAAATGGTCGAAGCGGTTCGCGCCATCTTGTCGGGCGCAACATAGGCGTCGCCGCCAGACCCCCAACTGATCGATGGTCACTTGGAGCTTGCCGGGCTGGTGATTGGGCCTTCGCATTGACAGGCCCGCCAAACTGGCGTTTCGTCCAGCCCGTGAGGCGGTTCGCCGCCTCCGGCGTTTCGGGGAGGAAACGCCCGCTCCCGATAAAAGAGCAGAGCCCGCCGCGTTAATCCCCGCGGCGGGTTTCTCTTTGAAGCCCGCCGCTCCTCTCGGCCGGCGCCGCCGCGCGACACGCGGCGATGACAGGCTTCGCCGTGGCGCGCCTACCGCGGCGCCAGCCGGATGGCGCCGTCCAGGCGAATGCACTCACCGTTGATATAGACGTTGCGCGCCAGCTCCAGCACCAGCGACGCGTAGTCGCCCGGCGTGCCCAGCCGGCTGGGGAACGGGATCATGGCGGCCAGGGCGTCCTGAATTTTCTGGTCCATGCCGGCCATCATCGGCGTCCACATGATGCCCGGCAGAATGGTGTTCACCCGCACGCCCTCCTGGGCCAGGTCGCGCGCAACCGGCAGGGTCATGGCGTAAACCCCGCCCTTGGAGGCCGAATAGGCCGCCTGGCCGATCTGGCCGTCCTGGGCCGCGACCGACGCCGTATTCACGATGACGCCGCGCTCGCCGTCGTCCATCCGCTCAGCCGTCACCATGCCGGCCGCCGACTGCGACAGCACCCGGAACGTGCCGAACAGATTGACGCGCACGGTGCGCTCGAACTGGGCCATGTCGTGAGCCTTGATCTCGCCGGTGTCCTTCTTGCGCGAGACGGTCTTCATGCCGGTGGCGATGCCGGCGCAGTTGACGCAGATGCGCTCCTGGCCGTGGGCGGCGCGCGCCTTTGCAAAGCCGGCGGCGACCGAGGCGTCGTCAGTGACGTCGACGTTGCAGAACACGCCGCCAATTTCGGCGGCGACAGCCTCGCCCTTGTCGGCCTGCATGTCGAACAGGGCCACCTTGACGCCCTGGGCCGCCAGCGCGCGCGCCGTGCCTTCACCGAGGCCCGACGCCCCGCCGGTGACCACAGCCGAGATCGAACCATCGAGTTTCATGCGGAATATCCCTATATTGGCCCCAGGGGCAGGTTGATGAGCGCGAGGATGTAGCGGTCATGGCGAATGAGGCCAATACGGAAGGCGTGACGGTCGAGGACGCACTCGACCCGAACAAGGCCCTGGTCCCGGCGGTCGTCCGGATGAACGAGACGCGGGTGCGCCGCGGCTTCTGGCCCAAGTTGGCGCGCACGGCGGCAAGGATTCCCTTCGCCCGCGATGTGGTTTCGGTCTGGTATTGCGCCCGCGATCCCGCCACCCCGACCGCCGCCAAAGGCATGATGCTGGCCGCCCTGGCCTATTTTGTGCTGCCGACCGACGCGATCCCGGATGTGCTCGCCGGGGTCGGCTTCACCGACGACGCGGCCGTGATCGCCGGCGTCATCGCCCTGCTACGGGTCAATCTCAAGGACCGGCACCGCGCTGCCGCCCAAGCCGCGCTGGATCGGATCGAGGCGGCCGACTAGCCCATCAGCCAGCCAGAGATCGCCAGGCGTGGGCGCGGCGCGAACGGGGCGATCTGGGTCACCGCGTGGCTCTGAGGCGTGCGGAACATGTTCAGACAGTTGAAGCCCGGTGTGAAACCGCGCGAGACGTGGCCCTGCTCGTCATAGAACAGCAGCAGCCCGCCCCAGTCCGGATTCCAGGCTCGGGTCAGGTTGAAGACGTGGGCCACGAACCGTTTGCCGCCTCCCTGATCGGTGTGTTCGGTCAGAACCTGGCCAGGTATGAAGCGCGAGGCCTGGCAGTAGATCCTGCGCGTTTCCGCCGCGCCGGTGATGGCTCGCATCACGTCCAGCTGCGTCTCCTCGTTGAGCCAGTATTCAAAATCGTCCAGCAGGTCGCCGCGTGGAGGATTGGGCACATGGCCCGACCCCAACGGCCGGTTGTCATAGACGTACTGCATCTCGGGATCGCCGCCGTCGACGATGGCGTCGGCCAGCCACTGCCGATGCGTCTCGCTCTGCGGCTGATTATCCTTGAGCGGGACATGAAAGGTGCCCGAACGCATCGTCACCGAGCGGATCCAGTCGCGTTCGGCCGCGAGGGCGGCCTCCAGCCGATCGGCCGTCTCCAACGTCAGGATATTGGGGATGTGCAGCCGGCCGCCCGGCTCCCAACCATCCGCGAGGGCTTCTAGGTCCAGGTCCGGGTTGAAAGCGAAGGTGCTCATGCGATCTCGACCACGATCTTGCCCAGGGCCGTCCGATCACCCAGCGCTTTGATCGCCTCCGCCGCCTTTTCAAAGGCGAACCGCCTGGAGATGCGCGGGCGGATCTTGCCCTCGGCGTACAGCGCCAGCAGGTCGGCCATATTGGCCTGGTGCAGCTGAGGCTCGCGCTCGGCGTGGGCGCCCCAGAACACCCCGATCACCGACACGGACTTGAGCAGGGTCAGATTCAGAGGGAACGAGGGAATGCCGGCTGGAAAACCGACGACCAGGAAACGACCGTTCCAGTCCATGGCGCGCAGGGCCGGCTCCGCGTAGTCGCCGCCGACACCGTCGAGCACGACGTCTGCGCCGTCGCGACCACAGGCCAGCTTGATTTCACCCGACAGCTCCTTCTGGGCCGCCTTGTCCAGCGCGCCCGCCGGATAGATCAGGCCGTTGTCGGCGCCCAGCTCCAGCGCGAACTCGACCTTGTCGTTGGTGGAGGCCGCAGCCACCACGCGTGCGCCCATGGCCTTGCCCAGCTCCACCGCCGCCGAACCGATGCCGCCGGCCGCGCCTGGCACAAACAGGATCTCGCCGGGCTTGAGCTGAGCCCGATCCTTCAGCGCGTAATAGACTGTGCCATAGGTCATGATGAAGCCTGCGGCCTCGTCGAAAGGCATTTCGCGCGGGATCTTCAGGCAGCGTCCCGCATGGACCGCGACCCGCTCGGCCAGGCCGCCCCAGCCGGTCATGGCCGCGACCCGGTCGCCCCGCCGCAGCGTGGTCACGCCCGACCCAACCGATTCGACAATTCCGGCGATTTCACCGCCGGGCGCGAAGGGCCGCTGCGGACGGAACTGGTATTTGTCCTCAATGATCAGGGTGTCGGGAAAGTTGATGCCAACCGCCTTGACCTCGATGATCACTTCGCCGGCCCCCGGCGTCGGGTCGTCGACCTCCTCCAGGCTCAGCGTCTCTGGTCCGCCGACCGCCTTGGACAGGATTGCTCGCATCGATTCGCCCCACTCGCCTTTGAACTGCCCACACGCTAAGCAGCCGCTGTGCGCCGGGTAAAGGGCGCGGCCCGGAGGAAACGCCCATGAGCCGATACGCCCTGGCCCTGCATGGCGGCGCCGGCGCCCGCCGCAGCCGCGACTACAGCCTGGAAGTCCCGCATATGCTGGGTCTGGCCGAAGCGGCGCGCGACCGTCTCGCCGCCGGCGCCTCGGCCCTGGATGTCGCGGTCGAAACGGTGATGGCGCTGGAGGATTCGGGCCTCTATGTCGCGGGGCGCGGCGCCAGCCCCAACCTGGCCGGCGACTATGAACTGGACGCCAGCCTGATGGACGGGGCGACCCAGATGGCCGGGGCTGTGGCGGCGCTGAAGGGGTTTCGCAATCCGGTGCTGGCGGCGCGCCGTGTGATGGAGGCGACGCCGCACGTCATGCTGGCCGGCGAGGGCGCCGAGGCCTTCTGCCGGGACCAGGGACTGGAGACGATCCCCGACCCGGACCACTGGTTCACAGGCGCCGGAATGGGTGAGGACAATCACCCTCCGGGAACCCTGGCGCACGGCACGGTCGGCTGCGTCGTCCTGGACCTCGAAGGGCGGTTGGCGGCCGCCACCTCGACCGCCGGGGTTTTCGGCAAGATGCCGGGGCGGGTCGGCGACACGCCCATTCCCGCCGCCGGAACCTGGGCCGACGGCCACGCGGCTGTGTCGGGCACGGGCCAGGGCGAGTACTTCATCCGCACGGCCGCCTGCGCCCAGACCTCCTGGCGTGTCGCCGCCGGGGCTACGCTGGGCCAGGCCGCCCGCGCAGTCATCGATGAGATTGGCCGGCTCGGCGGCGACGGCGGCCTGATTTCGGTGGACCGGCAGGGCCGCATCGCCATGCCGTATAACAGCCAAGGCATGAAGCGAGCCTGGGCGACCTCAGCCGGGGACCTCGGTTCCGCTGTTTTTGACGACGGGCCAATCCATCTCTGACGCGACCTGACGGCGCAGTCAAACCACTTGCCGTACCCGTGTTTCGTGATAGCTTCCCTTTGATATCAGTGACTTATTTGAGAATAAGTCGCAAGAGCACGGGAGGGTGCCATGTCGGAAGAAGACAACAAGCCCAAGAAAAAGCGCCTGAATCGACGCTCGTTCATGGCCAGCGTGCTTGGCGGCGCGGCTGTGGCCGGCGGCGCCAGCGCGCTGATCGCGGGCGACGCTCGCGCCCAGCAGCGCCCGACCGGACGAACGGACGGCGATTCTGGCTCCTATGCTGATCGGGGCGGATATGGCCGCACTGGAATGACCGATTCCGACCCCTATGATCGCGCCGGGTACGGCGTCGGCGGCGGCGGCGCTTCGGGCTGCTCTGACAGTGACAGCGGCAGCTATTCCGACCCCGGTGGAAATGGCCGACGCTGTGGCGGCGGCGGTGGCGGCGCCTCGGGACTGAGCGATGCGGACCCGGTTGATCGCGGCGGCAACGGCCGCGGCAACGGCACGGGCCGGACCGATTCCGACAGCGGCTCTGGCAGCGATCCGGCCGGGCGCGGCTATTCCGGCCTGACCGATTCCGACAGCGGTTCGAACAGAGATTTGGCCGGCCACGGTCGTGGGGCCCCGCGCGGCTAGGACCTCATGAACCAGCGTAAAGGGGCCGGCGCATTGCCGGCCCGTCCCTGGGCCTCAGACGCCCTGTCATGGCTGATCGGGCCGATCAGCCATGCCGAGTTCTTTGACCGCTACTATGAGCGTGAGGCCCTGATCGTGCCGCGCGACGATGCGGACCGCTTTGCGCCGCTTCTGTCGATCTCAAACATCGACGCTCTGATCGCCTCGGCCGATCTTCGCTCAAACATGATCGATCTGGCCGACGCCAACCGGGAGCTGGACCGCAACGCTTGGGTCATGGAGTCTGGAGCTGTTGACCGGGCGGTGATCGCCCATCAGCACGCCCTGGGCGCAACCATCATCCTCCAGCAACTTCATCAGTCCGATCCGGATCTGGCCGCCTTTTGCCGGGCGATGGAGAAGACCTTCTCCTGCCACGTCCAGACCAACATCTATCTGACGCCGCCTTCGGCTCAGGGGTTTCACACCCACTACGACAACCACGATGTCTTCGTGCTCCAGGTCGAAGGCGAAAAACGCTGGCGACTCTACGGCACGCCGGTGACCACGCCTTATCGCGGCGAGGGCTTCGAACGCGGCAAGTACGATCTGGGCGAGGTCACATCCGAGTTCGTGCTGAAGGCCGGCGACTGCGCCTATGTGCCGCGCGGCTTGGTCCATGACGCCTCAACATCCGGCGACGGCCCATCGCTGCACGTCACCTGCGGGCTGATCGTCAAAACCTGGGCCGAGGTCGTGCTGGAGGCGGTGTCCGAGGTGGCGCTTAACGAACCGGAGTTCCGGCGCAGTCTGCCACCCGGTTTCGCCCATCAGGACTTTGACCGAACCCAGGCCCGGGCCCTGTTCGCCCGACTGATGAAGATACTGCCTGACCGCGCGACGATGGACAGCGCCTTCGATTTAATGCTCGACAGTTTCATCCGGTCCCGAGATTCCGATATCGCCGGCGCGGTGGTCTCGGGCGCGCGACCGCTCGACCCGAGCCAGGCTTATAAACTCAAGCCGACTATCCCTTGGCGGCTGGCCGAGGACGGTGACAACCTGGTGCTGATCGCGCCTGGCGGCGACCTGGAGATCAAGACCGGTGAACAAGCCGCCTATCAACGCGCACTCTCCGGCAAGGCCTTCACTCTGGCGGACCTCAAGATCGAGGGTGGCGAAGCCATGCTGCGCCGTCTGATCGCGTTCGGGGTGATCGAGCCCGTCTGACGCCTAGTCCGGGCCGTGAAAGACCGCCTCGACGTTGAACCCGTTCAGGTCTCGGACAAAGGCGCCATAATAGTTCGGATGGTAGATCGGTCGCAGACCGGGCTGCCCGTTGTCCGTCCCCCCGGCGGTCAGGGCCGCAGCATGGAAGGCGTCCACCTGCGCGCGGCTGTCGGCCAGGAAGGCGATATGGAAGCCAGGATCAGTCTGGCCGCCCTCGCTAATCCAGAAATCCGGCTTGCCGTTCCGGCCAAAACCGCTGGCCCAGCCGGACGGATTCTGCTCCGGCGTCACCTCTAGGACCAAGGCGACGCCCAGCGGCGCCAGCGCCGCCTGGTAGAAACGTTTGGACGCCGCATAGTCCAAGACAGATATCCCGAGATGGTCGATCATGACGGATGCTCCTAGTCGCCTTTGAAATGGCCCGGTCGCTTTTCAAGCACCGCCTGGACGCCCTCGATGTGGTCATCGGTCAGATGGGCCAGGGCCTGCACCGCCGCCGACGTCTCCAGCAGCTGGTCGAAGCTCGCCTCGCGGCCCTGTCTGAGCAGGGCCTTGGCCATCCTCAGCGCCCTGGGCGGCTGGGCGGCCACCCGTCCGGCTAGGGTCAGGGCCTCATCCATCAGGGCCCCGGGCGCGGTCACCTGGTTGACCAGGCCCCACTCACGCGCCGTCTCGGCGTCGATGGTCTCGCCGGTGAACAACATCTGGGCGGCGCGCGCATAGCTGACATTGCGCGGCAACAGCCAGGCCCCGCCGTCGCCCGGGATTAGGCCCAGCTTGAGGAACGGCACGCCAAAGCGCGCCTCGGTCGACGCCAGCCGGATGTCGGCCAGGCCCGCGATATCGCAGCCCAGGCCCATGGCCGGTCCATTGACCGCCGCTATCAGCGGAACCTCCAAGCCGTACAGCGACCGGACGATTCGATGCACGACCCGGCGATAGCGGTCGCGGATGGCCGCGCCGGATCCCTCGAACAGGGCGGTGCGCCCGGCCATGGCCTTCAGGTCGCCGCCGGCCGAAAAGGCCCGGCCCGCGCCGGTCAATACCGCCACGCTGACGCTCGGATCGCCATTGATTGTTTCACAGGCGGCGGCGAAGGCTTCGCCGTCCTCCAGATCAGGCAGCGCGTTCAACCGCTCGGGCCGGTTCATGGTCAGGACCACGACCCGCCCATGTCGTTCGATCTCAATCAGGCTCATCGCGCGGTTCCTCATGCAACTGGACTAGAACCGTCCACGGTCGGCGACAAGCCGGATGCGATCTCGCCAAATGCGCCGCCCAACGCTACGACGGTGACTGGATGCTACCCACCCCGATCACCACACCCTGCGTCAAGGTTTGCGTCGTCGATGGCGAAAGCGGCCTGTGCCTGGGGTGTTTTCGAACGCTGGAGGAGATCGCGGGCTGGTCTCGCCTGGCCCAGGACCGCCGAGAGGCGATTGTGGCCGACCTGCCGTCGCGACGGGCCCGGATAGACCCGGTGAAGCTCGGCGACGCCTGATTCACCGGATGCAAACCTGACCACGCTATCGTGACCCAAAGGCCGAGAAGCGGCCGTGTCTGGGGTGGGTGTGCGTGAAGATGTTCAAACCCATGGCGATTGTGGCGGTAGCCGCCGCCGGGGCGATCGGCACGGCCGGGGCCGTGCTGGCCTTCGATCAGAAAATGGGGCCGCCGGACGCCGTGCTGCCGGTCGCTAGTGACGGCCATTTCTGGGCTCAAGGCCAGACCGAAGGCGGAAGTTTCAGACTGCTCGTCGATACCGGCGCCACGCGGGTCTCGTTGACCCGCGCCGACGCCGAACGCATCGGAGTGATCCTGACGGATGACGCCTTCACCGAGACGGTCGCTACGCCGGGCGGCCCGGCCCGGGCGGCCGTCGTCACCCTGCCCTGGCTGTCGGTCGGCCCGACGCGTCTCGAGAACGTCGAAGCGATCGTTTTCCATAACGGCCTGGGCCATTCGCTGCTGGGCATGAGCTTCCTGGGGCGGCTGGACGGCTATGGGGTCGCCGCCGGAGCCATGCGACTTCGTAGCTAGAACCGCCAAGTCAGCCCGAGCTGAACGACGGGATAGAAGCGCAGGTTCTCGGCCTTGTCGGCGATGCGTTCCTCTTCGCGCCTTAGCTCCGCCTGCAGGGCCGGATCGTTCGACAGGCTGCCGCCGATTGAGTTCATGTGCACCGTGGGGGCGTCTCCTACCGCGACGCCGGCCGTCAGCCGCCAGCCCAGACCCCGCGCGTGGCTGAAGGTGCTGTCCCAGCCCGCGCCGAGCGCGATCGCGCGATCACCAAGATCCGCCTCACCCTCCAACCGGCCGAGCTGGCCCGGTGAAAAGATGCGGTCGCCGATCGTGACCGGAGCTGCCGGCTGAGCCGACAGGGCGACCTCGCGCCCGCCGAACAGGACGCCGCCGCTGATGAAGAAGTCCGACTCGACGGGATGGATCTGCAGATATCCGGCGAACACGCTCGAATCGAGCCGGCCGCCGTAGGTCAGGTCATCGACATCCTGCTCGTGCTCGAGATCGACCTGTTCATAGGCGCCGCGCAGACTGATGCGGGAGGTCACCCGGAACTGGCCCTCGATATAGACGCCGCTCGTGCCGATGCCGGCGCCCGCCGCGAAGCGGCTTGGCTCGCTCGGCTGGGCGGGTTGATAGGTCTGGGCCTGTGCAGCGCCGGCGGCCAGCACGAACGACAGGACGGTCAGGGCGCAGCGGATCATCGGGACCTCGGGGGTTCGGCCCGCACCGTGGAGGAACACGACTAATGAAGCCTGAACGGCTCAGGCCGCCTTGATCAGCACCGCCGCCGCCGCCAGCGCCAGATAGATGGCGAACGCCCGGCGAAGGGCCGTCTTGTTCAGCGAATGGGCTAGCCGGGCCCCGATCGGCGCCACCGCCGTCGTCAACACACCCATGGCCAGAGCCGCCGGCACATTGACATAGCCAAGAGACAACGGCGGCCGACCGCCGGCGTCCCAGCCGAACACAATGAACCCCAGGGTCGCCGCCAGACCGATGGCGAAGCCGAATCCAGAGGCTGTCGCCACCGCCTGATGGATCGGCCGGCCACACAGGATCATGACCATGCCGCCCAGGCTGCCTCCGCCGATCCCCATCATCGCCGACAGCCCGCCGATGGCTCCGGCCGCAGCCCGCCGGCCCCATCCGGTCGGTAGCGCACGCGCCGGCCGCCAACCATCCGGTGTCAGGCCCATCTGAACCGCAACCAGGGCCAGGCAGATCCCATAGACCCAGCCCAGCCCCTGCATCGGGACCATCCCTGCGATCCAGGCGCCGGCCGCAGCGCCGGCCGCAACCCAGGGCGTCCAGGTCTTGAGCACCTGCTCATCCACGGCGCCGTGGGCCCGGTGCGCACCAAGCGACCGCCAACTGGTCGCCACGATGGTCAATAGCGACGAGCCGATCGCGACATGCAGATTGCTCTCGCCGCCGACGCCGAGCAATTCGAATGCGTAGAACAGGGCCGGCACCATCACCGTGCCGCCGCCGACGCCGAACAAACCCGCGATCAGGCCGCCGAACAGTCCCGCACCGATCAAGGCCGCCGCCAACCCGGCCCAGTCTGCGGCGCTCAGGGCTTCCACCTTCAGGCGGCCTGGCGGCGGGCTTCAGCCTCGCGCACGGCGTCCAGCGCCCGGTCTAACACCTCCAGGCCGGCGCCCGACCGGCTGGCCTCAACCGTCAGAATTCGGCGGAACGCCCGCGCGCCGGGCCGGCCATGCATGGCTCCCAGCATATGCCGGGTCATGGCCGACAGATGCACACCCTGGTCCAGCCGCGCCGCCAGATAGGGAGGATAGGTCTCGATCGCCTCGAACGGGCCGATGGCGCCAACGTCCGCGCCGAAGATCTGCCGATCCGCCTGACCCAGCAGAGCCGGCTCGTGATAGGCTGCGCGGCCTAGCATGACCCCGTCCAGCGCCGGGCCGTCGTCGCTCTCGACCAGGAAGGTCGCTGCTTGGTCCAGATCGGTGATGCCGCCGTTGACCGAGACCGAGAGGTCGGGTCGCTCTGCCTTCAGCCGCCGCACCACCCGATAGTCGAGCGGCGGCACGTCGCGGTTCTCCTTGGGCGAAAGCCCTTTCAGCCAGGCCTTGCGCGCATGGACGATGAAGGTGTCGACCCCGGCGTCGGCGCAAGCCGACACGAGCGCAAACAAGCCGTCCTCGGTAGACTGATCATCGACGCCGATGCGGCATTTAACGGTCACCGGAATGCTGACGGCGGCGGCCATGGCGGCCATGCAGTCGGCCACCAGCGGCGGCTCACGCATCAGACAGGCGCCGAAGCGGCCCGACTGCACCCGATCAGACGGACACCCGACATTTAGATTGATCTCGGCGTAGCCCTCGGCCTCGCCGATCCGCGCCGCCTCGGCCAGGTCAGCCGGCTCCGAGCCGCCCAGTTGCAGCGCCACCGGCTGTTCGAGGGGATCAAAGCCGATCAGACGGCTCCGGTCGCCGTGGATCACCGCACCGGTGGTGACCATTTCTGTATAGAGGAGAGCTTCGCGCGTGAAGGCGCGATGGAACGCCCGGCAATGCCGGTCGGTCCAGTCCATCATCGGGGCCACCGACAACCGCCGTGCACGCGTCAGGTCCATGGCGCGCCACATAGGCCAGGCCCCGCCGGGCTGCAAATCAGGCCGGAGCCAGCGCCACCTGGATCACATTGGTCCGGCCTGTGCGGAAACCCGCTTCGCAATAGGCCAGGTAGAACCGCCACAGCCGCCGAAACTCCTCGTCGAACCCCAGGTGGCGCAGCTCGTTCCAGTTCATTTCGAAGGTCCTGGCCCACTCCGCCAAGGTGCGGGCGTAGTCCGGGCCGAAGCGCCGGGAACCAAGGATCTTCAACCCCGCCCTCTCGACCTCGCGCGCCAGCCGAGGCTCGGAGATCAGCATCCCGCCAGGAAAAATGTGCTGCTGGATGAAGTCGATGCGCTTTCGATATTTACCGAAGAAGCGATCATCGATGGTGATGATCTGCAGCGCCGCCTTGCCGTCCGCTTTCAACCGCTCGCGGATGGTGCGGAAATAGTCGGGCCAATATTGTTCACCGACGGCCTCGAACATCTCGATTGAGGCGATCCGGTCGTAGGCGCCGGTGGTGTGCCGATAGTCCTCGAAACGGATCTCGACCTGACCCGAGACCTTCTGGACCTCCATCCGCGCCTTGGCCCAATCCAGTTGCTCGCGGCTGATCGTCAGTCCGGTGACGCTGGCCCCGCGCTGCAGGGCCGCGTGTTCGGCGAATCCGCCCCAGCCGCAACCGATCTCCAGCACGCTCTGGCCGGCCTGCAGATCCATCGCGTCGCAAAGCGCCTCGTACTTGTTCATCTGAGCGGTCCACAGGCTGTCGCGTTCGTCCAGATACAGGGCCGACGAATAGGTCATCGTCGGGTCCAGCCACATCCGGTAGAAGTCATTTCCCAGATCGTAGTGGGCGTGAATGTTGCGTTTGGCCTGACGCGGCGAGTTGCGGCGCAACAGCGTATGCCGCATCCAGTTGATCGCCCGCATCAACCGCGCGCCGACCGCTAGTCGCTTCAGACGATCAAAATTGTCTGCCAAGGTGCACAGCAGGTCAGCCAGATGCGGGGTGTCCCACTCGCCGGCGATGTAGGATTCCGCCAGGCCGATATCACCTTCGGACATCACCCGGCTGGCGAAGGCCCAGTCGCGCACATGGATGACGCCGTCGGGGCCGCTGCCGGCCACACCGAAAACGTCCGACCCGCCATCGGGATAGTCGATAGCCAGCGTGCCGCTGCGCCAGTCGCGGCCCGCCGCGCGCAAAGCCGTCAGAAACAGACGCGGCGGCCGGTCTCGGTGTTTCGGCTCGATGCTCGGAACAAGGCTCTCGCCCGGCGTTTCAGATCGAATGGTCATCCTCACCTCACGATCATCGGTTGAAAGGACCGCAAAGACAGGCTCCGTCAGTGGTCGCGATCGCCCCCGAGATATGCGGTCGAGGCCAGGCGGAACGACCAGGCCCGAGGGCGCCCCTCGATCACATCACAGGTGGTGAGGCCGGTCGATCCCGGCAAGACACATCCGCACACCCAGTTGAATTTGCGACTTCATCCTGATCTCGTCGGCGCAACCGGATGCAAGTCTTTCGGCTCCGATCCAGCGACCCGGCAAAGTGGGCCCGACCACCGACAGACTGACGCGCTCGATAGCCGCAGGGCGGCCTCCAGGTTCTCCGGAAACGTGATTCAGCGCCCCGGCGGTTCCGTCCTCAGACAAGGCCTGACTCCACTTGTGGCGTCTTGACGCCTCATTTCCGCCAAGGGTTGCGCGGCCCAATCTGAGTTTCAATGGGTGGAGGTCGCGATGCGGTGGCTCAAGGTCGGTCTGGTTTCGGTCATGGCGCTGGCGACGGCGGCCTCTGGCGCGGTCGGCCAAACCCTGACCCCGCCCCCCGTCGGCCCGACCCGGGCGCTCGACGGAGAGGCCACCCCGGCCGCCTGCGAACAATTCGGATATCGCCCGTCGCCCGAGTTCGATCGGGATCGCAGCCCGGCGTCCACAGGCGCCGCGCCCTTGGTGCGCGCACCACCACCACCACCACCACCACCCTTGTCCCCGCCAGCGCCCCCGCGCCTCCAGATTCGTGAGCCGGTCCAAGAGATGGTGATCATCCCCTCGCGCGTTGGCGTCTCCGGCGCGCCCGCCGCGCCCTATCCGGGTCCGGCCGGCGACACCGAACGCTACCCGGACGCCCCGACCAACGCCGTGGTCGTCACTGCCGAATACCCGGTTTCGACCCTGGCCATCGACGTCGACACCGCCAGCTACGCCAACGTCCGCCGCTTTCTCAATGAGGGAACCCTGCCGCCACGCGACGCCGTTCGGGTCGAGGAACTGATCAACTATTTCGACTATGACTATGCCCGACCCCCGAGCCGCACCGAGCCCTTCACCGTCTTCACCGAGGTGTCGGACAGTCCCTGGGCCGAGGGGCGCCAGATCCTGCACGTCGGGCTTCAGGGCTATGAACTGGACCAGCGTGAGCGTCCGGCGTTGAACCTGGTGTTTCTCGTCGATGTGTCCGGCTCGATGTCGTCACCCGACAAACTGCCGCTGGCCCAGCAGGCGCTGAACACCCTGATCGACCAGCTGCGGCCCCAGGATCGGGTCGGCCTCGTCGTTTACGCCGGGGCCGCCGGCGCCGTTCTGCAGCCGACGCCGGGCGATCAGCGGCTGCGGATGCGCTGCGCCGTCAATGCGCTGGAGGCCGGGGGCTCGACCGCCGGCGGCGAGGGCCTGGCGCTGGCCTATCGCATGGCCGAGGCCAACTTTGACCGCGACCGGGTCAATCGCGTGGTGCTGCTGACCGACGGCGATTTCAACGTCGGCGTCACCTCTGATCAGCGTCTGGAGGACTTCGTCGCCGAGCGCCGCGAGAGCGGCGTCTATCTGTCGGTCTATGGCTTCGGCCGCGGCAACTACAACGACACCCTGATGCAGGCGATCTCGCAGACCGGCAACGGCACGGCCGGTTATATCGACAGCGTGACCGAGGCCAACCGACTATTCCGAGACGATTTCTCAGGCTCGATCTTCCCTATCGGTGACGATGTGAAGGTGCAGATCGAGTTCAATCCGGCCCAGGTCGCCGAGTGGCGGCTGATCGGCTACGAGACCCGTCTGCTCAATCGTGAGGACTTCAACAACGACGAGGTCGACGCCGGCGACGCTGGCTCGGGCGCCACGGTGACGGCCATCTATGAAATCACGCCCCCGGGGGGCCCGACCCAGGTTGATCCGCTGCGCTATGCACCGCCGATGACGGGCGAACGGGGCGGCGAACTGGCCTTTGTCCGGGTTCGCTACAAGCTGCCGGGTGAGGACGATTCGCGCCTGATCGAGCAACCGGTCCGGGCCGGCGTGGTGGCGCCCTCAGACTCGACCCGGTGGGCCCTGGCGGTCGCCGCCTTCGGACAGCGGCTGCGCGGCGATCCGTGGCTGTCGGACGCCTTCGGCTGGTCACAGATCCAGGGTCTGGCTCACAGCGCCCGCGGCCAGGACGAAGACGGTCTGCGCCGCGAATTCCTCGATCTTGTCGACCGCGCCTCCGAGCTGGACCGCCGGATACCGTAGCTCTCCACGGGGCCGCCCAAAGGCTCGTCATGGCCGGGAGACGCCCGGCCATGACGGGACGGGAGGGGCGCGGGAGCGAAGCCGCCTAGGCCAGAGGTGAACGACAGATATCGCCCAGACAGACGAACAGGATCGACCTCATCGCCGCCCGAACAGCCGCTCGATGTCCGACAGCTTCAGCTCGACATAGGTGGGACGGCCGTGGTTGCACTGGCCCGAATGCGGCGTCGCCTCCATCTGGCGCAGCAAGGCGTTCATTTCCTCGCCGGTCAGCCGGCGCCCGGCCCGGATCGAGCCGTGGCAGGCCATGGTTGAACAGACCTCGGCCAGCCGTTCCCTCAGCGCCAGGGTTTGCCCGGTCTCGGCCAGATCGTCGGCGATATCGCGGACCAGCCCCTCGGCGTCGGTGTCGCCCAGCAAGGCCGGCGTCTCGCGCACCAGGACCGCGCCCGGGCCGAACGCCTCAACCACCAGGCCCAGTTCGGCCAGGTCGTCGGCCACGGCGACCACGCGGTCCGCTTCGGCCGGCTCCAGCTGGACCACAGCGGGAACCAGCAGCGCCTGACGGGCCACGCCGGCGCCGGACATCTGGGCCTTCATCCGCTCATAGACGAGGCGTTCGTGGGCCGCGTGCTGATCGACAACGACCATGCCGTCGCGGGTCTGGGCGACGATATAGGTCTGGTGCAACTGGGCCCGGGCGGCGCCCAGCGGTCGATCCATCAGATCCGGCTCAGCGGTCTGAACCGGGGCGTGCCCCGAGACAGGCTCGACCCGCGCCGACAGCTCCGACAGACCGGGAATCACCGGAGCGGGCGCCGCCGCCGTATAGGGGCTGGTCCAGGCGCCCGGCCGATAGCCGCCGCCCGAGGACGGTCTCCAACCGCCCGCGCCGCCGCCCTGAAAGGCGTTCAGCGCCTGATCGGCCACCGTGGTCGAGGCCCGGTGCCCCGCCCCGGCCAGGGCGTGCTTGAGCGCCCCCACGATCAGGCCGCGCGCCAGCGCCGGGTCGCGGAATCGCACCTCGGCCTTCGCAGGGTGCACATTCACATCCACCCCGGTCGGCTCCAGATCGATGAACAGCACAGCCGCTGGATGCCGGTCGCGCGCCAGGAAATCGGCATAGGCGCCGCGCAGCGCCCCCTGCAGCAGCCGATCGCGCACCGGTCGCCCGTTCACGAACAGATACTGGTGCGCCGCATTTCCGCGCGAATAGGTCGGCAGGCCGGCATAGCCCGACAACCGATGGCCGTCGCGGGTCTGGTCGATCAGCAGGGCGTTTTGGCCGAAGGCCTCGCCCAGGATCGCCGCCAGTCGCTTCAGCCTCCCCTCGTCGCCAGGATGCTCAGCCTCTAGCCGCAAGACGGGTCGCCCATCCAGCGTCAGGGCAAAGGCGACGTCCTCATGGGCCATGGCCTGGCGCTTGATCTCCTCGGAGATGGCCATGGCCTCGGCTCGTTCGGACTTCATGAACTTGAGCCGCGCCGGGGTGGCGTAGAACAGGTCGCGGACCTCCACCCGGGTTCCATGATCGCCGGCGAAGGCGGCGGGACGCGCATCCGAAACCGCCCCGCCCTCGACCGACAGGGCGTGGGCCGGCTGACCAGACGCACGCGAACTGATCGCCAGCCGCGCCACCGAACCGATCGACGGCAAGGCCTCGCCTCGAAAGCCCAGGGTATGGATGTTCAGAAGATCGACGTCGCCCGCGTCATCGACCTCCAGCTTGGAGGTCGCGTGCCGCTCCACCGCCAGCGGCAGTTCATCGGCGTTCATGCCACGACCGTCATCAACGACGAGGATGCGGCTCAGCCCCCCGCCGTCGGCCTGGATCTCGATCCGGCGCGCATCAGCGTCGATAGCGTTCTCGACCAGCTCCTTGATGGCGCTGGAGGGTCGCTCGACCACCTCGCCGGCGGCGATGCGGTTGACGACCTCGTTCGGCAGGCGGCGAATAGGCATGATTCCGGATGTTAGCCGCTCAACGGCCCATCGGCATCACCTGATCACCGATCAAACGGCGGTCAGAGACCCGGCAGCTTGAAGCCCGAATCGTTTCGCTGGATGACGATGGCTTGGCCGCCGGTCAAGGCCTGCAGACGTTCCTGCTCGCGCGTGGGGTCGATCACCAGATCGCCGGCCGTCGTCGTGGCCGATTGGCTCGACGCATCGTCGCTGCGCCAGAACATCAGGCGCTGGGCCCAGCTCTCATCCTTGTGAGCCAGATCTCCGAACTCGTCGTCGACCACGAACCGGGCAAGCGGGTCAGCTTCGTCCGCGCCGGCCGCACTGACGAAGGCTTGCTCAGCGTTGGAGCGGGCGACGCCCGCGCGCTCGCCGAGCAGAACCTCGCGCGCGGTGGACGAAGGCAGGAGTTCCTGAGGACGCGGCTCCCCCGGCGTCGGCGGCCGCAAGGCATAGTCCGGCGGAACCGTCAGCGGTGCGATTGAAACCACGCGAAATTCATCTGGAGTGACACGCGTGGCGCCGGAGAGATTGCGAAGGCTATTGCAGCCCGACAGCCCCGCCAGGGCAACGCCGGCAAAGATCAGAACGGCGACGCTGGAAGCGCGCATGGACAACTCCGGTCTGGTCGCCCGACAGCGGGCGAACAATATTGAAGGCGAGGGTTACTCTGTTTGCGGCTCTGAGCCAACAGGCCCGCTTTGACGCTCGCTCAGGAAACTGTCGAGAATAAGGAGGCCGACGCCGACCGAAATGGCGGAATCCGCGATGTTGAAAATCCAGGGGAAGCCCAGGCCCGAGAAGTCGAGAAAATCGATTACGGCGCCGACCAGAATGCGGTCAATCACGTTCCCCAGCGCGCCGCCGATGATCAGGCCCAGCGCCAAGGCGAACAGCCGCCGCTGCGCGCGCAGCGCCCACCAGCTCATCACAGCGGCCACGATCAGCGAAAAGCCAGCGAGCACCCAACGCGCCTCACCGCCCGAGAACATTCCAAAGCTGACCCCCGTATTCAGGGTGTAGGTCAGATCAAAGATCGGGCTGATCTCGATGGTTTGGCCCAGTTGCATGCCAAGCCGGTCGACCACCCACCACTTGGTCAGCTGGTCGAACACGATCGCGGCGAGAGCCACGCCGTACGCCAGAAGCGTCGTCTTCTTGAGCAAGAACGAGGGCATGAGGTCTCCGCAACGCCGGGCAAGCGAGGCGGGTTAAGACCAAACGGTGCGAAAGGCAAAGGGTTGGCGCTTGGCGGGCGAACGCGATACTCCGCCACGATGAACCGATCACCGTTTGATCTGACCGGCAAGGTCGCCCTGGTGACGGGGGCGGGACGAGGCCTCGGCAAGGAAATCGCCCTGGCTCTGGCTGCGGCCGGCGCCGATGTGCGACTGGGCGGGCGCACCGTCGCACCGCTCGAGGCCGCCGCCGCCGAGATCATCGCCGCCGGCGGAACCGCTCAGCCCTGGCCCTTCGACCTGGCTGACGAGCAGGCGACACGAACGGCGGTGCAGGCGCTCGAGCGGCTCGACATTCTGGTCAACGCCGTCGGGATGCGCGACCGCAGGCCGCTGTCCGAGTTCGACATGGCCTCGGTGCGCAAGATGATCGAGGTCAATCTGATCTCCGCCTTTCTGATCAGCCGGGAAGCCGCCGACCGTATGGGCGAGGGTGGTCGGGTGATCAATCTGACCTCGATCGCCGGGCCGATCGCCCGCGCCGGCGACGCCGCCTACACCATGGCCAAGGGCGGGTTGGACGCCCTGACCCGCGGCCTTGCCGCCGAGCTGGGCCCCAGAGGTGTTTCGGTCAACGCCATTGCGCCGGGCTATTTCCGCACCGAGGCTAACGCCGACTATGCCGATGACCCCACCGTCGAAGCCTGGCTGGCGCGCCGCACCGCCATGGGGCGCTGGGGCGAACCTAGCGAGATCGCGGGGGCAGCGGTCTTTCTGGCGTCAGAGGCGGCCAGCTATGTCACCGGCCATGTGCTGGTCGTCGACGGCGGCTATCTCAGCCACTTCTGACGCGCTTCGCCCAGCAGAAGGTTGTCGATCAGGCGGGTCTTGCCGATCCGCACCGCCAGCGACGCCACCGCGCCGCGCCCATCGACCGCGTCAAGTTCAGCCAGACTGTCCGGGTCCGCGATGGAGACATAGTCGGGCCGAGCCATCGGTTCACCCGCCAGCACCGCTGACATTGCTGCGCGCAAGGCGACTGCGTCCTGCTCCCCATCCGCGAATGCAGCGTCTGCGGCCCTGAGGGCCCCGATCAGGCACAGGGCCGCCTGGCGCTCGTCGGCGGCCAGATAGACGTTGCGGCTGGACATCGCCAGGCCGTCCGGCTCGCGCACCGTCTCGGCCACCACGATCTCGACCGGCAGGTCCAGATCGCGGGCCATGCGGCGGATCACGGCGCACTGCTGGGCGTCCTTCTGACCGAACCAGGCGGCGTCCGGCTGAACCATGTTGAACAGCTTGGTCACCACCGTCGCCACGCCCGAGAAATGTCCAGGACGCACCGCGCCTTCCAATGGAGCCGTGACGCCATCGACCTCAATCCGGGTCGAAAAGCCGGGCGGATAGACGGCTTCGGGCGCCGGCGTGAACACCAGGTCGCATCCAGCCTCCTCCAGCAGCGCAAGGTCCCGCTGAAGGTCACGCGGATAGCGGGACAGGTCCTCGTTCGGGCCAAACTGGGTCGGGTTGACGAAAATCGAACAGGCGACCGCACCCATCCGCGCCCGGGCCGCCCGTACCAGCGTCAGATGCCCCTCATGCAAAAAACCCATCGTCGGCACAAAGCCGAGGCTCGGGAAAGCACGCCGCGCCGCACGCAGCTCGGCGACCGTCGAGACGACCTTCATCGCCCGCCCGAGCCGTAGATTGTCCCGAGCGCCTCATCCAGGGCTCCGTCTTCCATCTTGCGCGACGACTGGGCGTCGGCCGGAAAAATTCCGCCTTCGACCTCCCCGACATAGGCCGCCACCGCCTCGCGCATGGCCTGGCCAATCTCGGCGAAGCGTTTGGCGTGGCGCGGCGAGCGTCCGTCAAACAGGCCCAGCAGGTCGTGCCAGACCTGGACCTGGGCATCGCAATCGGGCCCGGCGCCGATGCCGATCACCGGGATGCTCAGCCGGCGCGAAACCTCAGCCGCCAACTGAGCCGGGACCAGTTCCAGCACCAGAGCGAAGACCCCGGCCGCCTGCAACGCCTCGGCGTCTGCGATCAGGGCTGCGGCCCCGGCCGCGTCCTTGGCCTGGACCTTCAGCCCAATGGTCCCGGCCGACTGCGGTGTGAAACCCAGGTGCGCCATCACCGGAATGCCCAGATCGACCAGCCGGCGCACGATCGGCACGACGGCGCCGCCGCCCTCCATCTTCACCGCTCCAGCCCCGCCCTCGCTGAGCATCCGCCCGGCATTGGCGATGGCGGTCGTCTCGTCCCGGAATGACAAGAACGGCATATCGGCCACGACCAGCGCCGTCTGGGTTCCGCGCACCACCGACCGGGTCGCGCGCACGATGTCATCGACCGTCACGGACAGAGTATCGCCCTGGCCGTGCACGACATTGCCCATGGAATCCCCGACCAGCAGCACCGGCACGCCCGACGCCTCAGCGATCAGGGCCGACGAATAGTCGTAGGCGGTCAGCATGGCCCAACGCCGGCCTTCGGCCTTGAGCTTGGCGAGGTCAAAAACGGTTGTACGCATGGCGGCGCCTCCGGGGGAGCGGGGTTGAACCCTATATGACATGGAGCGCGCCTCTTCGCACCCGCACAAGAAACCATGCGACTTTCCGCAGCGTTTCGGCTAGGAAGCCGGCCCTCCCCTCCCCATATCCTGATCCGCCATGAGCAAGATCCGCGTCCTTCGGGCGAAACTGCACGGCATGACCGTGACCGGCGCCGACCTGCACTATCAGGGCTCGATCACCCTGGATCCGTTGCTGTGCCAGGAGGTCGGCATCTATCCGCTCGAATTCGTCGAGATCTGGAACAAGAATTCCGGCGCGCGGATCGAGACCTATGTGATCCATGGCGAGCCCGGATCGGGCTGCTGCGTGTTGAACGGGGCCGCCGCGCGCACCTGCCAGAAGGGCGACGAGGTCATCATCGCCGCCTCGACCTACGCCGAACCGGGTGACCTGTATCAGCTCAAGCCCAAGGTGCTGGTGTTCGGCCCCGGCAATGCCGTGCGCCAGAAGATCACCTATGAGGTCGGCCAGACCCCCGATCTCGATTTTGAGTTCCGGATGCGCGACACCGATACCGGCGAGCGCCTGGTTGCGGGAACCTGACGCCTAAATCACGCCTGCCCGCAGCAGGTCGTGCACGTGCAGGATACCCACCGGTCTTTCGCCGTCGACCACGAACAGCACCGTGATCCGCATCTCGTTCATCAGTTTAAGCGCCTCGGCGGCGAGCGTACGAGGTTCGACCGTGCGCGGGTCCCGCGTCATCACCTCGCCGGCGGAGTGACCCATCAGGCCGTCCATGTGGCGCCGGAGATCGCCGTCGGTGATCAGGCCGATCAGGACGCCGGAGCCATCCACGACCCCGACGGATCCGAATCGCTTCTCGCTCATCATAAGCAGAGCCTGGTCCATCGGCTGATCCTGCCCAATCAGCGGCACCTCATCCATTCCGTGCATCAGGTCGCCGACCGTGCGCAGCATGGCCCCCAGCTTGCCGCCGGGATGGAAGACACGGAAGTCCTGGGCCGTGAAGCCCGCCCGCTCCAGCAGCGCCACGGCGATAGCGTCGCCCAGAGCGATCTGCAGCGTCGTCGAGGTGGTCGGCGCATCGACCTGGCCGGTGGCCTCGGGCGCGTCCGGCAGCAGCAGCAGGATATCCGACTGGCGGCCCAGCGCGCTGGTCGCGCTGGCGGTGATCCCGATCAGCGGGGCGCCGAAGCGCTTGGCGAAGGCGATGACGTCCGCCAGTTCGCGCGTCTCCCCGGATTTGGACAAGGCCAGCACCGCATCGTCGGGGCCGATCATGCCAAGGTCGCCATGACTGGCCTCGGTGGCGTGCACAAAGATGGCCGGCCGCCCCGTTGAGGCCAGGGTGGCCGCGATCTTTCGCGCGACATGGCCAGATTTGCCGACACCGGTGCAGATCACCCGCCCGGACAGGCCCGCCAGGGTCTCGACCGCCCGCTCGAACGGCTCGCCCAGCCCATCGGCCATGAGGCTGAGCGCGTCGGCCTCAGTGCGCAGGACGCGGCGTCCGACCTCGAGTGGCGCGCTCAACGCGGCGCCTCTGCGGCCGGCGTCAGGTTACCGGGCGCGCGGCCGGGCCGCTGGGGCCACATCACCGCCGTGGCGATCAGGGCGACGGCCGCCAGGGCCGCCAGTGCATAAAAGAGCCGATCCGACATGGTTGGCGCTATAGCGCGCCGCGCCGGTCACGTCCAAGCCGACGCTTGACGCATCGCAGCATGCGGCCTAGCCCCGGCGAACCTGTCACGAATTCGGAGCCGGGATGCCCATCCTGATCCTACTGCGCCACGGCCAGAGCCGCTGGAACCTCGAAAACCGCTTCACCGGCTGGGTCGATGTCGATCTGACTGAAACCGGCGAAGGCCAGGCCAGAAAGGGCGGAGAGCTGATCGCCGCCGAGGGCCTGCAGTTGGATGAGGCCTTCACCTCAGTCCAGACGCGCGCCATCCGCACCAACAATCTGGCGCTGGACGCCTCGGGCCACAGCTGGATCCCGGTGACCAAGAGCTGGCGGCTGAACGAGCGCCACTACGGCGGCCTGACCGGTCTGGACAAGGCCGAGACCATGGCCAAGCACGGCGAGGACCAGGTCAAGATCTGGCGGCGCAGCTATGACGTGCCGCCGCCGCCGCTGGAGCCGGGTTCAGAGTTCGATTTCGCCGCTGACCGGCGCTATCACTCAGCCGAAATCCCGGCGACGGAAAGCCTGAAGACCACGCTGGAGCGGGTTTTGCCCTACTGGAACGAGACCATCGCGCCGCGGCTGTCGGGCGGCAAGAACGTGCTCGTCGCGGCCCACGGCAACTCACTGCGCGCCATCGTCAAACATCTGTTCCAGGTGTCCGAGGGCGACATCGTCAACGTCGAAATTCCGACCGGCAACCCGCTGGTCATCGTTCTCGATGATCAGCTGAATCCGGTTTCGGCCAAATATCTCGACCAGGAGCGGGCCCAGAGCCTGCCGGCCATCCCATGAGCGGCGACAACGATTTCATGGCGCGCGCGATTGAGCTGGCCGTCGGCCAGCTCGGCAAGACCGCGCCCAACCCGCCGGTCGGCTGCGTTTTGGTCAAGGACGGGACGGTGATCGGCGAAGGCGCCACCGCCGCTGGCGGGCGCCCTCACGCCGAGGAACAGGCCATCCCGGCCGCCGGCGAGGCGGCGCGCGGCGCCACCGCCTATGTGACGATGGAGCCCTGCGGGGCCCGCTCTTCAGGCCGGATTTCCTGCGCCCAGCGCCTGATCGACGCCGGCGTCGAACGCGTCGTGATCGCCACCGAAGACCCCTCGCCCTTCGCCGCCGGACGCGGCATTGAGCGTCTGAAGGCTGCCGGCCTGCAAGTCGAGATCGGTCTGATGGCGGCCGAGGCCTCCGTCCTGGCCGAAGGCTATCTGAACCGTCTCAAGACAGGCCGTCCCATGGTCCGGACCAGTGAGGACGGGGTCGGCTTCGACGCCCGTTTCGCCGCCTCCCCCAGTGCAGACCTTGAGGCCGAACTCAGGCGCCTGGGCGAAGCCGGCTACATGCGCGTCTGGGTTCCCCAGGGGGCCCTCGCCGAGGCCCTGTCCAACCAGGGATTGCTGGCCCTGGATTAACCGTGCTGGCGAGGGTTCCTTAACCGCCGGTCGCTAGACTGCGCCGCGATGCAGAACGCCGCCACCCAAGACCAGGCCCGGCGCCTTACCCAGGCCGAAGCGGACGCTATTTGCGCGCGTCACGAGCGGCTGTGGCGCGCCAAGCCCGGCGGCGCGCGCGCGGTCTTCGCCTGGATGGACCTGTCCGGTCTGGACCTTTCGGGGCGAAACCTCACCGACACTGATTTTTCGGGCGCGATCCTGGTCGGGTGCAAGCTCGCCGGCGCGCGCCTGGACAACGCCAATCTGTTCGGCGCCGATGTGCGTGAGGCGGACCTGTCAGGCGCCAGCCTGCGCCGCACGGACCTGCGCGGCGCCTGTCTCAGGGGAGCAGACCTGTCCGGCGCCGACCTGTTCGAGGCCGATCTGCGCGAAGGCGCCCTGGCCGCCGCCGACGCCCAGGCCGGCTTCCGGGTGATCAAGCCGGATGGACGACCCTCCGATGCGCAAGGGGTCTCGCTGGTCGGCGCAAATCTGGAACGCTCGAAGCTGCACGGCGTGATCGCCATCCGCGCCGATTTCACCGACGCCGTGATGCGGGACTGCAAGCTGGTGCGGGCCAACCTCAAACAGGCGACTCTGGCCGGCGCCGACTTGGCCGGCTCGGACCTGTCGGGCGCTGACCTGTCCGGTGCAGATCTGACCGACGCCGTCCTGGTCGGGGTCAAGACCGAATCCTGGCGCACCGACGGGGCGGATCTCACCGGGGCCCTCACCGACGACAAGTCCGGCCACCCGAACGTCTCACCCCAGGTCGCCGCCAAACGTCTGGGCCAACACGCCCGCTGGTGCGAAACCGCTGGAAAACAAGGCAGCCCGTCGGTGTTCGACGACCTGGATCTGAGGCTTCTGGACTCCGTGCGTGGGTTCAACCTGACCGCCCTGTCGGCCCGCCGTGCGGTCTTCTACGGCCTCGACATGGAAGGGGTTCAGCTTCAGGGCGCCCATCTGGAGGGCGCCGATCTGCGCGCCTGCAAGCTTCGCGGGGCTGACCTGCGCGGCGCTCGCCTGGCGGGGGCCCGGCTCAATGATTCAGACCTGCGCGAGGTTCATCTGGGGCCGCTGGTGATCGGCGAAGATCGCCTGCTGCCCGCGGACCTGACCGGAGCTATCCTGCGCGGCGCGGACCTCAGCGGCGCTGATCTGCGCCACGCCTGCTTCATTGAAGCCGACCTGCGGCGGGCTCGCCTGCTCGGCGCCCATACCAAACACGCGAATTTCACCCTGGCCAGTCTTAAGGGCTCGGTCGGGCTGGACGATCCTCTGGGGGATGACGAACGATGAGCACCGGACACAGACGGCTCAGCCAGGGCGACCTGGAAATGATCCTCCTTTCGCACGAGCGTTACGTCTCCGGCCGCTCCGGCGGGCGGCGAGCCATGCTCAAGTTCGTCGACCTGTCGGGCCTGGATCTGGCGGGCCGCCGCCTGGACGATGCAGACTTCACCGGCTGCATCTTCGACCACGCCCGGATGGTGCGAACCCAGTTGGAACGCGCTGTGCTGTTTGGCTGCGATCTAAGGAAGGCCGATCTGCGGGCCGCCAATCTACGCCGAGCCGATCTGCGCGGAGCTTGTCTCAGAGGCGCGAACCTGTCGCTGGCGGATCTGACCCAAGCCGATTTCCGTGAGGGCAAGATCGGCATCCCCCACCCCGAGAAGGGCCTGACCGCGCTGCGCCACGAACTGCGCGCCGGCGAGGCCGACGAAGTCAACTTCTCGGGCGCGACCCTGGATCAGTCGAATTTCAATGGCGTTTCGGCTTTTGCCGCAGACTTCTCGGACTGTTCAATGCGCGGCGCCAAGCTAGCCGGGGCCAATCTCAAGGACGCCAATCTGGCCGGCGCCCTGCTCGAAGGCGCTGATGTGGTCGGAGCAAACCTTGAGGGAGCCCGCTTCGTCGGGGCGGTCCTGACCGGCTGCGACATCGAAAAGGCCAAGATCGACAAGACGGACCTGTCCGGATGTCTGCGTTCGCCGGTCGCGGACGGCCCCGGCCTGCAGGCCCTGGGACAGACGATCGCCTCGGCTGAGGCCTGGGCCCGCACGGGCGGCAAGGACGGCTCGCCGGCGTTGATGGACCAGCTTGACCTGCGACCGCTGCTCGATGGGCTCAAAGGCCGCCGCCTCCCGGCGCTGAGCGCGCGCGGGGCCTGCCTGGTCGGGATGGACCTCACTGGCGTGGAGCTTCAAGGGGCGAATCTGGAAGGCGCTGATCTCAGGGGCGCGATCCTGCGCGGCGCCGACCTGCGCGGCGCCCGGCTCAGCGCCGCCAACCTGGTCAAGGCGGACCTTCGCGGCGCCCAGTTCGGGCCTCTGCCGATCTCTGCGGATCGGGCCCTGCCGTCAGACTTGAGCCAGGCGCGCCTTCGCTACGCCCAGCTTCAACAGGCGGATCTCACCCAGGCCGGCTTGAAGCAGGCGGATCTGAGGGGGGCGGACATGACCGGTGCAATCCTGATCGGGGCCGTGCTGGCCGGAGCCGCCCTGGATGAGGTGGAAGGCCTCAATCTGGCGGCCTGACACGACAAGGGCGGCCCCCGCCGGGAGCCGCCCTCGATGCTTCGACGATGAAACGCCTTAGGCCGATTTGGCCTTCTTGGCCGACTTGGCCTCGATCAGCGTCTCGCTCGGCGCCGAGATCGGAATGGTGCGAGCCTTCAGCGCCTCAGGCAGCTGGCGCTCAAGACCGATCTGCAGCAGGCCGTTCTCCAGCTTGGCCTCGGTCACAACCACATAGTCGGCCAGCTGGAAGCGGCGCTCGAAGTCGCGCTCGGCCAGGCCGCGGTGCAGGAACCGGCGGTCGTCGCCGGCGTCATTGGCCGCACGGCGGCCGGTGACCACGAGAACGTTTTCCTTGGCCTCGATGTTCAGTTCCTCGGGACGGAAGCCGGCTACGGCCAGCTCGATTCGGTACTGGTTCTCGCCTAGGCCCTCGATGTTGTAGGGCGGATAGCCTTGGCCATCAGCCTTGGACGCCGCTTCCAGCATCGTGAACAGACGGTCGAAGCCGACGGCCGAACGGGTGAGGGGAGCAAAATCATAGCTGCGCATAGTAAACCTCCTGCATCAGCAAGGTTCAGCCGGCCCGCGTCTTGCCCGGGACGGCCTGGGGATCGGATGGCGCCAGCCTCCTCATGAGCGCCGGCTTCGTCCGCGAAGGCCCGGTCATCGGCGCCTTCGTCAGAACAGATGGGAAGGCGCGGCGCACGCGCAAGGGGTTCGGCGGTGACGCCCCTCCGGCTTCAGGCTAGAAGCGGCCAGATCTGTCTGGAGTCCTTTCATGCGCCACGTCGCCGCCGCCATCGTCTCACTCGCCGTTCTGACCTCCGCCGCAGCCCAGGCTCAGCCTTTTCCGGCCGAGCGCGGCCAGGCGCCCCGGCCCGAGTTCACTGAGGACGAGGTGCTTCAGTCTGTGATCGACGCTCCGTTGAGGTCGGCGGAGGACCGCGCCCGGGATCAATTCCGCCACCCGTTCGAGAGCCTGACCTTCTGGGGTCTGCGTCCCGGGATGACCGTAGTCGAAATCGAGCCGGGCTCGGGCGCCTGGTGGACCGACATCCTGGCCCCTTTCACCGCGCGCACGGGCGGCCGCTACATCGCCGCCTGGGTCGACACGGCCAACGCCCAGACCTCGCAAGGCGCGCGCGACGCGCGAGCGGCGCTTGAGAACCGCTTCGCCGCCGACCGGGCGACGTTCGGCCAGGCCTCGGTGGTCGATTTCGGCCCGCAGTCGGGCATCGGCCTTGCGGACCAGAGCGCTGACATGGTCCTGGTCGCGCGCGCCTTCCACAACTGGGCTCGCTCCGAAGGCCGCACTGACCGCTATATGGGCGAGTTCTTCCGTGTGCTGAAGCCGGGCGGCTATCTGGTGATCGAACAACACCGGGCCGAGGACGGCGCCAATGTCGAGCAGTCCGCCCCGACCGGCTATGTGCCCGAAAGCTATGTCATCCAGGCCGCCGAGCGCGCCGGCTTCGTGCTGGAGGCGCGCAGCGACCTGAACGCCAATCCGATGGACAGCCGCGACCATCCGTTCGGGGTCTGGACGCTGCCGCCGATCCGCCGTTCGTCGCAGGATGGGCGGACCCTCACTGCGGCCGAGCGCGCCCACTACGACGCGATCGGCGAGTCTGACCGGATGACCCTGCGCTTCGTGCGACCGGCGACCCCGGCCTCCTGAATTCGCTTGTGCGGCCAGATCGCTTTGACGGTCCCCGCGGCTCAGTTTAATCGGTTCGCCATCCGACACCTCCCATAGGAACCTGAGCGACCTTGGCCTCATCGACTGGCAAGAATCTCAAAGGGTTGAATCGCCGAGCCGTGCTGTTGTCGGTCTCGGCCCTGACCCTGGCCGGCTGCGGCCAACGCGAAGCCGACGAGGCTGCCGAGGAAAGCGTCGACCCGAACGCCCCGCCGGTGGGGTCGCTGGCCTGGGCCGTCGCCGGCAATTGGCGCGCCGACGGGCGGACGCGCGACGCCGCTCGCCATCCGATCGAGACGCTAGAATTCTTTGAGATCGCACCGGACATGACGGTGGTCGATATGTGGCCCGGCGCCGGATACTGGACCGAGATCCTGGCGCCCTACCTCGCGCGCGGCGGCGGGCGGCTCTACTGCGCGAACTTCCAGGTTGAACGGCCCCAGCCGGGCGACGACCCACACGTGGGCTCGAACCTGGCCACCGCCCAGTTGGTCGCGCGATTCCGCGAGCGGTTCGAGGGTAACCGCCGCCTCTATGGCGAGATCGACATGGCCGAGTTCGGCCCCACCAGCGGCCTGGTCGCGCCGGACGCCTCAGCCGATCTAGTGTTGTTCATGTCCCAGCTGCACAACTGGATGGCCGCCGGCATCGCCGAGAAGGCCTTCGAGGACGCCTACGCCGCCCTCAAGCCCGGCGGGACGCTGGGCATTGAACAGCACCGTGCGGCCATCGGGTCGATCCAGGATCCCGCCGCCGCTGACGGCTACGTCCAGGAGGCCTTCGTCAAACAGCTGGCCGCCGAGGCCGGTTTCGCCTTCGTTGCGTCCAGCGAGGTCAACGCCAATGCGGCGGACACACGCGACCATCCATTCGGCGTCTGGACCCTGCCGCCCGAGCGTCGTTCCGCGCCGCGCGGCGAAGCTCCCAATTCGTCGTTTGACCACGCCCCCTACGACGCCATAGGGGAATCCGACCGCATGACCCTCAAGTTCAGAAAGCCGACCGCGTGAACCGCGCCCAAGCCTACGCCGCCAACGCGCCCTTGATGGGAGTTCCCGGCGCCATGCCGCCGCCGGGCGGCCAGGGCGAATGGTATCGCGGCGCCGGCGGCCTGCGTCTTCGCGCAGCCCTCTGGGCCCCGGCGTCCGCCCCGCGTGGGACGGTGATATTCTCGCCGGGACGGACCGAGCCGCTCGAAAAATACTATGAGCTGTATGCCGATCTGCTGGCGCGCGGGTTCTGCGTCCTGGCGCACGACTGGCGCGGCCAGGGCCTGTCGGCGCGACTGTTGCCGGACCGGATGCGCGGCCATGCGCGGGCCGTGGAAGAGTTTCTGGACGACTACGGCCGCCTGCTCGATCATTTTCAGGACCGGATGCCCAAGCCCTGGATCGCCATCGGCCATTCGATGGGCGGGGCCTTCAACCTGCTGACCCTGGAACAGCACGAACCGCGCATCGACGGGGCCCTGCTGTCCAGCCCGATGCTGCGCATCACCACCGGCAATCGGTCGATGTGGTCGGCCAAGCTGGCGGTGCGCTGGAACCTGCGCCACGGCCGGTCAGCGGACTATGTGCTGGACAATATGGACGACCCGTTCGAGCACACCTTCGAAGAGAACGCCCTGACGCGCGACGCCCATCGCTACGAGATGTTCCGCCAACAGCTATACGCCTGTCCGCACCTGGCCATCGGCGGGCCGACCTGGGGCTGGCTGGCCACCGCGTTCGACGCCGGCGAGCGGGCGCTCAAGCCACGGGCGCTCAAGTCGGTCAAGGTTCCGGTCTCGATCATCCAGGGCGGCGACGACACCCGCGTGTGGAAGCAGACAAACCGCTGGGCCGCCAAGCGGCTGGGCCGTGGCCGCTACGTCGAGATCAAAGACGCCCAGCACGAGGTGCTCGCCGAACTGGACGAGGCACGCGAGGCCTTCCTGGCCGAGTTCGACGCCATGGCCGACTACCTGATCTCACGCGGTCAGGCTGCGGCCTAGACGTTCAGAGCGCGCTGCGCCGGCTCGAACAGGATGGGGTCGCCGACCGCCAGCAAGTTGGATTCGCCCTCGGGCTCAGCGCCGGACCAGTCGGCCACAACACCTCCGGCGCACCGGACCAGCGCCATCGGAGCAGACCAGTCCCAAGGCTTGAGGCCGGTCTCGGCCACCACATCCATCCGCCCGGCCGCCACCATGGCGTAGGCGTAAGCGTCGCAGCCTAGCCGGGCCAGCCGCGTTGCCGCGCGCAGCTGCTCCCAGCCCCGACGCCGGCGAGCGTCGAACAGGGCCGGGTCGGTGGTCGAGATGGTCGCCTGGTCCAGCCCGGAGCAGGCGCGCGTTCGGATCGCCTCGATGACGCCGTCGCGGGTCCGCCTCGCGCCGGACGGCCCACCGATGAACACTTCCCCCAGGGCCGGGGCCGACACCGTCCCGATCACCACTCGCCCAGCCCGTTTCAGCGCCACAAGCGTCGTCCATAGCGGCAGACCGGAAATGAAGGCGCGCGTCCCGTCGATGGGGTCCAGCACCCAGACGAACTCGGCCTCGGGTCGGTCTGCACCGTATTCCTCGCCGATCACGCCATGGTCGGGAAAGCGGGCTTCGATCAGCCGACGGATCGCCGCCTCGGCGCCCCGGTCGCCCTCGGTGACGGGGTCGAACCCCTGGCCAGAGCCCTTGTCCTCGTGGCCGCATCCAGAACGAAAGATCGGGACGGCGACTTCAGCCGCCGCCCCGCACAGTTCCAGGGAAAAATCTTCGAAAACTTGGAGGTCGGTCATCACCGACGCACATGGCACAGCCGTGCGCACCGGTCACGAACCAAGGATCAGGCCGGCTCGCCGCCCTCAGCGTGAAGAGACTTGGCCAAGTCCAACAGCCGGCGGCGCGGGCGCTCGTCAAGCTGGTAGTAAGCCTGGATCAGATCCAGCGTCTCCTTGCGGGAGAACATGTCCGACCGCTCGGGGCGCACGCTCTGCTGCTCCAGCGCCTCGGCCAGGCCGTCGTAGAAATAGCTGACCGGCGTTTCTAGCGCCTCGGACAGCTGCCACAGGCGGGCGGCCGAGATTCGGTTGGCGCCGCATTCGTACTTCTGGATCTGCTGGAAGCGGATTCCGACCTGCATGGCCAGTTGCTGTTGCGTCAGGCCCAGCAGCCGGCGCCGGCGGCGCAGACGCTTGCCCAGGTGAAGATCGATGTCGGTCGCCATTGGCCCCGTATCCCTTGATAGCGACCGTCCCATTCTTGGACGGCTCGCCTTTCCATCGGCAAGGCTCGTGCCGGAAACGAAAACCCGTGTTCAGGTTCGCCCCTGACGGGACACCGCCCTTGGCGGACGGCGCCACAGGGGCTAGGACCGCCCAGCTCCCAACCTGTCGGACCGGCATGATCGCGGAAATCGGGCACCTCGCCCTTATCCTGGCCTTTCTCCTGGCCCTGGTTCAGGCCGCAGTTGGCCTGGCCGGCGGCGCGCGTCGTGACGCGCGCTTGATGGCCGGCGCACGCGCGGCCGCGCTGCTGCAGCTTACCTTTGTAGGCATGGCCTTCACCGCCCTGGCCATCGCCTATCTCGTTCCCGACTTCTCGGTCGGCCTGGTGCAGGCGCACAGCCATTCGACCCAGCCCTGGCCGTATCGTCTGGCCGCCACCTGGGGCAGCCACGAGGGGTCGCTGCTTCTATGGGTGTTGATCCTGGCGCTGTACGGCGCCGCGGCCGCCCTGTTCGGTCGCCGGCTGCGCCCGACCCTGGTGTCGCGGATGCTGGGAGTCCAGGCCCTTATCGCGGCGGCCTTTCTTGGATTCGCCCTGTTCACGTCCAATCCGTTCCTCCGGCTCGATCCGGCGCCCCTGGATGGAGCCGAGCTCAATCCGCTGCTACAGGACCCCGGCCTCGTCCTACACCCGCCGCTGCTCTACCTCGGCTATGTCGGCTTCTCGGCGGCGTTTTCCCTGGCCGCCGCCGCGCTGATCGAAGGCCGAGCCGACATGGCCTTCGCCCGCTGGCTCAGACCCTGGATCATCGCCGCCTGGTCGGCCTTGACGCTCGGCATCGCGCTAGGCTCCTGGTGGGCCTATTACGAGCTGGGCTGGGGCGGGTGGTGGTTCTGGGATCCGGTCGAGAACGCGTCGCTGATGCCGTGGCTGGCTGGGACGGCCCTGCTCCACTCGGCCATCGTGCTGGAAAAGCGCGGGGCTCTGATCAGCTGGACCCTGTTGCTGTCGATCCTGACCTTTTCTCTCAGCCTCTTGGGCACCTTCCTCGTGCGCTCGGGCGTACTGACAAGCGTTCACGCCTTCGCCGTCGATCCGGCGCGGGGCACGGCGATCCTCGGCTTCACTGTCCTGGCCACAGGCGCCGCTCTGGTTCTCTATGGCTGGCGCGCGCCCAAGATGCAGACCGGCGCAGTCTTCTCGCCCGTCTCGCGTGAAGCCGGTCTGGCCCTGAACAACCTGTTCCTCATGGCGGCGACGGCGACGGTGTTCCTGGGCACCTTCTATCCGGTCTTTGTCGAGGTGCTGTCTCAGGGCCGCGACCGAATCTCGGTTGGCCCGCCCTACTACGCCATCACCTTCGTGCCGCTGGTGCTGCCGCTGCTGGCCATCGTCGCCTTCGGGCCGATGCTCAACTGGAAGCGCGACACGCTGAAATCCGTCATCGCTCGACTGAAGTGGCCCCTGCTGATCAGCGCCGCCGCCTTGATCGGTGCGGTGTTCCTGATCGGCCCGGCCCATCTGCTTCAAATTCTGGGCGCGACGCTCGGCGTCTGGCTGATCGCCGGCTCGGCCTGGGTTCTGGTCCGGCGCTGGACGGCTGGCGGCCGCGGCGAGATCGGCTGGCGCATCCGCCATACGCCGCCGGCGGCCTGGGCCTTGTGCCTGGCCCACGCGGGCTTGGGGATGACCAGCCTGGGCGTCGCCTCGGTCACCGCCCTGGAGACCGAGACGGTCGCCGTCCTGTCGCCCGGCCAGGCCGTCGACTTCGCCGGCCGGCGCATCACCCTGACGCGAGCTGAGATCGTCGATGGGCCGAACTATCGGGCGGAACGGGTGACGCTGCACACCACCGGCCCGGCGGTGAACCGCGAGATCACCTCGGAGCGCCGGTTCTATCCGGTCACCGGAACCTGGACGACCGAGGCCGGAATCGATCTGACGCCCCTGGGCGCCTACTATGTCTCGCTGGGAGAGCGCCGCGGCGACGGCGTCGTCATCCGCGCCTGGAACCACCCGATGGTCGGCTGGATCTGGTGGGGCGGCCTGGTCATGGCCTTCGGCGGCGCGCTCAGCCTGGCGGACCGCCGACTGCGCCTGGCGGCGCCGGCCGGCAAAGGGGAGTCGTCATGATCCGGCGCCTGATGTTCTTCGCCCCGGTGGCGGCCCTGGCGGTCTTGGCCGGCCTCCTGTGGCTGGGTCTGGGACGCGACCCAGAAGCCCTGCCCTCGACCCTGATCGACCAGCCCCTGCCCGCTTTTGAGCTGGCCGCTGTGCGGCCCGGCGAGACCTCCGGCCTGGCCAACACCGACTTCACCGGACGGCCGATGCTGCTGAATGTCTTCGCCAGTTGGTGCGTCGGTTGCCGCGTTGAACACCCGTTCCTGATCGAGCTGAAACACCGAGGCGTCGTCATTCAGGGCCTGAACTGGAAAGATCCGCCCGGCGCCGGGGCCGCCTGGCTGGCTGAGCACGGCGACCCGTATACGCGCATTGGCGACGACCCGGACGGCCGCGCCGGCATCGACCTTGGCGTCTCGGGCGCGCCGGAGACCTTCTTCATCGATGCCCAGGGCCGTGTCCGCTATCGCCACACCGGCCCGATCACGCCCGAGATCTGGGAAGCGGACCTGGCGCCGATCCTGGCCCGGCTGGAGGCGGAAGCGTGAAACATTTCGCCATCCTGCTCGCGGCTGTGCTCCTGATCGCCGCCGCCCCAGGCCCGCCCGCGCCGATCGAGGACTACCCCCTGGCTGATGCGGCGCAGGAGGCGCGGGCCCAGGCGATCCACGAATCCCTGCGCTGCGTCGTCTGCCAGAATGAGTCGATCGCCGAGTCCGACGCCATGCTTGCCGCCGACCTCAGACAGGTGGTGCGCGAGCGCATCGCGGCGGGCGACACCGACCAGCAGGTCCAGGCCTTCATGGTCGCCCGCTACGGCGACTTCGTCCTGCTCAAGCCACCGTTCGAGACCACGACCTGGCTGTTGTGGCTGGGACCGTTCGCGGCGGTTCTGATCGGCGCTGCGGCCGTTGCCGCCTATCTGCGGGGCCGCCGCCGGAGCCCGGAAGCCGAACCGTTGTCTGCGAGCGAAAAGGCCCGCCTGGAGGCCCTGCTGGCCGAGGAGGAGGAGGCGTGATCTGGCTCGTTCTCATCCCGATGGCGGCGCTGGCGGCGATGGGCGTGCTGTTGCCTTTCATCCGCCCGCAGGCGGCGGAGGCGACTCCGGCCCCGGCCCAGCCGCTGGCCCTGAAGGACCGGCTGGCGGAGATCGACAAACAGACCGCCGACGGCGACCTCTCTACGGCTGAGGCCTCGGCCTTGCGGCTCGAGGCCCAGCGCCGGATTCTGGCCGAGGCCCGTACCGGCGAGGGCCAGACCCGCCCCTTGAGCCCGCGCGCGCGCAAGGGGGTTGGGGGGGCTGCGGCCCTGTTCGTGCTGATCGGCGCCGCAGGCCTCTATCTGATGCTGGGCCGACCGGATCTGGCCAGCCCCGACGCCTCGGTGGCGGCGCCGGCGGACACCTCGCTGGAGCGAATGATCGCCGCCCTCGAGGGCCAGGTCCGCGAGACGCCCGAGGACGCCGAGATGTGGCGCATCCTGGGTCAGGCCTACTCTCAGGCCGAACGCTATGAAGCCTCGGCTGGCGCCTACGCCCGCGCCGCCATGCTGACCCCCGAGGACGCCCGCCTGCATTCGGCCCTCGGCGAAGCCCTGGTCCAGGCCTCCGGCGGGGTCGTCACCGACGAGGCCCAGGTCGCCTTCAACGCCGCCGTCCAGCGCGACCCGGCCGACCCGCGCGCGCGCTATTTCCTGGCCTTGCACAAGGACCAGAGCGGCGACCGCGACGGGGCCATGGACGACTGGATCGCCCTCTTGAACAGCGCCCCCGCCGACGCTCCCTGGGTCCCCCAGGTCCGCGCCCTGGTCGATCAGGTCGCCATCGAACGCGGGGTGGATGTCTCGGCGCGCATAGCGGCCGCACCTTCCAGCTAACCGCTCACCCCGGCGAACGCCGGGGCCCAGATTATAAGGCTCCGATCTGCCGGAACTGCATCCACGCCCGTGCCATGTCAGCTGGATCCCGGCCTTCGCCGGAATGAGCGGGCGTCAAAGAATCGGTCGATCCCGGATCACCAGATTTCGGATCTCGGTCATGTCCTCCATGGCGAAGCGCACGCCCTCGCGACCGAGGCCTGAATCCTTGACCCCGCCGTAGGGCATATTGTCGACGCGGTAAGACGGCACATCGCCGATGATGACGCCGCCGACCTCCAGCCGGTCCCAGGCCATCAGGGCCTTGTTCAGATCGCGGGTCATGACCCCGGCCTGCAGGCCATAGCGGCTGTCGTTGACCTCATCGATGGCCGCTTCGAAATCCGAATAGCGGCCCAGCGTCGCCACCGGCCCGAAGGCTTCCTCGCGGTTCAATCGGGTGTCGCGCCCGACGTTTTCGACCAGCGTGGCCTGCAGCATCGCCCCGTCACGCGCGCCTCCGACCAGCACCCTGGCCCCGCCCGCGACCGCCTCGGCGATCCAGGTCTCGACCCGGCGCGCCTCGCCCTCGTCGATCATCGGGCCGATGAAGGTCCCCTCGTCCTTGGGGTCGCCGCAGACCAGCTGGGCCGTGCGCGCGACCAGCCGATCTCTCAGCGCGCCATAGATCTCGTCGTGGATCAGGATACGCTGAACCCCGATGCAGGACTGGCCCGACTGATAGAAGGCGCCGAAGACGATGCGCTCGACCGCATCGTCCAGATCGGCGTCGCGGTCGACGATGACGGCGGCGTTGCCGCCCAGCTCCAGCACCACCTTCTTCTTGCCCGCCTTGGCCTTCAGCGCCCAGCCGACATCAGGCGATCCGGTGAACGACAACAGCTTGAGCCGATCATCGGTGGTGAACAGATCGGCCCCGTCCCGCGTCGCCGGCAGGATAGAGAACGCGCCCTTGGGCAGGTCGGTCTCGGCCAGGACCTCGCCGATGATCAACGCCCCCAGCGGCGTCTTGGACGCCGGCTTGAGCACGAATGGACATCCCACCGCCAGCGCCGGCGCCACCTTGTGCGCCGCCAGATTGAGCGGAAAATTGAATGGCGAGATAAATGAGCACGGCCCGATCGGAACCCGCTTCCAGATGCCCTGATAGCCCTTGGCGCGGGCCGAGATGTCCAGCGGTTGATGCTCGCCGGTGATGCGCACGCTCTCTTCGGCGGCGACGCGGAAGGTGTCGATCAGCCGGCTGACCTCGCCCCTGGAATCCTTGATCGGCTTGCCGGCCTCCACGCACAGCGAATAGGCCAGCTCCTCGGCCCGCTCGGTGAAGCGCGCCACACAGTGCATCAGCACCGCCTGCCGCTCATAGGCGGCCATGGCCCGCATCGGCTCGGTCGCCTTGACCGCCCAGCCGATGGCCTGGTCGATGACCGCGGGCGTCGCCATGGCCACGCGCGCGGCGACCTGGCCGGAATATTTGTCGGTGACCTCAAGGTCCAGATTGGGCTGCTGCGCTTCATTGGCCAGGTACAGCGGCCATTCGGTCTTGAGCGTGGTCATGGCGGGCTCCTTCTGCCCTTCGGGTTATGGGACTGGAGAACGGCGGGCAAGCACCCTAGGTTCAGTCCATGGACAACACTCCCGAAATCGACGGCGCGGCTCCCGGTAAGGCTCTGACGCCCGAGGCCCGGCGCGCGCTTGAAGAGGCCGCCGCCCGGCGCGCCTCGGCCCCGCCACCTGACCTGCCGCCCGAAGACGGCGGACGCGGCGGCGAGGAGCCGACCCGATACGGCGACTGGGAGAAAAAGGGCCTCGCCGTCGACTTCTAGCGGCCCGCGCGCAAGCACTGCGGGAATCTTAAGGTTAAACCGCCGTTCACTCGGTGTTTGGGTTTGAACACTTGCACGCTCGGGCGCTGGATGGCGCCATGAGACAGTTCCTGCCCGCCCTCGCCCTCCTCGCCGCGCTGGCTTTCCCGGTCGCGGCGCACGCTCAACTCGCCGGCTACGGCGGTGGCGATCATGGCGATGGCGGCGGCTGCGGCCATGGCTGCGGAGGCGGTGGCGGTGGCGGTGGCGGCCACGGCGGCGGTGGTCACGGTGGCGGAAGCATCAATATCGACATCGGCATCTCGAATCGGGCCTCGGCCTCGGCGGACGCCTATGCTTCGGCCTATTCGCGCTCAGCGGCCTACGCCTCACAGGCCGACTTCTACGGCGGATCCCAGTCGCAGAGCATCGCCTATGGGTCGGCCTTCGCAGGCGGGGGCGGTTACGGCGCCGGCTATGGCTGCGTCTCGGCCTGTGGTGTGGTTCCGGTCGGCACGACCTATGCCCCTTACGGTCCAGGCGGCCCGTTCGTCACCTACACCGTGATCGACAGCCGCTCGTACCGCCGCGCATACGCGCGTGAAGAGGTCTCCTACGGCTACGGCCACGAAGAGCATCGCGAAGGCGGCTACGAGCGCCGCGATGGTCGCGACGGCGGCTATCGGCATGAGGACCGGGGCGGCTACGTCAGGGCCTACGATGACGGCTATCAGGCCGGATACAGTGACAGCTACTACAGCCGCGATTGCGACTGTCAGGTGGATCGCGGCCCGCCGGCCCATGAGCCGCCCCCGCCGCCGGCCTATCAGCCGGAAGCCGACCCCTACTATTTCCCCAGCGAGCCCCAGGGCGGCTGCTATCGCGGCGGCTCGGGCGAATGCGGCTGAACTAGCCCAGCCCGGCTGACGCCACCGCCACAGCCAGGGCGGCCAGCGCGATGACGAAACCGGCGGCGCCCCAGTCCGGTCCGCGTTCGGTCTCGATCACCACCGGCGGCTGCGGCGGCGTCTCGACCAACCGAATCAGACCGCGCACGGCGCGCCGCAACTCCTCGATCCCATCCTTGATCTGACCCTTCGGCCCCAGCTCCTCGCGGATCCAGCGCTCGACCACCGGCTGGGCGGCGGCCCACAGATCGTGGTCAGGCTTTAGCCGCCGGGCCACGCCTTCGACCGAAACCATGGTCTTCTGCAGCAGGATCAGCTCGGGCCTGAGGCGCATATCGAACAGGGCGGTGATCTCGAACAGCTGACCCAACAGCCGGCCCATCGACACCTGGCTGGCGCGCTTGCCGATGACCGGCTCGCCGACGGCGCGCAGGGCCTGGGCGAAGGTCTCGACGCTGTGGTGGGCCGGAACATAGCCGGCCTCGAAATGCACCCGAGCAATGCGGTCATAGTCGCGGCTGATGAACCCCCACAGGATCTCGGCCAGATAGCGCCGCTCGGCCGGACCCAGCCTGCCGACGATGCCGAAATCGATGGCGACCAGCCCGTCCGGGGCCTGGGAGAACAGATTGCCCTCGTGCAGGTCGGCGTGAAACACCCCGTGATCCAACGCCTGGGCCAGGAAGGCGCGCACCACCTTGTCGGCCAGGCTGTCCCGATCGAAGGCCGGGTCGGTCAGGATGGCCGGGTCGGTCATGGCCAGACCCGGCGCCCATTCCAGCGTCAGCACCCGCTTGCCCACGCCCTCCCAGATCACCGGCGGCGCGGTCATATAGCCGTCCTTGGCCATGACCTCGGCCAGTTCGGAGGCGGCGGCGGCCTCCAGCCGCATATCCAGCTCAAGATGCAATGCGCGGGCGATGATTTCGACGAAGGCCGAGGGCTCCAGTCGACGTGAGATCGGGATCAACCGCCAGACGATGCGCGCGCCCAGCCGCATCGAATCCAGCCCCTTCTCGACCTTGCGCTCCACCCCTGGGCGCAACACCTTGACCGCCACCTTCGTGCCGTCGGCCAGCCATGCCGGATGCGCCTGAGCCAGTGAGGCGGCGGCCACCGCCGGCTGGAAGTCCACGAATAGGGCCTCAACCGGCTTGCCCAGCGACCGCTCGACCTCGCGCCGGGCCTGATCGACCGGGAACGGCGGCAGGGCGTCCTTCAGCCGGCCCAGGTCGCGGGCGAACTCCAGCCCAAAGATGTCGGCGCGCGTGGCCAGCACCTGGCCCAGCTTGATCGCCACCGGGCCCAGCCGTTCGAAAGCCTTGCCCAGGCGCTGGCCGGGGCGACCCTGTTTGCCCTCGCGCCCCGACAGGATCTGGACCGACCAGGCGAAGGGGCGGGTCCAGGCCGGCAGCAGCGGATTGACCTCGCGCGGGACCAGGGCGTCGTGGCGCGCCAGCACCCACAGCCAGCCGATCAGGCGAAACAGGGCCGTGACCGGGTTCCTGACCGGATGGTCAGCCGGCGGCGGCGGCGGATCGCGGTAAACCGGCCCGCTCAGATCGCCCACCCGTGATGAAGCGCCGCCACGCCGCCGGAATAGTCGGTCCAGCCGGCGCGGCTGAAACCCGCCTCGCCGATCATCCGGGCGAAGGTCTTCTGGTCCGGGAAGCGCCGGATCGATTCGACCAGATACTGATAGCTGTCGCGGTCGCCGGTCACCGCCTGGCCGATGGCCGGAATGGCGTTGAACGACCAGGCGTCATAGGCCGCCCGCACCGCCGAGGCCGTAGGCCGCGAAAACTCCAGGCACAGGAACCGGCCGCCCGGCTTCAGCACCCGCCGCGCCTCCTTCAGCGCCGTCGGCACATGGGCGACATTACGAATGCCGAACGAGATCACATAGGCGTCGGCCACCGCGTCGGGGATCGGCAGGGCCATCGCATCGCCGACGTTCCAGGTCATCTCCGGCTCTCCGCCCTTCTTGCGACCGGCGGCGATCATTTCGGCGTTGTAGTCGATGACCATGACGGTGGCGTCTGGGCCGCCGCGGCGCTGCTGGACCTTGCGGGCCATCTTGGAGAAGCGCCGCGCCATGTCGCCGGTGCCGCCGGCCAGATCCAGAATCAGTTCGCCCGGCTGGGGGTTCAGGCGGTTGGCCGCCATGTCCTTCCACAGCCGGTGAACCCCGCCGCTCATCAGGTCGTTCATGACGTCGTAGCGGTCGGCCACGCTATCGAAGACGCCGCGAACCAGGCGTACCTTCTCGCCCGCCTCCACGTCGCGGAATCCAAAGCTCGATGTGCCGGGCGCCTCGCTCATGGGCGGGGCTTTAGCGCCTTATCGCGCCTGGGTCACGGGCTCACGCGGCGTCACGTCGCCGGAACGACGCGGCTGTCCGGCGAACTCGGCCGCCCAGGCCGGATCGATCAGGCTGCGAAAGGCGCTCTGCGGCACCACGATCTGATAGGTCCCCTCGGCATAGGGACCGACCTGATAGGGTCCGATCAGGAACTCCAGACCGCCGGCGCGGCCGTCGGTGGTCGATGGCGCCAGCACGAACGGCGTGGCCAGGGCGCGCGGACAGGCCCATTGGTCGGATTCGCCCAGCGTCAGGGTCGAGGGCTCGCCGACGGCCTGGCTGCGGGCCGCATTGACCGCGTCGCACAGGGCCTGGTCCAGCGCCGTCAGATCGGCGCCGCGCCGAAACAGGGCGGTCGGCTGAATCCGGCGGTCGCCGGTCTTGTCCCACAGCACAGCGCCAAAGCTCTGCATTCCATGCGCGCCGCCGGTATATTCGGCGGTGCTCTCTCTCAGGCTGAACAGCCGCGCGCTCTGGCCGGCGGCTTCATAGGTGACACTCTGGGAATAGGGCGCCATTTGCTCGCCGCCGTACTCGGTGTGCACCGACTGGGCCCCTTCGACGAAGTTGCGCATCGCCTGGACCTCTTCGCGGTACAGGGTGGCGTGCAGGTCGGGGTAGGCAACGACCGCTTCGGGCAGCGTCAGTTCGACCTCGGCATAGGCGGTGTCGCGCGAATAGGTCAGGGGCGCGGCCTGTTCGGCCTCGGTCACCTGCGGGTCTGTGTGCGGCGTCGCCGCCGGGGCTTCGGCCCGGTCCTGGGTCTCGGTTTCCTGGTTGCGCTGGCAGGCGCTCAGGGCCACCAGGGCGGCGAGGGCATAGAAGGCCGGTTTCATCGTCAGCTCCAGAAATGACCGCCCAGGACTATCGCGGCCAGAAGGATAAGTCCCGCCTCGCGGTTGGACTTGAACAGTTTCAGCGCCTGAACCGGGTCGTCCGTGCGGATCGCCTGGGCCTGCAGCGCCAGATGTCCGGCATAGGCCAACAGTCCCACGGCGAAAATCAGGCCGAGCCCGGCGCTCAACCCCGCCAGGGCCGCCATCGACACCGCCAGCCCGTAAAAGACCGCAACCCCGATCTGGACATGGCCGCCTAGACGCCGCGCCGAGGACTTAACCCCGACCATGGCGTCATCCTCGATGTCCTGCAGCGCATAGATCGTGTCATAGCCGAGCGTCCAGAACACGCCGCCCAGATAGAGCAGGACGGCCGGAACATAGGTCTGCCAGGCCAAGGCCACGCCGTGCTCGGCGCCGGCGGCCGGCGCCTGCCACCAGAAGGGCTGAAACTCCCCGGCGATCTCAGCCGGCAACAGGCTCGCCGCCGCCAGCGGCAGAGCCGCAGCGAACCCCATCAGCGCGCCCCAGTTGAAGGTCAAGCCCAGCCAGGCCTGGGGCCACCAGGTGATGCGCTTCATGAACGGATAGGCCGCCACCAGCGCCAGCGACCCGACCCCCAGCCAGATCGCCATGACCGGCAAGGTCACCAGGATCGCCAGGGAAATCAGACAGCAGACGGCGATGAAGGCCGCCGCCTGTTTCACGCTGATCCGGCCCGACGCCAGCGGCCGCTCGGCGGTGCGCGCCACCTTCCGGTCGATGTCGCGGTCGACGATGTCGTTGAAGGCGCAGCCCGCCGCCCGCATCAGCACCGCCCCCAACGTAAAACCGACGACCAGCCACAGCTCATACAGACCCGGCTGCTTGCCATACTGAGCCAGCGCCAGGGCGATCCCCTGCCAGCACGGAATCAGCAACAGCCAGATGCCGATGGGCCGATCAAACCGCCCCAGCTTCAGCCACGGCTTCAAAGCCTCCGGCGCCGACCGGTCGACCCAGTTGGTCCGATGGGCGTCCGGCAGGCGGGGATCGTGGGTCATCAGCGGGCCCCACCCCGCTCATCATCCTCGGACTTGACCCGAGGATCATCGTTTCGTTCCGCTGCGCTTCTCCAGGAACGACTGAGCGGCTCGTCGTCCGGTCCTCGGGTCAAGCCCGAGGACGACGGCTGTGGGAATGTGTCTGTCACCGCGCCAGCCGCCCATCGGTCAGGGCCGCCGTCTCAAACGCGAAACACACCTTGGGGTCCGGCGCCTTGACCTTCACGCTCAGCTTGGGCGCGCCGATCTGGCGCACCAGATGGCGCATGACGTTCAGCCGCGCCTGTTTCTTCTTGTCGGTGGCGACGATGGTCCAGGGCGCGTCCTCGGTGTGGCTGCGGGCCAGCATGGCGTCGCGCGCCTCGGTATAGGCGTCCCAGCGCACCTGCGCCTCGGCGTCCAGCGACGACACCTTGAACCGCTTCAGCGGATCATCGACCCGCGCCTTCAGCCGCTCGGCCTGTTCGTCCTTGGAAATGTCGAGCCAGAACTTGATCAGCTGGATGCCGCCCTCGCCCAGCATATGCTCGTACTCGGGCACGTCGCGGATGAAGTCGGCCTGCTGTTCGGGCGTCGAAAAGCCCATCACCACCTCAACCCCGGCCCGGTTGTACCAGGAGCGGTCGAACAGCACGATCTCACCCGCCGCCGGCAGATGGGCGACATAGCGCTGGAAATACAACTGGGTGACCTCCCGGTCCGACGGCTTGGGCAGGGACACCACCCGCGTCTGGCGCGGCGCCATGTGTTCGGTCACCCGCTTGATCGCGCCGCCCTTTCCGGCAGCGTCGCGCCCCTCGAACACGACCACGACTTTGCGGCCCTGTTCGATGGCCCAGGCCTGGCTCTCGACCAGAGCGATCTGCAGCTGTTCCAGCTCGGCTTCGTAGGCTTTAGTTTTCTTGCTCATGAACGAACTGTAGCGCCTGAGCGCGCCCTATTCCAACGCCCGTCGGAGCGCTTCGGCGGTTTCTCCGTGGCCCTTCACCGCCACATCGTTCAGTCCCATCCACCGGGCCATGTCGCGCAGGCGCACCGCCAGGTCCGGCGCGATCTCCTCGGGGTCGGCGTGGTCCTCGCAATGGGCGCTCTGGACCCTCATCACGCCGGCCTGGCGGTCCGCCTTCAGATCGACCCGCGCGGTCAGCCGCTCGTTCTGCAGGAAGGGCAGGACGTAATAGCCATGCACCCGCTTGTCGGCCGGCACATAGATCTCGATCCGATAGTGGAAGCCGAATATCCGCTCGGCCCGTTCGCGCCGCCAGATGAGATTGTCGAACGGCGATAACAGGGCCGTCGCCGCCACCGGCTTCGGCCGCGGGGCCTGATGGTGCAACCAGGCCGGCTTGCCCCAACCCTTGACCAGAACCGGGATCAGCACGCCCGCCTCAACCAGTTCGGCGATGCGGGCGCGGGTTTCAGCCGGATCCATGCGGAAATAGTCGCGCAGGTCGGTCTCGGTGGCCACGCCCATGGCTCTGGCAGCGATCTCGATCAGAGCCCTCTGGGCGTCTTCAACGGTCGGGGTCGGGGCGGCGATGACCTCAGCCGGAAGCGCGCGCTCAGCCAGGTCATACAGGCGCTCGAACCCACGCCGGGTCGCCGTGGTGACCAGCCCGGCCCAGAACAGCCACTCGAGCGCCCGCTTGCCGTCCGACCAGCCCCACCAGCCGCCGGCGCCCTTGCCGGCCTGCTCCAACTCGCCCGCCGACAAGGGTCCACGCAGACGAATCTGATCCAGCACCTGTTCGATATAGGCCCGCTTCTCGCGCCCGAACCGGGCCAAGCCGGAATAGGTCCCGACTCCCGCCTCCGCCCGCGCCATCCGCCAACGAAACAGCGGCTGATGCTCCAGCGGGATCAGCGAGGCCTCATGGCCCCAGTATTCGAACAGACGCTTGCGCTTACCCCAGGCCAGGGCGTCCAGATCAGCATGGGCATAGCTGCCCAGCCGCGCAAACGGCGGCAGATAGTGCGACCGGCTCAGCACATTGACCGAATCGATCTGGATCAACCCGACCCGATCAAACACCCGCTTCAGATGGCTCTTGCCCGGCCCTTCGGGCCGCCGATCCCCGAACCCTTGCGCCAACAGGGCGATACGCCGGGCCTGCAGGGCGGTGAGGGATTCGGTCGCGACCATGGAATGTTCTTAGTGTGTTCTGCACCCGGCGTCTCGCGCATAGATCCTTCTCCCCTTGCGGGAGAAGGTGGCGATCCGAAGGATCGACGGATGAGGGGTCGCGCCGCCATCGCCAATGACCGACCGAGGTCACAGGGCTTGCCCGTGCCGCGTTGGAGAACCGGCAGATCGAGACCCGAGCCTGGGTGATCGCGCCGACCGGACGAGGGACCGCCAATCCAAAGGACGTATAGGTCAGCGCGACCCCTCATCCGACCCGCTTCGCGGCCCACCTTCTCCAGCAGGGGGAGAAGGATCTCCGAGCCCGCTCACCCCCGCCGCCAGGTGGCGCCGGTCGGTCCGTCCATGACGACGACGTTCAGCGCCGTCAGTTCGTCTCGGATACGGTCGGCCTCGCCCCAGTCCTTGGCGGCGCGGGCGGCGATGCGGGCCGCGATCAGGGCCTCGACCTGGGCCTTGAAGGCGGCGTCGACCCCGCCCTCGAACCAGGCGTCAGGGTCTTGCTGGAGCAGGCCGATCAGTCGGCCCGCCGCCGCCAGTTCGCCGCCGCGCGCGCGCGCGGTTTCGCCGTCGCCGGCATTGAGCGCCCGCTCGGCCGCCCCGGCCAGGTCGAACAGCACGGCGATGGCCGCCGGGGTATTCAGATCATCGGACAGCGCCTCGATGAAGGCGGCCGGTACTTCGGTCGGGCCTTCGCCGCCCGCCTCGCGCACACGGCGCAGCGTTCCGTACATCCGGTCCAGGCCCTTCCTGGCCTGATCCACCAGCGCATCCGTCCAGTCCAGCGGCTGACGATAGTGGGCGCTGAGCAGGGCCCAACGCAGCACCTCGCCCGGCTGGCGCTCCAGCAGTTCCGAGATCAGGCTGACATTGCCCAGACTCTTGGACATCTTCTCGGCGTCCATGGTCAGAAAGCCGTTGTGCATCCAGAACCGGGCGTAGTCGGTGTTGGCCTCCAGCCCGTGCGCGGCGCACGATTGGGCGATCTCATTGGTGTGGTGCGGAAAGATCAGATCCAGCCCGCCGCCGTGGATGTCGAAGGGCAGGCCCAGCACCTTTTCCGCCATGGCCGAGCATTCGATATGCCAGCCGGGGCGCCCCGGCATCGGCTCGCCCGTGCCCGGATCCAGCGGCCCGGCCCAGGACGGCTCGCCCGGCTTGGACGGCTTCCACAGCACGAAATCGGCGGCGTGTTCCTTGTTGCCCGCCACCTCGACGCGGGCCCCGGCGACCATGTCCTCCAGGCTGCGGTTGGACAGCGCCCCATAGCGGCCCGAGCCAGCGTCGAAGGCCTCGACGTTGAACAGCACTTCGCCGGTCGAGACATAGGCCGCGCCTTGCGCCAGCAGTTGTTCGATCAGGGCGACCATCTCGCCCATATGGGCCGTGGCGCGCGGCTCGACGGTCGGCCTCAGGCAGCCCAGCCCGTCCAGATCGGCGTGATAGATGTCGGTGTAGCGCTGGGTGATGACGCCAATTTCGACGCCCTCGTCGGCGGCCTTCTGATTAATCTTGTCGTCCACATCGGTGATGTTGCGGGCGTAGATGACCTCGCGGTCCGGGTGGAGCCGCCGCAGCAGCCGGAACAACACGTCGAACACCACCGCCGGGCGGGCGTTGCCGATATGGGCGTGATTATAGACGGTGGGGCCGCAGACATACATCGTCACCCGGTCCGGCTTGGCCGGTTCAAAGGCCCGTTTCTCGCGGGTCAGGGTGTCGTGCAGCTTCAGGGCCATTCAGCCGTTCCTTGGCAGGCGGGGAGGACTGCCCCATATAGCCCAACCTCAGGCGCGGCCAACGCCGTGCGACGTGATTTCGAGTGTGATGGACGCCTTCAAGCCCCTGCTGGTCGGAAACGACGACCGCGCCCGCCCTAGCCGCGAGACGGCGATGGAGGCCGTGCGCACCCTGATCGCCTGGGCCGGCGACGACCCGGATCGGCCCGGCCTGGTCGACACGCCCCGCCGCGTCGTCGACGCCTATTCGGAATGGTTCGAGGGCTATGACGCCGATCCGGCCAAGGAGCTGTCGCGCATCTTCGAGGACGTTCAGGGCTATGACGACATGGTGCTGCTGCGCCAGGTCGAGGTCGAGAGCCACTGTGAGCACCACATGGCCCCGTTCCTGGGCAAGGCCACGGTCGCCTATATCCCGGGCGACAAGGTGGTCGGCATTTCCAAGCTGGCGCGGGTGGTCGAGATCTTCTCGCGCCGGCTCCAGAGCCAGGAGACCCTGACCAACCAGATCGTCGAAGCCATCGAATCGGCGCTTCAGCCCAAGGGCGTCGCCGTCCTGATCGAGGCCGAACACCAGTGCATGACCACGCGCGGCGTCAATCATCGCCACGTCTCAACGGTGACCAATCGCTACACCGGCGCCTTCCGGGACAACCCTGACCTGATCGACCGGTTCCTGAATCTCGCGCGTCAGGCGTAATTCAGCCCTCTGGAACCGCTAAGCCGCAGTCGGCGCTTTACAAGGCGGCTTTCGACCGCCAAGAAACCCGCAAGTAGGTCCGCGCAGGCGGGTCGCCCAGGAGGTCATTGACGCATGGCTGCGAAACTCTCTGGTCCGTCCGGCAAGGGCGGTCCGGTCTCCCAGAACGCCGAGATCAACGTGACGCCCTTCGTGGACGTCATGCTGGTGCTGCTGATTATCTTCATGGTGTCCGCGCCGCTGGCGACCGTGTCGATCCGGCTGGACCTGCCGCCGCCGGTGCCGCCGCCGCCGGACGCCGAGCCGCCGCCGCCGCCGACCTTCATCTCGCTTGCGGAAGGCGGTCGTCTGTTCGTCGCCACCGGCGAAGGCGTTCCGGCCGAAACCACATTGGCAGGCCTGGACGGCGAGCTTCTGAGCCGCCTGTCCAATCGCGAAGAGCGGGTCATGATCCGCGCCGACGCCGATGTGCCGTACAACGACTTCATGACGGTCATGAACGACCTTCAGTCCAAGGGCTGGCTCCAGGTCGGCCTGATCAACGAAGACCTCGAATAGGCGGATCGCCAGTTCGGACAGTTGACCGCTCCGGCTCCCGGCCAGGGCGGTTTTCTTTTTCGCCTAGACCCGCACCAGAGGGCCGAGCCCGGTTGAGCGGGCCAGAATCTCGAACCGGGCCTGCTCGACCATCTCGAAGTCCGGGGTCATGATTGTCGACAGCCCCATCATCCGACATTCGGCCCGTTCGGTCGTCAGGCTGAGCACGAAGAAGCCGCGCGGCTCGAATTGGCACCATTCCAGATCCCGGCTCGCCGTCACCACCAAGTCCGCCATCGGCGCGCCGGGCAGGGCTCGCGAATAGGACGGCTGGGGGCTGGACACCGCCGTGGCCCCGAACTCGACGCCGACCCGACCCTGGACATCATGCAGATTGGACGCCCAGGCCGCATGGCTGTCGCCGGACAGCACGATCATTCGCGCGCCGGTTTCGCGCACCTTGGCGTAGAGGCGAGCTCGTTCCGCCGGATAGCCGTCCCACGCGTCCAGATTCAACGGCGCCTGCACCGCGCCCAGCGCCGCCATCTGGCTCAGCCGTCGCTGCTGATAGTCCGCCAGCTCGGGCATCGCCGCGTCGATCGCCGCCTGACCGACGCTGGCGACCAGATCGGGCACGACCAGCTTGGCCATCAGCACCTGATTGCCCAGCACCTGCCAAGTCGCATCGTTGGTCATGGCCCCGCCCAGCCAGTCCAGCTGATCCTGCCCCATCAAGCGTCTGTCGGGGTCGTTCAGGCGGATTTGGTCGATGTAGCCGTCCGGCTGGAGCAGGTCTTCGTATTCGAACTGGAGCGCCCGCGCGCTCAACCGGGTCTCGACCATGTGCAGCTGGGCCGTCCGGCCGAACCGGAACGACCGCCGCACAGCGTCGTGCAGCGGCCGACCCGTCTCCGGTTCGCGGATCGGGTTCCACTCCAGATAGGCCCTGAGCGCCGCCGCCTTGCGGTCCGCCCAGTCGCCCTCGCTCGCGTCATGATTCTGGGCCCCGCCTTCCCACGGATCGTTGGTCACTTCGTGGTCGTCGAAGGTCATGATCCAGGCGGCGCGCGCATGAGCCGCCTGGGCTTGGGGGTCGGCCTTGTACTGGGCGTGGCGTCGTCGATAGTCGTGCAGCGTGACGATCTCATGGGCCGGCTCGGGTATCCGGTTCAACTCCAGCCCGGTGCGCATCCCGTAGTCACGCTCAGCCGCCCCATATTCGTAGATGTAGTCGCCCAGGTGCACGACCGCATCGACCCGATCCAGGGCCGCAATCGCCTCATAGGCGTTGAAATAGCCGCCCGGATGCAGCGAACAGGAGGCGACCGCCAGCACGACCGTCTCGCTCGAATCGTCGGCGGGCAACGTCCGAAATCGCCCCTGGGCCGACTGCTGTTGCGTGCCGAGCACCGAAAACTGAAAGCTGTATTCCGTCCCAGGCTCAAGCGCCGGGGTTCCCGCCGCCTCCAGGTCGATCTTGGCTGTATAGTCCCGCTCGCGAGGCGCCTGAAGCTGCCAGGTGATGACCGGCCCCGGCTCCGATCCATCCCAGCGTCGGACCTGAAGCATGACCGGAACAACAGCCGGCGCTTCCGGCTCAACCGGCGTTACGCGCGTCCACAACACCGCGCCGTTTCGTGTCGGGTCGCCGGAGGCCACTCCGTGGTCGAAACGGACCTCGCCGCGATACGGCGGCGGCGGCGGAATCGCACAGGCCGGCGTCGCCGCCCCCGCCCCCAGCATTCCCAACGCCGTCCTGCGGTCGATCTTCATTCCCAGCTCCTCGTGCGATAGGCGTCACTGTAGTTCGCACGGTGACCCGCCAATACAAAACCGTCACCCTCGGGCTTGTCCCGAGGGCCCATCGTGGTCCATCCGGTGACGGTGATCTAAAGACCGGCGCCCGCGTGTCGGAACCATGGGCCCTCGGGACAAGCCCGAGGATGACGGAGTGAGATGGACGATCCCGCCGACCTCACCGACGACGAGCCGGACTTCATCGAGGCATTGGTCGTGGACCTGGGGCCCGAGGCCGCCGGCGGCCGGCTGGACAAGGCCCTGGCGACCGCCGCGCCCGAGCTGTCCCGCGCCCGCATCCAGACCCTGATGGCCGAAGGCCGGATCACCTTCGCCGGCGAGGTCGTCGCCGACGCTTCCGCC
>Ga0209369_1000106_pt1 | contig 187088 bp, 174 predicted proteins | sample EBPBio142010_DNA_FD_185865 | JGI IMG/M metagenome (GOLD analysis project Ga0209369, IMG submission 185865) | Wastewater treatment Type I Accumulibacter community from EBPR Bioreactor in Madison, WI, USA - Reactor 1_10/4/2010_ DNA (SPAdes)... | ecosystem: Engineered > Bioreactor > EBPR >... | reverse complement strand
CGCAAGTCCGGGAAAGGAAAACGGGACTTATGCAGCTTAAAGGAAATTATTCCTACAAAACGTTTGAGTTCACCCGTTTCCTTTTTCGGAAAAATTTATGAATTTTATTCCAATGCAAACTAAAGGCGAAACGTTGTGCCTCATTGTAGAAAACCGACCGCACATTCAAGCACATTTGGTTTTTGCCGACACGCAAAGCCCAAACGAAAAACCAAAAGAGCTTGAATTTTGCCAACTCTCAATAAAATAAAAATTGTACCTTTGCATTTATATAATAATGAAAAGATTTTATTACATAGCATTTTTAATACTGACAGGTATCTTTCTGACACCTTTGCAGTCCTATGCCTGTGGTACAGAATCTGAAAAAATTGAAACTTCCTGCGATAAACAATCGGTCTCTGACGTAGAGAAAGAAAATTGTTGCGACACAGTAAAAGGTCAGTGTGGTGAACACGGAAAAGATTGTGACGGAAAATGTGGAAATTCAAATTGCCATTGTACATCAAGTAGTATAAGCTTTACAATTCCTTTTTTTGCTCAACTTTCGCAAACCAAAATAATAGTGAGCAAACCAAAATTTTACTATCAAGAAGCCTATTACTCATCGGGCTTTCTTTCTATTTGGCTACCGCCAAAAATAGGCTAATTTCCTACCTTGGCAGCCATAGGTCTGTCCAAACGAAAGCATTACATCTCTTTCGCAATTAACAATTTTAAAATACTAAAATTTTAAAAAATGAAACGGAGTTCACGAATTCCGCTTTCCTAAATTTATATTATGAGTAAATCAATAAAAATATTTATGGCAATCACTGTATTGCTATCGTTCACAGCGTGTAACGCTCAAATCAAAAACGCTACTACCGAAAGCGTAAAAATTAACGGTAACTGTGGTATGTGCGAAACTACCATTGAAAAAGCAGGAAATGTTAAAAAAGTAGCACAGGTAGATTGGAATAAAGATACCAAAATGGCGACACTTACTTACGATTCGAGTAAAACCAATCAAGAAGAAATCTTGAAACGCATTGCATTGGCAGGTTATGACAGTGACCAATTTCTTGCACCTGATGATGTGTATAATAATCTCCCTGGATGTTGCCAATACGACCGTGTTAAAAAAACGGAAATGGCTAAAACAGAAGTTCTCGAAGACCATTCTATGCACAATCACAATGAAACAACAGACAAACCAACAGAAACAAAGCAAGAAGTAAATCAACTGAATGCAGTTTTTGATAATTACTTTGCTTTGAAAGATGCTTTGGTGAAATCTGACGGGAATTTGGCTTCTACCAAAGCCGCAGCATTACTTGCTTCAATAAAAGCAGTAGAAATGAGTAAACTTACTACCGAAGAACATACGGTTTGGATGAAAGTAATGAAAGATTTGGCGTTTGATACTGAGCATATTGAAGAAACCAAAGATGCAGGACATCAACGTGTCCATTTCAATACATTATCTGACAATGTGTACAAATTATTGAAAGTTTCCAACTATGAACAGCCTATCTATTACCAACATTGCCCAATGGCAAATGGTGGGAAAGGTGCCAATTGGTTAAGCAAGGAAAATGCGATTAAAAATCCTTATTACGGTTCGCAAATGCTTACTTGTGGTAAAACGGTAGAAACAATTGAATAACTTAAAATGGTGTAGCCGAATGGCTACACCATTTTTTAAATTTAAAAATAATGACACATACATATAAAGTAACGGGAATGACCTGCAACGGTTGCCGTAACCACGTAGAAGAAACACTTTCAAAAGTGCAAGGTGTTTCAAAAGCAACTGTCAATTTAGAAAAAGCAGAAGTCATTATCGAAATGGAAGAACACATTCCAATAGAAACCTTTCAAGAAGCCTTAAAAAAAGATGGTGGCAGATACCGTATTCATAAACAAGGAGAACATCATCAACGTTTCGAAGATAAAAAAGAAAAACAACCCAAAGGAAAAGGCACAGGTACTTTCTATTGTCCTATGCACTGCGAAGGCGAAAAAACGTATAACCAAGCAGGCGATTGTCCTGTGTGTGGAATGGACTTGGTGGAAGAGCAAAGCCTATCCACTTCCAATGCTGAACAGTGGACGTGTCCAATGCACCCTGAAATTGTAAAGGACGAATCAGGTTCTTGCCCCATTTGTGGAATGGATTTAGTGCCAATAAAAGCCGATAGTTCAGAAGAAGAGAAAACCTATAAAAAACTATCTAAAAAGTTTTGGGTTGCCACTGCATTCACCTTGCCTATTTTCTTAATAGCAATGAGCGAAATGATTCCGAACAATCCATTATATGACATAATGGAACAAAAAAATTGGAATTGGATTCAGCTTATCTTATCCATTCCCGTAGTGTTTTATGCCACTTGGATGTTTTTTGAGCGTGCTTATAAAAGCATCAAAACGTGGAACCTCAATATGTTTACGCTTATTGGAATTGGTGCGGGAGTTGCTTGGTTATTTAGTGTTGTTGGTATGCTTTTTCCTGATGTTTTTCCAGCTCAATTTAAAACAGAATCGGGAGCCGTTCACGTTTATTTTGAAGCAGCAACTGTTATTTTGACCTTGGTTCTGATGGGGCAATTATTAGAAGCTCGTGCACACAGCAGAACCACTTCGGCAGTGAAAGAGTTGTTGAAATTAGCACCCAACAAAGCCACAAAAATAGTGGATGGCGAAGAAGTGGAAGTTACCATAGATAAAATCGAATTAAATGATATTATCAAAGTAAAACCAGGAGAAAAAATTCCTGTGGACGGTGAAATAACCGAAGGAGACACCACTATTGACGAATCTATGATTACGGGTGAACCCATTCCTGTAAATAAAACTGTAGGCGATAAAGCAAGCAGCGGAACTATCAATGGCAATCAAACCTTTTTGATGAAAGCCGAAAAAGTAGGTAGCGATACCTTGCTTTCGCAAATCATTCATATGGTCAATAATGCCAGTAGAAGCCGAGCACCAATCCAAAATTTAGCCGACAAAGTATCGGGGTATTTTGTGCCAGTGGTAGTTATTATAGCTTTAATAACTTTTGCGATTTGGGCCATCTGGGGTCCAGAGCCTGCTTATGTATATGCCTTGGTTAATGCAATAGCAGTCTTAATCATTGCGTGTCCGTGTGCATTGGGCTTAGCAACACCAATGTCTGTTATGGTTGGTGTTGGCAAAGGTGCACAAAATGGTGTGTTAATCAAAAATGCCGAAGCTCTTGAAAAATTGAACAAGGTAGATACATTAATCATTGACAAAACAGGAACAATTACCGAAGGCAAACCAACCGTAGAAAAAATAGGTGCTTTTAACACTGGTTTCAGCGAAAACGAAGTGCTTCAATACATTGTTTCCTTAAACCACAACAGTGAACATCCATTAGCTGAAGCAACGGTAAAATATGGTCAGGAACAAAATGCTCAAATCATTCAATCGAATAATTTTAATGCCTTAACAGGAAAGGGGGTTGAAGCGACTATCAATGATAAAACCGTAGCCTTAGGAAATCCCAAAATGATGGAATATGCCAATGCCAAAATCACTTCTGAAATGGAAACTGAAGCTAAAATCTTTCAAAAGCAAGGTAAAACGGTTTCGTATTTAGCCATAGATAAAACGGTGGTTGGTTATGTGGTAATAGGCGACAAAATAAAAGAAACAAGTGCCAAAGCCATTAAAGCACTTCAAGAAATAGGCATTGCAGTCATAATGCTCACAGGCGATAATTATGATACCGCACAAGTCGTAGCATCAGAATTAAAACTTGCCGATTTTAAAGCAAGTATGTTACCTGAAGATAAAATGAAAGAAGTGGAGCAACTACAAAAAAGCGGAAAAATAGTAGCTATGGCAGGAGATGGCATTAATGATGCACCCGCATTAGCCAAAAGTGATGTTGGTATTGCAATGGGAACAGGCACAGATGTAGCGATTGAAAGTGCAATGATAACCTTGGTAAAAGGCGATTTACACGGCATTGTAAAAGCCAGAAATTTAAGTGATGCTGTGATGAAAAACATCAAACAAAATTTATTTTTTGCATTAATCTATAACACATTAGGTGTGCCAATTGCAGCAGGAGTTTTATTTCCTATTTTCGGAATATTACTCTCGCCAATGATTGCAGCTTTAGCTATGAGTTTCAGCTCGGTTTCTGTGATAGCAAACGCCCTGAGATTAAGAACAAAAACAATTTAAAATGAAAATCTTAAAATGGATAATAAAAAAACTCTTTATAAAAAACTGTTGCCGTTAGTGGTATTACTAATAGCAACTTCAACAGTATTCGCCCAAAAAGTGGTGCGATATGACCTTTATGTTACAGATACACTTGTCAATTTTTCAGGGAAAGAAAAACAAGCCATTGCCGTAAACGGACAAATTCCAATGCCAACGTTAACTTTTACAGAAGGCGACACAGCAGAAATTCACGTGCACAACAAACTCAAGGAAAGTACCTCTTTGCATTGGCACGGTTTATATCTGCCCAACAAAGAAGATGGTGTTCCCTTTTTGACCCAAATGCCCATTAAACCAAACACCACTCACATTTATCGTTTTCCAATTATTCAAAGTGGCACACATTGGTATCATAGTCATAGCGGCTTACAAGAACAAATTGGAATGTATGGTTCGCTTATCTTACTGAAAAAGCAAGATGACCCAACATTCAGAAAAGGAATTGATGATTTGCCAACCGTTCCCATTATTTTAAGTGAGTGGACAGACTACAAACCTGAAAATGTACATCGAATGTTGCACAATGCTTCGGATTGGTTTGCCATCAAAAAAGGAACAACCCAAAGTTATGCAGAAGCTATAAAAGAGGGGCATTTTAAAACCAAACTCACAAACGAATGGAAACGAATGTTGGCAATGGATGTGAGTGATGTTTATTATGATAAATTTCTGATTAACGGAACATCTGAAACCCAGCTTTCACAATTCAAAGCAGGTGACAAAGTGCGTTTACGGATTTCAAACGGTGGTGCATCGTCTTATTTTTGGCTAACCTATGCAGGTGGGAAAATAAAAGTAGTTGCCAATGACGGAAATGATGTAGAACCTGTTGAAGTAGATAGATTAATTATTGGGGTGTCGGAAACTTATGATGTTATCGTAACAATACCAACAGAAAATACAGCTTTTGAATTTCTCGCCACACCCGAAGACCGCACCAAATCGGCATCTATTTACATAGGTTCAGGTATTAAACAACTGGTAAGTCCATTACCCAAACTGAAATACTTTGAAGGAATGAAGATGATGAACGATATGATGAAAATGAATGGGGATATGAAAGATATGGGTATGAATATGAGCTTGCAACAAATGGATATGAACACAGTAATGTATCCTGAAATTACGGGCGAAAAAAAGCAAAAGAAAAAGCCTGAAATGAAAATGGACAATACAGACCATACTAATCATGGAAATCATTCTTCATCAAGTTCAGATATTGTAACGCTTAATTATGCAATGCTGAAATCGCCAACCAAAACGACACTTCCAGAAGATGCACCAGTTCGAGAATTGAAATTTGAATTAACGGGGAATATGAACCGCTATGTGTGGAGTTTGGACAACAAAGTGCTTTCGGAAACGGATAAAATTTTAATAAAAAAAGGGGAAGTCGTAAGAATTACAATATACAATAATTCTATGATGCGACATCCTATGCACTTGCACGGACACGATTTTAGAGTTATCAATGGGCAAGGCGATTATGCACCCCTTAAGAATGTGTTGGACATAATGCCTATGGAAACCAATGTCATTGAATTTGAAGCCAATTTAGAAGGCGATTGGTTTTTTCATTGTCATATATTGTATCATATGATGGCTGGAATGAACCGTGTTTTTAGTTACGAAAAACAGGAGTCGAACCCATTATTACCAAACAAAAAATGGGCATATAATAAATTGCAAAGAGAAAGCAATCAATTCCATTTTATGGCTCAAAATGATTTTGCTACCAACGGAAATGATGGCATGGCAATGTTGCAAAACACACGCTGGAGTTTTGGTACAGAATGGCGTTTAGGGTACAACGATATGCACGGCTACGAAACTGAAACACACATCGGGCGATACATTGGAAGAAATCAGTGGTTTATGCCTTTTATAGGTTTTGATTGGAGATATAGGAAGTTTGGAATTGATGAGCAAGAAAGAAATTTGTTTGGACAAACCAACACCAAAGACAATCGTGCAGTAGCAAGTTTAGGTTTTAATTATACCTTACCGCTGTTAGTTGTATTTCAAGCCGAAGTTTTTCAAGATGGCAATGTGCGGTTACAATTAGAACGAGAAGACATCCCGATTTCGAAAAGATTGAGAGCATCCTTTATGGTAAATACGGACAAAGAGTATATGATTGGACTGAATTACATTGCAGGAAAAAATTTAGGATTCAGAACACATTATGACAGTGATATGGGATTTGGAGTTGGACTGACTTTGAATTATTAAAGCCGTCCTAAAAGCCATACACATTGCCAATGTCTTAGACCCCTAATTTATCAGATAAACACTTAAAAATAGATTAGATATTCAAAAGCTAGCGGTTGGCTTTACTGAATAGCCGAATCAACTATAAACGGATATTAAAATAAATAAAAAGGGCTGAACACATCATGTGTTCGGCCCTTTTCAGTATCGTTGGTATGTTTATTCAATAATCAACTTTTCGGTATACATACCTTTATTTGTTTGGATTTTAACCACATACATACCCTGCGCCAAGCTCATACCCGTAAAAAACAGGGCGCTGTCGTTTGCATTGCGGCTCAGTAAAACTTTACCGTTCAGGTCATAAATAATAACAGATTCAATCAACTCCGCTTCTTTTGCGAAAATTTGGAAACTTCCGTCTGAACTGGGGTTGGGGAATAAAACGGGAGCCTGCGTGTCGGCAGCTTCCTCAATGCTTGCCGTATTGTGCGGTTTGATGTAATTGCTTCGGGTTTTGATGTTGTATCCGGCCGTATTATACACTTGCAGGGTAACGCTGTATGAAGTAGTTCCGCTGAACATGACCTGCGGGTTTTCGCTGTTTTTGGTTGTGCCGTTGAGGTAAGTGAAGGTGGTAGGGGCTATTACCCACTCATATCCGGCCGCAGTGCCCGTTGACTGATTGGTTAAGTTTACCAATTGACCAACACTTGGCGTTAAGTTATCGGCAATGAAATCTACCGTAGGTAAAGAGGCCGAGGCGCAGGAGCTTACTTCTTTGCCGGCAAGGGTTTGCGGATTGGAATTGGCTTTATCCAGCCAATCTTTGAGCCTGCGGTTGGCCGTGGTGCCGGTTTGGTCCCAACTGTATGAGAATTTACCGTAAACATCCTGTCCGTTTGTGTTGGTGCAGAACGAAGAACCTCCGCTTAGGTCACCCACAATCTGTCCGGCCGAATTAAAGATGGGTGAACCCGATGAACCGCCTTCGGTTACACCATGTCCGTTTGCGGTGGCTACCCATTTCACGCCCCAGTGTTTTCCAACATTACCGCCGCTCCAACCGGAGTTGGTTAAGGTGGCTGAGTACGTAGATATTTTCTTTACATCACCGGCGGGGTGATGAATGCTCACTCCGCTTCCGGATGCCGTTGTGCTTCGGCTCCATCCGGCCATGTATGCATTGAATGAATTGGCCGGTCTGTTTTTCAAATGCACTAAAAGGAAATCTGACGCAATTACATCCGAAACATCCGATGAGTTGCTCATTTTCATGCAGCCGGTAACAATCTGATCGTCCAGGTTGGTTGCGCTTGCTGGGTTGGTACAATTGGGCGTTTCAAAATTAAAATAGAAAATCCACTGACGGTAATTAGTAACCGATGCACCGCCTCCGCAGTGGTTTGCAGTTAAAACGTAGGGTGTACAGTCTGTATTTACGCTGTTAATCATGGCACCGGAACAAAGTCCGGAACTAGAACCGTCGCGTACGATTACTTTTACCGCTGAGCGGCGTTGGGCATCCCAGGCATCTCCTTCGGAACAGTTTGCATTCACCTCACACGGATCTGAACTACCGAAATCGCCGGCATTTTTGGGGCCAAAACCGCCATCACGGTAATTGTAGCCCAATTCGTTCAGTTCAATGTGAAAATCAGCGGCGGTGTTTGCCGAACCGTTGTATTCCAGTATGATTTCATCACCCATAACCGGGGCAGTGGCAAATACATCTCCCATATTGGAGTTTTCGGCAGTAAACGGCCCAACCAGATGCGTTTTTTGCGGATTGTACACATAAAATTGCCCATCGCCCGGAAGTTCAAAATAATTGAAATATAAACCCAGGGCTTTGGCATTCGGAGCTTTGATGGCTATTCGCCAGGTTACGCTTCCATCGGCCAGGTATTCCCATTTTCCGTTTTGTTCGGTAATGGTATTCATCGGCAGTATGATTCCCGTGCGGTAGAACATTCCCATTTTCTCGCGCTCAATATCTTCGCTGTTCAGCGGTTTGATATCGGGTAAATTCCCCAATATCTCGGTGGGATATGTAATTTCAGTTGCGGCTTGGAAAAAGCTGTTTGGCACAGTCTGCGTTTGTTGTGCATTGGCAAATGCTAAACTGAATAGCAGAATACCTGCGGATAATATTATTCTTTTCATGCGTTTGGAAATTGTGAAAAGTAAAAAAGGGGGTGATGCCCCCTTTTTTATGCTATTTTTTAATGATTTTGTAATTTGCTCTTTGGATTCCTGAGCGAAGTTCAATGGTATATATACCTTGTGCCAGCGCATCGGTTGGAATGTTGATGAACTGGGTTCCGGCAGCAAGTCTGTATTGACCAACCGATTTACCCATCATATCAATAACGGTAATAAATACATCGTTCAGCGGAGCATTTGAAAGCTCAATCGTAACATTATCCGAAACCGGGTTTGGATAAATGCTGATGATGCCTCCAATTTCTGTTTCTGAGATAGAAGCTCCAGTGCTGGTAACCGTAATGTAGTTTGTTTTGGTTTCTACATCCGAACCACTTGCATTCGATGCCGTAAGTGAGATGGTATACTGACCCACGTTATTGAAGCGGATAATCGGATTTGCCGATGCCGCCGTGGTTCCGGATTGGTATGAAGTTCCCGCTGATGGGTTTACGGTCCAAGCAAATGTGGTTGGATTATTGGTACACGTTTGTGTAAAGTTTACACTACTTCCCGCAGGGATAGTGGTAAGGTTAGCCGTAAAATTTGTAACGGGCGCAGCACCCGACTGGCTTTGGGAACAAACAACCGCATAGGCTGCATGTGCATAGCGGTTATTATATGATTCAAGATATGAATGCCAGCTATTGTCTGAGTACATTTCCCAACCCGTATTGGTAGCCACCTGGTTTGCGGCGGTTGTATATAATCCTACGCTTGTGCCGCCTGTGGCCGGTACGTCAAAACCAATGTAGAATCCATTGGCCGGAATAGCAATTGGGTTTGCGCTTAAATCAAGCAAAATGGCGTTGCCATTGGAAGGAATATTGGCAATGGGTACATTACCCTGGGCCAGTATATTTCCGGGCGAATTACCGGCTCCTGTTGCATCCCAAACTTTAAAGGTTACGTTACCGCTTCCGGAGGCGGTATGAAAGAACATGTAAAAGGCTTCAAGTTGCGAATTTGCAGGAAAAGTATTGGCAAAATATTCGGCTTTTGCTTTGTCATTATAGGAGTTTGTACCCGCTAGCCAGCCTGTTCCGCCTGGCGCTGTTAAGGCAGATGCGGTATGGGTTTGTGCGTTAAAGTTGGAAGCCGTGTCACATCCGCCAACGGGTGGTGGTGTAGTTCCGCATGCATTTTTACCATCAAGGGTAGTCGGATTTGTGCCGTTGGGATCTAGCCAGGGTCTTAAACGCTGGTTATTGTTTGCACCTGCTGTTTCCCATGAATAAGAAAATTTACCGTACAAGTCGGGTTGATTCTGACCTCCGGGCTGTGTGGTATTACAATAGGAAGAACCACCGCTTAAGTCTCCCACAATGCGTTTTGCCTGATTGAAGATAGGTGAGCCTGAAGAACCGCCTTCTGTTACACCATGTCCGTTTGCCGTACCAACCCAAGTTACACGCCAATGTGAACCCGATGGTGTGCCTTGCCAGTTTGTATTTTGTAAAGTACTCGAGAATGTGCTGATTTTTTTAATATCACCTGCCGGGTGATGTATGCTTGTTCCACTTGTGGCAGCTGTATTGTTTCTGTCCCATCCGTTGTAATAAACATTAAATGCCGCAGGAATGGCAGAATTAAATTCTACCAGAAGGAAATCCGAATGGTTAATATTCGAACTTGTTCCGCTGGATGCTCGCTTGGTACAGCCTGTCATAACCTGATTATCTACTGCATTTGCTTGAGCACTGGTTAAATCGTTACAGTTTGACGATTCAAAGTTGAAGTAGAATTGCCATTGATTCATATTGGCTGCCGTAGCGCCACCACCGCAATGTTGAGCGGTTAAAAAGTAATTTTTACAATCGCCGGCTGTATTGTTAATTAGGGAGCCGGTACATAAACCGCCTTGCCCATTATCAACAACATATATTTTGGCTACTCCGCGTTTTTGGTCTTGCCAGTTGCTGCCTTCAGAGCAGTTTACATTCACCTGGCAGGGATCTGATGCGCCATTTTGTTGGGCATTTTTTGGCATAAATTGTTTTCCCTCGCGGAACACATGCGATAGGGCTTCTATCTGGATATCCGCTAATTCGGTTTCGGTTTCGGGCACCCAGTATTCTAAAATAATTTCATCTCCCGTAATTATTTCTGTAGAGAAATGATCGCCTCCCGGGTTTTCAAGGTTGCGGTAAGCTCGTGATTTATGCGTAAAACTGCTGTTATACACAAAAACGGATGCCGATTCCGGAATCCGGAAACTGGAATAGAGTAGGGCAATGGCTTCTGCTCCCGGGCTTTTTACTTTCAGCCTCCAGGTTTTGAATCCATTATAGCTGGTCCATTCGCCTGAATTTTGCATATTCAGGTTGCAGGGCATGTTTTGGGCAATGATATACATTTCCCCGCTTTTCGGATGTTCCCCGCTTACGATTGATGTAATTGTCTCTTCTGAGGGGCCTGCTACCAATTGTGTTGGCAGTTTTTTTACATCATTTGTATAGGTATATCCCGACGGTGCATGGCGGAATATGTTCTCCTGGGCCAGTATATTTCCCATCAGAGCCAATTGAAGGGCAATGGCTACGTAAAGTTTTTTCATTAAGTTTTGTTTAAGCCTTAGTAAATAATAGTAATGTAAATCTACAAAGATTTTACAAAATCATCAAACAGATACCGTGAATCATGTGGACCGGCAAATGCTTCGGGATGATACTGTACCGAAAAAACAGGTTTGTTTTTTAGTCTGATTCCCGCAACAGTACCGTCATTCAGGTGTATATGGGTAATTTCCACTTCGGAGTTTTCCTGAATTGATTTTTCATCAATTACAAACCCATGATTTTGTGAGGTGATTTCGCCTTTCCCGGTGATTGTATTTAAGATGGGGTGATTTATCCCCCGGTGTCCGTTGATCATTTTGTAGGTTTTCAAACCCGATGCAATGCCCAATACTTGATGTCCGAGGCAGATACCGAATAATTTTTCGCCGGCATAAACAATTTGTTTTACGGTTTCAATCGGCCCGTTCAGGGTTTCGGGGTCTCCGGGGCCGTTCGTAATCAGGTATCCGTCGGGATTCCAGGCTTTCATTTCGGCATAGCTTGTATTCATGGGGAATACTTTCACATAGCAATTCCGTTCAGTAAGGCAGCGAACAATGTTGTCTTTTAAACCCAAATCGAGCACGGCTACTTTGTGTTTGGCTTCGGGTTCGCCGGCAAAATAAGCTTCCTTGCACGATACTTTTGAGGATAATTCAAGCCCGGCCATGGATGGTACTTCATTCAACATTTCCTGAAGCTTGGCAATATCATTGATTTCTGTTGAAACGATGGCATTCATGGCTCCTTTGTGGCGGATATGTCTTACCAGGGCACGGGTGTCTACATTAAAGATTACGGGCAGTCCGGCTTCTTTAAAATATTGGTCAAGGGCAGCGTACGACTGAAATCTGGATGCCTTTGTGGAGAAATTTTTACATACCAATGCCGATATTTTAATGGAATTTGATTCGGTTTCGTTTTCATTTACCCCGTAATTCCCGATGTGGGCATTGGTCATGGTTAAAATCTGACCGAAATAGGAGGGGTCGGTAAAGGTTTCCTGGTAACCGGTCATGGCGGTATTAAAGCAGATTTCGCCGGTTGCGGTACCTGATTTCCCGGCGGCTCTTCCTTTAAATACGGTTCCGTCGGCCAATAAAATGAATGCTTCTTTTGCTACTTCGTATTTCATGTGTGTGCTCGGTTTCAGTTTGCAAAAAAAAAGGATAAACCCTTACGATTTATCCTTTCTTGATAATTAGTTAATAAAACATACTTATGCTTCTCCTTCGGCAGGTGTTTCTTCAGCGGCTGAAGATTCCTCAGGTTTGTTTTGTTCTGTTTTTGCTTCTTTTGGAGCGGCAGTTGCGGCAGTTTTAGCACCACGACGGGTACGTTTTTTAGCGGCACCTGCTTTTCCGTCTTTTACGAGTACGGTGTTGAAATCAACCAATTCAATCATGGCAATTTCAGCATTGTCACCCGGACGGGCACCTAGTTTAATGATGCGAGTATAACCACCGTTTCTCTCGGCAATTTTACCGGCTACTTCACGGAATAGTTCAGTAACGGCATCTTTATTTTGAAGGTAGCTGAACACCACACGACGAGAGTGTGTGCTGTCAGTTTTTGACTTATTTAAAAGCGGTTCAACATATTTACGCAGTGCTTTTGCTTTCGCAACCGTAGTGGTAATACGTTTGTGGGTAATCAAAGAAATTGCCATGTTCGCAAGTAAGGCCTTACGATGTGGGGCAGTTCTACCCAGGTGATTTATCTTTTTACCGTGTCTCATTTCAATAATTTTTTCGGACGATTACTCTTTGTCCAATTTGTACTTACTCACGTTCATACCAAAATGGAGATTTTTGCTGCGAACCAGATCTTCAAGCTCCATCAGGGATTTTTTACCGAAGTTTCTGAATTTCAAAAGGTCGTTTTTGTTGAAGGAAACCAGTTCGCCCAGTGTTTCAACATCTGCCGCTTTCAAGCAGTTCAATGCTCTTACGGAGAGATCCATATCAACCAGTTTTGATTTCAGTAACTGACGCATGTGCAGGAACTCTTCATCAAATTCTTCAGTCTGCGTTTTCTCTTCCGTATCCAATGTGATTTTCTCATCAGAGAAAAGCATAAAGTGGTGGATAAGAATTTTGGCCGCTTCTTTCAATGCATCTTTAGGATGAATTGAACCGTCTGTAATGATTTCGAGTACTAATTTTTCGTAATCCGTTTTTTGCTCTACACGGTAATTTTCGATAGCGTATTTTACGTTTTTGATTGGCGTAAAAATAGAGTCAATCGCAATCACACCGGTATCGGCATTCGGATTTTTATTTTCTTCGGCAGGAACATATCCACGGCCTTTTCCGATGGTAAACTCAATATTGAGTTTTACGGAAGGCTCCATATGACAGATCACCTGTTCAGTGTTTAACACTTGAAAACCGGAGATAAATTTACCTAAATCACCCGCGGTAAGTTTGTCCTGACCTGTAAAAGTCATGGTAACACGCTCTTCGCTTGATGAATCAATCTGACGTTTGAAACGTACCTTTTTAAGGTTCAGGATGATTTCAGTGAAATCTTCCACGATACCTTTTATAGTTGAGAATTCATGAGCCGCCCCATCTACTTTTACAGAGGTAATGGCAAAGCCTTCCAATGATGAAAGTAAGATTCTGCGGAGTGAGTTACCGATAGTAATACCGTAACCCGGCTCCAGAGGCCTGAATTCAAATTTACCTTTGCGGTCATCGGACTCAAGCATGATTACTTTGTCCGGTTTCTGAAAATCAAGAATAGCCATTTGGTGCTCTCCTTTTTTTATTGGGGATTATTTAGAATAAAGTTCGACGATGAGTTGCTCCTTGATGTTTTCAGGAATCTGCTCTCTCACGGGGTGAGAAATATAGGTTCCTGAAAGAGTAGCCGGATCAAAACTAACCCAGTCTAATTTAGAACGGTAAGTAGAAACGGTTGACGTGATAATGTCCATGTTTTTGGATTTTTCACGTACGCTTACTACATCGCCTGGTTTAAGAATACGGCTTGGAATGTTACATACTTCACCGTTTACGAGGATATGGTTATGACCAACCAGCTGACGGGCAGCACGGCGTGTCGGAGCGATACCCATTCTGAAGGTAAGGTTATCCAAACGGCTTTCGCATAAGCGGAGCAGGTTTTCACCGGTAATACCTTTTAAGCGGCTGGCTTTTTCAAACACCAATCGGAACTGGCGCTCAAGAATACCGTATGTATATTTAGCTTTTTGTTTTTCAGAAAGCTGAATAGCGTACTCAGACTGTTTTTTACGTCTTTTATTTGGTCCGTGCATTCCCGGGCCATATTGCTTGCGATCTAATACTTTATCAGGACCAAAGATTGGTTCTTTGAATCTGCGCGCAATTTTAGTTTTGGGGCCTGTATATCTTGCCATGATGTTTCTTTTTTTAGTTTAATGAAGTTAAAATTAAACTCTCCGTTTTTTAGGAGGACGGCATCCATTGTGTGGAAGTGGAGTAACGTCAATGATTTCGGTTACTTCTACTCCGGCACCGTGCAATGTACGGATGGCAGACTCACGTCCGCCTCCTGGGCCCTTCACGTAAACTTTTACTCTTCTTAAGCCTAAATCGAAGGCTTCTTTGACGCAGTCTTGAGCTGCCATCTGGGCTGCGTACGGGGTGTTCTTTTTAGAGCCCCTGAAACCCATTTTTCCTGCTGATGACCAAGAGATTACCTGGCCGGCAGAGTTGGTCAAAGAAATGATGATGTTGTTAAACGTAGCGCTGATGTGTGCTTCACCCATCGGCTCTACTTTCACCTTTTTCTTTGTTTGTTTGGTTTTAGCCATTTTAAATATTTGAAAATTAACAATTAACCGTTATTTGGTAGCTTTCTTCTTGTTCGCTACTGTCTTACGTTTACCTTTACGGGTACGGCCGTTAGTTTGTGTCTGCTGACCGCGAAGGGGTAAGCCCAAACGATGACGAACACCACGGTAGCAGCCGATATCCATCAAACGTTTAATGTTTAGCTGTACTTCTGAACGAAGCGCACCTTCAACTTTAATTTCGTTGATTATACCGCGAATGGCCGCCAACTGGTCGTCATTCCACTCGCTTACTTTCGTGTTTTCATCAATTCCGGCTTTTGCGAGAATCTTCTGAGCGCTGCTTGAACCTATTCCGTAGATATAGGTAAGTCCTATTACGCCTCTTTTGTTTTTGGGTAAATCAATACCGGCTATCCTTGCCATAGTTGACTACTTATAAAATAATTAATTAACCTTGTCTCTGTTTAAACTTTGGATTCTTTTTGTTGATCACATAAAGTTTCCCGTGTCTGCGTACAATTTTGCAGTCGGCACTTCTCTTTTTTATTGATGCTCTGACTTTCATGATTGCCTAATTTGTTATTTGTATCGGTAAGTTATTCGTCCTTTTGATAAATCGTATGGTGACATTTCGATTTTAACGCGGTCACCCGGCAAAATTTTAATGTAGTTCATACGCATCTTCCCAGAAATGTGGGCGGTAATAACGTGACCGTTTTCCAGCTCTGCCCTGAACATGGCATTGGATAAGGCCTCTATTATTGTTCCGTCCTGTTCTATCGAAGATTGTTTTACCATATTATATACTTACCAAGTATTCGTTTCTTTTTATTTCTTCTTCAATTTTTTGGAATGAGGACAGAATTTCTGGTCCTGATTCCGTGATGGCTACCACGTGTTCAAAGTGTGCCGATGGCTTTCCGTCTGCCGTTACGATCGTCCAACGGTCTGCCAATGTTTTTACTGCTTTCGTTCCCATGTTAATCATAGGCTCTATGCAGATGGTTGTTCCTGCTTTCAGGCTTGGGCCGTTGCCGGCTTTGCCATAGTTCGGAACTTCCGGTTTTTCGTGTAGGTCTCTGCCTAATCCATGTCCTACGAGTTCTCTTACTACACCGTATCCATGTTTTTCAGCATGTTGCTGAACGGCATGTCCTATATCACCAACCCGCTTTCCGGGGGCGGCAAAATTACAACCTATTTGCAAAGATTCCAAAGTTATTTTCAGTAATTTTATCTTTGAATCAATTCCTTGATCCTGAATAAGATAAGTGTATGCTGAGTCACCATGGTATCTGTTTTTCAGAATTCCGCAGTCTACACTAACCACATCTCCGGGCTTAATTTCGTAATTTCCGGGTATGCCATGCACTACTGCTTCGTTTACTGAGATGCATAATGAAGCCGGAAATCCACCGTATCCTTTAAAGGAAGGAATGCCTCCCATGTCACGGATATAGGTTTCCGCAATTTTATCCAGTTCGGCAGTTTTAACTCCCGGACGGATATGTTTTGCTACTTCTGCATGTGTATCGCCAACAAGTAAAGAACTAATACGGATAAGCTCTATTTCTTCGGAAGTTTTGAGGATTACCTTACTCACTTCGTATTAATTAAATGCTCACCGCTCCGGTCGTTGAACGACCTTTGATTCTGCCGGATTTCATCAATCCGTCCATTTCACGCATTTTCAAATGACTGTCAATTTGTGAAAGGGTATCCAAAACCACACCTACCATAATCAACAGGGAAGTACCACCGTAGAAGTATGCGAATGCGGTATTAATATTTGCCAATGACGCAAATGCCGGAAGAATGGCAACCAGTGCAAGGAATAAAGATCCGGGCAGGGTTATTCTGGACATTACGTTATCAATGTATTCAGCTGTTTTTTTACCGGGGCGAATGCCTGGGATAAAACCGCCTGAACGTTTAAGATCGTCAGCAATTTGATTGGGGTTAACTGTAATGGCCGTATAAAAATACGTAAACAGTACAATCATCAATGCAAAGGTGAAGTTGTATGGGAATGTGGTGTAATCCTGAAAATTACGGGCAATCCAGCTTCCACCCGAAGAATCGGCAAAACCAACCAGGTAAATGGGAACGAACATGATTGCCTGGGCAAAGATGATTGGCATTACACCGGCAGCATTTACTTTTAAAGGTAAAAACTCACGGCGACCGCCTTGTTGTTTGTTTCCAACAATTCGTTTTGCAAACTGAATGGGTATACGTCTTGTTCCCTGTACAAGTAGGATACTTAAAATGATAACCACTAAAAGAAGTACGATTTCAAGTACGAAGAGAATTAAACCACCGCCATCAGCTTCCATTTTAGAACCAAATTCAACAAATATGGCTGAAGGTAAGTTGGCAATAATTCCAATCATGATCAGGATGGAAATACCATTCCCGATGCCTTTATCCGTAATACGCTCACCGAGCCACATACAGAAAATGGTACCGGCTACCAGAAGGGTGATGGCCATAATCCACCAGAGCACGCTGTCCGGACGCGCCGAAAGCGGTACTTGTGAAGTTAAATAACCGGGAGCTTGGAAAGCGGTGATGAGAACGGTTAAACCACGGGTAATCTGGTTCATTCTGTTTCTGCCGCTTTCGCCTTCTTTTTGTAACTTTTGGAAATAGGGAACGGCTATACCCAATAACTGCACAATGATGGATGCAGAGATGTAAGGCATGATACCCAGAGCAAAAATAGAGGCACGTGAAAATGCACCTCCGGTAAAGCTTACCAGGATATCCAGTACACTACCGGAAGAATTGGCAGCCTGAGCGGCTAATTCCTGTGAATCGATACCGGGTAAAACGATAAAGGATCCAAGGCGGTATACAAGAACCAAACTGAGAGTCGTTAAAATACGTCCTCTCAGTTCTTCTATTTTGAATATGTTACGGATAGTTATAAAAAGATCCTTCATTTATTAGATTTTTTCGGCTTTACCACCGGCGGCTTCAATTGCTTGAGTTGCTTTTTCTGTAAATGCATTAGCTTTTACGGTTAATGCAGTTTTAACTTCTCCACGGCCCAACACTTTCAACAGTGCATTTTTAGAGAAAAGACCATGTTCCATTAATATTTCAGGCGTAATTTCGGTCAATTTGTATTGATCAGCCAATGTTTGAAGCGTATCCAGGTTCAAACCTTTGTACTCAACACGGTTGATGTTTTTGAAACCAAATTTAGGCACTCGGCGTTGAAGTGGCATCTGGCCTCCTTCAAAACCTTTTTTCTTTGAGTAACCCGAACGAGACTGAGCACCTTTGTGTCCACGTGTGGAAGTACCGCCTCTACCGGATCCCTGACCACGGCCAACTCTTTTATTTACTTTTACGGAACCTTCTGCAGGTTTTAATTCGTTAAGCTTCATCTCAAAATTCCGTGTTAAATTTCTTCTACGTTAATCAAATGTGATACTTTCTTCACCATACCCAAAATTTGTGGGGTAGCGGTGTGCTCAACGGTGTGGCGTATTCTGCGAAGACCTAAAGCTTCTAATGTTCTTTTTTGATCTTCTTTACGTCCGATACCGCTTTTCAGCTGAGTAATTTTAATTTTTCCGGCCATGGTACTGTGATATTAACCGTTAAACACTTTTTCTAATGAAACACCACGCTGCTGTGCAATTGAACCGGCATCTCTCATCTGGATGAGCGCCTCAATCGTTGCTTTTACCACGTTGTGTGGGTTTGAAGACCCTTTTGATTTGGCCAGTACGTCTTTAATACCTACTGACTCTAATACAGCGCGCATCGCACCGCCGGCAATTACACCGGTACCACTTGCTGCTGGTTTAAGGAATACACGTGCACCGCCGTATTTGGCAGATTGTTCGTGAGGAATGGTACCTTTGCGGATTGGAACTTTGATGAGGTTCTTTTTAGCATCCTCTGCACCTTTTGAAATTGCATCAACAACTTCATTGGCTTTGCCTAATCCATATCCTACCACGCCATTTTCGTTTCCTACTACCACGATGGCAGAGAAGCTGAAGTGACGACCGCCTTTGGTTACCTTGGTTACGCGGTTTATTGCTACAAGCTTATCTTTAAGCTCGATTTCGCCCGATTTTACTCGTTTAATATTTGCTGGTGTTGCCATACTCAAAATTAGAATTTAAGGCCTCCTTCGCGGGCGGCTTCTGCTAATGCTTTAACGCGTCCGTGGTATAAATACCCGTTACGGTCGAATGTTACGATTTCAATTCCTGCTTTAACTGCTTTTTCAGCTAATGCTTTTCCTACTGTGGCCGCAATTTCGGTTTTTGTACCCTTAACATTGGCTAATGCTTTCTCACGAGAAGAGGCAGAAAGAATGGTTACACCTTTTGTATCATCAATGATAGAGGCATAAATTTCTTTATTGCTTCTGAAAACGGAAACACGCGGGCGCTCGGGAGTACCGGCAACCGACTTGCGGCTTCTCATTTTAATTTTTTCTCTTCTGCTATTTTTTACGGCTGACATATCTATTTATTGTTTCCGGTTATCTTATGTTATTTTTTACCGGCCGATTTACCGGCTTTACGACGAAGTACTTCACCAGCAAACTTGATACCTTTTCCTTTGTATGGCTCAGGTTTACGTAATGAGCGGATTTTCGCGGCAACTTGTCCTAATAACTGCTTGTCAAAACTGGAAAGGATAATCATAGGTGCTTTACCTTTTTCGGCTTTCGTTTCAACAGAAACTTCTTTAGGAAGATCAAACAATACGTTGTGTGAGAAACCCAATGTAAGTTCAAGCATCTGGCCTTTTGCTTCGGCACGGTAACCCACACCAACCAGTTCCTGCTCAGATTTAAATCCGGTGCTTACGCCAACAACCATATTGTTGATTAATGAACGGTAAAGGCCATGCATTGCACGATGACGCTTTTGTTCAGTTGCGCGGCTCAATACCACTTTCCCGTCTTCAACACTAATTTGAATGGCCGGATCAACGGTTTGTTTAAGTTCCGCTTTGGCTCCTTTAACGGTTACCACGTTATTGGGGCTTACATTCACGGTTACACCGGAAGGAAGCGTTATAGGTAATTTTCCAATCCTTGACATTGTTCTACTTTTAGTATACGTAACATAATACTTCGCCGCCTACGTTCAATTCGCGGGCACGCTTATCAGACATTACCCCTTGCGAGGTTGAAAGAATTGCCACTCCAAGTCCGTTCAATACACGTGGCAGAGAATCTGCGCCAACGTATTTCCGGAGACCGGGAGTACTGATCCGCGTAATGCTGCGGATAGCTGATTCCTTAGTTACCGGATGGTATTTAAGGGCAATCTTAATTTTTTCCTGGGGGCCGTCTTGCTCAAACTTGTAGTTGGCAATAAACCCTTTGTCAAAAAGAATCTTAGTGATATCTTTTTTCAGGTTTGATGCGGGAGCTTCAACCACTCTGTGATTGGCTTTCACCGCATTTCTTATCTTAGTTAAAAAATCTGCAATCGGATCCATTTCCTTTTATAAATTAGTTTACCAACTGGCTTTAGTTACGCCCGGGATCAGACCAAAGTTGGCCATCTCACGGAATTGGTTACGACAAATACCGAACTGTCTCATGTATCCTTTCGGACGACCGGTAAGCTTACAGCGGTTGTGTAAACGAACAGGTGAAGAATTGGCAGGTAATTGGGCCAAACCCTGATAGTCTCCTGCAGCTTTGAGAGCGGCTCTCTTGGCAGCATATTTCTCTACCATGCGCTCTCTTTTTCTTTGCTTTGCCTTGGCTGATTCTTTTGCCATTGGTGTTTATTTCTTAATGTTATTAAAAGGCATTCCTAACTCTTTCAGCAGCGCATATGACTCACTGTCATTTGTTGCCGTGGTAACGATGGTGATGTCCATACCATTAATTTTCATCACTTTATCGATATCAATTTCAGGGAAAATGATTTGTTCTGTAATACCCAGATTATAATTTCCACGACCGTCAAAACCTTTGGAATTAACTCCTTTAAAGTCACGGATACGGGGAAGGGATATCGAAAGCAAACGGTCGAGGAATTCATACATGCGCTCGCCTCTGAGGGTAACACGTGCACCTACGTTAACACCTTTTCGCAGTTTGAAGTTTGAGATATCCTTTTTAGATTTCGTTGGAACTGCTTTTTGACCTGCAATGATTGTCATTTCAGCAACGGCAGTATCAATCAAACGCTTATCAGCTACCGCACCACCAACACCTTGGTTTAATACAACCTTAGTGATGCGCGGAACTTGCATTACTGACTTATATTGAAATTGGGCCATTAGGGCCTTAACAACTTCTGTATTATATTTTTCTTTTAATCTGGGCTGGTACATTACTCAATAATTAAAGTTTTACCCTCTTTTTTCGCTTTAACAGAAATGCGTACTGATTTTCCGCTTTTCTCGTCTTTAATGCGTGCAACGCGAGTAGGTTTTCCATTAGCATCCACTACCTTCAGTTTGCTGATAGGAAGGGGAGCTTCTTTTTTTATGATACCTCCGTTTGGAGACTGTGCCGAAGGTTTGGTATGGCGAGAGGCCAAATTTACGCCTTCAACGGTAGCACGGCTTTTGGCAGTGTCGATTGACAATACATTACCCTGCATGCCTTTATGCTCTCCGGATGTTACGATAACTTTATCGCCTTTTTTAATGTGAACTTTCATGATCGTTAATGTGTTAAAGCACTTCCGGTGCTAGTGAAACGATTTTCATAAACTGTTTTTCGCGAAGCTCACGTGCAACAGGACCGAAAATACGTGTACCACGCATCTCTCCGGAGTTGTTCAGCAATACGGCAGCATTATCGTCGAAACGGATATACGATCCGTCGGGTCTGCGAACTTCTTTATGCGTTCTTACGATTACCGCTTTGGTAACCTGCCCTTTTTTAACGTTTCCTGCTGGCATAGCGTGTTTTACGGTTACTACAACCGTATCACCCAAGCTGGCGTATCTTCTTTTGGTTCCACCCAGTACACGGATTACCAATACTTCTTTGGCGCCGCTGTTGTCTGCTACTGTGAGCCTTGATTCTGATTGTATCATGATTACTTAGCCCTTTCTAAAATTTCAATCAAACGCCAATTTTTCAATTTACTCAGCGGGCGAGTTTCCATAATGCGAACGGTATCACCGATTCCGCACTCTGTTTTTTCGTCATGAGCATAAAATTTCTTAGTCCGTTTTACGAACTTGCCGTATTTTGGATGCTTTACTTTCCGCTCAACGGATACCACGATGGTTTTATCCATTTTGTTGGAAGTAACTATTCCAATTCTTTCTTTACGGGCATTTCTTGTTACGATTTCCGACATGGAATCTTTAATTTTTATTTGTTAACTTCTGCCAATTCGCGATTTCTGATTTCTGTAAGAATGCGCGCAATGGTTTTACGTTGTGATCGCAAGCTTAGTGGATTCTCCAGGGGAGAAACAGCATGGTTCATGCGCATTTTTACCAGTTCTGATTGGAAATCAACCAGTTTCTCGTTTAGTTCTGTGTTGGATAACTCCTTTATCTCGTTGTTTTTCATCTTTCTGAATGAATTTATGCAACGTAGTCGCGCCTAATCATAAATTTTGTTTGTACCGGTAGTTTTTGGGCTGCCAAACGGAGTGCTTCTTGAGCTACTTCTAATGGAACACCTTCTACTTCGAAAAGAATTTTTCCCGGTTTTACGATAGCTGCCCAAAATTCAGGGGCACCTTTACCTTTACCCATCCGTACCTCTGCAGGTTTACGGGTTACCGGTTTATCAGGGAACACTCTGATCCAAACCTGACCTTCACGTTTCATATAACGGTTAACCGCGATACGTGCTGCCTCAATCTGACGGGCATTAAGCCAGGCAAAATCAAGTGATTTAAGACCAAAGGAACCGAATGCAATTTCAGTACCACGTCCGCTATTGCCTTTCATGCGGCCTTTCTGGACTTTCCTGTATTTAACTTTCTTAGGTGATAACATCTTAAAACGTTTTTCCCGTTAACGGTTTATTTTCTTTTTCTTTTAGATTCGCCGCCGCCTCTGTTTTCTCTTCCGCGGTTGTCGTTACGATCGTTTCTTTCCGGACGGTCGTTTGACATGGTTGAAGATTTGCGAGTTTTCTGCATGCCCAGGTTTGGAGATAAATCTCTTTTACCATAAACTTCACCTAAACAAATCCATACCTTGATACCGATACGGCCATATGTGGTGTGAGCTTCAGCAATTGCATAATCAATATCCGCTCTGAATGTATGAAGTGGCGTACGTCCTTCTTTAAAATTCTCGCTTCGGGCCATTTCAGCTCCGGCCAAACGACCTGCTAAACCTACTTTGATGCCTTCGGCTCCCATGCGCATTGCAGAAGAAATAGCCATTTTAACGGCTCTTCTGAATGCAACACGGCCTTCAATTTGGCGAGCAATAGAATCAGCAACCAGGCGTGCATCAATTTCCGGACGTTTAATCTCGAAGATATTGATTTGAACCTCTTTGGAGGTGATTTTTTTCAGCTCCTCGCGAAGTTTATCTACTTCCTGGCCACCTTTACCGATGATAATACCCGGACGGGCAGTATGGATGGTAATGGTTACGAGCTTCAGTGTGCGCTCAATAACAACTTTAGAGATACTGGCTTTGGTTAAGCGGGCCATGATATACTTGCGGATTTTGTTATCTTCCACAATTTTGTCGGCATACTTATCTCCACCGTACCAATTGGAATCCCACCCTTTGATGAATCCCAGTCTGTTTCCTATCGGATTGGTCTTTTGTCCCATTTCGGATTCCGTTATTCGTTTTCGTTTGAATTCGTTTCTATTTTGCTCAATACCTGAGCTTTGATGCTTTCGTTACGTGTTTCAAGCTCCACTGTTACGTGGTTGCTGCGTTTACGTTTACGGTAAGCACGACCCTGAGGAGCCGGTTGGATACGCTTGAGTGAAGCACCGCCATCAACAAAGATTGTTTTGATGAAGAGTTCACTTTCGTCGGCTTTCAAACCTGATTTCTGCTCAAAGTTATCAGCGGCTGAACGTACTAATTTGTACAATCTTCCTGCTGCTTCTTTACCCATGTGGGTAAGGATATCTAATGCTTTATTTACATCTTGGCCTCTTACGATATCGGCTACCAGCCTCATTTTCATCGGTGAGGTGGGGCAGTTGTTAAGCTTGGCAAAAAATCTTACCTTATTTGCCTCTTTGCGCTTATCTGCTGCTATGCGTTTTCTTGCACCCATTGTTTCTTAAATTCAGTGTTTCGAATTATTTCTTCTTGTTACCGCCATGTCCACGGAAGGTACGGGTAGGAGAGAACTCTCCCAGTTTGTGACCTACCATATTCTCTGTTACATAAACCGGAATAAATTTGTTTCCGTTGTGTACGGCTATTGTATGACCTACAAAATCCGGAGAAATCATGCTTCGGCGTGACCAGGTTTTGATAACCGTACGCTTATTGCTGGCGTTCATGTCAGCAACACGTTTCTCTAATTTAAATTCTATAAATGGTCCTTTTTTAAGCGATCTTGACATAGCTATACTTATTTCTTACGTCTTTCAAGAATGAATTTTGAAGAAGGATTTTTAGGCGCGCGGGTTTTGTAACCTTTGGCCGGAATTCCTTTGCGTGAACGTGGGTGACCACCTGAGGCACGACCTTCACCACCACCCATCGGGTGATCTACAGGGTTCATGGCCACAGGACGGGTACGTGGACGACGTCCTAACCAACGTTTACGACCTGCTTTACCGTCAACTGTTAAGTTGTGCTCCGGGTTGGAAAGACTTCCGATGGTAGCAGAACAAGTTGAAAGTATTTTACGGATTTCACTGGATGGCATTTTAATTACCGCATAGTTTCCGTCGCGGGCCATAAGCTGGGCGTATGAACCGGCGCTGCGAACCAAAGCTCCACCTTTACCGGGTTTCAACTCTAGGTTATGGATAATTGTACCGAGTGGAATTTCTTGAAGGGGCATGGTATTTCCGATTTCCGGAGCTGAACCTGAACCTGAAATTACTTTCTGACCCACTTTGATTCCGTTTGGAGCGAGGATGTATCTTTTCTCACCGTCTGCATAAGCCAATAAGGCAATACGTGCGGTTCTGTTTGGATCATACTCGATTGATTTAACCGTAGCAGGAATTCCTGGTTTATTGCGTTTGAAGTCAATAATACGATACATTTGTTTATGACCGCCGCCCATATAGCGCATGGTCATTTTACCGGAATTGTTACGACCGCCGCTACGCGTTTTTGGCGCGAGGAGGGATTTCTCCGGTGTTGATGTGGTGATTTCTGAGAAATCAGCCACTACCCTGTGACGGGTACCCGGTGTAACAGGATTTAATTTACGTACTGCCATCTTTTAATCAGATATTGCTGAAAAAGTCAATTGTATCACCTTCTTTAACCGTTACTACGGCTTTCTTGTAATGGTTCTTTCTTCCGAAAGAAAACCCTTTTTTAGTGTAACGTGAGGTAGATTTACCCATGTAACGCATTGTATTCACGGCTGTTACTGTTACACCGTAAGTGCCTTCTACCGCTTGTTTGATCTGGAGCTTGTTGGCATCCATATCAACGATAAAACCAAAACGGTTTCCCTTTTCGGTCAGGGAGGACATCTTTTCGGTAAGAACCGGTTTTTTTATAATCGCATTCATTTATTCGCCCGTTAAGAGTTCTTCAATTTTTTGTATTGAGGCCTGAGCTAAAACAATCTTATCAGCTTTCATCATTTGATAAGTGTTTAATTCTGAGGCTATTATAACGTCTGACCCCTTCAAATTTCGGGACGACAAATATACGCTTTTATTTGATTCACCAAGCACCCAAAGTGTTTTTTTGTTTAAAACATCGAAATTCTTGAGAATCTGAACGAAATCTTTGGTTTTACCGGTCTCTAAGTTTAACTCGTCAACCACAATCAAGTTTCCTTCTGATGCTTTCGCAGAAAGTACTGATTTACGTGCCAGTGATTTCACTTTTTTGTTCAGTTTGAACCCGTACTCATGCGGTCTTGGACCAAATATGGTACCACCACCAACAAATACCGGAGATTTGATAGATCCCGCACGGGCGCCACCAGTTCCTTTTTGTTTTTTGATTTTACGGGTAGAGCGGGCTACTTCGGCGCGTTCTTTCGTTTTAGCCGTACCTTGACGTACGTTGGCTAAATGTTGTTTAACATCAAGGTAAATGGCATTTTCGCTTGGTTCGATGCTGAAAATCGCATCGTCCAATGAAACTTTTTTACCGGTATCTTTTCCTGTTATGTTGTATAATGCCAGTTCCATGTTCCTTATTTTTCAATGATTAAATAACCGCCTTTAGGGCCGGGAACGGCACCTTTAACCAGTATGAGGTTTTTCTCGGGGAGAATCTTAACGATTTCCAAGTTTTGCATTTTAACGCGTTTGCCACCCGTTCTTCCGGCCATGCGCATTCCTTTGAATACACGGCTTGGCCATGAAGAGGCTCCTAGTGAACCCGGTGCACGAAGACGGTTATGCTGACCGTGTGTGGCCATACCAACCCCGCTAAAACCGTGACGCTTTACAACACCCTGGAATCCTTTTCCTTTTGATGTTCCAACGATATCAACATATTCACCTTCAACAAAAATCTCGAGTGAAACGGTTTCGCCTAAGGCTTTTTCTTCTTCAAATGTAAATTCAACAACTTTACGTTTAGGCGTGGTGCCTGCTTTGGTAAAGTGTCCTTTTAATTGTTTGCTGGTGTTCTTCTCTTTTGCTTCGTCAAAAGCGAGCTGAACTGCATCGTACCCTTCTTTGGCGGCTGTTTTAACCTGGGTAACCACGCATGGACCGGCTTCAATTACCGTACAGGCTATGTTTTTGCCTGCTTCGTTGAAAATGCCGGTCATTCCGACTTTTTTTCCGATTATTCCTGCCATTGTTATTTGTTTTTATCCGCATTGGAATCCGGTCGGGGGATTCGTACAGACTTTGTTTAAAAACTTATTTAATCTAACTATACTTTGATTTCAACTTCAACACCGCTGGGTAACTCCAGTTTCATTAAGGCATCAATGGTCTTGGTAGATGAACTGTAGATGTCCATTAACCTTTTATATGATGACAATTGGAACTGCTCCCTGGCTTTCTTGTTCACGTGTGGTGAACGCAGAACCGTATAAATACGTTTGTGCGTAGGAAGTGGAATTGGTCCGTTAACAACGGCTCCTGTTGCTTTTACAGTTTTAACGATTTTCTCTGCTGATTTGTCAACCAGATTATGATCGTAAGACTTTAATTTGATTCTGATACGCTGACTCATTGTAGCTTGTTATAAAGAACGTTCTGTTTATGCTGTTACTTTTCCTTTTACTTTGGCAACTACTTCATCCTGGATGTTGCGTGGAGCTTGCTCATAATGATCAAATTCCATTGAAGAAGATGCACGGCCCGAAGTGATGGTACGTAACTGTGTTACATAACCGAACATTTCAGAGAGTGGCACTTTAGCGCGGATTACTTTAGCGTTTGCACGGCTGTCCATTCCCTCAATTACACCACGGCGGCGGTTGAGGTCACCTACTACGTCACCCATGTTTTCTTCCGGTGTTACCACCTCAAGTTTCATGATGGGCTCAAGTAAGATAGGCTGAGCTTTCGGTGCAGCTTCTTTGAAGGCCAGTTTAGCAGCCAATTCAAATGAAAGGGCATCCGAGTCAACGTTGTGGTATGAACCGTCAATCAATGAAACTTTGAATGAAGTAATCGGGTATCCGGCTAAAACACCGGTTTTGATTGCTTCTTTAAAGCCTTTTTCAACTGAAGGAATAAACTCACGCGGTACAGAACCTCCTTTAATTTGGTCAACAAACTCAAGACCTTCTTTTTCAGGATCACCCGGCTCAATTTTAACAATGATGTCGGCAAACTTACCACGGCCACCGGTTTGTTTTTTGTAAACTTCGCGGTGTTCAACAGTACCCAGGATAGCCTCTTTGTATGCTACCTGTGGAGCACCTTGGTTACACTCTACCTTAAACTCACGTTTCAAACGGTCGAGGATAATTTCCAGGTGAAGCTCACCCATACCGCTGATGATGGTTTGTCCGGTTTCTTCGTCCGTATGAACGCGGAAGGTTGGATCCTCTTCAGACAGTTTGTTGAGTGACATACCCAGTTTATCAACGTCGGCCTGCGTTTTTGGCTCAATGGCCAAACCGATTACCGGCTCTGGGAATACCATTGACTCGAGCACGATTGGTGCATTTTCGTCACATAAGGTATCACCTGTTTTGATATCTTTAAAACCAACTACCGCACCGATATCACCTGCAGTGATACGCTCGATTTGGTTTTGTTTGTTGGCATGCATCTGGAAGATACGTGAAATACGCTCTTTATTTTCAGATCTTGAATTGTACACATAAGAACCGGCATCCAGTTTTCCTGAATAAGCACGGATGAAACATAAACGTCCTACGAATGGGTCAGTAGCGATTTTGAAGGCCAATGCAGCGAATGGCTCATTTTCGTCGGCTACGCGAAGAATTTCTTCACCCGTTTTCGGATTTGTTCCTTTAATACCTTTATGATCTAAAGGTGAAGGAAGCAGGTGCATTACGTAATCGAGCATGGTTTGTACCCCTTTGTTTTTGAAAGAGGAACCACATACCATTGGTACGATGGCCATATCGATTGTAGCTTTACGTAAAGCGGTAAGAATTTCATCTTCAGTAATAGTAGAAGGGTCATCGAAATACTTAACCATAAGGTTTTCATCGTATTCGGCAACTGCTTCCAATAATTTCTCTCTCCATTCTTTCGCTTCTTCCAACATTTCGTCAGGAATTGGCACTTCTGTGAAGGTCATCCCTTTAGAAGCTTCATCCCATACGATTCCACGGAAGTTTACTAGATCAACCACACCTTTGAAGTTATCTTCGGCACCGATTGGTAATTGGAGTGGAACGGCATTCGAACCCAACATTTCTTTAACTTGTTTTACCACGTTAAGGAAGTCGGCACCGGAACGGTCCATTTTATTTACGAACCCGATACGGGCAACGTTGTAATTGTTAGCCAAACGCCAGTTGGTCTCAGACTGAGGCTCAACTCCGTCAACGGCGCTGAAAAGGAACACGAGACCATCTAATACACGGAGTGAACGGTTTACCTCTACGGTAAAGTCAACGTGACCCGGAGTATCGATAATGTTAACGTGATATTGGTTACCACGGTAATTCCAGTTTACGGTAGTTGCAGCAGAAGTAATGGTGATTCCTCTTTCTGCTTCCTGTACCATCCAGTCCATGGTAGATGCACCATCGTGTACCTCACCAATTTTGTGGTTAACCCCGGCATAGTAAAGAATACGCTCAGTGGTTGTGGTTTTACCGGCATCGATGTGTGCAGCGATACCAATATTACGTGTGAATGTTAAATCTCTTTTTGACATAAAAATGTTTCTCCCTATATGGGTTGATTATCTGAATCTGAAGTGAGAGAATGCTTTGTTTGCATCAGCCATGCGGTGCGTATCCTCTTTCTTTTTGAAAGCTCCGCCTTCTTCTTTGTAGGCAGCGAGGATTTCATTAGCCAATTTGCGGGCCATTGATTTATCGTTACGCTTACGGGCGTATCCGATCATCCATTTCATTGCCATGGATGTTTTGCGGCTCTGGCGGATTTCTTGTGGAATCTGGAATGTAGCACCACCTACACGGCGTGAACGTACCTCAACTTGTGGGGTAACGTTTTCAAGTGCTTTTTTCCAAACCTCAATACCTACTTCATTGCTTTTGTTTGCAACTTCTTCGATTGCAGCGTAGAAAATCTCGTAAGAGGTGTTCTTTTTTCCGCTGTACATGAGGTTATTAACGAATTTAGTAACCAACACGTCATTAAACTTCGGATCAGGAAGAATAATTCGGGCTTTTGGTTTTGTCTTTCTCATATCTCTGAGTTCGTATTATGCTGTCTATTATTTTTTCTTGGTAGCACCTTTTTGACCGGCTTTACCTTTTTTGGTTCCATATTTAGAACGACGTTGGTTACGTCCCTCAACACCCGCCGTGTCTAATGCACCGCGAACAATGTGGTAACGTACACCCGGAAGGTCTTTTACCCTTCCGCCGCGAACCAACACGATACTGTGCTCCTGGAGGTTGTGACCCTCTCCTGGGATGTATGCGATGATCTCGGTGCTGTTCGTTAACCTTACTTTCGCTACTTTACGCATAGCGGAGTTTGGTTTTTTTGGCGTCGTTGTATACACACGTGTACAAACTCCTCTACGTTGAGGACATGAATCTAACGCTGCAGATTTGCTTTTGCGTTTGATTTGAGTCCTTCCTTTGCGTACTAATTGTTGAATCGTAGGCATTTAAAATTCAAGTATTTACGTTTCAATTTATCTATTCCCACCCTAAAATAGGGGAGCGCAAAGGTAGGATTTTCCATTTAATTCACAATACGTTGTGAAATTTTTTCTGAAGTTTTTTCTGATTTCTCCGGCAAGCTGGGCTTTCATCCGCCGGAAGGGCTGAATTTCAGACTTCAATCTTCTTCTTTTTATTCGGCTTTTTCCCGATAAAAAGTGCAATTTTGCGCAAATATCCACATTTGTTACGATTTATTTCATACACCTTCACCATTTTTGAGCATCCGGCAAAGTTTGTTGTCTATTTTCTACTTGGTCGTGTATTTCGGTATCGTAGAAAGGTTGTGAGGGCCAATATAAAATCTTCATTTCCTGATTTATCTGAAAATGAGCGTTTACATATAGAACTCGGGTTTTATAAAAATCTGGCTCATGTAATTATTGAAAGTACCCTTGTTTTTAATTTGGATAAACACAAGTTAGCGAAGCGGGTAAAGGTTAAAAATCCGGAGTTGATGGATGAATTATGTTCACAAAACGTATCTGCTTTGTTCATTAGCGGTCACTCGGCCAATTGGGAATGGGCCGGCATGGCACTTGGCAACCATTCCGGAATGCATAATATTGCCGTTTACCTTCCTTTGTCTAATGTATATATAGATGGTGTAATGCAGAAAGCCAGAAGGAGGATTACACAAATTAATACGCTGGTTTCTTCCAGAAATGTTTTTAAGGCTTTGCTGAAAGCACCACGTCCTTTTCAAACGTACATTATTGCTGATCAATCTCCGTCAAAGCAACACCATTGCCGTGTGCAATTTTTAGGAAGGTCAACCGCCTTTTTTAACGGCCCTGCCAAGATGGCCCATAAGTTGAAATTAGGAATGGTGTATGTGCATACCGTAAGAACCGGAAATGGTTTTTACGAAGTTGAACTTAAGTTACTGTTTACTGATTCTTCCAGACACACCGAGGAGGAGATTACAGCCCTGTTTGCCCGGGAACTGGAATCAACTATTCAAGCCAATCCATCCGATTGGCTTTGGAGCCATAAGCGCTGGAAATTCTGATTTTACCGCAGTAGTGTCACCGAGCCCAGGGCTGTTTGTTGCTTTCCTTTGTAATCTCTGTATTCAACGCGGTAAACATATACGTCAACTTTACATTCTTTTCCGCGGTATGTTCCGTCCCATTTCAGATTTGGGTCTTGCGATTCAAACAACAATTCGCCCCAGCGGTTGAATATCATCATTTTAAATTCATCAAATCCATTTCCTACAACCCCGAAGCCGGAATTCAAATCATCATCATTTGGCGTAAATACATTGGGTATAAATACTTCGGAGGTTCCCGATACGATAACTTGTCCGTAAGCAGTGTCGGCGCAGCCACCTGTTGATGTCACTACCTGCATTACTTCGTAGATGCCCTCGGCCGTAAAGTTATAAACGGCATCAGGCCCCGTAACGGAACTTCCGTTATCGACATAATAGATAACATTGTTTGCGTTGCTTGATCCGTCAATCAGGTTTACGGTTGGGTTTACGATTTCAACCTCTTGGGGATTAATGCTGAATCCGGCAGTAGGATTGGGCAAGGCATTGATTAACCCGGGTGAAACTAAGGTTTCGGTACAGCCATTGGGTAATGTCACGGTTAAGGTAATTGTATAGGTTCCCGGCGTATTGTAAACTTGGACAGAAGTAGATTGTGTGGAATTTTGTCCGTTTCCAAAGTCCCAATTGAGACTTCCACCGGGCGGAGTGCTTAGGTCAGAAAAATTAACCGTGAGCGGCACACATCCCACCGGAGGCAGCGCATTAAATTGGACGTTCGGGCTAGCCAGTACAATCACATCAACCGTTGAAGAATCGGTACATCCGTTTTCGGTAACGCTGGCCGTTACTGGGTAAGTGCCTGCCGCTGCATAACTAACATTTTGGGGAGCCGCTATGGCCGATGTTGACGGACTTCCCCCCGGGAAATTCCAATTATACGTGGTTCCCGCAGGATAAGGACCTACCAAACTAAAGTCATAGCTGTTTCCGTTGAAGCACTGATCAGTTGGAATGTTAACATTGACAATCGGGAGTGGCCTAACGGTTAATGTTAATGTAACGATACTGTCACATCCGTTTATGGTTTGAAGATTGGATACATAATCTCCTGCCGCGGTATAATCATTACCGAGGAACGAATACGTTTCGCCCTGGCAGATGGAGGCAGACACGGATTCATTGTATTCCGGGAAAAGTGTAACATCAAACGTAATAAGGGAATCGCAGCCATTAACGGTGGTAAACATCACCGGATAAGAACCGGCCGCATTAAAGGTTTGACCTCCAAACGTTACGGAGTCTCCGTTACAGATCGTATCTCCGGCTGTTCCGGTATAGGTTGGGTTAACGGTTAGCAGCAGGGTAGCCGTTGAATCGCAACCGGGCAAAATGGTAAATACTTCGGTGTATGTACCTGAAGTGGTCAGGTTTTGCGTTCCGAAAACATAGGTTTCCCCATCACAGATACTTGCAGATGCTGTATCTGAGAGCGGTGGTGGTGGGTTTACGGATGACTGGGCCAGGAAACCGGCATAACCCGGACCCGAAACAATTTCAACTGTGATGGTATTGGTTCCGGGAAGCCAGCCGTCACACAAGGATACTGATACCATGCCTGCAGGCCCAAATCCGTTCGCATAATAGGGATTAGGAACGGGCATATTGCCGATAGTGGCACTTTGTGGTACACCGTTTACATAAATTTCGTATACCGAGTTATCGGCAAAGAAATCCAGGTTTAAACAATAAATATCGGGGATGGTGTAACTGTCGCCACAGAAATTTGCACAAGGAAGTTCAAATTGCGTTTGATAGAAAAACGATTGGTCAACGGCATGTGAACCATCCGCATTATGGGCAATCCAATCACAGTCAGCCCAAGGACTGTTATAATAGCTTCCTGGTGTTGAGCTCATTACGGTTGCGGGTATGTATGGCCCGTTTATTCCAGTGGTAGAAACCGTCCATACGGCATCGGGAGATCCACCGGGTAATGTTCCGCCTGCTCCGTTATTGCCAGTGTTAAAGTAGTTTCCCGGCGGGGGATTCCCGTTTGCAGGAATCATACTTACATTCAACGTAACGGTAGAATCACAATTGTAGATATTTTGAAACAGAACAGGGTAACTGCCGGCCGAATTAAAATCCTGTCCACCGAAAGAATAGGTTTCGCCCGGGCAGATACGTACGTTTACGGGAGTGCCGACCTGCACCGGATTTACAATCACATTTTTGGTTGCAGATACGGCAGCACAAGGAGCCATTCCAGTTGTAGTTAAGGTTAATGTAACTGTACCGGAATAGCCTGCAACAGGTGTCCAAGTGGCATTCAATGTGTTTGCATCGGGCGTAAACGTACCTCCTGCTGATGAAGTCCAGGTAGCACCGGAGGCCGATCCGCCGATTGAACCGCCTAAACCAACCGTTGTTTCACCTTGACAAATCGTAAGGTCTGCACCGGCATTAACCGTAGGCGTAGGCAATACAGTGATTTGTCTTGTATCATCAACAGCGGGGCATGGCGCCATGCCTGTTGTGGAGAGTGTTAAGGTAGCCGTACCGCTGAATCCCGCAGGTGGTGTCCAGGTGGCATTTAATGTATTGGCATTGGGTGTGAAAGTACCTCCGTCTGAACTGGTCCAAGTTCCTCCTGTTGCAGCACCTCCAACTGTTCCGCCCAATGCGGCTGTTGTTCCGCCTTGGCAGATCGTTTCATCCGGTCCGGCATTAACGGTTGGTGTTGGACTTACAATAATATCTATTGCATCGTTGAAGGCGGCACAAGGTGCCATACCTGTAGTGGTAAGTGTGAGAGTTGCCGTTCCGCTGAATCCTGCGGGTGGTGTCCAGGTAGCGTTAAGTGTATTGGCATTTGGGGTGAATGTGCCACCGGCCGGAGTACTCCATGTGCCTCCTGTAGCCGATCCGCCTACACTTCCGGAGAGGGCTGATGTTGTTCCGCCTTGGCAGATTGTTTGGCCAATACCGGCATCAATAACCGGGGTCGGACTTACGATAATATCCACTACATCAGAAACAGATGGGCAGGGCGCCATACCTGTTGTGGTCAATGTAAGAGTTGCGGTGCCGCTGAATCCTGCGGGAGGCGTCCAGGTGGCGTTTAAGGTATTTGCATCGGGCGTAAAGGTTCCTCCATCCGGAGTAGACCAAGTACCTCCGGTTGCCGCACCACCTATGATTCCAGCTAATGCGGTAGTGGTTCCTTCTTGGCAAATGTTTTGTCCTGCTCCCGCATCAACGCTTGGAGTCGGTCTAACGATTACATCTTTGGCATCCGTAATAACTGCACAAGGCGCCATTCCGGTGGTGGTTAGTGTAAGAGTGGCTGTTCCGCTGAAACCTGCGGGAGGTGTCCATGTTGCATTTAATGTGTTTGCGTCCGGCGTGAAAGTGCCGCCGGCCGGTGTGCTCCAGGTTCCACCGCTGGCCGATCCTCCTGTTGAACCATTCAGGGCAGCCGTAGTTCCGCCTTGGCAAATGGATTCATCCGCACCTGCATTCACGGTTGGAGTAGGGCTAACTATAATATCCACATTGTCAGAAACGGAAGCACAGGGTGCCATTCCGGTGGTGGTAAGCGTGAGCGTAGCCGTACCGCTGAAACCAGCGGGTGGTGTCCATGTTGCGTTTAATGTGTTTGCATTGGGTGTAAATGTGCCTCCGGCTGGGGAACTCCAGGTTCCGCCGGTTGCTGCTCCTCCTATACCACCCGACAATGCGCTCGTTGTGCCGCCCTGGCAGATGGTTTGTCCTAAACCTGCATCAACGGTAGGTGTGGGGCTTACAGTAACTATTTTGGTGTCGGTAACGGCTGCGCAAGGCGCCATTCCGGTGCTGGTTAGTGTGAGGGTGGCTGCACCGCTAAACCCTGCAGGCGGTGTCCAAGTGGCATTAAGAGTGTTAGCATTTGGTGAAAATGTACCTCCCGATGGAGTAGACCAGGTTCCGCCGGTGGCAGAACCTCCTACAATTCCAGTGAGTGAAGCCGTGGTTCCGCCTTGGCAGATCGTTTCGTCGGCTCCTGCATCTACGGTAGGAGTAGGGCTGACAATTATATTTATATCATCCGAAATATCTTGGCAGGGAGCAGACCCAGTGGTACTAAGCGTTAATGTGGCGGTTCCGCTAAATCCTGCGGGCGGTGTCCAAGTGGCGTTTAAGGTGTTGGCATTGGGGCTGAATGTTCCTCCGGCGCTCGTGCTCCAGGTTCCTCCATTGGCTGCACCGCCAATAGAGCCGCTCAGAGCCGTTGTTGTTCCACCCTGGCAAATGGTTTGTCCTGTTCCGGCATCCACGGTTGGGGTAGGGCGAACTGTTATTGTTTTTGTATCATTAATGGCCGCGCAGGGCGCCATGCCGGTGGTTGTGAGTGTAAGAGTGGCCGTTCCGCTATAGCCTGCGGGCGGAGTCCATGTTGCGTTTAACGTGTTTGCATTTGGGCTGAAAGTACCTCCGGCCGAGGATGTCCAGGTTCCGCCTGTTGCTCCACCGCCAATTGTTCCGCCCAACCCAATGGTGGTGCTTTCTTGACAAATGGTTAAGTCAGTTCCAGCATTTACGGTGGGTGTTGCAATAACAGTAATGGTTCGGTTTACACTCACCGCCGGACAAGGTGCCATTCCGGTAGTTGTAAGCGTAAGGGTGGCTGTGCCGCTATATCCTGCAGGCGGTGTCCATGTGGCATCCAGTGTATTTGCATTCGGGTTGAATGTGCCACCGGCTGAGCTGGTCCACAGACCGCCCGTTGCCGATCCTCCAATGACTCCACCAAGCGCGGTGCTTGTTCCACCTTGGCAAATGGTTTGGTTTGCATTGGCATTTACGGTAGGGGTAGGTTGAACGTTTACAAGAGTAGTTGCTGTTGCTGATGTACACCCTGCCTGAACCGTGTAAAGAGAATAAGTACCGCTCATGGAAGGATTAGAGGAGGGAATTACCGGATCTTCATCATTTGAAACGAAACCGTTCGGGCCTGACCAGTAATAGGTTGCTCCAACAATTGTGTTTGCCGTAAGGTTAATCGAACTTCCTTCACATACCGGAGAGTTGGAATTAACTATGGGTGTTGAAGGCGTTAGCACTTCCATGAATGCCGTAACGGTAATTGAAGTACATCCATTTTGAACCAGATACAAAGAATAATTTCCTGAAGAAGCAGCGGATACATTCGGAACCGTTGGGTCTTCAAGGTTTGAACTAAATCCATTCGGTCCTGTCCAAAAATAAGTAGCACCAGGGTATGTTTGCGTAAAAAAGTTGGCCGTTTGGCCTGCACAAATTTGTTGGGGAGTTTGTATTTCTGGTATTGGCGGCCCGTTTATTACAACATTTGTATTTGCAGTTTGACTTGTGCATCCGGCTACCACAACGTACAAGGAATACGTTCCTGCCATTGCCGGGTTTGCATTTGGGCGTGTTGGGTCTTCGATATTTGATGTCCAACCGCCTGGGCCGCTCCAAAAGTAGCTTGCACCGGGTATGGTTGGCCCAAATAAGTTAATGGTGTTTTGGGTACAAATGGGGGAATTGGACGAAATAGCCGGTGTTGGTGGAATATTGTTAACGGTTACGTTTTGAGTAGCAGTTCCTGATGTACAGCCATTTACTACCAAGTATAGCGAATAGGAACCGCTCATGGCGGCTGTGGCATTCGGCCGGGTTGGATCTTCCACATTGCCCGGATTCCATCCGCCGGGACCTGACCACACATAGGTAGCCCCCGGATAGGTGTTGGAATTAAATGATAATGTATTTCCTGAACACAAAGGACTATTCACGGTAAAGGTGGGTAAACTGGCTCCGCTGATTACCGTTATTTGCTGGGAAGCAACCGATGAAGTACAGCCCGCAACAACAACGTACAACGTATAGGTTCCTCCCATGGCTGCGGTTACTCCCGGTCTGGTTGGGCTTTGAAGGTTTGATGTCCAACCGCCCGGGCCAGTCCAAACATATGTCGCACCCGGAACAGCATTGGTACTTAAAGTAAGAGTTGCTCCCGTACAAATAGGTGCATTGCTAAAAATAGGAGGCTGTGCAGGACCCGTTAAGGTTACCCCAACTTGGTCACTAACCACAACTTGAGTATTGTTGCAGTTTGTATACGTAAGTATGGCAGAATAGGTAGAAAAAGTGCTAGTTGGACATACATTGACAGATGTTCCGGTGCCAATGATATTCGGGCTCGTGCTTGAATACCAGTTTATTTGATAATTTGGTGCGCCGGATGGCGTAAACCGCCATGCTTCGTTAGCTGCTGTCCAGTTTCCTGTCTGTCTGCCTGGAGCCACCAAGCCCACATCTCCTGCAGCATTTTGAATTCCTATTACAGCACGTCCTCCGTTCCAGCCTCCGCAGGCTGGTTTGTTGCCCACATAAACTTCTACAACATTTGATGTTTCGTATAATACAATTCGTTGTGTTGTTCTCAAATTTGTACAACTGTAATGACAAACCTGATTAAAGTCAAACATGAACGTTCTGCATGGAAATGAGCCTGAAATCGCGTATCTTATTTGTCCGCATACCGAAGGGTCAATATCATGATAAGCTCCAAAAATTGAATTTAGGGGTAGTGCAGGACTGGGAACGGCTGCCGTAAAAGCCCAAGGGCAAAAACCACCAGCATAACCCGTATTGAACGAAATTACCCCATTTGCCCCAACAACTAGTTGATTATAAGAATTTCCATAAAAACAAAAGGTAAAGGGAAGGTTTATCACACTACTCCAAATATCATCCGTGTTGACAAACGTATTAACCCATGCTCCACTGGGTGAAGGTTGCTGGGCGTAAGGAATGCTGCTTACGGTGTATGTGGTTGTAGCTCCAGTTTGGAATAATGTTGCGTTTAAAGTGGTACAGTTTACATTGCATGGCAAAACTTGATCTGCCCCCGCATTCACATTTGGGCAACCTGGGCCCTGGGCGTATCCCTGAAGAATACCGAATAAAAAAAGAAATAGCCCAATCGTTTTTTTTATCATTCCCTTTGATGATTTGATATTTGAGTATCAAACAGAGTAACCATACAGCTGCGAACTTCTTGATGTTCGGGCAAGCTTAAATCTACCTCTATTTGTGTTACGTTTAGTAATTTGTAGCCCAAATATAGTAAAATAGTTTAAACCTAAATAAAAGTTAAAAAATATTTTTTAAACGAAGTAAATCAGCGGGTTATGCCTTTTTTGCAGTGATAATTAGGCGGGGAGAGGCTTCGGAATATTCATTCAAGGTATAATCACCATACGTTTTTTGGATACCGAAGCCGACCTTTATTAACACATCCTCCAATTCTTTTGCTCCGTACATCGAAACCTGTTCAGCAAACTGATAAACCCTTGCTCCGTCTTTTACGGTAATATGTTTAATTACTTTTCGGCCGATGAACTCTTTATCAGTCGTAAATTCTATTCCTTCTATCTCAAAAGTTTGTTTTTCGGTTCGGAGCTGCCTTACATAAGGCTCATTCAAGTAGTCGAAAATTAAAATCCCACCGGGCTTGAGTGCTTCATAAATAGAGTTGAATACGGAGAAGTTTTCATCATCCGATTCAAAGTAACCGAAGCCCGTAAACAGATTGAAAATTCCATCAAATGATTCTTTACCCAAGTTTTCACGCATGTCACGAATTTCAAACCGGAGCTTAGCGTGCCCATCCTTCTTGGCTGTTTCAATATTGCTTGGCGATAAATCAAATCCTGTAACCGAATATCCTTTCTCTGCCAGGTAAATGGCATGTCTTCCTTTTCCGCAGGCTAAATCCAACAGTTCTGCATCTTGCTCAAATTGGATTTCATCCAATATGCGGTCAATAAAAATCCGGGCTTCACTATCATCCCTATTTCTATACAACAGATGATAATACCGTGTGTCAAACCAAGACTCAAACCATTTCTTTTCCGTTTCCATGCCCGGCAAAGAAAATCAAAATGATTCATTCCAACGTAATTGTTTGCCGATCCATCGTTTTCCTTTGTGCTAAATTCCTTAAACTTGCCCTCATTAAAAGTCAATCATGAATCACAGTTTTGCAAGCGATAATAATTCCGGTGTATGTATTGAAGTAATGGCTGCCATGGCGCAAGTAAATATTGGCCATGAAGTAGGCTACGGTGCCGATCCATACACAAAGCAGGCCATCCAAATTTTTAAAGACCGGTTTGGTGCCGATACGGAAGTGTTTTTTGTATTTAACGGTACAGGGGCTAATGTACTCAGTTTATCCTGCCTTACGGATTCATACCATGCCGTGCTCTGCACCGAGGCCGCCCATATAAATGAGGATGAATGCGGTGCTCCCGAAAAATTTACGGGTTCAAAACTTTGGGATTTTTTCGCTCCCGATGCCAAATTGAATCCGGATATGTTGCAATACACCTTGGCCAATGCGGGTGATGAACACCGGGTGCAACCCAAAATGATTTCCATTACCCAGTCAACGGAGTTTGGTACGCTTTATTCAGTTGATGAAATCAAAGCCCTGGCTGATTTTGCCCACAGCCATGACATGTACCTGCATCTTGACGGTGCCCGCATTGTCAATGCTGCCGTTTCACTGGGATTAGATTTTAAGGCTTTTACCAAAGATGCCGGTGTGGATGTGGTTTCGTTTGGCGGAACCAAAAACGGCATGATGTACGGCGAGGCTGTCTTGTTTTTTAACCCCGAATTGGCCAAACGCGCCAAGTTTTTCAGGAAACAGGGCATGCAGCTGGCCAGTAAGATGCGCTATATCTCGGCTCAGTTTACTGCGTATTTTGAAAATGACACTTGGCATAAAAACGCCTCGCACGCCAATGCCATGGCCCAAAAATTAGCAACGAAAATCAAAGCGATTGAAGGGCCTGTGCTTTATCATCCCGTGCAGGCAAACGGAGTGTTTGTACAGCTGCCGGATGCGGTTATAGCCAAACTTCGTGAACATCATTTTTTCTACATTTTTGATGAGAAAAACCGGGTGGCCCGCTTCATGTGTTCATACGATACACCCGAATCTGAAGTAGAACGCCTGGCCAAGGATATTGAGCAGGCATTCAATTCCTTGACATAATGAACCCGAGGGCTGTTATAGATAAATTGCCGCTCGGACTTATCCTTTCTGTGCTGTTTACACTTGTTTTTGGATACGCTGCCGTTTTTATACATCCTACGTTTCCGGTGATTTCTCTTTATCCGTTTGAAATAAGCTATTGGTTTCCGCTCCTGGCCTTTGTTATTCCGTTTTGGTTGTTATATTTTAGAAAGAACCGGTTGAGTGTGGTGTGGCTGTTTACCGGAATTCCGGCTTCTTGGCTTTTGAATGTAAACACACTCCGGCCCGATTTGTATTTTTTATGGCTGTGCTTGCTGCTTTTTTCAATTACGGATAAAAAAGAAATGCGTGAGCGGGGTTTGTTGCTTATTATGGCCGGTATTTACGGCTGGACCGGCATTTACAAGCTCAATGCCGAATTTGTGCATGCCTTTTCTTATGCTTTGGAACAACGCATTCCGCTTCCTTTTTTCAGGGAGGAATCATACCGGTATATAAGTATGCTTGTTCCGCCTCTTGAGATGGTATTGGGCTTGTTTTGTATTTTGCCCTTTAAAAAAGGACGTGCAATTTTGGGGATTTTGCTCCATCTTGGCATTTTGTATTTTTTAATTGCGGGCAATTGGAACCGTTCCATGATTTTTTGGAACATATTCCTTTTGATGATGCACATATTATTGCCCGGCTTTTCATTCAACAAAGAAATTTGGACACAAAAACGTAACGTATTCGTGCCGTTTTTGGCTATCGTTTTACCTGTTTTGTATCTCTTTTCGGCTTGGCCGGTTTTTGCCTCCTGGACCATGTATTCGGCCCGTTTTAAACACTCGTTTATGGCCATTGATGAACAAACAGCCCTTAGCCCGCCGGCGTATATCCGTAATCAGGTATATACCCAAACCGGTGTTTACTCGGTAAATATTTCAGGTTGGGCCGATGAACAAACCGGCGGCTCTGTTTGCCAGGAAGTGTTTTTGGCAGAGCGGGTTCTGGTTTCCTGTAAATCGTATATTGCCCAACATCCCTAAAACAATAGATTGGCAAAATTTTTATTTGTCTCCTTTTTTAGTGTATTCGTCTATTTTAAATATTTACAGGAATTTATTTTATCTAACATAGTGTTCAAATTTAAACAGGAAGAAATAAAATGCAGAAAACATATCCATCTAAAATTGGAATTGAAATTCTCATAATGGCTGGCTTACCTTTGGTGGTAGTCTTGTTTATTTCGTTATTTCAGGGATTTAACTGGGTAGGAATAAGCGTGGTGGTTTTTATCAGCCTTTTGATGCTTTATTTGTTTCGGTTTACAAAATATACCATTGAAGGAAATAACTTAATTATATCCAGTGGCTTTTTATATAACAAGAAAATCAATATCGGTTCTATACAAAAGATTAAGGGAACCAATAATCCCTTAAGCGCCCCTGCCGTATCATTAGACCGGCTTGAGATTGTTTTTGATAAAAATGAACGGGTTTTGATTTCTCCCAAACAGAAAAATGAATTTGTGGCGCATATTCAGTCATTAAATCCAACCGTTGACGTTGATTTGAAGAAATGATGCTTAACTTCGTGGTTACTAGAAATTAAAGAAATGGAGTTTAGCACGGAGCGTTTATTTATCAGGCCGGTTCAATTGACAGATGCGGAGGCTTTGTTTGGTTTTCGTTCAGATCCTGAATGTGCCGAATTCATGAGTTCAATCCCTTTAAATGTGGCCGAAATGCGTGAACGTATTCAAAAAACGGCATCAGAAATTAATCAGTCCGGTACCTGGTTTCAGTTCGTTATATTTGAGAAAGATGAACGTAGTGTGGTTGGGGATATCGGTCTTCATTTTTTAGCTTCGGATACTCAAAACAAGCAGGTTGAATTAGGCTATATTTTACATAAAAAATACTGGGGAAAGGGCTATGCAACAGAGGCGCTAATGCCAATTATTGATTATTTGGTTTATACCCTGGATAAACACCGCTTGGTTGCCAATATTGACCCCTCTAATTACCCTTCCATACGCTTGGTAGAAAAACTGGGTTTTCGTAAAGAAGGACATTTACGGGAAAGTTTTTTCTCGAAAGGAAAATGGGTAGATGATTTGGTATTTGCCATACTGGCAAGTGAATGGAAACAGAGAAGGATTTAATTCGTATTTTTGGGTATATTTTTCTGTTTTTAAACTTTAAGATACTTTTTGTACCTTTGTTAAAATGCATAATCATCTGAAAAATGAACTACGCAATATCATTTCAGGAAAGAATCAAGTTAGGTATGGAGCTTCTATCCAAGCAATCGCCAGTTACCTTATCAATGGCGAGACAACAAGTAGAAGCATTGAAAGCGAAAAGCAATTCAAAGAACAAGAAGAAAAGAGGTTAGTCAATTACATAACTAAAAACGGACTTTGGATTTCTGATATTGATTTTTCTAATTATGTAAGCGAAGGTGCAGAACAGAAGGTATACTTAAAGAATTCTGAGTCTGTATTTAAGCTTAATGATGGGATATATTACAAATTTTGGGTAGATTATTTTCACAGTTTGCTCTTACATAATTTCTTTTTTGCTGACACAGCTTATAAGTTACTTGGATTTACCTATGAAAATGAAGTTCTGTATGCTGTAGTACAGCAGTCCTATGTTTCGATTACGCAAGTCACAGACATAGAAAATGTTAAATTGTTTCTGAAATCAAATGGATTTGAAATTATTCGAAATAATGATTATTCAAATAAAGAATTAGGTATTATTTTAGAAGATTTGCATGATGAAAATGTATTGACAAAAGACGATACATTGTATTTTATTGATACGGTTTTTTATCTTACTGATGACTTTTGGAAATAATATGTAGCATGAATTTATTCAAATGAATAACACCCGAATATATAAAATGGCATTTGCCAAAGTATATCCCATGTACGTGCAAAAGGCCGAACGGAAGGGCCGTACAAAAGCAGAGGTGGATGCCGTAATTTGTTGGCTTACTGGTTATACGCTAAGTCGGTTGCAGGAACAGATTCAACTGGAAGTTGATTTCGAAACTTTTTTTGCGCAGGCTCCGCAACTTCATCCCAACGCACCTAAAATAACAGGCCTGATATGTGGATACCGCATCGAAGAAATTGAAGATGAATTGATGCGAAAAATACGGTATATGGATAAATTAGTAGATGAACTTGCCAAAGGAAGGCCCATGGAGAAAGTTTTGCGTAGCTGATTTCTACATCTTCTGTTATATAATTTCAGCTTATGTAAGAGTTTTAGACTGGTATTTGAATAATTCGTTTTTATTCAAACAAGCCATTTCTATTTTTTCTCCTTCGGAATTTCATAAGGTATACCCGGAAGCTTAATTTTTTCCAGCATACGCAGGTGGATGGGCGCATAAAATTCGGCTCCGCCCTCGGGCGTTTCCAGGGTAATATGAAATTCAACCATCACGCCGTTCACAACCCGTTTGTAATACATCCGCTTAAAAAGCATGGGTCGCATTAGGCCGTTTACATCTTCTTTGTAGGTTCCGGTTAATTGCCCAAATAACTCTTTAGCGCCAGTTTTTTCGGCACTGGCTTTAAATTTCTGCTCCTTGTACATGCCCGGGTTCGCTTTTATTTCGTCCCGTTCGCGAATGGCCGCTTTGTCAATGGTCAGTGAATCTTTTGAGTTGAACATTTCAACGGTAAAACGTGCCCGGTCATCATCAATCCTGAATCCCTTTTTTGTATCGGTGCTGATATCGGTACTGCGCCAAAAAACAGGCATTTCCGTTTCTAAACCGGTGGCCTCGTCTTTGAACGCACGGTAAGGTAATGTTTCACTCCATTTTAAGGTTTGCCCCATGTTTACCAATACGCCTTCGTACGAAATGGAACTTTTGGATTCCATGTCGAAAAAGAATAAAAAGGCATTGTATTCATGGTTGATATGGAAATATACCATAAACGCATATACTTTGTAAGAGCGGCTTCCGGAAATAAATTCGAGCACCAGGCGGTCGGCTGCATGCGGCCCCAGCGAACCACGGCCCTTCTCGCGCATCTGCAGGTTTACGATTTCGTCATCGGTATACAGTTCTTTCTCAAACAGGCGCTGCAGGCTGTCGGCCGTGTACCGGTTCGAGAGTTTGTATCCCTTCATGTAATATTCGGTAACGCCGTTGGTGATTACATAACTCATGGGTGCGGCCTGTTTTACCTGAAAATCGCTTAGGTAACGAAATTCAACGGGGTATTCGCTCAGGGTGAAAGTGGTGTAAATATCTTGGGCTTTCAAATCCAAGGCACCAAATACGCAGGCCAGCAGCAAAGTGATTTTTTTCATGAGCATGTACTTTCTATGCCAAAAATAAGCACAAATAACGTTCCAACTTTCAAAGCCCTTTTTATGGGCCAAAATTCATGGGCGCACTGTTGCCCGGCTCTTTCTGAAAATGTTGCATCATGCATCTTTAAAAATGGCTACTTTTGCAGCTTATTTACTGAGCATATTTCAACCATGAGCGATAAAAAAGTACGCGTACGTTTCGCCCCCAGTCCCACCGGGCCGCTGCATTTGGGAGGCGTAAGAACTGCCTTATACAATTACCTGTTTGCACGCCAGACGGGAGGCGATTTTTTACTGCGGATTGAAGATACGGATCAGACCCGCTTCGTACCGGGTGCCGAAGAATACATCATTGAGTCGTTAAAATGGCTGGGCATTATGTTTGACGAAGGACCCGGAAAAGAAGGCGATTATGCCCCTTACCGCCAAAGTGAGCGCAAGCCCATGTACCGGCAGTATGCCGAGCAGTTGGTAAACGCTGGGCATGCCTATTATGCATTTGATACTTCCGAAGAACTTGAGGTAATGCGTGAAAACCTGCAAAAAGCGGGTTCCACCTCGCCATCATACAACCACATTACCCGAAACAGCATGAAAAATTCGCTCACCCTGCCGGCAGATGAGGTTCAGCGCCGGCTGGAAAGTGGAGATGCCTACGTGATTCGTATAAAAATGCCCCGTAACGAGGAAGTCCATTTAGAAGACATCGTGCGCGGGGTAGTGGTGGTAAACACCAATACGCTCGATGATAAAGTGCTTTTTAAAAGTGACGGAATGCCTACCTATCACCTGGCCAATATTGTGGACGATTACCTGATGAAAATCACGCATGTGATCCGGGGTGAGGAGTGGCTGCCATCGGCACCTACGCATGTTTTGCTTTACCGTTATTTGGGTTGGGAAGCCGATATGCCCCAATTTGCCCACCTGCCGCTCATTTTAAAACCCGACGGCAACGGAAAACTCAGTAAGCGCGACGGCGACCGTTTGGGCTTTCCGGTGTTTCCCTTGCAGTGGACCGATCCGTTTTCGGGTGAGGTTTCGTCAGGATACCGGGAATCGGGTTATTTCAAGGAAGCCGTAATCAACATTCTGGCTTTGTTGGGCTGGCATCCTACCGATAATCAGGAATTGTTTTCGCTTGAAGAGCTGGTAAAAGCATTTTCGTTGGAGAAAGTGTCCAAAGCCGGCGCTAAATTTGATTTTGAAAAGGCCAAATGGTTCAACCGCGAATACTTAAAGAATACCTCCGATGCTGAACTGGCCAACGCTGTCCGCCCCTATGCCGAAGCCATGCAGATAAACTGCGACGACGCTTTTTTGGCGGGTGTTTGCCGTTTGATGAAAGAGCGGGCTACTTTTATAAAAGATATTGCCGAAGAAGGCCGTTACCTGTTTTTTGCCCCCGATTCGTATGATGAAAATACGCTTTCGAAAAAATGGAAACCCGAGTCGGCGGCCCAAGTGCGCAGCCTGACCGATTACCTGCTTGCCTCACCCGAGTATACACACGATGTACTGGAGCAGCGCGGAAAAGCCTGGTTGGAAGAAAATAAGGTGGGTTTTGGTGCCATCATGCCCGTTTTTAGGGTATTGTTGACCGGAGTGGGTGCCGGACCGGGTATTTTTGATATCTGCGTGCTGCTGGGCAGTGCCGAAGTTTCGGCCCGTATTGAGAAAGGACTGGCCGCCATGGCCGGACGTTAAAATGCCTGCATGCGCATGAATAAAAAGGCCCGATTTCAGATTCATGGTTTGGAGCTTAAAGCGCCCATAGGCTGGTATGCCGAGGAGCAGGAGCGTGGGAATACCTTTTTGGTTGACATTGCCTATGATGTCGATTACCTGCAAGCTGCCCAGACTGATGAACTTGCCCATGCCGTAAATTATGCCGAAATATGCGCCCTTGTGGAGCGGGTATTTCAAAAAAAATGCCGGCTGATTGAACAAATTGCCGAGCTTACCGTTATAGCACTAAGAGAGGAGTTCCCCACGATTACGAATATTTCTGTGACCGTAAAAAAAATCTGCCCCCCGGTACCGCAGAAAGTTGAGGGAATTTCAATAACGGTAAACCTGACATAACACATGAACGAAGAAGAGAAGAAAGAAGAGGGCGATAAACCGGTAAATCGGGAATGTCCGCGTTGTCAACAGGGATTTCACTGTGATGAATCGGAAGGCTGCTGGTGCGAAAAAGTGAGTTTAGACCAAGCCACATTGAAGTTCCTGCGCATGAACTACATTGATTGTTTGTGTGCCAATTGCCTGAATACCTTTATGGTATCTAAAAATTAAGGAAAAGTTCTCCGCGATTCATTTTTTTATATTTTTGCAATCCTCAAAGGGTGCTGTGGCCGAGTGGCTAGGCTCAGGTCTGCAAAACCTGCTACAGCGGTTCGAATCCGCTCGGCACCTCTGCTAAAAATCCAATCGCTTATGCGGTTGGATTTTTTTTTTTGATACTTCTATAAGTAATACCTGCAAGGTTTCAAAAACCTTGCAGGTATTTATTTGCAATTTAATTTAGCTGAAAGACCTTCAAGGTTTCAAATACCTTGAAGGTCTTTTCGAAGATATTTTTTAGATTTGAGCCTTTCAACACTTAACTAAATATGCACTATGGATTTTAAAGATCAAATTAAATCATTAGGAGACCGGGTTATTAAACTTAGGGAACAGATTCAAACTGAAGAGGCCACCAAGAATGCCTTAATTATGCCTTTTATTCAGATGTTGGGTTACGATGTTTTTAATCCGCTGGAAGTTGTTCCTGAATTTATTTCTGATATCGGAATTAAAAAAGGAGAGAAAATTGATTATGCCATTTTTAAGGATGGAACCCCAACAATATTGATTGAATGTAAACATTGGGCCCAAAATTTGAATTTGCATGATGGGCAATTGCTGCGCTACTTTCATGTATCAAAAGCAAAATTTGGACTTTTAACGAATGGAATTATCTATCGTTTTTATTCAGATTTGGTAGAAGCCAACAAAATGGATGAAAAACCATTTTTGGAATTTAATATTACCGAAATCAAAGATGTTCAAATTGAAGAACTGAAAAAGTTTCATAAAGCTGTTTTTAACGCTGAGAGTATTGTAAATACAGCAAGTGAGCTTAAGTTTATGAATGAATTGAAACATTTAATTCAACAGGAACTGAATAACCCTTCGCCGGAATTTGTGAAATATTTTGCCAAACAGGTCTATCCGGGTATTGTAACGGCAAAAGTGCTTGAGCAATTCACAAATTTGATGAAACGATCTACCCATCAGCACATCAGTGACATTATTACCGAAAGGCTCAAAACAGCCCTAACCAAAGAGGATGAGGCTACAAAAGAGCAGGAAGCGATAGAAGCAGAAAAGGCGAAGGCAGAAGAGAGTAAAATTGTTACTACCCAAGAGGAATTGGAAGGTTTTATGATTGTGAAGACGATTCTTCGTCAGAATATAGATGCATCAAGGGTTGTATTTAGAGATGCCCAGACATACATGGCTATTTTGTTGGATGATAATAACAGAAAAACAGTTTGTAGACTATATTTAAATGGTGGCAAAAAGTACCTTGGGGTTTTTGATGACCAAAAGAAAGAAACTAAGCATGAAATTTTGAGTATTGATGATATATTTAACTATTCAGCTGCCCTCAAGTCTATGGTGGATTTTTATTTGAAATCGTAATTTTTATTTTTCAGAAGACTTTCATTCCAAAGACCTTCAAGGTTTCAAAAACCTTGAAGGTCTTTTTCTTTGCTATAATTCAATTGTTATTCGTTTTTTTTCTTTGAGATAATGCCCGCCTGAGCGATATGGAGGGTTTAGTGCCGCTCCAAGCGGTACCGGAGCGAAGCGCAGCCCGGAATAGCGCGACCCGCAGGGGCAGGCCATCAAAAATTAAACCTTCAAGGTTTTCAAAACCTTGAAGGTTTAATGGTTTCTGCAAGTTATTAAGACCTCAAAGGTTTCAAAAACCTTTGAGGTCTTAAATTTATATATTTATACCATGAAAAAGGGATTTTGGATACTTCCGGCACTGCTGCTTTGGGCGGGTATGGGCCGTGCCCAACTGATGGGTAAACAGCCCAAGGCCACGGCAGCCGACACGGTGCGCGGGAGCTACAACGAATACCGCAGCTGGTGGGATGTACAGCATTATGATTTGTTTGTTCAGCCCGATTTTAATGCCCAACGTATTGGCGGATATAACAAGATTCGTTTCAGGGTGCTGGAATCCGGCGCGCATGTTATGCAGGTGGATTTGCAGCAGCCCCTGAGTTTAGACTCGGCTGTGATGGACGGTAAAAAATTGCCTTTTAAACGCCTTGAACAAGCCTATTTAATTACCATGCCCACCGATTTAAAACGGGGGGATGAAAAGACCATCGGGCTGCATTACCGTGGTAAGCCCAAGGTAGCCGTAAACCCGCCCTGGGACGGCGGTTTAATATGGAGTAGGGATGACCTTGGCCAAGCCTGGATTTCGGTAGCCTGCCAAGGCCTTGGTGCCAGCGTTTGGTGGCCAAACAAAGATCACTGCGCCGATGAGCCGGATGCGGGCGCACGGATATCAGTGAGTGTACCGGCCAACCGCGTAAATGTATCGAACGGGCGTTTGCTTGAGGTGCTGCCCGGTGCCAATTATAACACCCATGTTTGGGAAGTGAAAGCCCCCATCAATAATTATAACATTACCATGAATGTGGGTAATTATGTGCGCTTTGCCGACCGGTATGAGGGCCTTTCGGGACCTTTGGATATTGAGTTCTGGTTTTTGGAACAACATGCCGACAAAGCCAAAAATCACCTGCTGGGCCAAACCAAAGACATGCTGGAGGCTTTTGAATACTGGTTTGGTCCGTACCCGTTTTATGAAGACGGTTTTAAACTGATTGAAACGCCGTTCCTGGGTATGGAGCACCAAAGCGGAATTGCCTACGGTAACGGGTTTAAGAATGGTTATCTGGGTACCGATTTGTCGGGCAGCGGATGGGGTTTGAAATGGGATTACATTTTAATTCATGAAAGCGGGCATGAGTGGTTCGGGAATAACATAAGCGTGAAGGATGTGGCCGATTTATGGGTGCATGAAGGGTTTACCACCTATTCTGAAGTGTTATACGTGGAGCGTAAGTTTGGCAAAAAAGCGGCTAACGAATATGCCTTGGGCATGCGCAGAAACATACTGAACGATATTCCGATGATTGGCATTTACGGCATTAACCGCGAAGGCTCGGGCGATATATATTACAAAGGTGTTCAGGTTATTCATACCTACCGGCAAATACTGAACGATGACGTAAAATTTAGGGCAATGTTACACGAAATGAATAAACGTTTTGCCCGTAAAACCATTGGCACGGGCGATGTGGAAGCCTTGATGGCTGAATATGCCGGGCTTGACCTGAATGGCTTTTTTGATACATATTTGCGCAGTACCCGGATTCCGAAATTGGAAACCGGACTTGCCGAAGCTAAAATTAAACTGCGTTTCCGGAATGTGGAGAAGGGCTTTAAAATTCCGCTTCATTTTTCGGTTAAAAACGAGGCTAAAACATTTGTGGTAGCCGAAGACTGGTTAATTACTGATTTGCCCGCAGGAACTGATTTTTCGGATTTGAAGCCGTATTATATTTTGTATTGAGAGATAGACGTTTTCTCATGAATTAATTCAACCTAATATATAATTAGTTGAAAGGTATGGGAGTTTGATAAGTAAATCTCTTATAAGAGCGATTTATTAGTTATAATATGGTTGAGTTTTCATATATTGTTTAAAAGAGCTGAGTTGGTTATTTATTTTTTGTTTAATTGCGGTTACTAAGCGCTTTTGCGCATGCCTTTAGAGTCAATATATTAATCTCCTCCTCCACAGCCACTGCAACCAGAGCACCCGCTTGTACTATCACTACTATCGCCACTGCAGCTGTTATCAAAATGGTTGCTGTGGTCATCATAGTTATCCCATGAGTAGTTAAAGAATCCAATTTCATAATCGGTGTTATATTTTTTATTCATCTCGGCAATTAGTTCTTTGTCAATCAGTTTGAATAAGTCAAATTCAAAATTAGATAAAAGGAAGATATTCCCTTTTATTTTCCTTAATATTTCAATAGCCTTTTGGGGGTCTTTTTGAATTAGGTCAGGCAGCTGGTTTTCCAGATGATTCATTTCTATCTTGAGACTTTTACGTATTTCGATACCTTCTGTTGATAGAGTGAAACCGCCAAATATAGACTGGAATAAGGTTCTTTTAAAGTATGCTTTAATTGCAGTTTTTTTTATAATTAGATTGTGCAGCCGGTATTCTGATTTAGCATTTTGATAGCCCATTTTCACCAAATGACGGAACAGAATCTGAGTATTGTTGTTTTTGTTGAAAGGCGCCAAAAATATATTTTCGTGCGGCAAGGCTCGGTAGGACGAGAAATTTCTCCCTGTTTGGATATATTGGTAAATACGGATACCGCTTCTTCTGCTACTTTGTCTTTGTACTTCTTTTGTGCTCAATACCTGTTTGAGAAGTAAATCCATAAGCGTAACTTTTAAGATTTCCTTTAAGGATGCCTTTGTGTCATACAGAGCGAGAAGTGTTTCTGCCGGTGAAAGAATTGAAAGTTGGTTCATTTTTTCAAAATTGTAGGTTTTCGAATAATCCAGTTTCGGTCAAGATTAATGCGCATAAAATTAATTTCGGCAAACCGTATTTCGCTTGGTGGCCAGATATCGACTGGTGCTTCCGTGCCCCATACGGATTGATACAGATGTTTTGTTTTCTCATACCAGTCAGTGAATTTGGTGTTTTCTGCCGTTCCTCCGTTCGTTGGGCCGTGATGGATTTGCTTTCCAATGGTGTTTTCGCAGAAATCTATCCAATACGACTGTGTATAAAGTAGATGCAGATGCCAAACTTGGTCTACTTGGTCGGAAGGCGTGAGCGGATGTTCTGCGATACAGACCAAAAACATAAACTTTTTATACTCATCAATCGTACGAAGTGTATATTCGAGTGTCCATCCGTTTTCGCGGGAAAGGCGATCAGAAAAAGTGAGCTTCGCTTCTGGGTCGTCTAGTTCAAAAGACCTGATTTTATCCCAAATTTTTTCCTGAGTTTCGTGCATTTAAGGATATTGTAATTTTTAGTTTTCTCTTGTAGTTTGATTTCAGTTGCCTTGGATTAGAATCACAATATTAGTTTTTTTCAACCTATCTTGAACCAAAATATTCGATGTTAAGCTTATCTTAAAAAAGAGTGGATGATGGTTTTTAGATGTTTGTTTTTATTTAAAATTTATAGAATGAAGTGTTTCATGAGTATTGTAAGTGCATTCGTATAATAGGATTAAAACTAAAAAAAATAATCTTGCAAAATGCTTTCTGCCCTCAGTAAAAAAAACATATTTCTGCTTTTTACTTAAAGTAAAATAGACTCATTGCTGCTGAATTAGACTTTGTAATGATAATTCCGGTTTGGCTATTTTGGTTTATGTACTGATAGCAGATATAATGGAAGCAACTACATATAAATTAAATATAACAAAAAAAAGCAGCCCCAAATGGAGCTGCTTTCGTATAACATGATTTGTTTTTACTTAGTAATAGGTAGCCCGGCGCACCTTGGCCAAATGTTTGGCCATGCGCACAACCTGACGTGTGTATCCGTACTCGTTATCGTACCAGGCATACAGGGTAAGGCTTTTTCCGTCTTCGCCCACAATGGTGGCTTTACTGTCGAAAATTACCGCACAAGAATTACCTACGATATCGGAAGATACCAATTCATTGCTATAGGCATACTGAATTTGTTCTACCAATTCACCAAACAGGGCCTCCTCGCGCATCATGGCGTTTACGGCTTCAATGCTGGTATTGTTTTTTACTTTCAAAACCAAAATGGCCAGGGATCCATCAGGGATGGGTACGCGTACGGCGTTGCCCGTAAGTTTTCCCTTTAGGTTGGGGAATACTTTGAACACGGCTTTGGCTGCACCGGTTTCGGTAATTACCATATTCAGCGCTGCCGAGCGGCCACGGCGTGAGCCTTTGTGGTAATTGTCGAGCAGGTTTTGGTCATTGGTATAGGCATGTACGGTTTCAATGTGTCCGCTTTCGATGCCCAGTTTTTCTTCAATGACTTTGATAACCGGTACAATGGCATTGGTGGTACACGAAGCGGCCGACCAGATGTTTTCGGCATCAATGTCAAATTCGCCATGGTTTACACCGTACACGATATTGGGCACATCGCCTTTACCGGGCGCGGTAAGCAGAACTTTGGCCACGCCTTTTGAAAGCAGGTGTTTGCTTAGGCCTTCGCGGTCGCGCCAAACGCCGGTATTGTCAATCAAGAGGGCATTGTCGATGCCGTATTGAGTGTAATCTACCTTGTCGGGAGAAGCGGCATCGATCATGTACACGGTATGTCCGTTGATGATAAGTGCCCGGTTGGCCGGATCTTCCTGAATGGTACCGCGGAAATGTCCGTGGATACTGTCGTTGCGCAGGAGGTCAGCACGTTTGTATAAATCGCTTTCTGAATATCCGCGGGTAACAATGGCCCTGAGGCGTAATTGTTGTCCGGCACCGGCCTGGGCCACCAACTCACGGGCAAGCAGACGTCCGATACGGCCGAAACCGTAAAGTACCACGTCTTTAGGCGTAACTCCGTGATTATTGGTGCTCATGAGGTGATTGAGCTTGTTATTCAGGAAGGATTTAATGTCGGCAAAATGTTCTTTTTCCGTAAACCATTCCACAGCCAGTTTACCTAGGTCGAGGCGTGAGGGAGCCAGATCGAGCTGGATCAGTTCCTCGGCAATAGCCAGGGTATCGTGAATGGTAATGGGGTGACGAGAAACCGTTTTGGCATAGGAGTGGTGGTTGATTACCTCTCCGGCGGCCTGGTCAATGAGGGGTTTACGGAACAATACCGTTTCCACGGCTTTGTCGTAATACAATTCACTGATGATTTTAATCAGTTTCACGGAAGTTTTTTCGTAATCGAGCCAGTTCTTTAATTCGGCCTCGAATGTAGCGGTAGAACCGTTCATCACAGGTACAGGTATATCGTTCATGAGATTAGATTAGCCCAGGTAAGTGCGCAACAGTTTGCTGCGTGTGCTCTGACGTAAACGTTTAAGTGCTTTTTCTTTGATTTGGCGCACACGCTCACGGGTGAGGTCAAATTTCTCACCGATTTCATCAATCGTTAAACCATGGTTTAATCCGATTCCGAAGTATAGTTTGATGATTTCTTTTTCTCTTTCGCTCAGGGTATCGAGTGTACGCTCAATTTCCGTTTGCAGTGATTCTTTCATCAGATCCAGGTCGGCTTTAGGCGAATCGCCGTTAACCATTACGTCGTACAAGGTACTTTCTTCACCCTGAACCAGCGGTGCATCCATGGATACGTGACGGCCGGCTATCATGATGCTGTCTTTGATTTTGTCCTCAGGCAAGTCGAGCAGTTGGGCCAGCTCTTCTTCTGTGGGCTCACGCTCAAATTCCTGCTCCAGTTTAGAGAAGGCTTTATTGAGTTTGTTGAGTGAACCAACCTGGTTAAGCGGAAGGCGCACGATACGGCTATGCTCTGCAATGGCCTGAAGGATGGACTGACGAATCCACCATACGGCATAGGAGATAAATTTAAAACCGCGGGTTTCGTCGAAACGTTGAGCGGCTTTAATAAGGCCGAGGTTACCCTCGTTAATAAGGTCGGGAAGACTTAATCCCTGATTTTGGTATTGTTTAGAAACGGAAACCACGAAACGGAGGTTGGCCCGTGTGAGTTTTTCGAGGGCAGCTTGGTCACCCTGCTTGATGCGCTGTGCTAAGTTTACTTCTTCTTCGGCCGTAATCAGTTCTTCTTTTCCAATTTCTTGTAGATATTTATCTAAAGAGCGTTCGGTACGGTTAGTGATGGATTTTGTAATTTTTAGCTGTCTCATGCGCGGAGCTGGATGTTAAATTTACGAACTGACTTTTGTAATAAAGGTGCAAAATTACGGCATTTTGACTTACCTGTCAAGTAATTTTGCAAAAATATCCGTAAGCCGCATCCTTACAGGCCAAACGCGTAATACGCTTTCTGTCCGTTGGGATAATATCCTTCCAGGGTAATGGTTTCTGTTTGTGTGTCAAGCATATCCTCTAAATCGGTTTGGCTGCTTACTTTTTTGCCGTTTACCTTGGTAATCAAAAAATTTTCTTTCACACCCGCCGATTTCAGTTTTCCGCTGTTGAGCTTGGTTACTTTCAATCCGCTGATGTTGCCGTTGGCATATTCTTCCAATTCGGCGCCCAGCATATTGAGGGCCTCTTCGTTGCGTTTGTATAAATTAAAATTGCCTTCTTTGTTTTTCAGTGTTACGGGAATCACCATTTCGTTTCCGCCTCGGATGATGCTGATGTCCACTTTGTCGCCCGGACGGTAAAGGGCAATCTGCTCCTGCAGTGAATTGAATCCCGTTACGGGAACACCGCCCACCTTGCGGATGATATCGCCTTTGCGCATACCGGCTTCTCCGGCTCCGCCGTTTTCCACCGCATCTTCCACATATACGCCGTTCAGGTCTCTGATGCCCGCATTTTTGGCAATTTCCTGGTTCAGGTCTTTAATTACCACACCCAAAAAGGCGCGCTGTACTTTACCAAACTCAGCCAAATCATTGATTACTTTTTTTACGAGGTTGGATGGAATGGCAAAGGAATAGCCGGCATAGGAACCCGTATTGGAAGCAATGGCCGAGTTGATACCGATGAGCTCTCCACGTGTATTTACGAGCGCACCTCCGCTGTTTCCCTGGTTTACGGCCGCATCGGTCTGGATGAACGATTCTATGGCCAAATCTTTATGAATGATGTCAATTTTACGGGTTTTGGCACTCACGATTCCGGCTGTTACCGTAGAATTCAGGTTAAACGGATTACCCACGGCCAATACCCATTCACCCACCCGCACATCGTCTGAATTGGCAAATTCAATAAAGGGCAGGTTATTTTCTTTGATTTTAATGAGGGCCAGGTCGGTAGCCGGATCGGTGCCGATTACTTCGGCTTCGTAAGAGAATTTATTGTTGAGTGTAACTTCAACCTTGTCTGAATTTTCAACCACGTGGTTATTGGTTACGATATAGCCGTCATCGGAAATGATCACTCCTGAGCCTGAACCCACAACCGGCTGCCGGTAACCCGGGGTGCCGAAAAAGAACTCATGAAACGGATCACGGGGCATGGCGCCTCCCACTTTGCTCACAGTTTGTATATGCACCACTGAATTTACCGATTTCTCTGCCGACTGTGTAAAGTCTATACTAGATTCAGGCGGAGCCGTATAATTGGTATAACGGGCCGGCACCGACTGAACGATGTTTATTCCCGTTTGGTTTTCCTGTGGTTTTAAGATAAATTGGTAAGCCGCCAAAGACGATACGCCTCCGATGATACCGGCCAGTGTAAATCCAAGAAACTTTTTCATTGCTCTAAAAATTTTCGTGTCTTTTTTCGTGACTAATTTAACGGTTTCGGGTCTGAAAAGTTGCTTAATGAAATGTTTTAGTTTCGTTAAAGAAATTGCTGGGCAATAGGCAATACCCCGATCGCCATCGGGGAATAGGCAAAAGGCAATAGGCAAAAGGCAATAGTACGTAAGCTGAAAAACAAGTCCTTCCTACGTTGGCTATCGGGGCTTAGTCCTTGTTCTTTTGTCAATAGGTAAATAGTAATACGCAATAGTTCCATCAGCACATTGATTCATCAGCACATTATTTGGTTATCTGTTGTTGTAAGCTAAAAATCAAGTCCTTTTTCTTTTATCCTTGTTCTTTTGTCAATAGGTAAATAGTAATACGCAATAGTTCCATCAGCACATTGATTCATCAGCACATTATTTGGTTATCTGTTGTTGTAAGCTAAAATTCAAGTCCTTTTTCTTTTATCCTTGTTCTTTTGTCAATAGGTAAATAGTAATAGACAATAGTTCCATCAGCACATTGATTCATCAGCACATTATTTGGTTATCTGTTGTTGTAAGCTAAAAATCAAGTCCTTTTTCCTTTATCCTTGTTCTTTTGTCAATTTATTGCCATCGCTCTTTAAACACTTACAAAACCTTACCTTTGCCCATCATGATTTTTTACAAATACCAAGGCACCGGCAACGATTTTATTATGGTAGATAACCGTGATGAGTCGGTAAATTTAAGCCGGGAGCAGATTGAACGGCTCTGTATCCGCCGTTTTGGAATTGGGGCAGATGGACTTATTCTTTTGCAGAACGGCAGGGAGCGTTTGCGCATGGTGTATTACAATTCCGACGGAAGGGAAAGTACCATGTGTGGAAATGGAGGCCGCTGTTTTGCCCGTTTTGCGCTCGATTTGGGTATTGTTTCCGGCAATTTTGTTGAGTTTGATGCCGTGGATGGCTATCATCGTGCCGATTTTGAAGAGGAAATTATTATCCTCCAAATGAAAAACTGCATGGGTATTTTTCCTTCCGAAGATGGATTTACGGCTGATACCGGCTCACCGCATTTTGTGAAATGGGCCGATTCCGGGTTCTGGAATCACGAGGGATTTGTGCCCGAAGCCCGCGCGATCCGAAATCGCCCTGAGTTTGTGAAAAAAGGAATTAACGTAAATTTTATTCAAGAAACTGCTCCCGGACAGCTCCGCATCCGTACGTTTGAACGCGGGGTTGAAGATGAAACCTTCTCCTGCGGAACTGGAGTAACCGCCGCGGCATTGGTATATGGCAGCCAACAGACAAACCACGAGGTTAAACTCGAAACCAAAGGCGGAAACTTAGCGGTGTCTTTCCGCTCACTTCCCGACGGCTCCTTTACGGACGTACTGTTGAAAGGCCCGGCCCTCAAAGTATACGAAGGAAAAGTAGATGTAGAATAAGAGATGAATCAATTCGGCGTTAAAGCTTCCGAACAATACAGTAAGATTTTACATTTGCAGTTAAATAAGAATTCAAGATGCGTATAGCGGTAGTGGGAGCAACCGGATTGGTTGGCTCTAAAATGTTGCAGGTTTTAGCTGAACGAAATTTTCCGGTAACGGAGTTAATACCTGTAGCTTCTGAAAAATCTAAGGGTAAAAAGGTAGCATTTAAAGGTACTGAATATACCGTAGTTACTGCTGAAGAAGCCATTGCCATGCATCCGCAGATTGCCTTGTTTTCAGCCGGTGGAAGTACATCCCTTCAACTGGCGCCTCTGTTTGCTGAGGCAGGAATTACCGTAATTGATAATTCGTCGGCCTGGCGAATGGATCCGGGTAAAAAATTGCTGGTGCCCGAAGTAAACGGCTCCGTGCTTAGCGCCGATGATAAAATCATTGCCAATCCAAACTGTTCTACCATTCAAATGGTTATGGTGCTAAAACCTTTACATGATGCATACCGTATCAAGCGGGTGGTGGTTTCTACGTATCAGTCGGTAACCGGAACGGGCGTAAAGGCCGTTGAGCAGCTTATGGATGAACGTGCGGGGCGTGAAGGATCCAAAGCCTATCCGCATGTGATTGATTTGAATTTGATTCCGCATATTGATGTTTTTCAGGAAAACGGGTACACCAAAGAAGAGATGAAAATGGTACTCGAAACCAAAAAAATTATGGGAGATGATTCCATCCGGGTAACGGCCACCACGGTGCGTGTACCGGTAATGGGCGGACACAGTGAAAGTGTGAACATAGAATTTGAAAAGGATTTTGAAATTGCGGAAGTAAAACGCCTTTTATCCGAAATGCCGGGTGTGCTGGTTCAGGATGATCCTTCGGCCAATCTGTATCCCATGCCCATCAGTGCGCACGACCGCGACGAGGTATTTGTGGGCCGAATACGCCGCGATGAAACCCAAGCCAACACGCTCAACTGCTGGATTGTTTCGGATAATTTACGCAAAGGGGCGGCCACCAACGCCGTGCAGATTGCCGAACTTTTGGTTTCGAATAAATTACTGGGTTAAAAGAAATTTATCCCAAGGATGGGTTACATTGGCTAAGTCTAATTCCAATATACTCTTAAACAGGTGTACCCGTGAAGGGATTTTTCCGTTGATTCATACTTTTTGAATGGTAGAATTAGGCCTTCGAGAAAACGGTTGTTTATTTAGAAGCGTCTTGTAACTGTTCGATATTGTTATATTCATAATACTTTCAATCTTCAAAATTGTCTTTTATTCGGAAGACGGTTTGAAAATATTTTTTACATTTTGAAATCCGTTTCGGGGTTTGTTGCCGTATACTTTTTCGGTTAGTTAAATTATAAACACATAACAAATACGAAACATGAAAAATCAGGTAAAAGCCATTTTGGCAATGACATTCGGAGCGGTAATGAGCATAACCGCAGCAAGTGCTCAAACAGTTAATGTAGGTGGCGAGGCCATGTTCCCAACTAAGAACATTATTGAAAATGCCATTAACTCAAAAGATCACACTACGCTGGTAGCAGCTGTTAAAGCAGCCGGACTGGTTGATGTATTGCAAGGAAAGGGGCCTTTTACAGTATTTGCACCAACCGATGATGCATTTGAAAATTTACCCGCTGGCACGCTTGAAAGTCTGCTCAAACCAGAAAATAAAGACAAACTGGCTGCAATTTTAACCTACCATGTTGTTCCAGCTTCTGAATCGTTCGATTCATTGATGAAAAAAATAAGAGCCGGTGGCGGAAAAGCCGAGATTAAAACGGTTGCCGGTGGTGTTATAACCGTTATGATGAATGGCCCGCGCAATATCGTTGTTCAGGATGAAAATGGCAGTGTGGCTAATATTTCAGTATATGACGTAGTACAGTCAAATGGCATGATTCAATCCATTGACCGCGTGCTGCTTCCTAAATAAAGTTGTTTTGGCGTTTACGCTTAGTTAAGGAGTTGTCCCCTCTCTACCGGGGGACGACTCCTTTTTTGTTATATTCTATTCATACAAATATTCTTTGCCTTTAAGATCTATATAAAACATAGTATACGAGCTGTTCGTTACCAGGCAAAGTCCGTTTACAAAGCCGTATACGGCATGGTATTTTGCGGGAATAACTTCCTTTCCGCTGCGGTCAATATAACCGGCTTTACCCTTGTGCCGGTGCATGGCCAATCCGGTTTCTTTATCAAATTCAAATATTTCGTTATACGTGGGTGGAAGAATCGTTTTACCTGTATAATCTAAAACACTGTATAATGCACCTGGCGCAGTGCAGACCCCGGCTAATCCGTTTACGAAATTACGGCAGATATAATATTGGATGGGAATTACTTCTTTACCTGTTTTATCAATATAGCCGCGTTTAACTTCCGGATTAACCACATAATTTCCATATCCAACCACGGCCATGCCTTCCGAAAATTTTTCGGCCACATCATATTTGGGTTGAACTACCCATTGGCCGGTTTTATTTATGTATCCCCATTTGCCGTCTTTTTTTGCGGCAGCCAAATCTTCGCTGAAGTACCTGATTTCGTCAAACATGCATGGAATAATTAAGGTTCCGCTTGGGTCTACAAAACCCCATTTCCCGTCTTTTTTCACGGCACCCATTCCATTACTGAACGGTCCTGCCATGCTGTATTCGGGTTTGATTACCCATTGTCCGTTCATATCCATATACCCGTAGTTTCCATTGGGGTCAACGGCGGCAATAAAACCTTCGGTTATTTTTAAATCGTTTAAGAATCCCTGCGGAATGATATTCCATTTTCCGGAACTGTTTATCAGTCCGAATCCCTTTTCCGGATCAGAAGCCCTCGCTACCGGTCCTTCAAAAGGATATGCTTTGCCGAAAATGAGGCCAAAACTGTTTTCGCCTTTCTCATTGATGAATAGATATCCAGTTTTGTCCTGCAGTTCAACTGCGGCAAAGCCCGATGAGAAGGGTTGGGCGAAGTTATACTGCGGAGGAATGACCCAATTTCCGCTAGGGTCGGTGTAACCAAATAATTTCCCTTTTTTGCTGGGGATAAGCTGCTGTGCCTGAATAGAAATTATCAGCGCCAGCAGAACGGAGAGCATTACATATTTTTTCAAATCATCAACAATTTACTTGCTGAAAGATAAGGTATATTTTGTTCCGTTGTTTAATGTGTTTTCGATTATAAAACCACTTTTACTGAGTCTGCGGATGATAAACTCATCTGAACTCCAATTATCGGCGAGGTTTAAAGTGTTGTAAAAGCTGATATAAATTTTAGATTTTTTGTCGCGAAATTCCCAGGAGAATGTGCTCGGTTGGTCAACTCCTAATGAATCTTCAAATATCGAACTGCCAACTCCGTCTTCCGAAAAAGAGAGAATCTGACCGCACCATACGCTATTGTCTTCGGCGGTTATGCCGCATTTATTTAATATTTCCAGTCCGTTTTTGTCAACACGGCTGAGTGTCCAAGTATTGGTGAGATGCTTTTCGCCACTTTTGTATGTGCCGCCATCTTCATATTTTTTACAGCTAAAAAGCACAAGAGCCACCAATGCGAGTAGAGAAAAATGTATTTTTTTCATGGTTATTCGTTTTGATAAAAGTAATATAAAAATAAAAAAGCCCCGTCTTCATTTTATGAGCGGGGCTTTAAATTTTATAAAAGCAGCGTATGAATTATTCTGTAGCTGTATTTTCTTCTTTGGCGGGCGACTGGTGCTTAAATATTTTACGATAAAATAAAATAATGGTAAACACGCCGCAGGTAATGGCAGCATCGGCCAGGTTGAAAATGGGACGGAAGAAAACCCAACGGTCATCGGGGCCGAATAAAAAGTTGGGTAACCAACTTGGGGCTTCATCACGGCCAATGTTGATGAGCTCCACATAAAACATATCCACCACTTTTCCGTGCATCCAGCCGGCATATCCGCCTTCGGCTGGGAAGAGTACGGCCGGTTCGGCAAAAGTTCCGGTATTAAAAATTACCCCGTAAAAAACGCTGTCAATAATGTTTCCGAGTGCCCCGGAGAAAATAAGCGACATGGCAATAATTAAATACTTGGAAGCTTTGTCTCTGCTGAGCGTGTAGATGTAGTAACCGATTCCGAATACGGCCACGATTCGGAAAAGACTCAGGAAGAGCTTTCCGGATTCACCGCCCAGTTCCATACCGAAGGCCATTCCGTTGTTTTCAATAAAGTACAAACGGAAGTATTCGCCGATTACCGGAATTTGTTTTCCGAGCGGCATGGAGGTTTTAACCCAGAGCTTAATGAGCTGGTCAAGTAATATAACAGCGCCCGTTATCAATAACGGGCGCTTCATGATTTGAATAAAGTTTTTCAAATCGGGTAGATTTAAATTATTTGTTCTGTTTCAGTTTTGCTTCCATGCTCAGTGTGGCATGCGGCACGGCCATCAGGCGTTCTTTTTGGATAAGTTTGCCGGTTTCGCGGCAAATTCCGTACGTTTTGGCCTGAATACGCTGTAAAGCGCCTTCCAGATTCTGGATGAATTTCTTCTGGCGTACGGCTAGTTGTCCGATTTCTTCACGGGTGGCAATTTCTGAACCGTCTTCCATCAATTTGAAGGTTGGCGACGTATCATCGGTGCTGTTGCCGTCTTTGTACGAAAACGCACTTTGAAGCATATCGAGCTCTTTGCGTGCTTTTTCAAGTTTTTTCTCAATCAGTGCCTTGAACTCTTCCAGTTCCGTATCTGAGTATCTTACTTTTTCTTCAGCCATCTTTAAAGCTCCCTTCCTTTTTGTTAAACTCTTGTAACGTAAACTTCAGCTTTCAGGTTTTCTCCAACTTCAATTTCAGTGAAGTTTTCACTTTCTTTCACATCCGCGGACGCAAACTTGTCTGCCAAAATTTCGGCGCAAATATAATTGAAATTGCTTTCTACTGCATTACGAATCGGTTCGTCTCCCCGGTACAGCACCTGAATGCGGTCCGTAATTTCAAATCCGCTTTCCTTGCGGATGTTTTGTATGCGGTTTACCAAATCACGGGCAATGCCCTCTGAAATCAAGGCTTCATCTAGGGTAATGTCGAGCGCAACCGTAATTCCGCCCTCGGTGGCTACCAGACTTCCAGGGATATCTTCGGTGATAATTTCCACATCTTCTGTGGATAACTCTACCGATTTGTCAGAAAGTTTCAGCTCAGTCCGGCCTTCGCGCTCCAGTTTGGCAATGTCATCGGCATTCAACTGCAACACGGCTTCGGCCACGGCTTTCATGTCTTTTCCGTATTTCGGACCTAGTTTTTTGAAATCGGGCTTCAGTCGTTTTTTGATTACCCCATCCGAATCGTAAATGAAAGCAAGTTCTTTTACGTTCACTTCCGAAAGGATGAGTTCGCTCACTTCTTCGATAAGTTCCTTCATGCGCGGATTCAGCACGGGGATACTCAGGCGTCGGAGCGGTTGGCGCACACGGATTTTTTCTTTTTTGCGGAGCGACAGAATCATGGATGAAATTTTTTGGGCATAGTCCATTTTTTCTTCCAGATCCAGGTTGATATTTTCCTGAACCGCCTTCGGGAAATTGCTCAGGTGAACCGATTCCGGGGCCTGCTCAAGCGAGGCATTCAGGTCGCGGAAAAGCCTGTCGGCAAAAAACGGTGCATACGGACTGATTAAACGGCTTACGGTTTCGAGGCAGGTATACAGGGTTTCGTAAGCGGCCTGTTTGTCGCGGTTCATTTCGCCTTTCCAGAATACCCGGCGCGAAAGACGCACATACCAGTTTGATAAATCTTCGCAAACAAAGTCTTCAATGGCGCGTCCGGCCGGTGTGGGGTCGTATGTATCCAGTCTGGCTTCAACGGTTTTGATGAGGCTGTTCAGTTTTGAAATAATCCAGCGGTCGAGCTCGGAGCGTTCGGCTACCGGAATTTCTTTTTCAGGATTAAATACAAAGGCATCCACATTGGCATATAGCGCAAAGAAGGAATAGGTATTGTAAAGCGTTCCGAAAAATTTGTTGCGCACCTCGGTAATCCCGTTCAGGTCGAACTTGAGGTTATCCCAGGGCTGGGCATTGGTAAGCATATACCAGCGTGTGGCGTCGGCACCGTATTGGTCTAATGTGGTAAACGGATCTATGGCATTGCCCAGGCGTTTACTCATTTTCTGTCCGTTTTTGTCGAGCACCAGTCCGTTTGAAACCACATTTTTGTAGGCCACCGAATCAAAACAAAGCGTAGCAATGGCATGCAGGGTATAGAACCAGCCACGTGTCTGGTCAACGCCCTCGGCAATGAAATCGGCCGGGAAGGCACTGTTATTGTCGATAAGTTCTTTGTTTTCAAACGGATAATGCAACTGGGCATAAGGCATGGCTCCGCTGTCGAACCATACGTCGATGAGATCGCTTTCGCGCTTCATGGGTTTTCCGGTTGATGAAACGAGTGTGATTTCATCGGTATGCGGACGGTGCAGATCAAAGGTTCCATAGTTTTCGGTACTCATGTCGCCCAGTTTGAAATCGGCCATGGGATTGTGCTGCATGAATCCTGCTGCTACCGATTTTTGGCATTCGGCTGCCAGCTCTTCGGCCGAGCCAACGCATTTTTCTTCCCCGTCTTCACTGCGCCAGATAGGAAGCGGAATGCCCCAGTAGCGTGAACGGGATAAGTTCCAGTCGTTGGCATTTTCGAGCCAGTTTCCAAAGCGGCCGGTACCGGTGCTTTCGGGTTTCCAGTTGATGGTTTTGTTGAGTTCGCTCATGCGCTCACGCAGGGCCGTAACCCTTATAAACCAAGAATCGAGCGGATAGTAGAGAACGGGTTTGTCGGTACGCCAGCAATGTGGGTAATTGTGTTCGTACTTTTCAATTTTGAAGGCTTTGCTTTCAATTTTCAGTTTGAGGGCAATGCGTTCATCCACGCTCAAGTATTTTTTCAGTTCGGGGATGATGGTTTTTAACCGGTTTTGCTGTAATGCGAGTTCTGCAGCTTTTTCATCCTCGTTCAGGTATTCTTCTTTGATGAATTCGCCGGCAAACCCAAAGGTATCATCGGCCATTTCGGGGCGGAATTTTCCGCGCAGGTCAACCAGGGGAACCAGTTTGCCGTGTTCATCGGGTACCAGCATGGGCGGTACGCCGGCTTCGCGGGCCACACGCATGTCGTCGGCACCGAATGTAGGCGCAATGTGTACGATACCGGTTCCGTCTTCGGTGGTTACAAAATCGCCCGGAATAATGCGGAACGCCTTTTCCGGGTTTTCAGACGGAAGGGCATAGGGCAATAGCTGTTCGTAACCGAAACCGTTTTGGGCGAGGAACGTACCGGACACTTCGCCCAATTTTTTGAAGGGAATGATTTTATCACCGGCTTTGTAAGCCTCAAATGCCGCATTTTCCCCTTCGGCTTTGAAGTATTTTGAAATCAAATCTACCGCCAGTATAACCGTGCAGGGCACATAAGTGTATGGGTTGAAGGTTTTGATAACGGCGTAACGCACATTGGGACCCACGGCCAAGGCCGTATTGGAGGGCAAGGTCCAGGGTGTGGTGGTCCAAGCCAGGAAGTGCAGATTTTCCAATACGTTATGGCCTATTTCTGATCCAATTCCGAGAGCGGCTTTTTCGTCGGCCTTGAACATAGCCACCACCGTATTATCTTTTACGTTCCGGTAGCAGCCGGGCTGGTTTAGTTCATGCGACGAAAGTCCGGTACCGGCCGCCGGGGAATAGGGCTGGATGCTGTATCCTTTGTAGAGTAAATCTTTGTCGTACAGTTTTTTGAGCAGGTACCAAACGCTTTCAATGTATTTGTTGTCGTAGGTTACGTACGGATTTTCCATATCTACCCAGTAGCCCATTTTTTCGGTGAGGCTGTTCCAGATATCGGTGTATTTCATTACCGCTTTGCGGCAGGCTTCGTTGTATTCGGCAATGCTGATTTTTTTTCCGATGTCTTCTTTGGTGATGCCGAGTTCTTTTTCAACGCCCAACTCAACGGGGAGGCCGTGGGTATCCCAGCCGGCTTTGCGTTCTACCCGGAAACCCTGTAAGGTTTTGTAACGGCAAAAAACATCTTTAATGGCCCGGCCCATCACGTGGTGGATGCCAGGTAATCCGTTGGCACTGGGCGGCCCTTCGTAAAACACAAATGGTTTTGAGGCGGGGCGGCTTTCCACGCTTTTTTCAAAAATGCGTCCGGCTTGCCACTGGGCCAGTATTTCTTTGTTCAACTCGGGCAAATTGAGGCCCTTGTATTCGGGGTATGTTTTCATTTTGTAAGTATCATGTAGCAGGTATCAAGATGAGGTATTTAGTATTGAGTATTAGGTATTGAGACGATTGAAAACCTAAGCTCTTGCAAAATATATCCTTAAATGCCCGATAAACCTGTTTTTTTCGGGTGCAAAGGTAGTGATTTTAAGAGAAATGCTAATGGGGGTTGGGAAGGCTAGGGAATGGGGTGATTTTATCTAAAATAAAAGAGAGTATTTAATAGTGTAATTTCTATTTAAATACAGGAGTTATATTTGTGAACTTCATTTGATAATATATCCCTTATGACGATACAACAATACATCGATTCCGTTAACCAGCGTTTTAAACAGGGAAATGCCACCGAAAACAGGCTCTGGGGCAATTTGCAGCAACTGCCCGCGACCCTGAGCGAAAGCGCCCGCTTCATGCAGGAAATAGATACAATTAAAATAGAGTGAGTATGCAATACATTCACGATATAAAGCAAATATTAGCCGGGGCAAGGCAAAAAACCTATCAGGCTATTAATCATGCGATGTTGGAAGCCTATTGGAAAATAGGTGAAAAAATTGTGCATGAGGAACAAAACGGAAAGGAAAGGGCCGACTACGGACAAGAAGTCATTAAAAATATTTCCAGGGCGCTTACACTAGAATTTGGCAGAGGTTTTTCCGAAAGAAACATAAGAGGATTTAGGCAATTTTACCTGACATTTCCTGAAAGAGAGATTTGGCAGACAGTGTCTGCCAAATTGAGTTGGTCTCATTTCCAATTAATTATGAGGGTTTCAAGCCCCGATGCACAGCAGTATTACATCAAAGAAGCTGCACAATTGGGCTGGAGTGTCCGCACGCTGGATAGGAATATTTCTACGATGTATTATCAACGGTTGTTATCTTCTCAAGCCAAAGAAGAAGTAGAAAATGAAATGTTGCAAAATACGAAAGAGCTACAGACGCCCAATCCATTAGATTTTATCAAAAACCCCGCCGTATTAGAATTTCTTCAGCTGCCTACACACTACAGCTACACCGAAGCTGAACTTGAAAAAGCCCTGATAGATAATTTACAACAATTTATTTTGGAACTCGGTAAAGGCTTTGCATTTGTGGCGCGGCAAGAACACATTCAAACCGAAACAAAAGATTTTTATATTGATTTGGTTTTTTACAATTACTTTCTGAAATGTTTTTGTAATAGTAGAACTAAAAACACATGCCATTACCCATCAGGATATCGGACAACTGGATATGTATGTGCGCATGTATGACGATCTGAAAAAACCGAAAGAAGACAACCCGACTATTGGTATTTTACTTTGTACAGAAACGGACAAAACCGTAGCAAAATACTCGGTATTGGCAGATAATAAACAACTTTATGCAAGTAAATACGTAGATTATTTACCTACAGAACAAGAATTGATAGAACAAATAGAACGCCAAAAATTACTATTAAGGTTAAAAAATAATGGATAATTTAATGCAAAATTTGATTATAGATTGCAAAGAGCGCTCGTTAGATTTTGAGGATATTCTTAAAGGTCTCTTTTCGTAAGGGTTTTAGAACATTATTGTAATTTACAAACTTTTGTTATAAAGCTTTCTATAATATTCGAATTACAATTAAAGTATTGAATTAACTGCGTGAGCGGTTGGAGCTGCAGAGCACAGCGGCGCATGGAGCGTAGCGTAATAATACCCCGCAGTACGGACGCTTCGGCCGGTACGAGGAGTAGCAGCGGAAGACGCGACCCACCGGGGCACGCCCAAACTAGGGCAATGGGATGAGCCTTGTTAGGTTTAAAAATGGTAATTTAATACCAGGTTATAGAGCATCATGTTTACTTTGTTGAACTCGAAACGTGGGTTGTTATAGGTTTCGCCGCCTTTGATTTTGCCCATGATGAGTACCTGTAAATCGAAGCCTTTGAGGGGGCCGGCAAAGCTGTAGCGGATATCGGCGTTTACTTGGGCATAACTGGGCATGCCGTACTTGTTGAGCCTTGTGTTTTTTACGTCGGGCATGAGTACGTAGCCACCGCCCAGGCTGGTTTTTAGTCTGATTTTTGGAGCGTTATAACTGAATTTTCCGATGAGGGCGTGTGAATTGCCGGCACCCTCGTTACGCTCACGGGGCAGGAAGGTGTAAAACGGATCTCGGCCCCATTCGCGGGGAAAAAGGTAACGGCCGTCGCCGGTAATGTGGTTGTAATTAAGGGATGCGTTGAAATTTTTATTTTTCCAGCCGAAGGTGGCACCCATGCTCATGGCCATGCTGCCTGCGGGTGTATACGATTTGGAAGGATCGGGGTTGCCGCCCTGGTTTACGGCATCCTGGCGGATGAACTGCAGGCCGGTGAACAGACTGGATTTGTTTTTGAGTTTGAAGGTAAAATCGGTTTGGAGCATGGCGGTGTTGAGTACGTTTTCGATGAAAAAATCCCAGAGTTGCATTTGAACAAAGGGTTTGGGACTGTACTGGATGCCGAGTACGGCCGTTCCGGCACTTTTGATGTTTCCGCCATAATTGGCTGCCGTGCCATTTGGGCTGATTCCGTTGGGATACACGCCGATGGAACTGCCGCCGCGGAACCATTTATTGGTGCTGCGTGGCGATATTCCGTAAAGAAAACCGCCGCTGATTTTGGTATTTTTGAGTTCGTTTACTTCAAACCAGAGTCCCTCGGTTACGGTGGGGCGCATACGGCCGTCCTGTAGGTTGATGAAAGGGGTGTTTACGAGTATTTTACCGAACTGTACGTATGATTTTTTGAAGTTATATTTCAGGTATAATTCCTGCAACAGGGCCATGTTATATTTATTCTTGCCGTCCTGAATATCAAAGAGCCCGATTTCATAGCGGTTGGACTGATTGGTAAGGCTGTCTTTTGCAGAGAGGTCGGATGAGCCGATGTTGAACACATAAAATCCGCTGACGCCCAGCTGGAATCCGTGAAATTTGCCCGTTTCATAGCCCAGACCGCCGCCGGCGGCATTGGCAAAATAATCGGTAAGGCCGGCCCGGTTATCGGTGGCCATAAAAAAGTAGCGTACATGTCCGTGTACTTTTCCGGATTTGAATGCATACAACAGCGATGTACTGTCGGAAGCTTTGTCCTGCTTGCCTTTCCAGGTGCCCGGAGCTTCCTGGACTTCCTGGTGTTGGGCAAGGGTTGAGCCTAGCAGGGTGAACAGCAACCCTACCGCCAAAACGATTTTTTTCATGTTATACTTTCGGAACCCGGTGTTAAAAACCCGCTTTAATGTAGAACCAACCCTGCGCCTGACGTAACACAATATGTAAAATGCCGGCCTCTACATAACCCGCGCCGGGTATAATTTCTTCGGGACTGACCTTACGTTCTTTCATGGAAAATTGGCAGGCTGAAAATTGTACTTTCTCGCCTTGGAACTCCATGATTTTTTTCATGACGCTTGATTTTTTTTGATGCAGCATGTCTAAACCCGGACCATGGCAAACCACTTCGATTTGGGTTTGGGGTGCCACGGAAGTCATGTTGCCAATTTGTTTCATCATGGCTTTGTGTGCCAGTGTATCGCCGGTGCTGAGCTGAAAAATAATTTTAAAAGGCTCTCCGGTATTGGGGTTTACCCATTGGTTACCGGTATTGGTTATGGGATTTGCATTTTGTGCATTTACCTGCGTGCCGCCAATAAAAATACTGAGTATGGCAATTAAAAAGAACTGTTTCATATTGTTATTTATTTAAATTCATAATCCACTCCCCAAACTTGGGTGAGTAAGGTTTCAGGAGCATCGAGTGCCACTGCGTTTTTATGCGGAACCGGGCTTACCGGCGAATTGGCCTTGAGATAGGCTTTTAGGGTGCTGTGTAGCGTGTACTCGGTGTTTTTAGTTTCTTTCACGCCCTTAAAACGGCAAAGCATGTCCTCTGGGTCGCCCTCGCGCTCACAGGCACAGATGCTGTAAACTTTGTTTGGGTCCAGGGCTTCATTTCCAATGTTTACGGTTTTTACGCGGTTTCCTTTTTCGGCAAAGGCATTGAAGGTGATTTTCATGCCGTTAAATTTGATAACCCAACCGCCAAAACGTTCGGAAGCATTTTGGGCAAACACGTTGTTGAGTTCTTTTTCGAGCCACTCTTTGATTTGTTTTCCACTTACTTTTCCGGTTCTTACGGTGCTGTTTACGGGCAACATATCGAACAGGTATCCATTGGTGATGGGTATGTTTCCGGTTTGGTCTTTGGTAACTCTGGGCGGACAGAAACGGAAACCGTTTGATAACACGATGTCTACTCCGGGAACTTGCCATTTAAGGGCATCGAGGATGAGTGTGTCGATGGTGTTTTCTATAACAAAATACCGGTAAAGCGGTACCGAGCTATAACCGATTACGTTATAAATATCGGAGCTGAATGGTTTTTCGCTCTCGTCAATGATGGCTTTTACGGCTTTGTCGGCCTTGTATTTGTCGGCATTTATTTCAACCAGTTCGTAGCTGTCATTTGTTATTTTTCCGTTTTCTACAGTAAGTTCCAGTTTTCCTACAAATGAGCCGAAAGCTCCCGGTTCAACTACTTTGGCGTATTTTCCCACAATGGGTTTTCGCACACGTTCGTGTGTATCACCACCCAGAATGTAATCTACTCCCTGGCAGTATGCCTGGTTAGAAAGGTGTATTTGCTGGGATAAACCCAAATGGGACAATAATATAACAAATGCACATTGCTCCTGATTGCGGAGTACATCCACGTAATGCGCCAGGTTTTCTTCAGGATGGGTGTAAATGATTCCTTTGCTGTAATTGGGCGACTGACGGATGGGGACCAGCGGATCGGTATAAGACAAAAAACCGATTTTTACACCGGCCACATGCCAGATATGATAAGGCTGGAAAATGAGTTCTCCTTTTTTGCCATCGCCCAGATCATGGTACATATTGGTGCATATTTTGGGTGCATTCAGCGAGCCCAATAACTTCTGCATGGCTTGTTTATAGTATATCACTTCCCAGTTTCCGGGGATGTATAAATCGTAGTTGAGGGCGTTGAGAATTGGCACGATGGCCTGACCGGTGGTTTTTACCGAGAGTTCGCTGCCCTGAAACATATCGCCGGTATCAATAAGAAAGGTATCGGGATTGTTTTTGCGTTCTTGTTTGAGGTAAGTGGCTAACTGTGCATAGCCGCCGGTTTTACGGAAAACGGATTGGTTATTTTCCCAGAACAGTTCATCGTGCGGATGCACCTGACAATGCACATCGGTGGTTTGTAAAATATTGATGATGCGGGTTTGCGGTTCACCGGTTGATGCAGAAACATCGGGGTCATTTACCGTTGAAAGGTTTTCTGATGCAGCGGCCAGAGGGCTCACGAGACCGGCGCTTACTCCTGCCAGGCCTATGTTTTTTAAAAAGTCTCTTCTGTGTTGCGTCATGATGGTTTTATTTTTTATAAAATTCGGCAATTGGTTTAAACGGACCGAATTTATGTTGCTCTTCACTAAATTTATCGGCATATGGCCCAAACGGATGATCGATCGGTTTTTTGGAAACATCGGGCCAATCTTTGGGTACATTTTTGTGCGGCCTGGGCTGCGAATTTACGTAAGCGGCAATGTCCCATGCTTCTTCATCGCTTAATTGTGGACTTTGATGCGTGGCACCTAAAGGCATGTTATATTTAATGTATTTGGCAAAATTGCTCAGTCGGTATAAACCGGCGGCATCGTTATAACTGTTTTTGCCCCAAAGTGGGGGATAGGTGTAGGCTGTTCCGTCGGGAAGTAGTTGTCCTTCTCCACCCGCTTGGTGGCAGCTCTGGCATTTTTGCTCGTATGCTGCTTTTCCCTTTTCCTTGTCGGCGGCACGGTCCAAGTAAGCCAGATCCTTAAAACCCGAACCTTTGGCTTTCTCGCCTTTTGGAACATCTTTTCCCAAGAATTCAATGTAGGCTTTTATGGCCTGCATTTCTTTACTGTCAACGGCTAAAGGCTTACCATTTAAACTGCGTTCAAAACAGTCGTTTACCCGCTTGTAAATATCTTCTTCCTGTCCGCTCCGGGCCCTGAATTTGGGGTAAGTAGAGGCTACCGATCCGTAGTTATTGCCGAATACTTTGGTGCCGGCTTCTAAATGGCAGTTTTGACAATTTAAGCCGTTACTGATCGGCTTAACGCTGCCTTTGGGGCCCAAATAGGTGGCGGTATGCGCAATTAGTTCTTTGCCGTAATTTACTTGTTCTTTAAGGGCGGCATCGCTAATTCCGTTTAGGTCAGGGGCGGTCCAATAATTTTCGGCTGTAGGGTTGGGCTTGGCCTCTGTTTGGTTTGAATCTGCGGATGCCGTATTTTTTTTGGAGCTGATGAATTTACGTTCTATGGCATCCGCGTTGAGAATCAGTACAGACAGTGCAATAACCAAAACCGGTAATAGAAGCAATGCATTCATTGCTTTTTTAATGAGTTTGATAATTGATTCCGGATCCGGATGTATCTGATTCTTTTCCATGAACCGTGCAGGAGTTAGTGCGGAAGTTTATCTTTAATTACCCCGTAGAGAAAAGTACCCAATATGGCAAACAAAAATACTATGGCCATAGAGAAATAGCCATACCCGATATTCACCACCATGGGGCCCGGACAGGCTCCGCTCAGCGCCCATCCGAGGCCGAAAATAGTTCCTCCGGCCAAGTAACGAAAAATAGCTTTTTCTTTAGGTGCAAAGAAGATAGGGTTTCCTTGCAAGTCTTTCATTTTGAATTTTTTAATCAGCGCTACACCAATCACACCCAGGGTAACCGCCGTGCCGATGATTCCATACATATGAAATGACTGAAAGCGAAACATCTCTTGAATTCTATACCATGAAATGGCTTCTGATTTAGCCATAACAATTCCGAATATAACACCAACAATTAAGAACTTTATAAATTTTACCAGTTTCATCGTTTTTCTTGAAAAGTTATACTTAAAAAATGAGCGGAAATAAAAGATGGGTCATGACCAATCCGCCTATAAAAAAGCCAATTACGGCTATTAATGAGGGTACCTGTAGGTTTGAAATGCCACTGATGGCATGGCCGGAAGTACATCCGCCGGCATAACGGGAACCAAAGCCAACCATTAATCCGCCGAATGCCAAAACCAGAAATCCGTGAATGCTTGTAGCGGCTGTCCAGCTGAATAATTCGGCCGGTTGAACCGATTCAGGGTTTCCGAAACCCAATTCAAGTAAATCATTACGTGTTGATTCGGCCAAAATAAAGGGTTCGTCGTAGGAAAGAAATTGTTTGGCAATGAAACCGCCTATGATAGCGCCGGCCAAAAACACAAGGTTCCAGATCTGACTTTTCCAGTTAAAATCAAAAAAGGCCACTTTTTTACCCGCGCCCGCCACTGAGCATAAGGTGCGCAGGTTGGATGAGAAACCGAATGATTTTCCGAAGAAAATCATACTGAACATAACAAGTGAAATAACTGCACCGGAGAACCACCAAGGCCAAGGGCGCATCAGGAAATCAATGATAATCTGCATTTTAATTTTGAATGTGATATGAAATGATGGGTTTGAACATGTGATTGATTAACTTCTCAGTGGCACTGGAGTGAAAGATACTCCCACGGCCATGCGTGCCGATACAGATGATGTCCATATCATGCATTTGGTTGAAATGGATGACCCCGTTTTCAACATCCTTATCCTGAATGATATGTGCCTCGTATCCTAGAATGTTATTTGCGGCGGCAAACTGCTTCATTCCTTCCCGTATTTTATTTTTTTCCTGTTCTGAATTTCCGGAAGCAATATGCAGAAAATGTACCTGAGTACTGAAGGCTCGAATGAGCTTGTGAAGCAGGCTTAAATCCTGATTTTTTACTTCGTTAAAATTGTGTACCAGCAGCACATTTTTAATAACAAGGTCAGAACGGTCGCACATAAGTGAGAGCAGCGGAACATGCGATTTACGGGCAATCATTTGGGTTTGGCTGCCGGATAGTTTTTCTTTAAGCCCCCAGGCGCCCTTGGTTCCCATTACGATTAAATCGGCTTTGTTTTTTTCAGCGTGCTCAATGATGGAATCGGTGGTTTTGCCGGCCAGGATACGGGTACGTATTTCTTGCCCGTAAAGGGTTTTCAGGTGTTCAAGTTTCTGTAGGGCTATGTTTTTTTGAGTTTCAACGTATTTTACGTCTATTTCGCCGCAGGTTTGAATGCTTCCGTTTTCGCTTATGCTTACCGTATCCGGCAGGTTCAGCACATGCACAAACTCAACCTCAATGTTTACTTTTTCGGCCAGTTTCTTTACCATCAAAAAGGCATATTCGGCCTGAACGGAGAAATCGGTGGGGATGATGATTTTTAAATTTTCCATGGTATACACACTTTTATCCTATGCTTTTTCTTTTGCGGCCACTTCTTCATATTCGGGTTCAGCAAATTCCTGTTTTTTGTTACCGGGAACGGCACATCCGCCAACACCGCAACAGCCTATGTTAAACAAGGCCGTGGCGGATATGAAAATGCCGAAGGCCGCAAACAGGTAATCGGGAACCATAAAGGCTTGGATACTGAGTAAAACGCCGATAGCCATTCGAAATATGCGCAGAAAATGCCAATTGCCCAAGATTCTGTCTTTCATTGTTTATTTTTTCTTTCCGGCTTCGAGTACCGATTTTACATCTTGCCAGGTTCCGCCGTTTACCACATTGCTGATTCCGTTTTGCTCTAATATGGATTTAGCCTGCGAACTGCGGCTTCCGCTGCGGCAAAATACAACCACCTGTTCTTTTCCTTTGAATTCGGCCAGGCGTGTTTTTACTTGGTCAAGAGGAATATTAATGGCACCGGGGGCGCTTCCTTCGCTAAATTCCTGGGGCGTTCTTACATCTACCAAAAATGATTTTTCATACGATATTTTGGCCGTGTTTTGCGCCTGGGAATTGCAAGAGCTGAGTAATGCCGCCTGAATGACGAATAGGGCAAATGCCAGAAACGAAAATGATTTGATTTTTTTCATGATGTTTTATTTATTGTGCAGATTTAATATCATCTACCGTACCGCCGTTATACACATTGGTAAAGCCGTTTTGTTTAAGTATCGATAATGCCTGTCCGGAACGGTTTCCGCTCCGGCAAAATACAATTATATTTTCTTTGTTTTTGAATCGCTCCAAATTGGCCGGTATTTTATCAAGCGGAATATTAACGGCTCCTTTGGCACTGCCTGAGGCAAATTCTCCCGGACTGCGCACGTCCACTAAAAATGCGCCTTTTTGTATTAATTCTGCTAAATCTTGTTTTGGTGCGGCACTGCCGAATAAATTAGAAAAGAAACCCATACGTTAATTCATTAATCTTTTATGAAAGCAAAAATACTTTCCGGCACAGGCATTTTAAGCAACCATTGTTACACAAGGTCATTTCTAATACCAATTGTTTATTTGAAACAGTCTGATCCATTCCAAATTTTAAAATGGTTAAGGCCGGCATAAGAAGGAAACGGGTGTATAGAAATAAATCGAATTAAATGTATCATAGACATAAAACAGAAAAGAGAGCCTTTACGGCTCTCTTTTCTGTTATTTTATTATGCTGACAGATTAATTAGCCGTACGGGTGAGTTTGCTTTGGCATACAAAGTCTGTTTTGGGTACATCCGTAGCTGAGATGGCTTTGAATCCGCCGTCTACCTCGGTAAAGTTGCGGTATCCCCTAGCTTGCAGAATACTGGCGGCAATCATACTGCGGTAGCCGCCGGCACAGTGCATAAAGAAATGCTCGTCCGGGTTGATGTCTTTGGTCCATTCGTTGATGGCTGCCAAAGGCCTGCTGTAGGCTTCTTCCACATGCTCGGCTTCGTATTCCGATTCTTTTCGTACGTCAATTACTTTTGATTCGGCTTTGTTGAAGCGTTTGGCAAATTCTTCGGCACTGATGCGGTCAACCGTATCTATTTCGCGGCCTTCGGCTTTCCAGCTTTCAAAACCGCCGTTCAGGTAACCTAAAATATGGTCAAATCCCACACGGCTTAAACGGGTGATAACTTCTTCTTCTTTTCCGGGTTCGGTAACCACCAGCAAATTTTGTTTTACGTCGCCAATTAAGGCACCCACCCAAGGGGCAAAATCACCATTAATACCAATATTTATGGACTGTGGAATAAATCCCTGATAGAAAACTTTACTGTCGCGGGTATCTAAAATTAGGGCACCGGAAGCTTCGGCAGCAGCCTCAAACTGGGCCGGACTAAGTGCCGTAAGACCTTTACTGAGCACGTTTTCGAAACTGTCGTATCCTTTTTTGTTCATGGCTACGTTTGCTCCAAAATAGGCCGGGGGCGGAAGTAAACCGTCGGTAACGGCTTTAATGAAGGATTCTTTATCGGGCTGGTTGAGGGCGTAGTTCATTTTTTTCTGGTTGCCCAGGGTATCCACGGTTTCTTTCATCATGTTTTTACCGCAGGCCGAACCCGCTCCGTGCGCCGGGTAAACGATTACGTCATCGGCCAAAGGCATGATTTTGGTGTTCAGGCTTTCATAAAGTAGTCCGGCCAATTGCTCCTGGGTCATATCGGCGGCTTTTTGAGCTAAATCCGGGCGTCCAACGTCTCCTAAAAATAAGGTATCGCCGGAGAAAATGGCATGGTCTTTCCCGTTTTCGTCAATGAGCAGGAACGTGGTTGATTCCATGGTATGCCCGGGCGTGTGTAAAACTTTTATTTTGATGTTGCCGATTTCAAAAATCTGACCGTCTTCCGCTACAATGGCATCAAATTCGCATTGGGCATTTGGACCGTACACGATGGGCGCGCCGGTTTGCTTGCTCAAATCCAAGTGGCCGGATACAAAATCAGCATGAAAATGGGTTTCAAAAATGTATTTCAGTTTCACGCCGTCTTTGGAAAGACGGTCTAGATACGGTTGTGTTTCGCGAAGCGGGTCAATTATGGCGGCTTCGTTGCCCGATGTGATGTAGTAAGCTCCTTGTGCCAGACAGCCTGTATAGATTTGCTCTATTTTCATTTTATATATTATGATTTGTTCTTATAATGCTTTTTTACTTTAGGCTTAAACGGAATTACTTCAACAAAGTTTCTTTTATGAGGATATAAATTCCCATTACGAGCACGAACCAGCCGAATGTGGGTTTGAGTTTTGCCCCGTCAATTTTTTTAGAAAGATAGGTACCGATAAAAATTCCTCCTATGGCAAATGCGGTAACGGTAAGCATCAATTGCCAGTCGATGACCGTTTCGCCACCTTCGCCAAAAAATCCGATAAGCGATTTAAGGGCAATGATAACGAGCGAAGTTCCCACGGCTTCTTTCATGGGGAGTTTGCTCAGTACCACCAGTGCCGGGATGATTAGAAATCCGCCTCCGGCACCAACTAAGCCGGTTAAAACGCCCACCACGGCTCCTTCGATTAAAATTAAAGGATAATTAAATTTTTGTTCGCCTTTGTTTTCGTCTGTTTTGGGCTTGTCTTTTTTTATCATGCTGTAGGATGCCGCAATCATCAAAACGGCAAAAAGCAGCATCAGCAGGATACTTTTGGTTACCAGGAATCCGGCCAGGGTAAAAACTTCGTCAGGAATGGCCGGTACGATGTACGCCCGTGTAAGAAATACGGCAATGATGGAAGGAATTCCGAAGATAACCGCAGTTTTGATGTTCACGAGTCCCTTTCTGAAATAGTTAACAGACCCAACGGCACTGGTTGCCCCCACAATAAAAAGGGAGAATGCCGTAGCAGCCACCGCGTCAACACCCAACAGATAAACCAATACCGGAACCGTAAGGATGCTTCCACCGCCTCCGATGAGTCCCAATGCCACGCCGATTAATATAGCTGCCAGATAACCTAAAATTTCCATGTACGTATTGAATTAATATCTGCTGCAAAATTGGGTTAAGCAAAAAGCGATTACAGCAACTTTTGTTACCGAAGGCTAAAATTGTGCAAAATGCGTTCGGATTTCATACGGGAGCTTTGATAAATTTAGTTTTGGTTTGGCAAATGCCGGCGAAAAATGTACTTTCGTCCCTCAATTTTACATTACATTATGAGCGTACTGGTTAATAAAGATTCCCGCATAGTTGTTCAGGGTTTTACGGGCAAAGAAGGCAGTTTCCATGCCGAGCAGATGATTGCATACGGAACCAATGTGATTGGTGGCGTTACCCCCGGAAAAGGCGGTACTACCCATTTAGATCGTCCGGTTTTTAATACGGTTGCCGATTCTGTAAAAGAGGCCGGTGCCAATGTATCCATCATATTTGTGCCACCCGCATTTGCTCCCGATGCTGTTGTTGAAGCGGTTGAAGCAGGTATAAAAGTGGTTGTTTGTATTACGGAAGGTATTCCGGTAAACGATATGATTGCCGTAAAAGAATTTGTAAAGAAAAACGGAGCAACCTTAATCGGTCCGAACTGTCCCGGCGTAATTACACCCGATGAGGCCAAAGTAGGAATCATGCCCGGTTTTGTGTTCAAAAAAGGACGTATAGGTATTGTTTCTAAATCAGGAACACTTACCTATGAAGCTGCTGATCAGGTGGCTAAAGCCGGTTTGGGTGTTTCTACGGCAATCGGTATCGGAGGAGATCCCATTATTGGAACCACCACCAAAGAAGCGGTGGAATTATTCATGAATGACCCTGAAACCGATGCCATTGTTATGATTGGTGAAATTGGCGGTACATACGAAGCCGATGCCGCCCGCTGGATTAAAGAAAACGGCAACAAAAAACCGGTGGTTGGTTTTATTGCCGGACAAACTGCTCCCAAAGGCCGCAAAATGGGTCATGCTGGCGCCATTGTGGGTGGAGCTGATGATACGGCTGAAGCCAAAATGAAAATCATGGCCGACTGCGGAATTCATGTGGTGAGTTCACCCGCCGAAATTGGTAAAACCATGGCGAAAGTATTAAGCGGTGTGACTGCTTAATTTCAGGCAAAATATACTTAGAGAGCCATTCCGTTTGGGATGGCTCTTTTTTTATTGGATTTTCGGGGTATTTTGGGGTCTGTTTTTTATCAGATACACCCCCAAAAAATAACCACCTATGGCAGTAGAAATATGCCATAACCAATGAGTTCCCCAAGGCATGAAATCAAGGGTTAATTTTTCATCGGCAAAGCGGAAAAGCAGGGCCAATATAAAAAAGGATACTGCCGTAAAAAAGGCCGTGGCATGCTTAAAACGGGTTTTGCGTAAAAACAGGAAACAGGGCAAAAATAACATGGTACCCCGCACAAAATATCCGGCCGAAATGCTGTCTTGTCCCTGAAGCAAGGTCATGGTAAGGTAGGTAAGGAGGAAGAACAGAAGCAGAACGGGAATCAGTTGCCATTTTTTGGGAAGCACTTTCAGCCACATCCATATACTGATGCCCAACGTGAGCAGGATGATGGGTAGTACATCCATGGCCAATAACCAGGGTGATTGCCGGAAGGCATGAAAAAGTGTACTTCCCAAGCCTCCCAGAATAAGCATGGGCGAACAGAAATATACCAGGAAAGCATGCTGACTATAATTTCCGCGCAAGAGGTATAAAAAATAAAATGCCGGAATTAAAAAACTAAGCGAAGAATAGGCGTTCCAGGGTTCCACAATAAGTGAGCTCAAATCCGTTGTTTCCCTGTAAATGGGGCCTCCGTCGGGGACGGAAAAAATTTCTGCCAAGTTGATGTTCATTGGGGCTAAAGATAGTATTTTGCTAATTTATGCGGATTTTGTTATTCGTTTTACTGCTGCCTTGTATGGTATGTTTCAATCAACAGAATTTGAAATAGGGAATTCGTACTTGAAAATTTTAAGATGGGTTATAAAACTGGAAGGATTTGATGTGTGCATATTTACTTTTCAATTCCATTCTATCAAACGTTTTCTCTTTTGAACACCTAAACATTCAAACAATCGAACTTTTAAACAACAAAAAAAACGTTACTTTGTGCTACTGAACCATGGAAAAAATTCTTATCAAAAACGCCCGTGCCGTGTTTCCCGGTCAGCCGGAAAACGGAACCCTACTTGACGTACTTATTGAAAATGGCAAGGTAGTAAGAACCGGAACAGCTTTAGTTGCAGATTCAGCGCGGATTGTAGAAGCTGAAAACTTACATATCGCACCCGGTTTTTTTGACTTTTCGGTTACCGTTCCGGAGCCGGGTTTTGAGTATAAAGAAACGGTGGTGTCGGCATGTGCAGCTGCTAAAAAAGGCGGAATTACATCTTTTGTGCTGATGCCGGACGGACAACCCTGCAACGACAACAAAGGGGTAACCGAGTACAGGCTTCGTCAGGCTGCCGCTTCAGGAGTGAAGCTAATTCCAGCCGGTGCCCTTTCCAAAGGTATGGAAGGAAAGGAACTGGCTGAGATGTATGATCTTTCAAGTGCGGGATGTCGACTGTTTACAGACAATAAGAACCGCATAAAGAATTCCAAACTGCTCCAACTGGCTCTTTTGTATACCAAACCTTCAGAGGCACTCATCATGCATACGCCGGGTGATGCCTATGTGGCATTTAACGGAGTGATGAACGAAGGTGAAGTTTCGGTCCGTTTGGGATTGCGGGGTATTCCTGCTCTATCAGAAGAACTGGGTTTGCTACGCGATATTTATTTGGTTGAGTATTGCGATAGTAAACTTGTGCTCGGCCCTATTTCATGCGCCCGCTCCGTAGATATGATTCGTGAAGCCAAGGCCCGTGGCGTAAAAATTAGTGCTTTTACCGCTCCTCAGTATTTATTACTCAGTGAAGAGGAACTGTCGGCATACGACTCAAACGTTAAATTAGATCCGCCCCTTCGCGCAGCAGCAGACATAGAAGCATTGAAAGCGGGATTGGCTGACGGAACCCTGGATTTTTTGGTAAGTGATCACCGTCCGGAGGATGTGGAACATAAATTGGTTGAATTTGAGCACGCGGCCTTCGGGATGAGCGGACTGGAAACATTTTTCAGTCTGAGCCGCACGGCTTTGTCTGCCATGTCGTTGGAAAAACTTATTGTATTAATCAGCGTGAATCCGCGAAATATGTTGGCTATTCCCGTTCCCAGCTTAGAGCCGGGTTCAAGCGCCGAATTTGTGCTTTTTCAGCCGGATGAACCTGTGATTTACACACCCGAAAATTGGCAGAGTTTGAGTAAAAATAGTCCGCTATTTGGTAAGGAACTTAAAGGTAAAGTCCTTGAGGTTGTCATTGGCTGATTTCTTAAATAAGGGTTAAATCAAACCAAACACGATTTTCTGCATTATTTTTGTTTCAACACAGTATAAATAATAAATGAACATGAGAGTATTTAGTTTTTTACTAGCATTTGTTGTGGCCGGAGTGATGAATGCCCAAACCCCGGATACAAAGGCCGTAGCGGCAGGACTTAAAATGGAAGATGGCATTTATGCCAAATTTACCGTTACCCAGGGCGAAATTATGGTGAAACTGGAACACGTGAAAGCTCCTTTAACCGTAGCCAATTTTGTGGGACTGGTGGAAGGAAAAATTAAGAATGATGCCAAACCCCTTGGCACTCCTTTTTATGATGGACTGAAATGGCACAGGGTTATTTATCCGTTTATGATCCAGGGTGGAGATCCGCAAGGAAATGGAATGGGAGGCCCAGGTTATAAATTTAAAGATGAATTTCATCCCGATCTAAAACATAACCGTGCCGGCGTACTTTCCATGGCTAATTCAGGTCCCGGAACGAACGGCAGCCAATTTTTCATTACACATAAAGAAACACCTTGGTTAGACGGAAAACACAGTGTTTTCGGTTTTGTGGTAAGCGGACAGGACGTGGTTGACAAAACCAAACAGGGCGACAGTATCATTAAAATTGAAATTGTTCGGGTTGGTTCTGCTGCCAAAAACTTTGATGCAGCCAAAATTTTCGCTGACTTAAGCGCAAAATAAAGAATATCTTACGTTTTTGAAAAGGGCATTTCTCTCACAGAAATGCCCTTTTTTATTGTACAAAATTCATTTCGTCTAAAATTATTGATATATCAATAGTTGATTTTTACGTTTGATCAAACGCAATAAAAATGGAACGACTGGAAGAAGTAGTTTTTTACACACTTGATAAGGCAATTAAATCGTATCGTCAGTTTGCCCAGCGCCGTTTTAACGAGGCCGGCATATACATTACGATTGACCAATGGTTGGTGCTGGGATATATCTCGGAGCACGGAGAATGCTATCAACATGAAATAGCCAGTGCCGTTTTTAAAGATAATGCTTCCGTAACCCGAATTATTGAGATATTGGTCAGCAGCGGCTTTTTGGAGCGGGAGCTGAATGCAAAGGACCGGAGGCGTTATAAATTATCGGTTACTGGGGCCGGAAATGATTTAATTAAACAGGCAAAATCGGTAGTGAAAAAATACAGAACTGATGCCTTGGAAGGCATAGAAGCGGAAGAGATTTTGGCCATCAGGCCGGTATTGGATAAGATGATTCGGAATTGTGGTGGGTAGTTAATTTTCTGTTTTCTGTTTTTTTCGCTTTGCTTTTTTACCCCCCTCGCTCCGTTTCTCGCTCTCATTCTGTTTCTCACTCTGTTTCTCATCTCGGTTCCATTTGAGTTTCCCGCCCCAAAGGCGCATTTGCCTTAACACAAATTGCTGCCTGCCCCGGGTGTAGGCACTCGGATTTTTTGCTGAAAAACGGCGCGGATTGGGTAAAATGGCGGCAATGAGTGCTGCTTCTTCGGGGCTTAGCTTTGATGCATTTTTGCCAAAATAGTATTGAGATGCCGCTTCAGCCCCAAAAATACCGTCGCCCATCTCTATGGAGTTTAAGTAAACTTCCATGATTCGTTCCTTACTCCAAAAGAGTTCAATTAAAAGTGTAAACCAAACCTCCAGACCCTTTCGAACATAGTTGCGTGCCGGCCAAAGAAAAACATTTTTAGCCGTCTGTTGGCTTATGGTGCTGGCTCCGCGTACCCGTTTGCCGCTTTCATTTTCTTTACGGGCTTTTTCAATGGCGCCCCAATCCAGTCCGTTGTGCTTGAGGTAGTTTTGGTCTTCGGAGCAAACCACGGCCAGTTGCAGGTGTGGCGACAAGTTTTCAAATGATACCCAGTCATGTTTAATCTGGGTTTCTTTGTTTTCTAGTTTGCGGATAACCATTAATGGCGTTCCCGGTACAGGAACCCATTTATATATGAGTACCATCAACACGCTAAACAGCACAAAGCCAAGTGCCGAAAACATTATGAAACGAAGCATTCTAAGCGCCCAGTGGCGTTTGCCTGCTTTCACTTTTTTAGGCTTTGCCGTACTTGCTTTTTTAGATATTTTTTTAGCCAAGGTTCAGGTATTGGTTTAATTTCAATGATTCGGAAGAAAAGTGTCTATTATTCAACAAAATTAGACAACAAATTCCCCGGAGAGCATTCACCGATAAAATTTCATCTGCCCCCAACAAATCTTCTTGTGTTATGGTTTTGCGCTCAAAGCGGTAACCCAACTCCGGTAGGCGTTTTTCAAGTACCTGAAGCATCACGCCTTCAACGGCACCGGCTTCTATGGGTGCCGAAATAAATGCATCTTCCATACGGATGATAATATTGGAAGAACTGCATTCGGCCACCTCGGCTTGCGTGTTAAGCAATACGACCTCATCAAAACCCTTGAGGCGGGCTTGGGAAATGGCATCGGTATAAACGGCGCAGCCTATTTTTTTAAAAGGAGAAAGTTTCCCGAATGCAAGTGGCTGGTCAGCATAGAAACAGGCGCTAAGTTCTCTTTTCACACTTTGTGGATCAAAATTCCAAGCTTCAATAATTATAGAACAGGATTTATCTGTTGGGAGATATAGACCTCCCGGGTTTCGGAACCAGCTTAAGCGTACCCGTAAAAAACCAAGGTTTCCGTTTTGACGGGCCAGTTCATTTAGAATTTGATTGACTTCAGTTTGATCGGGAATGTGCAGTTCGGCCCCAATGGTTTGGGCATGCTGTCCGGCTCTTTTCCGATGCAATTCATAATAAGGTGCTTCCCTGCCATTGAAAAAGAAAGTTTCAAAACCTCCGTCGGCAAAGCGCCAGGCTCTGTCGGCCGAATCCAGCGAGATTTGTTCCATTTCGGCGAAACGGCCATTAAACCAGACCTTATTCATCAGTTGATGATTTGCTGTATAAAGGAATTGAGGAGTGAAAAATCGCAAAGAAGGGTAGCCACAATTCCAAATATGGCACCAAAAAAGTGTGCGTCATGGCCAATATTGTCCTGCCCCCGCTTGCCCATGTACCAGGAATAAGCCAGGTATAAAATACCAAATACAAAACCGGGAATACCCACGGGAATAAAGAGAATTCCTATTTTTTGCATAGGATAAAGGACAATGGAACTAAACAGCACTGCCGAAACTGCCCCGGAGGCACCCACGGCATTGTACCATTCATCGTTTTTATGTTTTTCTAGCGAATAAAGGCTGCTCATGGGTACGGCTATCACGTAAAATAACAGATAGACCAAGCCGCCCAGCAGTTCATGTTGCACCAGTTTTATAAAAAAATCCTCAACAAAAGGTCCAAACATATATAACACAAACATGTTGAAGAAAAGGTGCATGAAATCAGCATGCACAAAGCCCGATGTAAACAGGCGGGTCCAATCTTTGTATTTTTTTATGTAATAGGCATTAAATTTTAGTTTACTGAAAAGAGAATCACTCTGAAACGCTAAAATAGATACGAGTACAGTTATGCCAATGATAAGCAGATTTGCCGATATAATCATTCGTGTGTGTTTATAGTTGCGTTGTTCATATTTTCAAAATTCAGGCCGTTTGAATGGATGGAAAACAGAACAGGTCAAATTGTCCGTTTTTTATTTTTCGTCGGGCGTACGTTGCTCTTTTTTGCCATCTACATGTTCTTCGCAGAATTCAATGATTTTACCGGCAATATCTAATCCGGTGGCCCCTTCAATTCCTTTTAGGCCGGGTGATGAATTTACTTCTAAAATCAGCGGGCCGCGTGAGGATTGGAGCATATCCACACCGGCAACGGATAAGTTCAGGGCTTTTGCGGCGTGTATGGCTGCTTTTTCTTCTTCTTCGCTGAGTTCAATCACCACACCTTTTCCTCCCCGGTGCAAATTACTCCTGAATTCACCTTCTTTCCCCTGCCGTTTCATGGCTCCGATTACTTTCCCATCCACTACAAATGCTCGTATGTCGCTTCCTCCGGCTTCTTTGATAAATTCTTGGATGAGGATATTTTCCTTCAATCCTGAAAAAGCCTCAATTACCGATTTGGCGGCTTTATCGGTTTCGGCAAGAACGACACCCAAACCTTGTGTTCCCTCCAATAATTTGATTATCAGCGGAGCCCCGCCCACTTTTTGAATCAGAGCATCCACGTCATCATCTTTCGGAAATTTGGCAAAAACGGTTTTCGGTAATCCCACTCCTTCGCGGGATAGAATTTGCATGGAACGCAGTTTATCGCGCGAGCGAACAATGCTTTGCGATGTATTGGCCAAAAACACGCCCTGTACTTCAAACTGCCTTACCACTGCCGTTCCAAAAAAGGTAACCGATGCCCCTATACGCGGAATAACGGCATCCAACAAGTCAACACGGTGTCCGTTGAAATATACGGCCGGATTTCCGCCTTCAATCAGCACGGAGCATTTAGTGTGATCTATCACCTGTGCCTCATGCCCGCGTTGTTTAGCGGCTTCATATAAGCGGTGGGTAGAATAGATATTCAGACTTCTGGATAAAATCCCAATTTTCATGTTGGTGAATGTTAAGTATGCTCGTTAATTATTTAATTTTTCGAGAGATTGACTTGAGCGAGCGGTCTTTAAGGCCAACGTCAACCATAAAACGTTTTTGTAAGAACCTTCGGCCCAAGAGTACAGGGAAGCGCATGGTAGATCGGTCGGTAAGAGAAAATATGGTTTCAATTTCCTGGTTAAAAATACACACCTTGGTTTTGATCAGATATCGTTCTTCAACCTTACCAGATGAGTTTTTTACTTTTTTCTTTTCGGCAAAAGGAAATAGATGCGCTTCTCCGCGAAATGCTTTGTCTCTGAAGCGCAGTGGAACTATGCGAAGCATTTTTTTTCCTTCAATTTCAACTACCTCAATATTGGTGCAATGTAAAGAACAACCGTATGCGCCGGTGTCTATTTTTGCATCAACAAGATCAATTTCAAATTGGGGCAGCCCGATTTTTTCACTCCGCCCAACCACTGGCTTCACCGAAATTGTTATTTCTTTATTTGACTTAGAACCCATGACTGTTCTCAATTTTCTGCGTTCTCCATGGCTCTGTTGATAAAATCAACAAATAATTTTTGGGCCTTAAATGTGGAAAGCAAGTTATCCATAAATTCAGGTGCGCAAACGTCTGTGTCGCTGAATTTCCGGCTTACCACAAAGTGTTTATTAACCAGATAAGTAATTGAGGGGTGGTCTTTTTCGTAACCTTTCGGTGCGTTTTTTAATTTATCAATAGCATCAATACCCGTAAACTGGGCCTTAAATTTTTTATCTTTCAAAATGGCCTCGAATTCAGGTAGGTTGAAGTAAATTTCATCCCGGATGGCCTTTAGTACATCAGGTTGGGGAGCATACACTCCTCCACCTGCGAAAATACTGCCCGGCTCAAGATGTAGGTAGTATCCGGCATAATCCATTTTCTTGCCTCCTTTGGTAAGGCTGCATGCAAAATTGGTTTTGTATGGCGATTTATCGGCCGAAAAACGAATGTCGCGATTAATACGAAACAGACATTTTTTGGGATCTAAACCGTTTAGACTGGGGTCAAATTTTTGAGTGCCCGCCAGCAATTCTGCCGTAAAATCGGTAAATAGCTTACGTTCGGTTTCATAGCGTTTACGGTTGGCATCAAACCATTCTTTGCTATTATTCTTTTTGAGATCTTTTAAAAAGCTTAATGTACTTTTGGCAATCATGACGAACCGTTTCTAAGCATAAATATACTCAGGTTTTTTAATTATGAAAGCAATATTTCTCGATTCCGTAAATACTCCGCTCAGGCTGGCTGAAACCACAAGTCCGATAGCGGCTGAAGGCGAAACACTTGTGAAAGTTAATTACGCAGCCCTCAATCACCGTGATGTTTGGATAACAAAAGGACAATATGCCGGTATTGTTACACCCATAATTTTGGGAAGCGATGCCTGCGGAACAGATGAATCAGGTAGGGAAGTTATTATAAATCCGGGTTTTAATTTTGGCTGGGATGAACGCTTTCAGTCTGAGGAGTTTTCGATTTTGGGTATGCCCCAAAACGGCTGCCTGGCTCAATATGTTTGCGTGCCTTCGGCCTATGTGCATCCCAAGCCGGAGCATCTTTCCGCTGCTGAGGCATCTGCTCTTCCTTTGGCCGGATTAACGGCCTACCGTGCCCTTTTTTCACGTGCTGCCTACAAACCGGGAGAACGTGTGCTGGTAACAGGCGTGGGCGGTGGTGTGGCTTTATTTGCCATGCAGTTTGCCATTGCCTGTGGTTCTGAGGTTTGGGTGAGTTCTTCTTCGGATGAAAAAATTGCAAAAGCAATGAACATGGGCGCCAAAGGGGGTGTGAATTATAAAAATCCGGACTGGCACAAAGAACTGGCTGCACTAAAGCTAGGTTTTGATGTAATCATTGACGGAGCCGCAGGTCCCGATTTTTCAAAACTTTTTCTGGTATGCAATCCGGGTGCACGAATTGTTATTTACGGCGGTACGGCTGGGAAAATTGAACAGCTCAGTCCTCAAATTTTGTTTTGGAAACAAATCAGTATCCTGGGTTCTACCATGGGTTCTCCGGCTGATTTTGAAGCCATGCTTTCGCTGGTGCGCGAGAAAAAAATTGTGCCCGTGGTAAGCCGTATTTTTGAAATGGAGGAAGCACAGGAAGCGTTTGATTATATGGCTGAAGGAAAACAATTCGGGAAACCCGTTATTCGAATTACACCGTAATTTCCAGTCCGTCGTAAGCGGCTGAAACGGGTTCGGGTAAGTTTTTTTCCAATACGGCATGCAAATCCAGCCGGTGCGAGATATGGGTAATGAAAGCCCGTTTGGGATTCACCTTGCGGATGATTTCCAAAGCTTCTTCCAACGATAAATGTGAATAGTGTTTTTCGTGACGGAGCGCATTGATTACCAGTACTTCCGAACCAAGCGTTTTGCTAAGTTCTGCTTCGCTTATTTGGTTGATATCAGTAAGGTAGCTGAAGTTCCCGATGCGGAATCCGGTTACAGGCATTTCACCGTGTAAAGCCTGTATGGGAATGATTTCCATTCCGGCTGCTTCAAAAGGGATATTGCTGATGCGGTTTACCGTAAGTTCAGGGGCTCCCGGGTATTTATTTTCGCCAAAGGCATAATAAAATTCACGCCTCAAAGCCGTTTCAACCCGTTCGGTAGCGTATACCTGTATATTTTGGTTGGCTATGAAATTAAACGGCCGGATATCATCCATGCCGGCAATATGGTCCTTGTGTTCATGGGTAAAGAGCAGGGCATCCAGCCGCCGGGTATTGCTTCTGAGCATCTGTTGCCTAAAATCGGGGCCGGAGTCAATCACGATAACTTTGCCGCCGGTTTCAATTTTGATGGAACTGCGTAGTCTTGAATCGCGCGGATCTATTGATTTACAAATAACACACGAACAGGCTATAACCGGAACTCCCTGCGAAGTTCCGGTGCCCAAAAAGGTTACTTTTAGGTTCATGTGTTTATTTACCTTTGTTTACTTTTGAAAGAATGGAGCCACCTTGGTCTCTTTGGAGCCCGGTGTGTATGTGTAAAACCCTTCGCCGGTTTTTACGCCCAGTTTGCCTGCCGTTACCATATTTACAAGTAGGGGAGACGGCGCATATTTGGGGTTTCCGAAGCCATTTTGCAAAACCTGGAGAATGGCAAGGCACACATCCAACCCAATAAAATCGGCCAGTTGAAGCGGACCCATGGGATGCGCCATGCCGAGTTTCATCACGGTATCAATTTCTTCTACGCCGGCTACTCCTTCATGCAAGGTTATGATGGCTTCGTTAATCATGGGCATAAGGATTTTGTTGGCCACAAAGCCCGGATAATCGTTCACTTCAACCGGAATTTTACCCAGTTCGGCCGATTTTTTCATGATGGTTTCACACACTTCGTTTGATGTGGCATAACCCCGGATCACTTCAACCAGTTTCATCACCGGAACGGGATTCATAAAGTGCATGCCGATTACTTGGGCCGGACGCTTGGTTTGCGCCGCAATTTTGGTGATGGAAATAGAGGAGGTATTGGAGGCCAGAATTGCTTCAGGTTTACAAATTTCATCCAGTTTTCGGAATATGGAGAATTTAATGTCGGGGTTTTCGGTGGCTGCTTCCACCACCAGGTCGCAGGCCGCAAGTTGGCTGCCATATTCGGTAGAAACAGTAATGTTTGAAAGGGCAGATTGTTTTTGCTCTTCGCTAATTCCACCTTTTTCAACTTGGCGGGTAAGGTTTTTGGCAATGGTGGCCAAAGCCTTGTCCAGGGCTGTCTGGTTTACGTCAATCAAAAGTACGGAATGCCCTGAAAGAGCAAAAACATGGGCAATTCCGTTTCCCATGGAACCGGAACCGATTACGGCTATATTTTTCATTTGTATTACAATTTTAAACTCTGGCAAAACAACGCATTTCCGCCGAGAAACTCAAATGCACCTTTGTTTCAAGATAGACGCAGTGTTTTGAATTTTGGAATGCTTGGTTACCAGTAGCTAACCTGATTTGTTAATTTTTTCCTAATTTTTTGGCACGAAGTTTGAACCTATTCTGTTGAACTAATACATAATGTTATGAAAATCAAAATGCTCGCTGCCGTGGTTGCAGTAATTTCACTGGTAAGCTTTAGCTCATGTACGAAATGTAAAGTTTGTACGAAGGAAAATTCGCCTGAAGTACGTTTCTGCGAAAAGGATTACTCCTCACAAACAGAGTACGGTTTTGCAGTTGATGTGGCTGAAAGCCAAGGGTTTGTATGTAAAGAATCGCTTTAATAGTACCCAATTTTTAAGCTTTGGGAAGTTGAGTAATCAGCTTCCCTTTTTTTATAATCCGCGGCCCTTAACAACCGTAATTACGGTATAAATGAGGATTTTGATGTCCAAAATGAGCGACATATTTTCTATGTAGAGGATGTCATAACGCATCCGTTTTACCATTTGGTCTACATTTTCGGCATAACCGTATTTTACCATTCCCCAAGAGGTAATACCCGGGCGAACTTTGTGCAATAATCGGTAATGCGGGGCCTTTTGAACAATTTGGTCTATAAAGAACTGACGTTCCGGTCTTGGGCCAACCAGCGACATTTCTCCTTTCACCACATTAATAAATTGGGGTAATTCATCAAACCGGTATTTACGCAAAAAACGGCCTACGGGAGTAATGCGTGGGTCATTTTTTGAACTCAGGGCGGGGCCGGCTGCTTCGGCATTCATTTTCATGGTACGGAATTTCAGGATGAAGAAGGGTTTTCCCCTCAAACCAATCCGTTCCTGACGGTAAAATATGGGACCGTTATCTTTAAATTTAATCAAAAAAGCCAAGATAATAAATAAGGGCGCAAGCAAAAGCAGGGCGATGAGGGAAGCCGTTATATCGATTAGGCGTTTGATGCTTTGTTGCCATACCGGCATCACCACAGGTGAAATAACAATAAGGGGAGTTCCGAAAATGGCCGTCATCCTTATAGAGCCGGAGAGTATATCATGCAAATCCGGAATGGCTTTTACCAGTACTTCCTGTTCGTTGAGTCGGTCAATTATTTTTTGAACTAAGGCGTCATCGCTACTTTCGGTGGCAATAATCACTTCTTCAATTTGATGTTCGCTGATAATTTGGTGAATATGTTCGGCTTTGCCCAAAAATGGGTAGTGCGCATTTAAGGTTCCTTCTTCTTTTCCGTTGATGATGCAGAATCCAACGAGCCGGTTTCCATTCTTAACCTGCTCTTTTTCCAGTTCTTCGGTCAGTTCAAGGGCTTTTTTTCCATTGCCCACAATCAGCGTGTTAAAACCGATAATGCCTTTTTGTATGGCTTTGTTGGTTTGGGAAGTAATCAGCAGGCGCGGAATATATGTCCCCAGGAACTGGATGAGAAAATAAAATCCGAATGATTTATAATAAAAAGTGTAGTCTGCCACTTCATCGTCCAGCATGAGTGCAAAAAACAAAATCAGTGCGCCAATTAAAGTAAACAGCAGACTTTGCGTAAGTTCTTTGAGTCTGGAACGGCGGAAAACATCCTGGTAAAACCCGGCCATCGAGAATAAGAGCATCCATACAAAAGGAATAAGCAGTAAACCCAGAAAAAAATTCAGGGTGAATTCCAAAGGCACTTCCTCTCCAAATTTTTGGGGTTCCAGAATTTTTTTTCTGAAAATATAAAAGACCACCCAAACCAGCTCCGAAACAATAAAGTCAGAAAGCAGATAACTGAGGCGGCGCTTAAATGAGTTCATGCAGGGGCTTAGTAAAGCACTTTAATGTTATCAATATATACTTCCTGAGAAGGAATATCGGCCTGTCTTGCGTAACCGATAACAGGTTTGAACTGGTTCCCCGTTGTAAATGAATTTACTGTTGGCGAAAGCGTGATGTAGATTTTTTTCCATTCTCCGGAAGTTGGGTTTATTCCAATAACACCAACTTTCTGTGTGGGCCCGTCTAAGGGTTTGCATAATAATGAAACAGTGAAGGACGTATTGCTTTTGTAGTTCATTTCAAAAAATACCCCCGCATCTCCTTTGGGAATGGTAATCCAGTTAAATGCTTCAATCTGGGCTATGGTATTTTCAGCTCCCGTATGCCGCACCATGGCACATCCGTTACCTTCGAAAGCAACCGCCGGTGAGCTGGAAAAGGTAACATACTCGCCCGCCGAGCCGTTTGATAATACGAAGCTTGATGCTTGATTTTCAAATCCTTCAATCAAAAGCAGATGGTCTAAAACGGTGGTATCATACTGCAAAACCGGGTTTAATTTAATGGTTTCACCCGGCACCAGATTCAAGTTTTCTTCAAAACGCTGCGCTTTAAGGTAAGGGGCACGAAGTCCGGTGAGTCCGTTCAGTTGTATGCCGGGGATGAGAATGATATTGGTATTCCCGCTTGCGAGTACCGGCACTCTTGCGGGCAACTCAAAACCGCCAACCAGGTTGCTGTTGGCATACAGCCAAACATCGGTAAAGCGGCTGTTGGATGAACCTGCGCCCGGCTGGGCATTCAGTTTGATGCTGTCTACTTCGATCCAAGTGGGCATATCGGCTTTTTCTTTTGCACAGCCGCTGCCCAAAATCAACAGCGTTGTGGCAAACAGAAAGGCGGATAAGTATAAAAAGTACGTGTTCTTACGCATGAATGTTGTTTACGGTATGACGCAAAAATACCCTAATTATTGTAAGGAAGCTACCGCAAAATTCAATTTTTCGGAAATGATGTGTGCCACTTCCAGGGCATACAATCCTTCGTAGCCCGAAACGGCCACCGGAATTTTTCCGCGTATGGCATCGGCAAAGGCGCTGAGTTCATCCTGAATGGCATTGTTTGCTGCGGCTTCAGGCATTTTGATGCTGAGCTGTTTTTTGGGTTTGCCAAATCCGGGGTCAATAATCAGGGCAAAAGGATCTCCTTCGCCTTCTACCGTTTTCAGGCTGAATATTTCGGCTTTCTTTTCTAAAAAGTCAACCCCGATATAACAGTCGCGTTGGAAAAAACGGGTTTTGCGCATGTTTTTCATGCTCATGCGGCTGGCAGTGAGGTTGGCGGTGCAGCCGTTTTCAAATTCGATTCGGGCATTGCAGATATCAGGAGTGTCGCTGATTACGGCCACTCCGGAAGCATGCACCTTTTTTACCCTCGATTTTACGGTGCAAAGAATAATATCGATATCGTGAATCATTAAATCATAAATCACGCTTACATCGGTACCCCTCGGATTAAACTGCGCCAGGCGGTGACTTTCGATGAACGCGGGCTGGTTGATGTATTCCCTGGATGCGATGAAGGCCGGATTAAACCGTTCCACATGCCCAACTTGTAGAATCACTTTGGCTTCGTCGGCCAGTTTGCATAAGGTTTTGGCTTCGGCAACCGTGGCGGTGATGGGTTTTTCCACAAAAACGTGTTTCACCATTTTTAATGCTTTTGAAGCATAATCGAAATGAAAAACGGTAGGGGTAACAATTACCACGGCATCCACGGCCTGCATCAATTCTTCGGCGGTATTGAAGGCATAAACGCCCAGTTCGGCAGCAACCGTTTGCCTTACCGTTTCATCCGAATCAAAAAAACCGGCCAGTTCAAAGCGCTCATTCTCTTTTGCCAGGCGGATATGGATTTTTCCCAGATGGCCCGCACCGATAACGCCTAATTTTAACGAAGATGGATTCATGATACAAATGTAGCCGGCATTTAAACGTGTGTATTTGATGCCGCCCGCAGCCTTTAAACAATCGTTTGTTAATTTGAATTTTCAATCCATTATTGCTTTACGCAAACTATCCGGTAGCTTTGTGTGGTTCTTGGTTTCCCTGCGAAACAAGGCACAAGAACGGGATTATTGAAGATGGAAGATTCATACAGAGACAAAGGTTTACGCAAACAATTATTGGCCGAACTGCGCCTAAAAGGCATTACGGATGAACAGGTATTGGCGGCCATGGATCGTATTCCGCGCCACTTGTTTGTGGATTCGGCATTCAAGGAACTCGCCTACCGGGATATGGCCCTGCGCATCGGTGCCGACCAAACCATTTCTCAGCCGTATACGGTGGCTTTCCAAACCCAGATGCTCGAAATCAAGAAAACCGACAAGGTGCTTGAGGTGGGAACGGGTTCGGGTTATCAGGCTGCGGTACTGGGCGAACTGGGAGCCCGTGTATTTACCATCGAACGCCAGAAACTGCTGTATGATACGGCCAAGGTTTTTTTGGTAAAACTGAATCCGTTCTATAAAATCCGTTTCTTTTTTGGCGACGGATACAAGGGTATTCCTTCGTATGCCCCTTACGATAAAATTATTGTTACCTGCGGAGCGCCCTTCATACCCAAAGATCTGATAGATCAGCTCAAACCCGGGGGTTTAGCAATGATTCCCGTTGGCGAAGGTGAGGTGCAAAAAATGATACTGCTCAAAAAATCAGCCTCCGGCGAAATATCCATGGAGGAAAAAGGTGATTTCCGTTTTGTACCCATGTTGGAGAATAGAACGGGGATTTAGTTGTGAGGTAATGGTTGTGGGTAAAGCGGCAATTTTTTTAGGCAATGGGCAATAGGCAGGAGGCAATAGTTTTTGGAGTATTATGTAGCTAGTATTTAGATTTTTTGTATTCTTTACTGATTTAAATTTCTGTTTATTAGTTATTTAGGAGTAGCTAGAATTTAAATCCTTTTTCTTTTATCCTTGTTCCTTTTTCAAAATAAAAATCGTCTAACTACTAAATACCCAATACTCTTCATCTATCCCAACTCCTTTTACCGGGAACAGTGCCTATTTTGAAATTGCCTTCGCCCTCGCTATATTTGCAACACATGCACGCACCACGTTTTCACATCACCGAATGTCCCCGCGACGCTATGCAGGGAATTAAAGAATTGATATCCACCGAGGATAAAATACGGTATATCACATCCCTGCTCCAGGTGGGTTTTGATGTGCTTGACTTTTGCAGTTTTGTGTCGCCAAAAGCCGTGCCCCAGATGGCCGATGCGGATGTGGTGGCGGCTGCGTTTGAACAGTCGGGTTCTAAAACCGAACTATTGGCCGTTATTGGGAATTTGGGCGGTGCCGAGCGGGCTGCACAATTTCCGTTTATCCGGTATGTGGGTTATCCGCATTCGGTTTCCCCCACCTTTTTGCAGCGGAATATCAATTCCGACACCGCCGAGTCGCTGAACCGGATCCGCAGCATACGTGATTTCCTGAAAGGCGATACCGAACTGCTGGCCTACGTTTCCATGGCTTTCGGAAATCCTTACGGCGATGCTTGGAGTGCCGAACTCGTGGCCGAATGTGTGTCCGATTTGGTAAAGGAAGGAATCACCAAAATATCGCTGGCCGATACCGTGGCGGTGGGTACGCCCGAAACCATCCGGCCGGTGTTTGAATTGTTGCTGCGTGAGTTTCCGGATATTGAATTCGGAGCCCATTTACATACCACCCCCGCCAATTGGCGCCAAAATGTAGAGGCGGCCGTAAACGGAGGCTGCCGCAAATTTGAAACGGCCTTGTTGGGTTTGGGCGGCTGTCCTATGGCCAAAGATGATTTAACGGGCAACCTGCCTACCGAAAATTTGATAGCCTTCTGCACCGAAAAGGGTTTTCAGACCCATATTGATTTTACGGCTTTCGGCAGAAGCATGAAAATAGCCGGTGCCTTATTTAATTCACATACACCCCAGTTGTTTAATGGAATGGTTTAACCTGATAAGCCCCGCACGTCTTTCAGAATCGGAAACCCAGAGTCCGGCGGCATACCGCAGCGAGTTTGACCGCGATGTTGACCGGATTATTTTTTCGCATCCGTTCCGCCGTTTGCAGGATAAAACGCAGGTTGTGCCGCTTCCGGAACACGATTTTGTACATACCCGCCTCACGCACAGTTTAGAAGTGAGCAGTGTGGGCCGTTCGCTCGGAAAGCGGGTGGCGGCAACCTTGTTTCAGCGTTATCCCGAACTGGAAAAAACAGGCACCAATCCTTCCGATATCGGTTCTGCCGTTGCGGCTGCCTGTCTGGCGCATGATATTGGCAATCCGCCCTTCGGACATTCGGGGGAGCTGGCCATTTCTGAAATTTTTAAAACCGGTTTTGCCCAATTGGCCGAAGCCGAATGCACCGAGGCCCAACTGGCCGATTTACGCAGTTTTGAAGGCAATGCACAAGGTTTCCGGCTGCTGGCGGGCAAAGGAAAAGACGGACTGAAACTGACCGTTACCACACTCGGTGCTTTTTTAAAGTATCCGCGCGAAAGTGTGCTGTCAAACCGCGACACAAGTAAACGCAGCCAAAAAAAATACGGATTCTTCCAAAGTGAAAAACAACTGGCCGATACCCTGGCCGGAAAATTGCAGCTCAAACGCCACGATTCCAAGGAACTTTGTTTTTCGAGGCATCCACTGGTTTATTTAACCGAGGCGGCGGATGATATTTGTTATTTAATTATTGATTTGGAAGACGCCGTGCGCATGCACGTGGTTTCGGAAAAGGAATATGTAGACTTGCTGGCACCCATTCTGGGGGATTCTTTTCAGAGAGAAAAGTACGACGAAATGGCTACCCTGAATGACCGTATCGGTTTGTTGCGGGCCATGTCAATCAATAAATTGGCCGATGAATGTGCCGATTTTTTTCTGGATAATGAAGCGGATATCCTGTCCGGGAAATTAGACCAGTCCCTTTCTGATTTGATTCCGAGGGCAGATGTGCTGCGGGAGATAAATGGATTCAGTGTAAAAAATATATATAACAGCCAGCAGGTGCTGGAAATTCAGTCGGCCGGTTTTAAGGTGCTGCCCGGATTAATGGAGATATTTATGTCGGCCGCCGAAGATGCCCGCTTAAACGGCGGAAAGCCCCGCAATCCCGCCAATAAAAACAATTGGGATTTATTCAAAACCATGACGGAAACCAGCGCTGTTCCCCTTGATTTTTACGCTACGGCCGTTATGGTTATTGATTTTGTATCGGGTTTAACGGACCGGCATGCCGTGCGTTTGTACCGGAAGCTGAATGGGTTGCATTATTGATTGAGTGATTTGTGTTGTTTTATGAATTCAAACACGGATTATTGTGGTGAAGTGGAATATACAATGAACATCTCTTCGCTCCAAGGGATTTATAATCCCGCGGATAATAATGCACGGATTTGTAATCCGTTTTCCCTCCGTTCCAAGAAATTTATCAGAGAACAACTGTGCACGAAGTAATCCCTTTTAGAATGTTACACGGCAGAGTGCGGCGGCACTCGGAACAAAGTGTAGTATTTACTCCGAGTTTTGATTTAATACCGCAATTGGTGTATTAACATCTGAAGATGCAGTATAGGTAATTTGTATATTTAGCTAAAGCAATTTTTATGTAGTTTAGAACGTTAAATAATCTCTTTGATATATTAAAGTTGGCCTAAAAATTTGATGATATAATGAAGAAGCTTTTGTTCGTTTTGGTATTCATTCCTTACTTTTCTTTTTCCCAGAAAGGTGAGGGATATGTTATACAACACCGACCTATTCAAGATGCTCAAGTTAGCCAAACGGAAGTGAAAATTGACTCTGACTTTAAAGTTGCCACTATTAATGCAGAAAGAAATTTACTGGCCATGGCCAATAAAGATAATACCGTTGTTTATTTCAATTTAGATGAAAATACTATTGTAGACCAATATAGACTTGGTGTATGGGAAACCGGTCGAAACCAATATGTAATTTATGATTTGAGCAAGATACTTTTGGTGACAAAAAACAATTGGCTCATTAATATGTATAGCGAGGGAATATTTTTTATTTATGTAAATGAACTAAATAAAAATCAATTTATAAGTACTACAAGGAGAATCTCAGATTTTTCTATTATAGAGGATAAAAGGTATTGGACATTTATATCATATTATGTGCTTTTTGATGATGGAAATTATTCATGCGAGATTGAGAGGGATCCAACTCCAATTTTATATTGGCAAAATGAAATTAATGGGACAAAAATTAAATGGCGTGAAAAAAAGCATTTTGTCCCGGTTTATAATGGGTCATTTAAAAGTCCAATACGAAATTTAGAAATTTCACCTAATTATAAATTGCTTGCCTTTTCTACTGACTCAACATCCCTGGTTTTGATGGATATCAGTAAGAGCAAAAAAGGCATTCACGAAGAAGTGCTAAAAAACACGTATATAAAATCCAAAATAATTGACTTGAAATTTGTAGATGACAAAAGCATATTATTACTTACTGATTCTAAATTAATAAATGTATCCATCGACGGACGTGAAACTCAAATGCCAATAAAAATTGAAAAGAACGTAAAAGAAATACACAATAATGTTGAATCTGGAGAGTTCCTAGTCACATATCCTAATAAAATTATAAAATATGATCGACTGTTTAACTCTGTAGACAGTATTATTGTTAAGGATAAAGTTGTATTATCTGCCTTTATAAAGAATTCAGGAGAGATTGTTGCTGTGTGCAACGGGTCGAATTAAGCTTAGCTTCGTCCAAGGGATTTATCATAGAGCAACGGCGCACGTAGTAATCCCGCGGAGTATATTTTACGGTAGAGCGCAGCGTCGCACGGTACGAAGTGTAGTATTTACTACTCTTCGCTCCAAGGGATTTATAATCCCGCGGAGAATAATGCACGGATTTGTAATCCGTTTTCCCTTCGTTCCAAGAAATTTATCAGAGAACAACTGTGCACGAAGTAATCCCTTGTAGAATGTTATACGGCAGAGCGCAGCGTCGCACGGAACGAAGTATAGTATTTACTACGTGTTCCGCTTCGCTACATAAATCTGTGTGTTGTGCGGTGTTGAATTGAAACGGAACAGGCAATATATTCCTTACAATTGTAGGTTGTGATTGGATTCAAAACTAAGACCCAACCCCGGTATATCCTTACTTTTTTGTCTTGACACAAAAAAGTAACAAAAAAAGTCAAGGCTGCATGAAACAAGCTAAAAATGACCGCCTTTTGGCTAAAGTCCAAAAACTCGCTGCGCTCAAACAGTTTGGACTTCTTAACGCCAAAAGCCGTCCATTTTCTTAACGCTTGTTTCATGAGGCCGTTTTTGGGTTTCATTCATTAAAATATGTTTCGCTATAGATTGAATTTTAATTAATTCCTGTTGATGCTTGTATCCTTTTTTGGGAATTATACAGCGCCGTTAGGTGCAGCCTGTTAATAGAAATTAGATGTCCCTATGGCAACATAGCTCCAGCGGAGCTGCCTGTAAATGCATAAGCAAGTGGATTGAAATTTAATTCTGGCTTTGTTCTTATTTCTTTTCGTTAATATTCAAAAATCGTTTTTTTACCCCGGTATATCCTTACTTTTTTGTCTTGACACAAAAAAGTAACAAAAAAAGTCAAGGCTGCATGAAACAAGCTAAAAATGACCGCCTTTTGGCTAAAGTCCAAAAACTCGCTGCGCTCAAACAGTTTGGACTTCTTAACGTCAAAAGCCGTCCATTTTCTTAACGCTTGTTTCATGAGGCCGTTTTTGGGTTTTATTCATGAAAATATGTTTCGCAATTGATTGAATTTTAATTAATTCCTGTTGATACTTGTATCCTTTTTTGGGAATTATACAGCGCCGCTAGGTGCTACCTGTTAATAGAAACGGTATGTTTTTGATGGTAACAAATATGCGTGAGGGATTGTAGCGTATAGCCCACAGTACCGACGCTTCGGAAGGTACGAGGACTAGTAGCGGAAAGCCCGGCCCGGAGGGACACGCCCAAACTGCTTTTTAAAAATTTGAAGCCTCCTGTGTTATTTTTAGAACATGGTTTCTTTTCGGCCTATGTTCATGCGGATATTTAGCGCTGCCCAGAGGTTGGTGTTGGTGAGCGCGGCTACTTCGCTGCTTTGTTTGCGGTAAATGGCATTGAAATCAATCCATAAATTGTGACGTACCATGTAGGAAACGGCTAGATCGGCCATGGCAATTTTGGTGGTGGCGCCGGAACCTACAAAGAATCCGTAATCTTTGTCGCGGTCTACGTACGGAATGGTAAGGTTACTGCCGTAGGTGCCCGTATTGTCGGGATCTAAGCCCTGATTGGCGTAAAAGCCTTTGGCCACAATGTGCAGGCGTTTCATGGGTTGATACCTGATTACGCCCACAATTTCCCAAAAATTGGCCCCCAGCGGATGAGCCATGGGCTGGTTGTAATGGGTGTATGCGCCCTCGCTAATGCGGTCGGTGTACATAAACGGACGAACGTAATTGCCTTCTATCTGAATATCCAGGTTTTTGAGGGCAAAAGCATCCACATATTTGATGCCCAACTGCACGGCCTGCTGGTTGCCGAACCAGCCGTTGCGTTTTCTCATTTCGGCTATGCTGAATTCACTTACGGCAAATTGTCCGTAAACCTGCACATGGCGTAGGAAATTTACTTTGAAATCCATACCCACGATGGCGGCGTTTTTGCTTCCGATGAAGCTTTCAACGGAGCGGTATAGAATAATGGGATTCAGGTAATTCCATTCAAAACGGGCATCTGCTTTTTCGCTGCCGTTGGTGATGGCTTCAAAAATTCCGATGTTCACGTGTTTACCCAAATTGAGGCTGAGGTGGTGCATGGAAAACCATTTTTTGTCGAAGCCCTGATAGGCGTATTTGGATGTGTTATTGATACCCTGTGCAAGCATCCACTGGTAATTAAATACCCAAACTTTTACATTGGTTTTGAGGAACAGGTAACTGGGCGCAAAATTGCCCAGCAAAAGTGAGCGGTTGCCCGGACCCAAGCGGTTTTGGTCGTGTCCGAACTGGAACTGTAATACATCTTTGATGGCTGAGAAGGAAATGTATCCACGGAAATTAAAGTAGTCGTATCCGCGGGTTTTAAAGTCTTTGTAGAAGTTCTCGCCGGGCACGGCACCGAATTTCTTTTCATAATCCTGCATGTAAACGGGGAGCCGGGCCTGGTTTTCGCCCAGAAAGGTGTAAAATCCGAGCCTGCGTCCGATCATTCCCCTTAGCTCGAAACCGCGGGTGTTCTGGAAGGTATATCCGCCGGCCCCGGGAATGCTGGCACCGATGGAGCCGTAAAACACGGGATTAAACTGTACTTCGAAAATTTTATTCTTGGCCTGGTAGGAATACAGGGCGTTTTTTTTGCGGTAGAAATGTTTGAAAAAGGTTTTTTTGATGGGATATTGGCTGTTTCCCGCCAAGGAATCGGATGACCATTCCCAGTTATCGTCCTTGAGATAGCCGAGGTTGAATTTATCTCTTTTGTTGAGGCGCATTTTGCTGCTGTCGGCCTGGATATCTTCGATGAATTTGGCCACATCCTGCCGGCGAATTTGCCCGGCGGTCATGTAGAGCCTGTTGGAGAGCCGTCCGCTTTTGATTTCGTAGCGTTCAACGGTGTGATAATATTGCTCATCTAAGGGTACGTAAACGCCCTGGGCATAGGCAGCCGATGCAAGGAGTGCGGAAATTGCGGCAGTAAAGAGTTTTTTCATGCGCTAAGCTTAGTGATTCAAAAGTAAGCTATTTTCCGGTACGGCAAAACCCGTACTTTTGTGGGTAAATTATAAGATATGGGCGTTTTACGATTACAGATGGCCACCGATCCGCGCTGGGTGAATATAGTGGAAATGAATCCGGGCGAAATTTTGACTGACCATGCCTGGTGCGAGCAGAAGGCTGCTTCTTCGGCCATCAGCATTATTGTGGGTTTTCCGGAGTACACTGAGGTGGTGAATGAAATGACGGCCCTGGTGCGTGAAGAAATGGAGCATTTTCAGCAGGTGCATGATTTTATACAGAAACGTGGATATACCCTGGGCCGTGAGCGTAAAGACCCGTATGTAAACGATTTACTGAAGTTTACCAAAAAAGGGGGAGACCGTGCCGATTTATTGGTAGAGAAATTATTGGTGGGAGCCATGATTGAAGCCCGCAGTTGTGAGCGTTTCCGTATTTTATCTGAAAATATCGGGGATGCGGAATTGGCCGTTTTTTACCGTGAATTAATGGAATCGGAAGCCGGGCATTATACGATGTTTATAACACTGGCCCGCTCCATAAAACCCCGTGAATATGTGGATGCCCGCTGGCATGAGTTTTTAGCTTATGAGGCGTCTATTATGGAAAAATATGGCACCGGACAGAGTATTCATGGGTAGAAGTTAGAGGTTTGTTTCTTTATTGGTCATGGTTATTCAACCCCTCCTGGGTTGGGCTCTGAGCTTGTTTTGTGGGCCAGAGGTTGCACCTCTGGTTATGCATATTTAAGCCCTTCGGGCTATGGTTGGGGAAGGGTAGTTTGTGTTTCCAAAGGTTTCACCTTTGGTTATGTATGTTTAAGCCCTCCGGGCTATGGTTGGGGAAGGGTTGTTGTTTTGTTTCCAGAGGTTGCACCTCTGGTTATGCGTATTTAAGCCCTCCGGGCTATGGTTGTGGAGGGGTTGTTGTTATGTTTCCAAAGGTTTTACCTCTGGTTATGAATGTTTAAGTTAATGTTGGATGAGCCTACGCTTTTGGTATAAAATAAATCCCAAGGGGATTTAATATGCCTAACGCTGCATGCAATGCGGCGTATTAGGAACCAGTAACTTTAGTCCGTCCAACCACGAAGTGGTTGAATGTACTATGTTTTGTGTGGTGATTTTTATTATGGAAATATTGCCGCTTTGTGTTGGTTATTCAACCCCTCCGGGGTTGGGGACGGCTTGTTGTTATTTTGCCAAAGGTTTCACCTTTGGTTATGCATATTTAAGCCCTCCGGGCTATGGTTGGTGATGTGGTAGTGTGTATTTCCAAAGGTTTTACCTTTGGTTAGGTATGTTTAAGCCCTCCATGCTATGGTTTGTTGTAGTAATAGTTATTTTTCATCTTCATAACTATTTCATTTTGGGGCTATTTATGGATAAGTGGATGTCTTTTTTGACAGTTTGGTATATAAATTGGTGAAACTGATAGAACGTTTAATGCAATTGATATAATAAATCTTAAATACCTTACCTGTAAAATCCCATATCAACAAATATTATTCTGCTATTTTTCAATCGTAACTATTGATGATAATATTATGTTAGATTCTTGATTGACTTTGCTTTGGGCAGAGTCATGAAACAGAATTTGGCCCGATAATGTATCGTTAATAAAGATTGCCTCTTCAGCTATTTGGCCGTTTGCATAAAAGGCAAGTGCTTTTCCTTCTTTGTAATTTTTTTCATAGAAAATGCTAACTTTTTTCTGATAATTTGGATAAAATAAAGTTGATTCTCCATCTAACATTCCATTTGTATACTTCCTGAGTATTTTTATTCCTCCACTTTCAAAGAAGTTTATTCGTTGTCCTTGAAATTTACCATCCTTAAAATATGCTTTTTCTTCTATTGATCCATCTGGAAAAAACGAAATATATTGATTTTCCAAAATACCATAATCCCAACTTGATATGGATTTAATATTTTCATTTTCAAAGTATTGAATTGCAAGTCCCCATTCTACATCATCATAAAACGATATCAGTGATGAAACTTTCCCTAATTCTGTATATGTTGTACATAATCCACTTTTTTTGCCTTTGTGTGTAGGGCATTCAGACATAATGGTACCAGTATCGTAATACCTTATTTCTTTGTTTTCACTGCAACTAATTAATGATAAGAAAATAATAAAAAATAAGATTTGCTTTTTCATGTATTCTTGAATGAAATAGATTGCAAAGATTTTTTTATTGAACCAATTAGAACAATACGATGAAGGATTAATTTCATCTTTACAACTTTATCAACCGTTCTGAATAAAATTCACCGTTTGTGGCTTTTACGGAAACCGTGTAAATGGCTGGTGAAAGATGGGAAATGTTAAGCTGACGGTTTCCGGTTTGTGTTGAAAATACGGTTTGTCCCATCAGGTTTTTGATTTCTATGTGCAGTTGGCCTTCCAGATGGGTATCCAGGGTAAATTCGGTATTTACGGGGTTGGGGAAGATGCGCAGGCGCTGAACGGTTTCGGTTTCGGTTACGGAGATGTTTGAAGTGCCGTATGTGAGGTTGAGCACGGGTGCAAATTCGGGGTCGGCGCTGCCGCTGAAGACTGCCGTGCCGCCCGTGAAACCGGGTGCAGTAATGATAAACTGCGTGGAGGCATCATTTTTGATGTGGGGTAACAGTTGTGCTGGTAAATCAAGGCGGATCCAGTGGCCGTTGTTGTTTGAACCGAACTGACAGGCTGTGCCTTCCACATCGCCTGTTGCCGCATAATCTTCGGCTTCAAGGGCCGCACTCAGGCCGAAATTGCCGTTTTTAACTTTAATGTTCAGGCTGTTTGAAATGGGATTGTTGCCACTTACGCTTTCCCTGCGAAGGAAAATGGATGCCTTGGAAATTACGGTATCGGGCATGCTGCTTGTGTTGAAACTCAATACGGCCGCGGTTTCTTCGCCCAGACTAATGTTTTGCGAAACGGTTCCGGAGGCCGTAACCGAGCCGGTTTGGTTGTTGTTTTCGGGCAGGAGATACAAATCGTCCATTAAAAATTTATGGTAAAACTTGCGGAACTGTATATCAATCAAATCCCGGTATCCTTGCGCCGAAAGGTGGAAACAGTCTTTAGTGATGGCATAATCGCGCATGGAATTTCGTGGAGACGGATACTCCGGATAGCCGAGCGGCTGGGGCGCCGTTTGTGGCGGAAAGGTCCCACCCGGAGCCACGCCCAGGGGTGTATTTTGACCGAATGTATATTGCATCAATCCGGTGGCGTTCACAAAATCGAGCTGTGGATCGGCAGCGGCAAAGGCGGCAATGCTGTCTGAAAATTCGTTCAGTAAGGTGTTAATCTGCAAAAAGGAGGGAAAGCCCATGCCTTCCCAAGTGCCGTAAAAGGGGTGGCTACTCTGAAATGGGGCCACGCTCTCAATTACCTCTTCAAAATTGGGATAGGTGTACCCGCTCCACACGATTCGGATACCCGGTTTGGCTGATTTGATGAAATCAATTACCTGCAATAAACGTCCCGCAACGGCATGTTTTAAGGAATCTGTTTCTTCGGGGGTAAAGGTTACGTCCCAATCGCCCATCACGTCGTTTCCCCCTATGCTTAGGTGCACGACTTCGATACTCGGGTTTTCGTTTAGGCGCAATACAATTTCGTCCTGTTTTTCCTGCGTTAAAAAGTCGTCGGTTTCGGCGCCATTTTCGGCTATGATGGCATTTGTATAATACGTATAATTTGAATGTCCCCAGCGGTTCAATATGGTATTTATGGTTTGGTCAGCACCCATGAAAAAAGCCCAGCTGTCGCCCACCAGCAATATTTTGGGTTGTTGGGTTTCGGTGCATTGGGAGAAGGCATTCCATCCGAAAAGGGAGAGCAAAACGAAGGTGTACAGTTTTTTCATGTCAGCGTTAAGAAATTATTACGCTAATGTAACAATCTGTTTGTAAAAACAAAAGCAGGAAAAACTATTTTTCCTGCTTTTGTTTGAAATTCTATTTTGGGAGCGGTTTACAGCGATTTCAAGGTCCACTCGTCTTGGTTGGTGCCGGATTGGCTTACCACCAATTTACTACTGCTTAAACTTTCCAGTTTGAAAACCTGTGATTCGCCGTTATCGTTGTAAATGCGTTGCAGGTTGTTGAAATTATTCACAAAGGCCCAAGTGCCGCTTCTTCCCACCGGAAACCCGGCAATGGTAGCCGTTTCGGTAAAGGCATTGTCTTTGGTGAAGCTGATCTGGTAATTTACCCATGCGGTGTTCCATTCAGATGTTTTATCTACTCCGTTTTGGGTAAAACGCTCAATACGCCAAGAGCGGCTGAGTTTTTGGGTCATGGAATCTTCTTTTGAACACGAGAAGAAAAAAGTACTAATGAATAAGGTTAGTGCGAACAGTGTGTTTGTCTTTCTCATACGATTCATTTTTTCAAATATATAACAAATTTCTTGTGATTGATTTACATCCCCGTATAATTTGCCGGTGTTATATTCAGCATTTCTTCTTTTAATGCATCTGAAACATCCAGACTGAGAATAAATTCACGAATACTATCAGCCGTAATTTCTTTTCCGCGGGTAAGTTCTTTTAATTTTTCGTAGGGTTTTGGATAGGCTTCCCGGCGCAAAATAGTTTGGATGGCTTCGGCCAGCACGGCGGCGTTTTTGTTCAAATCAGCTTCCAGTGCTTCTTTATTCAGTAGTAATTTTCCTAATCCCCTGAGGGTAGAATCAACAGCAATAAGGGTATGAGCCGCCGGAACGCCCAAGTTGCGCAATACGGTTGAATCTGTTAAGTCGCGCTGTAAGCGGGATACGGGTAATTTGGCCGCCAAGTGCTCAAACAGGGCATTGGCAATTCCGATGTTTCCTTCGGAATTTTCAAAATCAATTGGGTTCACCTTGTGCGGCATGGCGCTTGATCCTACTTCGCCTTCTTTGGTGCACTGTTTAAAGTATTCCATGGAGATGTATGACCAGCAGTCGCGGTCTAAATCCAAAAGGATATTGTTTATGCGTTTCATGCCGTCGCAGTATGCGGCCAGCATGTCGTAATGCTCAATTTGGGTGGTAAACTGCGAACGCGAAAGGCCCTGTGATGCGGCAAAACGGTTGCCGAATTCTATCCAGTTGATGGCCGGATAAGCCACGGTATGTGCATTATAGTTTCCGGTAGCTCCGCCAAATTTACAGGCATAAGGCACGGCTTTCAGCATGCTGAGCTGTTTCTCTAAACGCTCTACAAATACCTTAAACTCTTTACCCAAGCGTGTGGGTGAGGCCGGTTGTCCGTGTGTACGGGCCAGCATGGAAATATCGGCCCATTCGCTGGCCAGTAAGTCCAGTTGTTTGATCAGGTTTTCTAACCTTGGATAAAGCACTTTTTCGTTGAAATCTTTCAGCGAAAGCGGAATGGCCGTATTGTTTACATCCTGTGAGGTAAGCCCGAAATGCACAAATTCCAGAAAATGGTCAATGCCTTGTCCGGCTAATTGTTCTTTGATGAAATATTCTACGGCTTTTACGTCGTGGTTGGTGGTTTTTTCTATCTCTTTTACACGCAGGGCGTGCTGTTCGTTAAATTCCAGGTAAAGGCTTCTGAGTTTGGGATAAAGCGCTTTGTCAAAGCCGGACAGCTGGGGAAGGGGCAGTTCAACGAGTGCGATGAAATATTCAATTTCAATGTGAATGCGGTATCTGATGAGCGCAAACTCGGAGAAGTAGGCAGCCAGTTCGGTAACTTTGTTGCGGTAACGACCGTCAATGGGCGAAATGGCAGTGAGTGTATTCAGTTCCATGTTTTATTCTAAAGGGCAAAGATACGTTTTTTAGCTGCTTGCGGCAGCGGGGTCTGAATCTGTGTTTAAAAACATGCCGTGCCGAAAATAACCCTAATTTTGCAGCTGTTTTAAAAACAAGCCGGCCATTTATCGGTTTAAGCTAAGGCATGAAAGTTCAAGAGAAAAAATCACCCAAAACGCAGGATAAGCCCAACCGGAACATCTTCATTAAAGGTGCCCGTGTGCATAACCTCAAAAATATTGACGTTGAAATTCCACGGAATAAATTAGTGGTGATTACGGGTCTTTCCGGCTCCGGAAAGTCGTCACTGGCTTTTGAAACGCTTTACGCCGAAGGCCAGCGGCGCTATGTGGAAAGTTTGAGTTCGTATGCCCGTCAGTTTTTGGGGCGTTTAGATAAGCCCGATGTGGATTACATTCACGGTATTTCGCCGGCCATAGCCATTGAACAGAAGGTAAATTCAAGCAATCCGCGTTCTACGGTTGGTATCAGTACCGAAATATATGATTACCTGAAACTGCTTTACGCCCGTGCGGGTAAAACCATTAGTCCGGTTTCGGGAAAAGAGGTTCGCCGTCATACCGAGTCGGATGTTACGGACGCCGTTGCTTCTATGCCCGAAGGTACGCGACTCGCCCTGGTTTGTCCCCTAAAACCCAAAGGCGGACGAACGGTTTCACAGGAAATTGCCGTGCTCATCCAACAGGGTTTTTCAAGGGCCATTATTCATGACGAAATGATTCGCCTGGATGAAATTCCGGATAAAAAACTGAAATCACTGAAAGCCGATGAAATCTGGTTACTGATAGACCGTTTCAGTGCCGATTCAACCGATGAAACCCTGGCCCGGGTAGCCGATTCGGCCTCTACCGCCTTTTTTGAAGGCGACGGCTCCTGCCTGCTCCTGGTTTACGGAAAAGAAAAATCGCCCGAAAGAGCCATGGAATTCAGCAACCGTTTCGAACTGGACGGAATTGCTTTTGAAGAACCCAGCGTAAATCTGTTTACGTTTAATAATCCTTACGGTGCCTGCAAAACTTGCGAAGGCTTCGGTTGGGTGCTGGGTATTGATGAAGATTTGGTGGTGCCCGACAAAAGTCTGTCGGTTTACGAAGGTGCCGTGGCCTGCTGGAAAGGCGATAAACTCAGTGAATGGAAAGATGATTTCATAAAAAAAGCGGCCAAAAAAGATTTTCCGGTTCACCGGGCATACCTGGATCTTTCGGAAGCAGAACGTGAACTGCTCTGGCGCGGCGATAAAGACTTATACGGGATTGATGACTTTTTCAAGTTCGTGGAAGAACAAACCTATAAAATTCAATACCGGGTGTTGCTCTCGCGTTACCGCGGACGTACGGTTTGTCCCGACTGCAAGGGTACACGCCTGCGCCGGGATGCCAACTACGTAAAAGTGGGCGGAAAATCCATAACGGATATCGTGTTGATGCCCGTGGATGAAGCCCTGATTCATTTTCAGCAATTGGAATTAAACGCACACGAACAAAAAATTGCCGGCCGTCTTTTGCTCGAAATCCGCAGCAGGCTTCAGTTTTTGAATGATGTGGGATTGGGATATTTAACACTGAACCGCCGCTCAAACAGCCTTTCGGGCGGCGAATCGCAACGTATAAATTTAGCTACCTCATTGGGCAGCAGCCTGGTAGGTAGTTTGTATATTTTAGATGAGCCCAGCATAGGCCTGCATTCCCGCGATACGGATAAGCTCATCACGGTGATAAAAAGCCTGCGCGACATCGGAAATACCGTGGTAGTGGTGGAACACGACGAAGACATCATCCGGCAGGCCGATTACATTATTGACATTGGTCCGGGAGCCGGGCGTTTGGGCGGTGAAGTGGTTTTCACCGGCACGGCCAAAGCCATCGAAAAAGATGATAAAGGATTTACGGGGCCTTACCTTTCGGGAAAGATGGAAATTCCGGTTCCCAAAACCCGGCGTAAATGGAAAAATAGGCTGGAGCTCACCGGAGCCCGTGAAAACAACCTCAAAAACGTAAGCGTACAATTTCCGTTGGAAGTAATTACCGCCATTACGGGGGTGAGCGGTTCGGGTAAAACGAGTTTGGTGAAACAGGTGCTCTATCCGGCATTGATGCGCCGTTATGGCGGTTTTGGCGATAAAGGCGGAGCTTTTGAAAAGCTGGAAGGTAACTTTACCCGTATTGACGGGGTAGAAATGATTGACCAGAATCCGATAGGAAAATCATCCCGTTCAAACCCCGTTACCTATCTTAAAGCGTATGATGAAATCAGGGCTTTGTACGCCAATCTGCCGCAGGCCAAACACGACGGATTAAAGCCGGCCCATTTCTCGTTCAACGTGGCGGGCGGACGATGTGATGTTTGCGAAGGCGAGGGCACGGTTACCATCGAAATGCAGTTCATGGCCGATGTTACGCTGCTTTGTGATAATTGCAAAGGCAAACGCTTCAAGGAAGAAATATTGAATGTGGCCTACCGCGGAAAAAGCATTTCTGATATTCTGGATTTAACGGTTGAAGAAGCTATCCAGTTCTTTTTGGAAGATGATGACCGGGGCGGAAAGAAAATTGCTGAAAAGCTAAAACCGCTGGCCGATGTGGGACTGGGATACGTAAAACTGGGGCAGGCCTCCTCAACGCTTTCGGGCGGCGAGGCACAGCGTGTTAAATTGGCCTATTTCCTCTCAAAAGGGGCGAACGATGGCAAAAAACTCTTCATTTTTGACGAACCCACCACCGGCTTACATTTTCACGATATCAATAAACTGATGGATGCTTTTAACGCCCTGGTTGACAAAGGGCACAGTATTTTGGTGATTGAACATAATTTGGACGTGGTGAAATGCTGCGACTGGGTAATTGACATGGGCCCGGATGGCGGAAATGCAGGCGGGCAGGTTGTGTTTGAAGGAACGCCGGAAGATCTGCTGAAAAATAAAAAATCACATACCGCAAAATATTTGCGTGAAAAAATGAAATAATTGTTAAATTTGTTTCATGAACTTACTTACTTTACTATCCGGCTTTTTACTGTTCACGGCTTCACCCAATTGGCAGTCGTATAAATCAACCCCCCAAGTTGATGTGGATTACCGCACGGAACAGTGTAATGATGCTTCCAACGGAATTTACCGTGAATATATTTTCTTACGCATGAAAAACAAAACGAGTCAGTCGGTAAACGTTTCATGGCAGTTTGAGCGGTACGAAAGCAATGTATGTTCTACCTGCGGAAAAGATGAATACAAGTATTCGGTAACCATTGCTCCCAATGCTGAAATTACCGCCCAGTGTGGTTCTAATCAGCGTGAATTAATGGTTTTCGTTAAACATTTGGATTTGCCGAATCACAAAACATTTACCAAGTTTGAATTGGGTAACTTTACCGTTACGCCTCTATAAAATCTCATTATTGTAATAAAAAAGCCCCGACAGTATCGGGGCTTTTTTATTAGTATGCTCCTGTTTTTTTAATTTTTACCTCATCACCGTTTACAAAGGTTTTCTCGCTGAGTACCTTGCCGGCTTTATCGTAAAAGATCCATTTGCCGTTTTTGATTCCGGCCTTGTACGATCCTTTTACCTGGGGCTGGTTGTTGGGGTGGTAACGCATGAAGTCACCGTCATACACATCGTTTTTAATGGTGTAGTAGGCGGCCGGTGAACCGTGTTGGTAATAGGTTTCCCATCGGCCTGTTTTTTTACCGTCTTTGTATACGCCTTTTTCGGTTATGCCGCCAAACTCATAATACTCTGCCGAAGGCCCGTTTTTTAGTCCTTTCACATAGGTTACCTCGCTTTTTACTTTTCCGTTTTGGTACCAGTGTTTCCATTTGCCGGTTTGGAATCCCTTATCGTAATAAACTTCGTAACGCGGATTTCCATTTTCGTAATAGCCTTTCCACAATCCGTTCATGGAACCGTTCACAAATTCGCCTTCATCCTCGGTTTGTCCGTTTTCGTAATAGGCTACAAAGTATCCGTGTTCCACTCCGTTTTTAAAACTTCCCTTATGCTCGGTTTGTCCGTTGGCGAACCAAAATTCCCATTCACCATGTTTTTCGTCAAACTGAAAATAACCGCGCTTCCATTTGGTTCCGGTACTGTCCCAATATTGCCAGAGTGAGTCGCGCTGGTCGTTTTTATAGAATCCTTCGTACTGTTTTATGCCGCCCTTCCAGTATTGTGTCCAGAGGCCGTTGCGTTTGTCGTTTTTAAATTCGCCTTCCAAATCCTTTTCACCATTGGGGAAAAACCATACCCAGCTACCCGTTTTCAAACTGTCGGCGTATTCATAAATACCTTCGGGAATTCCGGTTGGATAAAAGGTTTTCCAAGTGCCGTGGGGTTTATCGTTTTTATAGTAGGCTAATTCATATACTTGCCCGTTTTCAAAGTATTCGGTCCATAAGCCTTCGCGTTTGCCGTTTACTTTTTTACCCCTTAGTTTCAGGGTTCCGTCTTCAAACCAGCTCCAGGTGCTGTCGTTTTCATGGTTGATGATGCTCCGGCGGTTTCCGTTTTCGTACCAGTATTTCCAGGTTCCGGTTGGTTTTCCGTTCAAATAGGTTTCCTGAGAGTGCGGTTTTCCGCTTTCAAAATATTTTTTCCATTCACCGTGGCGCTTCCCGTTTACGAAGTAAACAATCTGCTCGGGTGTTCCGTCCAGGTAAAAACTTTCCCATTTGCCGTGTTTTTCGCCGTTTACAAATTCTCCCGATTCGGCCAGTTTTCCTGTATTGCCGTAGCTTTTCCAGAGGCCGGTTTTTATGCCGTTCAGCTCAATGCCCTCCATTTCTTTGGTTCCGTCGGGATAATAACTTACAAAACTACCGCTGAGTATATCATGTTCAGATTTAAGTTTCCCCGTATCGAAAAACGTTTTCCAAATACCGGTAGCCTTTCCGCTTGCATCGTAATGTTTTTCGTATTCGGGCTGTCCGTTATCGTAATAGGCTAACCAGTCGCCCACCGGCGCGCCATTTTTATATTCACAAACCAATTGGCGTTTGCCGTTTTCGTGGCCGTAAGTCCATTTTCCGGTTTCTTTTCCATCGGCATACATGCCCTTGGCTTTCACTTTACCGTTGGGATACCATTCCTGCCATTTTCCCGCCGGTGTTCCGTTTTCGTCAATTACGCCCTCAATTTTTTGTTTTCCGGGGCCATGATACACTTTGTACGTACCGTCAATAAAATCTTCAACGGTTTGCAGGCTGCCTTCGTTAAAATATTGTACCCAAACGCCTATTTTTTTGTCATTTTCAAAATAACCTTCCGACATCAGCATGCCGTTCGGATGCCACATAATCCATTTGCCCTCGCGTAATCCGTTTTTGTAAACAAATATGCTCGATTTCAGCCCGCTGATGTAATAACTGGTCTGCTTGCCGTGCAGTTGGTTTTGGTTGTATTCGTTTATGGCTTTCACTTTTCCGTTGGGAAAGTATTCTGTCCAGCGGCCTTGTTTTTTGCCGTTTTTGAGCGTTCCTTTCACCATCAGTCCGCCTTCTTCCTGATATATTTTCACCGGGCCTTTGCTGAAGTCTGTTTCACTTTTCAGGTTTCCGTTCAGGTAAAATTCTTTCCAGAGCCCCGTTTTTTTGCCGTTCAGGTAGTTTCCTTCGGCGCTTACGCTGCCGTTACTGTAGTACTCGGTCCATTTGCCGTCGCGCTCGCTGCCAATCAGGTTTCCCTCGGCTTTTACTCTTCCGTTGGGATGAAATTCCTGCGTTTGTTGGGCCAGGAGGGATGCCGCCGAAAGGCAGAGTACAAACAACAAGGAAAAAATCCGGAGGAAGGACAAAAAACGTATGTATAATAACCGGCCTTCGTTGGAGCCGGAAACCTCTGCCGTATTCGTTAAGCGTATATGCATAAGTATGAAATGCGTTTAATCTGAATTGTAGATAACTTGTGTAATTCTAATGCAAAAATGCAATCCTTCACGTATAAAATTCGTTTAATATTGTAATAGTTCCTAACAGGAGAATGCTTATGGAAATTGAAAAGGGGAAAATCATTACTGCCACACCGTTTCTCGAAGATCCATTCTTCAAAAAAACGGTGGTTTTGATTGCAGATTTTAACGAAGCCGGTACTTTAGGATTTATTATGAATAAGGTAACCAATCTGAAACTGGCCGATTTACTGGAAGGAATTGAATTTGATGCCGATATTTTTTACGGTGGTCCGGTTGGAAACGAAAGTGTGTATTACCTGCACACCCTGGGCGAAACCTTGCCCGAATCGGTAGAGATTTTGCCGGGTTTATACTGGGGAGGTGATTTTGAAACGCTCAAAACACTGCTCAACACCGGCCTGGCCGACGAAAATCAGGTACGTTTTTTTGCCGGATATGCAGGTTGGGAACCCGGTCAGCTTGAAAAGGAATTTGAAACCAAATCCTGGATTCTGGGCTCAACCCGGCAAGCCGAAGTAATGGACATGCAACCCACCGAAGACATTTGGCGCTTGAAGGTAAAGGCCGACAGCGAATATGCCATCTGGAGTAATTTTACCGATACGCCACACCTGAACTGAAAAATTGGCAGATAAAAACCGGGTCAAAAGAGCTGAAATGAGCCTATTCGTCGCAATTTTCAAACTTTAATAAGCCCGGCACGTTCATTGAACTCACATTATAAACAGTATATAGATATGATAATTCTGATTGGTATATTTTTCATGCTTGTAAGCCTTTTGGTAGGCTGGCGTTTGAAAAGCAAGTTTAACCAGTATGCCCAAATTCCGCTTAGTTCCGGCCTCTCGGGTAAAGAAGTGGCCGAAAAAATGCTTCGGGAAAGCGGCTTAACCGATGTTCGCATTACCTGCGTTCCCGGGCAGCTTACCGACCATTACAACCCGGCCAACCGTACCGTAAACCTAAGCCCGGATGTATATGGCGGGCGCAGTGTATCGGCCGCAGCCGTGGCCGCCCACGAATGCGGACACGCCGTGCAGCACGCCACGGCCTACAAATGGCTGGGCTTCCGCTCGGCTATGGTTCCCGTTACCCAAATCAGTTCCCAAATCATGAACTTCGTGTTTATTGGAACCATGCTGATGGGCTTTGCCTTCAACAGCGTAGCCTATGATGTAATGATTTATATCATCGTGGCCTGCCAGTCGGTTATCACGGCTTTTGCCCTGGTTACCCTACCGGTAGAATTTGATGCGTCCAAACGTGCCCTCGTTTGGTTAAACAATGCCGGAATCACACACGGGGAGGAACACAAAAAAGCAGCTCATGCATTGCGTTTGGCAGCTACCACTTACGTAGTAAATGCGCTGTATGCGGTAACAGTTCTCTTGTATTTTATCCTCCGTTTGGTAGGTGGCCGGGATGACCGTTAAAACCATAAAAATTCTGAATAATGAAGGCAGCCGTTGGCTGCCTTTATTTTTGTGATTCAATTGTTTTACTTTTAGAGCATTAAATATGTTTTATGAAAAGACTTTTTACGTTTTTAGCGGCTTCACTGTTTTTTGCTTGGGTGAATGCGCAAACAATTAATTTACAGCAGTTAGTTACCGGAATCAGCAATCCTATCGGTGTGTATTTTGCACCGGGCGATGATAATACACTGTACATTTTGCAACAGGGCGGAAGAATCCGTTTGGCAAATGCAGGAACAGGAGCGGTTTCGGGTACTGATTTTTTGAATATTACGTCTAAAATAACTTCATCCGGAAATGAACAAGGTTTACTTGGGTTGGCTTTTCATCCCGATTACGCCAATAACGGTTATTTTTTTGTGAATTATACCAAAACTGGCGGCGGAGCAACGGTTATTGCCCGTTACAAACGCAGCGCCGGCAATCCGCTCGTGGCCGATCCGGCTTCCGAAAAAATTGTGATGCAGATTACACAGCCTTTTTCGAACCATAACGGTGGTCAATTGCAGTTTGGCCGCGACGGTTACCTTTACATAGGCATGGGCGACGGCGGAAGTGCCAACGACCCTCAGGGCAACGGACAAAGCGGATCAACCCGCTTGGGTAAAATGCTCCGCGTGGATATCGATGTGGACAGCGGATACGCCATTCCGGCAAGTAACCCCTTTGTTAATGATGCTTCAAAACTGGATGAAATTTGGTCTTTGGGCCTGCGGAATCCTTGGCGTTTTAGTTTCGACCTGAAAACCGCTGATATGTGGATTGCCGATGTAGGCCAAAATGAGTTTGAAGAGATTGATTTTGAACCGGCAAACACGGCCGGCTTGAATTACGGCTGGCGCTGCTACGAAGGAAATGAACCTTTTTTAACTAATAACTGTGCCCCGGCCAATACCTTTACCTATCCTATTTTTCAATATTCACATTCCGGCGGAAATTGCTCGGTTACGGGTGGGTTCGTTTACCGAGGCGGTTCATATTCTTCCCTTTACGGAAAATACATTTTTGCCGATTACTGTTCCGGGAAATTCTGGCTTACCTATCCCAACGGCTCGGGCGGTTGGATTACCGATCAAGTGACAACTAATCCCCAGTTGACGTTTCAGATCACCTCTTTTGGGCAGGACAGCAAAGGCGAAATGTATGTGGTTTCGCGAGATAATAACCGAATTTACAAATTGGTGGGTACGGCTTGTGCCTCGGCGGATATTTACACGGCCGATGGCAGCCTCGAATCTTGTACCGGAAGTATAACATTGATAGCCCCATACAGTGCACTGAACAGCTATGAATGGTACCGCAATGATACCTTATTGACTGAAACGAGTAATGTTTTAGTAACAACACAAAGTGCCATTTACAAAGTAGTTACAGAGAACACGTCCAATTCTTGCGGTGGCATGGCTGTGGCCGAGGTGATTGTGGATGATTTGGGAACGGTGGAATTGAGTTTACCACAAAGTGCCTATTGCGCTGATGCTGGTCCGATTGCCATCACAACGCAGCCTGCGGGCGGTACACTCACCGGTCAGGGAATTAGCGGAAATTCATTTAATCCGGCCGGACTTTCGGGTAATATAACATTAACATACACGGTAGTCAGCGGTGATGCCAATTGTTCTGCAACGGATGAATTTGAGGTAACGGTGAATGCACTTCCTTCGGTAACAATTAATACCAGCATAAATCCAAACGGATATTGCCTCAATGATACTTTGGCCCTCTCGGGAAGTCCGGCAAATGGAACGTTTAGCGGCCCCGGGGTGAACGCGGGTAGTTTTCTGGCTGCCACGGCAGGAGTGGGCACGCACAGCATTACCTATACGTTTGAAGACGCTAACGGTTGTGAAAATCAAGTGTCCCAAAATATAACAGTGGCAAACTGTTATACCGGTATTGGTGAACAAAATAAAATTCAATTACAGGTGTTTCCCAATCCTTCAAATGGGAATTTTACGGTGAAAGCCGAAGAAAGTATTGTGGAACTGCGGATTTATAATCAGCTGGGGCAGTTGGTTTACCGTTCTAATCCGAATGCAGCGCAATTCAATGTGGAGGTTTCGCAGTTAGCTTCGGGAATTTACACCATGCAGCTGAAATCGGCCACCGGAAAAGAGAATAGTCAGAAATTAATGTTGGGTAAATGATGAAAAAATCACTTTTTAGAATATTCTATTTTACCCTATGCATCATAGTTACATTAGACTCCGCTGCTCAGGATAAATCAATCCGATATTCAGATGTTTGGGTAGAGGAGATTTCTATACCCAACTTTCCGGCATTGCACTCCGGAGCGGTTGCGGAGCACAATGGCAAATGGATCATGATGGGCGGCCGCACCAATGGTATGCACGGGTTTTATCCCCCTTTTGCATTTCCGGCCAACGGAAGGCAAACCAATGTTTATGTGGTAGATCCGGAAGCGGGTTCAATTTGGTCGTCTCCTATTGATTCGTTGGATGTGCGCGTACGAGAACAACTTTCTTCCTCCAATATGCAGTTTGCCGAGGGAAACGGAAAAATGTATCTCTCCGGTGGTTATGGCTACCACGAAGCCATTGATGATTTTACCACATTTCCGTACCTTACCTCGGCGGATATGGGTTGTATAACCGATTCGGTTATAGCTGGTGGTGATATGCGGCCTTGTTTTAAGGTATATGAAGATAGTTTGATGGCCGTTACCGGCGCCCGTATGGCCCGTATTGAGGATGATTATTTTCTGGTTTTCGGGCATTTTTTTCATCATAGGTATTCAGTGGCTGATTTGGGTTCATTCATTCAGAAATATACCTACCAAATTCGCAAGTTTAACATTGAAGAAACGGCCGATTCCTTATCCATTTCTAATGTGCAGGTAATAACCGACTCTTCGCTTTTCCGCCGCCGCGATTTTAATATGACGCCTTTTGAAGATAATAATGAACGCGGATTAATTGTCTGGTCGGGTGTATTCCGCGATTCAGTTGATTTGCCCTATTATAATCCCATTAAAATTAATCAGGATTTAAGTTATAATTTAGTTGAGTCTGAACAAAAGCATGCTCACTATACCAGCGCCGCAGCCTGCATTCAAACAGATGGATATTTTCAGGAATACTTTCCGTTTTCTAATGAAGCCCATTTATTTTTTGGAGGTATGGCTGAATTTTACTTAAATGAGCAGGGTGACGTAGTACAAGATTCGCTGGTTCCTTTTGTAAAAGGTTTTAGCTCTATGCAACGTTATGAATCATCATATATTGAAACGTCTCTGGGTATATTCGGCAATGTGGAACAAATATGTAATGAAAGCTTTAATCCGAATCGGTATGCGTTTGATGGGTATGAGGGAACAAATGCTGAGTTTGTAGCCAATCCTGCCATACGTTCAGATACTAGTGGAGTTTTAAAAATTGGGCTTAGTTTATTTGAGCCATTACTTTTGGGTTATATTGTTGGTGGTATTGAATCAACCGGACCAAATATTGCAAACATGAATGACCCATCGCTCAGTTTTGCGTCAGCCAAGGTTTACAAGGTAATGTTTGAAAGAAAAGTGTGCGGCAGTATTGAGGAATATGCGCAAAATCCGATTAAAATATTTCCAAACCCAAGTGCCAATTTGGTAAACATAAATACCAAAGAGCCGGTTGTGCGCTACGAAATTTTAGATTTAACCGGAAAAGTCATCCAACAGGAAACCGGAACGGATATCCGTTTGTTTACAATTTCAGAACTGGTTCCGGGAACGTATTTTTTGAAAGTATTTACCGGAGGAAATGTATTTCACACCAGTCTTATCAAACAATAAAATGAACAGGTGGCAGATTGGCAAAAGTTAATAGATTCGGTATTCGGACAGCCCGCAAATAAGGTATCGGTACACGAAAAAAGCAATATTAAACCGGCCATGGAGCAATTGGCCGGCCTGGAAGCCTGGAACCAATCTGATTCTGCCAAGGAACTGAAAAAGAAAATGGCGGATTCCTGGTATTTTCACCTGCAACATGTTCCAGGTTTTTTCCCTGCCAAAACTTTTGTAGCTCCCGGAAGTGAAGCACTCGTTTTTTCGCTCAGGGAAGCGTTCAGCCTCCATGATTATGAAATGCTTTTGCTGCATTACCGTCAGATTATACTGGCAAACGGATACAAAGCTACTGCCGAAGAATGCACACAGCAGAATAAAGCCGGTATCCGAGAATTAGAGTTTAAGCGGTATTTAAAACCGATGTCCGGCTTGGATGAAATTCCGTTCAATCAGAAATTTGGCAATGTTTTATTGGTTCTGCATGCCAAAAACGGGAACCCGGAATGGTTGAAAATTCAAGCTAATTTTTATACCGGCCATAATTATTCTCAAGCACTGGCTTTTCGTGAATTGCCGGAACTTTTATTTAGTTTTGAGGCATGAATAAGCTCATCCGCGCCAGACAGATTAAAAAGTCGTACGGTAAACTTCAGGTGCTGAAGGGAATCGACTTGGAAATTGAAAGCGGAGAAATCGTATCCCTCGTGGGTCGTTCCGGTTCCGGAAAATCAACCCTGCTGCATATCATCGGCAGTTTGGATAATCCGGATTCTGGAGAGGTTTTTATCAACGGCAGCGCATATAAAGGTATGCGAGACCGGCAACTTTCGGCCTTCCGTAATAAACACATCGGATTTGTATTTCAGTTCCATCATTTATTACCGGAATTTTCGGCATTGGAGAATGTGTGCATTCCTGCATTTTTGGCCGGCACTTCGGATACCGAAGCCCTTGCCTCAGCCCGTAAATGGCTTGAACGACTGGGTCTGGGGGCACGTATGGAGCATAAACCCAATGAACTCTCGGGCGGTGAGCAACAACGGGTGGCCGTGGCCCGCGCCCTGATTAATAATCCGGCTATTATTTTAGCCGATGAACCCTCGGGAAATTTGGATTCCCAGAATTCGCGTGAGTTACACGAATTATTCTTTGAACTGCGCAAAGAAACAGGCCAAACTTTTTTAATTGTTACCCACAGCGAAGAACTGGCCCGTATGGCCGACAGGCAGATTGTGATGGCCGACGGCCTGATTATACCGGCTTAAATTTTCATGGAGGTGGATTGGATGAAACGCCGATACGCTTCCAATACCTGAATTTTATATACCATACCGATATACTTTCCATTCCGAAGGCATGGAATAGCATTCAGTGTATGTTTTTCATACAATTCCATTAACTGCTTTCCGGTAAATTTTTCATCGGCATATTCATGCACATTAGGTTCAATTCCAGCCATCATTTCGGTGGCGGGTTTTTGGTTGAGCATTGGAAGGGTAAAGGCACCCAGGTATCGGCCGTCGGAACTAATGAGCGGTATAAGGTCAGCATTCGGCTGCTTGTATAGTAATTCTTGGGCATCGGCTACCGTTTGTCCCGGACGGATAAAAAATTCAGGATTTTTGGCCAGCGATACCGCCGAAACCGAGAATAAGGCATTCCGGTCGCGGTCTTCCGTAAATATTTTGCCCTTTGCGGCCAGGTGGCTCAGCTCCATGGCATAGGGCTTGAAATAACTTGAAACGGCATATCCCGCAGCCACGGTAAGCATCAAAGGAATGATGAGTGTGTAGCCGGCGCTGATTTCCTGAACCAGAAAAATGGCCGTAAGCGGACTCCTGAAAATACAGCTCAGCATAGCCGCCATGCCGGTTAAAGTGAAATTTTCAACCGGTAATGAAATACCCGGAATCAGATTAGCTGCTTTGGTGAATAAATAACCCGTTAATCCGCCCGAAAACATAGACGGGGCAAAGTTTCCGCCAATTCCTCCGGCACCCAGGGTAATACCCGTTGCAAATGGTTTGATGGCCAATACGCCTATCAAAAATAGTCCCATCAAAATGTAATTGCCCTGCGGAAAAGCAATAACACTTTTCGACATCAGTATGGACGGATTTCCGTCTACTAATTTTTTAATTGAATCGTATCCTTCACCAAATAAGGGCGGAAAAATGGCAAACAAAATGGCCAGCATGAGTCCGCCGGTTAGTGTACGCTGCCATACATTGCTGAATTTACCCAAGCTGCGCTCAGAAAACTTAAACATGATGGCATAAAAATGGCTGTAAAATCCAATTATAACACCCAAAATAATATAAAACGGCGTATTTATATAGTTGAATTTAAGCGTATCAGGAAAATAGAGAAGGATATCAGTTCCCAGTAAAATATTAGAAAGTATAACACCCGTGCCTGCCGAAAGCAGTAGCGGAATAAACGCCGAAATGGCTACATCGGCCAACAAAACTTCAATAGAAAACAAAACCCCGGCCACGGGTGCGTTAAAGGCCGCTGATATACCGGCCGATACACCGCAGGCAATCAGCAGTGTTTTTTCGCGGTAGGTTAAATTATATCGTTTTCCAAAATTAGATCCGATGGCTGAACCGGTAGTAACAATGGGCGACTCCAATCCGCAGGAACCGCCAAAACCAACCGTGAGCGCGGCACCCAAAATATGTGCGTATTGTAATACCGAATTTAAGTTTGAACCGGCCAAGGAAATGGCCGTAAGAACTCGTCCGATTCCCCCTTCCGGCATCCGCCCGAAAAGCCGTTTGCCCAACATCACCGTTAACAATAAACCCAATATCGGTAAAAATATAAAGGCAAATTGTTGATAGGGTAAAAAATCGGTATAAAACAAAAACGTATGAATTTTATGGGCCATCCATTTTAACGAAACGGCTGCTGTTGCTGAAAATAAACTTACAATGATTCCCGCAAACAGGATAAAGCGCCTGGGCGCCAGGTAATTTTTAACCAACAGGGGGATTTCTTCCAGAAGCCGAAAAAAGGGAATGATTTTTTTTATTACCGATGTTGCCGCCATGTATCTGCAAATATGCGTATTTACGCATAATCTCGCAAGATTTAATTTAACCCACATTTAATATCTACTTGTTAAAATATGGCGCTTTTGGTTTAGAATTTTAGCTTATCTTAGCCATCATAATATTTATTAAACTTTCTCTATGAAACGTATTCTTACTCTGGTTGCTGTGATGGTAAGTATGGCAGCATGGGCACAAACAGGCCCAACCGATTATTCAACCCGTTCAGGCATGTATCCCGGTATGGCCCCGTTTTTCCACGGTGTGGCTTCGGGAGATCCGCTCAGTGACCGAGTTATTTTGTGGACCAGAATTACCTTGGATACACCCAGCGATCCGGTTACTGTTTCATGGAAAATAGCCACCGATACCTTGTTTGCCAATGTAATTAACTCTGGAACGGTAAGCACTGATGTTTCTAAAGATTACACGGTGAAGGTGGATGCCACGGGCCTACAGCCCAATACTTGGTATTATTACTCGTTTACGCACGATGCCAAAACATCAATTACCGGTAGAACGCGCACCCTGCCAACGGGTTCTGGTGTGGATAGTTTGCGTTTTGGCGTGGTATCGTGCCAAGATTATGAGAATGGTTTTTATAACGCATACCACCACATGGCCAAACGCAATGATATGGATGCCATTTTTCACTTGGGTGATTTCATTTATGAATACGGAGCCGGCAGCTCAATAGGCCGCGATCATGAACCTGCAAACGAAATCATCAGTCTTTCGGATTACCGTATCCGCCATTCTCAGTACCGTTTGGATGATGATCTTCGCTCGGCCATGCAGCAATATCCCTTCATTTGTATTTGGGATGACCATGAAACGGCAAATGATGCCTATAAAAACGGCGCCGAAAACCATACACCTGGTTCAGAAGGTAATTTTTCCGACCGTAAAGGATTTGCAACTAAAGCCTATGCCGAGTGGATGCCTATCCGTCTTCCCGATCCGGGAAATGAAGAAAAAATTTACCGCAAATTTGTTTGGGGCGATTTGATAGAAACCTACTTCCTGGAATCTCGTTTATTGGCGCGTGATGAGCAAATTTCCGGTCAGCTGGTGAATATTAATGATGCCGCCATGTTGGATACAAACCGCCGCTTACTCGGTGTAGAGCAAATGGGCTGGTTAAAAAGTGGTATGTCAAATTCAAACGCCCAGTGGCAGATGTTGGCACAGCAGGTAATGGTTGCCCCTTTACTTTTTGATTTATTGGGACAGAAAAGAGCGGTTAATACAGACCAATGGGATGGCTACTCGGCCGAAAGAACCCGTTTGTATGACCATATCATGAATAATAACATCGAAAATGTGGTAGTGTTGACCGGTGATATCCATACCTCTTGGGCTAATGATTTACCCTTGGCAAATTATAACAATGGTAATAACTCAGTAGGAGTGGAGTTTGTGGGTACTTCAATTACTTCCCAAAATTTATTGGACTTACCCGGTGCTTTATCCTTGATTCAATCCATGAATCCGCATATCAAATGGGCCGATTTGGCCGCGCATGGCTATATGATTGTGGATGTGAACCAAAATAGAACCCAAAACGACTGGTATTTTGTAAGTACCGTTGAAACTACGAATTATACCATCAACTGTGCAAAATCATATTTTGTAAACGAAGGTGAGCGCAAACTCAACTTGGGCAGCGGATGTGTTACCCAAACCCGTAATTTCCCGCCTTTGGCTCCGGTATTTAATCCAACGGCCTCGGTTGCTGAATATGACAATGTATTGGTTTTTAGTGTGTATCCAAATCCATTTATGGAGCAGGTTGTGGTGCAGTTTCACCTGATGGAGGCCGATGATATTACCCTGCAAGTTACGGATATGAGCGGTAAAGTGGTGTACCAAAGTTTCCTGGGTAAAGTTCAGAAAGGGCTTCAGTATGCCCACTTTAACGGTACTAATTTTGCCAAAGGACAGTATGTGGTTTCCTTAAAAGGCCGCAAAAAATCGGTTGGAAAAATGATTTTAAAAGTAGAATAATATGCGTGAATGGCTCAGGAATATCTGGTGGACCGTTTCCCTGCGGGGTTTACTGATTGTTGCACTCGGGGTGATGTTTTACCTCGACGGACAAAAAAGTGCCGATTATACCGAAGGGATAATAAACGGAGCCACCGCATTTCTGAAGATTGGTTTAGTTTTTACGCTTTCGGGCCTGATTTGTGTAATCGCCGGAATCATTAACCGAAAACGATCTTCACGCTGGTTTCTTTTGGTTTTAACCGGTATTCCTGATCTCATTTTGGCCGCTTTGGTGTTTTTAAACGGAAAAGATGTTACCGTTTATTATGCCAAAATTATAGGCATCTGGGCCATTGTATTTGGACTGATTATGTTATTTCTTGCTTTTAAAACTACGTATGCACGGGTGTTACTTATCCTAATTGCGCTGGTTTGCGTGGTTTTTGGAAGCATCGTGTTCTTTAATCCGCAGTTCTCGGTATTTTCCATGAACGGCGGAATTGGCATTTTTACAGCACTTTTAGGATTTATGGTGCTTTCTTTTGGTGTATTTTTGCGCATTGCCGGAAAACCCGGCGAAGAACAGAAAATACAGTAATAAAGTGTCGAAATTTCTCAAGAAATACGGTCTGCTTATTTTATCAGCTCTTGTTTTGGCGGGTATATTTTACCTGAACCGGTATTCCGGTACGGCCAGGGTTAAAAAAGGTGAAACCCTATACAAACAGCACTGCTCCAATTGTCACGGAGAAAACGGTGAAGGCCTGCGAAAACTTATTCCGCCCCTGGCGGGAAATCCGAACATTCCGGCTGGCTTAGAAAATATGCCTTGCACCATACGGTACGGAAAAAATGGTCCAATCAAGGTTAATAATCAGGAATATAACCAGCCCATGGCCGGCATCAGTGAGCTGGAAGCGGATGAAATTAAATCTGTTATGGATTATATTCTTCAAACCTGGTACCCTGAAACGGAACCCTTATCTCAAAAGAAAATATCAGAAAAACTGGGCGAGTGCGCGGTCACTGATTAAAACTTCCTTCGCTATATTTGTGCCAAATAATGGCCATGAAACACGAATTTTCACTCCCATACGCACAGGAACTTGACGCTGCTGATTCACTGAAGCAATTCCGGTCTCGGTTTTTATTTCCGCAGCATGAGGGAAAAGCGGCCGTTTATTTTACGGGAAACTCATTGGGACTTCAGCCGGCAAGCACCCGCGACTATGTATTGCAGGAGTTGAATGATTGGCAAACCTATGGCGTTGAAGGTCATTTTGAGGCAAAAAATCCCTGGTTTTCGTATCATGAAATGTTTGCTAAACCATTGGCTAAACTATGCGGTGCAAAAGAAAAGGAAGTTGTGGCCATGGGATCACTGACGAATAATCTGCACCTGCTTATGGTGAGTTTTTATCGCCCCGACGCCAAGCGAAACAAAATAATCTGCGAGAAAAAAGCGTTTCCTTCGGATACCTATGCCTTACAATCCCAAATTCGTTTTCATGGTTTTGATTATCGGGAAGCCCTGATAGAAATTGCCCCGCGTGAAGGCGAATATACCATACACGAAGACGATATTCTGGCAGCCATCGAATTGCATAAAGATTCACTTGCGCTGGTGATGATTGGCGGCGTAAATTATTTTACCGGACAGGTATTTGATATGCAAAAAATTACCCGTGCAGCGCATGATGCCGGTGCCTTTTGCGGTTGGGATCTGGCGCACGGAATCGGTAATATTGAATTGAAATTGCACGAATGGCAGGTTGATTTTGCAGCCTGGTGTTCGTATAAATATTTGAACAGCAGTCCGGGAAGTGTGGCCGGAATGTTTGTACACGAAAAACACCTGAATAATCCTGCCATTCCGAGGTTTGAAGGCTGGTGGGGAACCGATCCCCAAACCCGTTTTTTAATGGAAGATACGTTCCGTCCCATGGATTCGGCCGGGGCCTGGCAATTGAGCAATGCGCCCGTGCTTACCATGGCTGCGCATAAAGCGGCTTTGGATATTTTTGAAGAGGCGGGTTTTGAGAATTTGAGGGCCAAAATGCGTGTGATGAACAGCTACCTTGATTTTGTGTTGGATGAAATCATACGCATGAAAGGAGCTGGGAAAATGGAAATTATAACACCCAGGAAGGCCGAAGAACGGGGTTGCCAGGTTTCCTTGGTATTTCCGGGAAGGGGAAAAGAATTATTTACGGCGCTTACGCAAAAAGGTGTCATTGCCGACTGGCGTGAACCCAACGTAGTGCGCATTGCCCCGGTACCCTTATACAATTCCATCGAAGATATTTACCGTTTCGGCGAAATACTCATGGAGATACTCTAATCACAAATGGAACGCTCGTTATTTTTCGTACATTTTCGGTATGAAAAATACACACTTCTTCGCTGTTCTATTTCTTTTGTCGCTTTTGGTTTCATGTGTGCAGAAAAGGGATTCATCTGAACATCAATCCGATGTGCTGGCCGGAACGGAATCTAAATTTTCTTCATACCGGTATGATCAGGATTTGGTGGATGAACTTTTTGAAGAGTTAAAGAAGGAATCGGAAGAACTAAAAGCCCTGGAGAAGGATTTGGAAGCTTTGGATGAAAAATGGAGCAGTAAAAAAGATCCGATTGCCGATTACCTGTCAAAATCTCAATCGTATTACTCTTCTGCCGAATCAAAATTGGGCAGTATTCAAGATACGGTGCTTCGTGAAAAAATACAAGTCAAAGTTGAGAGAAGTAATACGGCCTTTGCCCTCTCCATTGCGGAAATAGAGCAGTTAAGGAATCAAATTAGCCTGAACAGGAAGAAGTTGGATGATCTTTACCTGGCGCTTAAAATTGTGTTGACCTTGCCTGTTATAGAAAAATTCCAGAAAGACGAAAAACCCGCAACTACTGAATTGAAAGAACAACTTCAACAGCAGCAGGATTTGCTCTTAAAATTGGAAACCATGCTGAATAAATAAGCCCAGAATTATTCTTCACATTCTAATACATACCCATATTTACTATTTTGATTAATATGTAGTTAGCTCTTGTTTCTGTTTTCATATTCCGGTAATTTGGAAATATGAAGCGAACACTTTTTTATTGCCGAATTTGTCTTTTTGTACTGGCATTTTATCCAACGCAAATAGGTAAAGCCCAAATTTCGGATGCCTTTACTGACGGCGATTTTACGCAAAATCCGGCTTGGACGGGAGATATGGGCCAATTTACCGTGACTGCTGATTTTAGGTTGAAATTAGCTTCTACCGGTACGGACACTTCGCATTTGTTTTTGGCCTATCCGCTGAACGGAGAAACTGAATGGAACTTTTGGTTCAGGCTCGCTTTTGCCCCTTCGGATAATAATTATACCCGTTTGTACTTAATGAGTAATCAGTCTGATTTAAGCCAATCCTTGGACGGTTATTTTTTGCGCTACGGCGAAAACGGTTCAGCCGACGGACTGGACCTCTGGAGGCAGGACGGGAATCAGCTTACCAAAATTATTGATGGAAATCCAAATCCTAATGCTACCTCCAACAACCAGCAAATACGGGTTAAGGTAATCCGTTCGGCATTGGGTGAATGGCAGTTATTGGCCGATTATACGGGTGGGTATTTTTTTCAAGTTTTGGGAACCGTTACGGATAACACGTTTATTACTGGGTCAGGATTAGGGGTTTGGTGCAAATACACATCTTCCAATGCTGGTAATTTTTATGTGGATGATGTATATGCCGGTCCACCGGTTATCGATACCGATCCGCCAACCATTATACTGGCCGAAGTGCTTTCTGCCGATACGGTTTCCCTTATTTTTTCGGAGCCGCTTTTGCCGGATTCGGCTTCAAATCCATCTAATTTTGTGATGAATAACGGATTGGGTACACCCGATACCGTGTTATATTCCATCCAATCTCCCGACAGGGTAAAATTGGTGTTTGCCAATCCGATGCTGAATGAATGGACATATACCTTGCTGGTTTCGGACATGTACGATTTGGCCGGAAATGCGTCTGGCATAGATTCCGTGCAGCTTATGTATTATCAGCCTTCACCGTTTGATTTACTGATTACGGAAATTTTTCCCGATCCAACGCCTGTTGTCGGGCTTCCGGAAATGGAATACATTGAAATATATAACACGAAATCCTTTGCCGTAAATATACATAACTGGCAGCTACAGGTTGGAAATACAGTGCGTAGTTTGCCGAATGTGGAAATTCCAGCAGGCGAGTATGCACTGATTCTCGGAGATTCCGTTCCGCCCGTTTACAATGGTTTATTGGTGGTTTCTATCAGTTCTTTTCCTTCCTTAACCAATTCCGGGGCCAGCCTACGTCTGTTTTCCCCTTCGGGAAATGAAATTAACCGCGTGGATTATTCGGATACCTGGTATGCGGATGCTGTAAAAGATGATGGGGGATGGTCACTTGAACTTATAAATGTGCAGAATTATTGCGGGGAAGCATCGAATTGGAAAGCCTCTGTTTCGGTCTCGGGGGGAACGCCCGGAATGCCCAATTCCTTGTATGTATCGGCACCCGCACCGTTTGGGATTTCATCTGTAACAGCGTCCGGCAAACAATCACTTGATGTATATTTTAATCAGAAACCGGATGTTTTACAGATTCAGCCGTCTTTGTTTTTTGTAAATGCCGGTATCGGAAATCCGGATTCAATTTTGCAAACGGCTTGGAACCGGTTTCGGCTGTATTTCTCTACTGAATTTACGGAGGAAGAAGCCTATATCCTGACGATTTCGGATACACTTCAAAATTGCGCCGGGGAGCTGGTTACCGGACAATTATCTTTTCCTTTCCTCTATTATCTTCCCAAGCAGAATGATATCATCATCACCGAGATTATGGCCGATGAATCACCTTCGCAGGGTTTGCCCTTATTTGAGTATATTGAACTATATAACAGGGCACCGGTTCCTATTCAAATTTCAGGTTGGAAAATCAGTTTCGGTTCAAGTGTTCGTGCACTTTCCGAATTTCTGATACAGCCCCAATCCTACGTATGTTTGGCGGCACCCGATGCTGCAACGCTTTTTGCGGCACCTTTTTTACCGGTTTCGGGTTTTCCTTCTTTAACCAATTCCGGTATGCAGTTGAGTGTGCACAGTCCGCAAGGCGATTTTATCCATTCCGTTTTGTATACCGATACCTGGCATGCGGAATCATACAAACGCGAGGGCGGTTGGTCATTAGAAATGGTTGATTTGGATAACCCCTGCGCCGGAATTGAGAATTGGAAATCCGCTATTCACCCGGATGGTGGCACGCCCGGAGCTGCTAATTCGGTTCAGGGAGATTGGCCAGATACCGAAAATCCCAAGCCTTTCCGAATAGGCATGCCGGCCTCGGATACCTTGCTTGTATACTTTTCTGAACCGCTCTTGCAGCGTTCCGTATTAAAATCATCTTTTATTGTGCAACCCGGCAATGTGCAGCCGGATTCATGTTATATAATAGATTCAAATAATGGATTGGTGGGTATGTTTTTCAATCAAACCTTTTTATCCCAAACGGCTTACCAACTTATTATTGTTGATTCCATAAGCGATTGTATCGGAAATCAAATGGCCAAGATAGATACGCTGCCCTTCCAAATTCCACAATGGCCTGATGAAAATGATGTTATAGTAAATGAAGTTCTCTTCAATCCCAAAGGAAGTGGAAAACAGTTTGTTGAAATATATAACCGTTCCGAAAAATACATTGACTTAGGGGATTTATTGATTTCAGAGTATGACTCGATTTCAAAACAGCCCGCGAACATAAAGACCCTCAGTGAAAATTCAGCCTTATTGGCACCCGGCGATTATCTTTTCCTATCAAACAGCAAGCGCGCTATTTTTTACCAGTATTTTTGTCCGTTTCCATTGAATGCTTGGGAAATTCCGTCTATGCCAAGCATGAATAACAGCGGAGGAAGCCTGGCTCTTTTGGATGAAAATTTGAGTGTGTTGGATGCATTTACGTTCCATGAGGATTTTCATTACGGACTTTTGTCAGATCCGGATGGAGTTTCATTAGAGCGTATTCATCCCGATTTACCCACACAATCTTCGTTTAATTGGACATCAGCATCTTCATTTGTTGGTTTTGCCACGCCTGGTTATCAAAATTCCCAGTCGGGCCTTGTTCCTGAATCTTACGATGTGCTGAGCTTGTATCCGGAAGTATTTTCTCCCGATCAGGATGGTTTAGATGATGTGTTGTTTATACGCTTGAATTTTAATGAACCGGGTATGGTGCTTTCGGTTTGGGTTTATGATGAAAAAGGCCGTAAAGTGAAACAATTGCTTAATAATTCATATTCCGGTATGGAGGCAAATTTAAGTTGGGATGGAAGTACCGATTCAGGAATTTTACCCGGCATAGGTGTTTATGTGCTTGTGGCCGAGTGGTTTCATGAAAATGGCAAAAAAGGAAGGGCAAAAAAAGCTTTTGTTTTGGGAACACGCTTATAAGCACCTAAATTTGTGTAATGGATTTTGTGACTTTAGACTTTGAAACAGCAAGTGCCGCCGGCGACAGTGTATGTGAAATCGGCTTGGCATTTGTAAGCGGCGGAAAAGTCATAGGCACATACGGACGCCTTGTACGTCCGCCCGGTAACCGATTTGATTACTGGAATACCAAAGTACACGGCATTCGTCCCGAGGATGTGGAAAATGAACCTTCCTTTGCGGAGTTATGGCCCGAAATTTTCCCCTTGTTAAACAACAAGTTTGTCATTGCACACAATGCTTCGTTTGACTTTGGAGTGCTGCAGAAATCCATTGCGGCAAACCGTTTGAGTTTCCCTTCGCTTTATTACGCATGCAGTGTGCAAATTTCACGAAGGGTATGGACGGGTTTAGAAAAATATAATCTGGGTGCTTTATGCGCTTATCATGGTATTCCGCTTCATCACCACCGGGCTGAGCACGACAGTAAAGCCACTGCCCAGTTATGCATCAAAGCCTTTGATGAAGCCGGGGTTGAATCGCCGCAGGATGTGCTCACCAAAATCCAAACCAAAATTTGGAAGCTGGAAGCCGGTTCTCGTACCCCCATCAGCAATAAACCGGTATCTGAACGGAGACAGCGTGCACGGAAACCCATACAAGCGCCGCCTCAGCGCGAAAATTTGAATCCGCTCAGTATATTTTATAAAAAGCGTGTAGTATTTACAGGCACCTTATCTTCACTTAAACGCCTTGAAGCGCTTCAGGCCATTATGGACATTGGCGGCATTCCGGAAGAGCGCGTGAGTCCGCAAACCGATTTTGTGGTCATAGGCCGGAATGATTTTGCTCCCGCCGGGCTCAAATCCATCAGCTCAAAACAACGGGAAGCCCTCCGCTTAATCACGGCCGGTGTACCCATTCGTTTCATTACCGAGGAGGAATTTATTTCCCATCTGGGAAGGTAATTAATCACTGTAGGGTAATTCTTTTAATTCGTTTGCGTAAGCAATTCGATATAGGTTGTATAACAGCATATAATCGAGTCCGTTAAATTCACCGTTAAAATATGAATTACAGTCCACTTCCGCATTGCCCTCATAGGTTCCGTCGGATGACTGAAAGCGGTTGCTGGAGAACCAGTGCGGGGTGTATTTTCCTTTATTTTCGCCGTGTGTGCTGAAAAAATTAAATGAACCGGTGACCGGGTAAAGGGCCAATTCCTGTTCTACGTATTGTTTATCATACGGAAGTTCATTGCCCGGATATAACACGTAGTTCATCAAAGGGTAAATCAGCCAGCCTTTTGATTCTTCATCGGAACAGCGTTCTTTTAATACATCAACCGCATTTTTTGAATAGGCCAGATCGTGTGCCCATACATTGCTGGTAGCGGCCAGCATGTAAATCATGTAATAATTGATGTGCCAGTCGTAGTTTTTATCGTGTATGACTTTTGCATCGCGTATTCGGATAAAAATTTGTTTGGTTAGTTTGGTGTTGATGTCGTGGTAACCCGGTTTAAATTTTTCATTGATGGGTTGGAGAAATGAAGATTTGTTATATTTTTTTCCGTAAACAATTTCATCGGCAATTACGGCAATCGGATATGAAAAAAGAACCGGGTCGTAGCCCAGGTGGGGAAGTCCAAAGTCTTTTCCAGGATTTGAGATTTTCCAGCTGCCGAGTTTGTTATTTTTTTCGTAACGCACAAAATCTACAATGCGTTTGCAAAGTTCCTTGTTATATTGTTTTAGGTTTATGCCATCAAAAATAGCATCATCACCTACAAAACGATGCACAAAAAATAAGCCAGTTAAGATACTGATTAGTTGGTCTTTGCTTTCTTCGCCTCCGAGATTGTCGGTTCGGAATGATACGGGATTGGTATGCCGGCTAAAGTCGGATGAACTGATTTCGCTGCGTTTAAAATGGGTAAAAAAATAGGGGGGCACATCATCTCGGATAAAGAATCCGTCAGCCTGCATTTTTACTTCAGAGCGAGGAATCCACTTTTTGTGGGTGGTATCAAATCGGGCATGCAGTTTGTTTACCCCATCAAAATTGCTCCAGGCTATATCGCTTACCCTGTCCAGCCTGTCCAGCGCATGAAGGGCGTAGTATAGTTCGCGGACATTATTTTTAGTGCTTTTGCCATGTTGGCGGAGTAGGTGGTTTTCGGTAGCGAGTACGGCCAGATACCAGCCCAGGTGAATGGTGGCATCTCCAAATTCAAGGGTATGGTAGTAACGTCGGTTTTCGTTGTCCCAACGTTTATAAAACCGATTTGCCGGAATACTTTCGCCCGGTCCCGGCCCTATTTTTAAAAATTCCTGATGCAGGCGTTTTTTGAGTTCGGGGTATTTTTCGTGTTCCGGAATTTGGCCCTGTACATGCATTGAAATGAACAAACCCAGAAACGAAAAGAGTTGTATCAGTCTTGAAATAGACGGCTTATATGTTTCTGTTTTATCGTTCATTATCAGGGAACACTTACCGAAACCGGTATGATTTTACCATTAAAAAACTGATGGCCTTCCAAACAAAATTTGCTGATAAAATCGGCCATGCGGTCTGGATTAAGCGGTGCGGTATAACCCGGAAAAGCTTCGGCCAGCATTTCTGTATTTACCGAACCCAGGGCCAGGCAGTTTACCCGAATGTCAGCCGCTTTCCATTCTTCGGCCAGGCATTCGCTTAATATGGCCAAAGCTCCTTTAGAGGCTGAATAGGCGCTCAGTCCGGGAAACTTCATACTTCCTTGAAAACCGCCCATACTGCCTATGTTTACCACATGCGAGCCGGGCTTTAGTTTATGCGCCAGGCTTTGAAGCAGACGGAATGGACCAAACAGGTTTACGCGGAAAATGGATTCCAGTTCTTGGTTTTCATATTTCCCAAAGGCCTTATTTTTGAGTACAGCCGCATTATTGATGATGCCGTCGAGTTGGTTTTCGCCCAATTCGTTCAGTATTTCGCTGAAATCGGCATTTTCGGCTGCCACATCGCAGTTTAGCACGCGTAGCCGGGCATGGCTGAAATCGGGGTTTCCGCTTCGCGAAGTACCGATTACCCGTACCTCGGGTTCCTCAAGCAGACGTTTGGCCAAGGCTGCCCCCAAACCGCGGCCTACGCCGGTTATCAGAATAATCTTCATTTGAATATGCGCGATTAATATGAAATACGGCGGAAAAGTAAGAAATTAGCGGCTGACATGGCACACCAACATTCGCATAATCACACCGGGCATCACCACCACCATGATGAACACGGACATGAACACCATGAGCATAAGGATGATACGGTTAAGAATTTGCGCATTGCTTTTTTCCTGAATCTTACTTTTACGATTATTGAGTTCGTGGGTGGATTTTTCTCTAATTCCATGGCCGTAATGACCGATGCCGTGCACGATTTGGGTGATACCATTGCCATAGGCAGTTCGCTGTTCTTTGAAAAGTACAGCAACCGGGGCCGCGATTCTACTTATTCATACGGATACCGCCGGTATTCGCCCATGGCCGCTTTCGTAAATTGTATCATTCTTATTTTGGGTTCGGTTTTTATGATGGTCAGAGCCATTCCGGCGCTGTTTGAACCCAACGAAGTAAAACCCGGCCTGATGCTGATTATGGCCATTGCCGGTATTGTTTTTAATGGTTTGGCGGTTCTAAAATTACAGCACGGGCACAGCCATCATGGTCATGAACATTCGCACAACAGCAATACGGTAAAATTGCACCTGATGGAAGATTTATTGGGCTGGATTGCCGTGTTGTTGGGCAGCGTGGTGATTTATTTTACGGGGTGGCATATTTTAGACCCCATACTTTCCATTGCCATTGCCGTGTACATTCTGTTTAATGCCGTGAAGGGTATTTTGGCCACCGGTAAAATTTTGCTTCAGGCTGTGCCGGATAAAGCCCAGCTCCAAAAACTGGAAACGGCCTTGAGAGCCATTCCGGGAGTTGAAAATGTGCATGATTTGCATTTGTGGAGTTTAGACGGAAATTACCATGTACTTACTTTGCATATTTTGCCCGTAAAAGAATCGGGGCCAAGTGATTTTAAGCGCATCCAGGAAACGGCTGCCCAATTAATTAAGAACGAAAAAATAGAACATTTTACCATCCAGCTCGACTGGGATTCCCATTGCCATTTCGGTGATTGCTAAAAGAACTTTATTAATTACTTCAAAAATCCTGATACCTGATACTTGCTACCTGATACAAAAAATCTAAATACTCAATACCAAATACGCAATACCATTACAATGAATGTAGCAATCTTACTTTCCGGCTGCGGCGTTTACGACGGTGCCGAAATTCATGAATCCGTATTATCCATGTTGGCTTTGGCTGAGCGTGGGGCGACATACCAGGTGTTTGCACCCGATAAAAACCAGCATCATGTGGTAAACCATTTAACCGGCGCCGAAATGCCCGAAACACGGAATGTGTTGGTGGAATCGGCCCGGATTGCGCGGGGTGCGGCCAAAAAATTGGCGGATTATCGTGCCGCTGATTTCGATGCTTTATTGATTCCGGGCGGATTTGGGGCAGCTAAGAATTTGGGTTCTTGGGCATTTCACGGGCCTGAGGGAGAAATGGATGCCGAAGTAAAACGGGCCATTTTAGAAACGGTGGAAGCCAGAAAACCCATTGCCGCCCTGTGTATAGCGCCTACCCTAATAGCCAAAGCGCTGGAAGGAACGGCCCATCATGCCCTGCTTACCGTGGGTACCACCGAGGAACCTTCTTCAAACGAAATTGCTGCCGTATCGGCTGGAATTGAGAAAACCGGGGCAAAGGCCGTAATGAAGAGCATCCGTGAAATACAGGTGGACGAGAAACTGCGCTTGGTTACGGCACCCTGTTATATGATGGATGCCAATATAGCCGAGGTTAAAAAGAACATTGATGCCGCCGTAGGAGCTTTGTTGGGGATGCTTGGGCAATAATATTAATAACGCATTAAGGTTCTTTTTACGAACCAACTAGTTTGAATGGATTTAAGTTGAACCAAACCCCATTTGTCTATAACTTTTATGGCAAAGTAGAATTGGTCGTCCACAATGAAAGGACTACAGTTTAAGATTACGGAAGTCTCTGTAAATATAACTAAGTCAGAAGTTTCCTGATAAGGCCAAAAAGAATAGCTGTTTTGGTCTCTGAATACTTTTTTTTCACCTTGGGACCAATTGTTATCCAATATCAGTTCAGAGCCTTCTGTTCCCAACCATAGGTATTCAAAAGTGCCTGCGTGTATTAATTGGTAACTACTGTCAAGTTTAACACAGTTGGTTCTTGAACGATTGTAAACTTTTGTGATTCCACCCTCTATTATTGTATCGTTGGAGGTCATTCTGTAAATGGTATCTGGAACTTCCTGAGTTTTAAAACTACAGTCCGGATGAAGTGTTTTTATGGTCAATGATTGTTGAACACCGGACCCCATTGAACCACTCACTTTTAATTTTATTTCCAGGTCTTTTATTCCATTTTCGTCCAAATCTAATAGCAGAGGCTCTGTGCTGATGGGTGCATCCAGTATTTTTTCTTTTAGTTCACAATCCCCTATGATTACGGAAGAATCTGATTTTTTACAGGAGTTACTCGGTTTACAAGAATAAATTTGAAGCAGAAGCATCGCACACACAAAGGCTACTGCTATGTAAATAGTTACACTTTTCATGAGGTCTTAGATTGGTGATGCTAAGGTACGGATTTTGGCTTAGGTTGTTGAAAATTAGATCTGATTTTTCCATTCCGGAATGCTACTTTTGCAGCCTGATTAAACACATTACATCATGAGTTACATATCCGATATTCACGCCCGCCGTGTGTTAGATTCCCGCGGAAATCCTACCGTTGAGGTTGAGGTTTTTACCACCGAAGGTGGATTTGGCCGTGCCGCCGTGCCTTCGGGTGCATCCACGGGTGCGCATGAGGCTGCCGAACTGCGTGACGGCGATGCTTCCCGCTTTTTAGGGAAAGATGTGTCAAAAGCCGTTAATAACGTAAACACCGCCCTGGCCGATAAATTGGTGGGCTTTTCGGTGTTTGACCAGGCGGGTATTGACCGTGAAATGATTGCCCTGGACGGCACACCCAATAAATCAAACCTGGGTGCCAATGCCATTCTGGGCGTTTCGCTGGCTGCCGCACGTGCTGCTGCCGACCAGTTGAATCAACCTTTATTTAAATATGTGGGCGGAATGAAAGCCAATCTGCTTCCGGTGCCCATGATGAATATATTAAACGGCGGCGCCCATGCCGATAACGGAATCGATTTTCAGGAATTTATGATTATGCCTTTCGGTGCGCCCAGCTTTTCGGAAGCGCTGCGTATGGGTACCGAGGTGTTCCACCACCTGAAAAGCGTGCTGAAAAGCAAAGGCCTGGCCACGAATGTGGGTGATGAGGGCGGTTTTGCCCCCAACCTGCGTTCAAACGTGGAGGCCATTGAAGTGGTGCTTACTGCCATTGAAAAGGCGGGTTACCGCCCCGGCGAAGATATCTGGATTGCCTTGGATGCCGCTTCAACCGAGTTTTATGATGAGGCTGCGGGTGTTTACCGTTTTAAAAAATCAACGGGTGAAGAATTGAGCTCGGAGCAGATGGTGAGCTACTGGGCCGACTGGTGTGCCAAATACCCCATTATTTCAATTGAAGACGGCATGAGTGAGGACGACTGGAGCGGTTGGAAAAAAATGACCGAAACCCTGGGCGATAAAATTCAGATTGTGGGTGATGATTTATTTGTGACCAACAAAACCCGTTTACAGCAAGGTATTTCGAGCCAAACGGCCAACAGCATACTGGTAAAGGTAAACCAAATTGGTACACTCAGCGAAACCATTGAGGCCGTTGATTTGGCCCATTTAAACGGATACACATCGGTTATGAGTCACCGTTCGGGCGAAACCGAAGACACTACGATTGCCGACCTGGCCGTGGCCTTAAGCTGCGGGCAAATTAAAACCGGCTCGGCTTCGCGTTCGGATAGGATTGCCAAGTACAACCAATTGCTGCGCATAGAGGAAATGCTGGGCAGCTCGGCAAAATATCCTGGTAAGGATTTTAAGTTTATTAAGTAGGATTTTAGATTATACTAAGCCTCCGGAATGTTATTTCCGGAGGCTTTTTTGTTCTTGTAAATTGAGGGGGAAATTACCGCAACTCAAAATTAACGGGAATCCTGAAATATGTGTTTGTGGCTTGTCCGTTATAGGTTGCCGGTATGAATTTGGGCAGTTGGGAAATTACCCGTACGGCTTCAGTGTCGAGGGTTTTATGCACGCCTCGTACTACCTCGATTTTTGTAACATCGCCATTTGCATTGATAATAAACTGAACGTATACTTTACCCTGAATTTCGCTTTCTACGGCTTCTTGGGGATATCTGATTTTTTCGTAGATGAAGTTATTGATTTTGATTTGGAAACATTCTCTTTTTTCTTCCTCTGATTCCAGTTGTTCACATCCCGGATAAACCGCGCCGGTTTCAAAAACAGGCTCTTGTGCCACCGATACAATTGGGCTAATGAAGCTTAATGCGAGTATCAATAAGATTAAAGTAGATTTCATTTGTTTGCTATAAAGCACAAAGTTAGGCATTCTTGTTTAGTTATGATTTGTGGAGTGATGGCGAAGCCCGGAGGGCTCCAATAAGCATAAAATACTTTTAAGTTATGTCGCGTTTACAAGAATGATTACTTCAGAGTAAAATTTAGTGGAAAATTTAAAACCCGACTTACATTATTTCCATTTAGAGTTGCGGGTTTAAATTTGGGTAGGAGGGAAATTAAACGAATAGCTTCTTCATCTATGCTTTTATGAACACCCTTGGTTACTGTTATTTCTTTTACATCGCCATTAACATCAATAGTAAACCGAACATATACAGTACCCTGAATTGCAGAATTGATAGCCTCTTGAGGATATCTTAAATTTTTGGAGATAAACTCTTTAAATTTTTGATCAAAACAATGGCTTTTTTCCTCCTCTGATTCCAGGTGCTCGCATCCCTGAAATACAATCCACGTTCCTGAGGTGTTATCTTGAGCAGTGACAGTGTAAGGAGTTAATAAGCTAAGGGTATAAATCAGGTAGGCCATCTTGTTCTTCATGGTTGTTTTTTCTATATTAACGTAAAAGTTTTTGTTGAATTGTTCTCAGTGTTGTCCGAAGGCGGAGCCCGGAGGGCTCCAATAACCATAGCCAAGCGCGCATCCATTCCGTTGGCAACCCCGGATGGGGTTGAATCATTTATGCTGAAATCACCTTGACGTCATGAATTTTGTAAATCAGCAGAGATGTAAAGTTTGTTATCGGTGGTTATGATTATTGGAACGTAGCAGCTGCAAGCGGAGCCCGGAGGGCTCCAATAAGCATAGCAAACCGTGCATTCATTCCGTTGCCAACCCCGGATGGGGTTGAACCAAATGTTCCATTACTTTATTTTGCAATTTAAGGGAATATTGTACGTGACCGGAACGTTTACGCCTTTTTGAGTACCGGGAATAAAATCAGGTAACAAATTCAATACTCTTATTACTTCTTCATCAATTGAAGGGTAAACGCCCTTTGTTATTTTTATATTTTCTACTTTTCCAGATCGGCTTATTGTGAATGCGGCATAAACAGTTCCTTCAATATTGTTGTTTTCAGCGTCACTCGGATAAACAAAATTCTTTTCGAAGAATATGGCGAATTCTTGCTGGAAACATTCCATAACTTTTTCCTGTGACCGTGTTTTTTTACATCCTTTAAATACGGGCAATTGCTCTTTTTGCGCACTAACCATCAATGGGAATATAACAAGGAAAAGCACAAAAGTTATTTTGTATATTTTGTTTTTCATACACTTTGTTTTGGACAGCAAATATATCATTCCGTTCATTAAATTTATGGTTGAGTCGGCATAAAAGGGGAATCTTGTAATCGGATCTTTCTCAATTTTCCGGCGGAAATATTGGATTAAATGGCGGAGCCCGGAGGGCTCCAATAACCATAGAAAACCGCGCATTCATTCCGTTGGCAACCCCGGATGGGGTTGAATGATCTATGCTTAAAATACCTTGATGGTATAAAACCCGCGTGAAGGATGGTAGCGTAAAGCCCGGAGTACCGACGCTTCGGCGGTTACGAGGACTTGCAGCGGACAGCCTGACCCGAAGGGACACGCCCCAAACGGATTACCGTAATTTAATAGGTGATTAGTTTAAGTCCGGGCTGAAGCGGATCGGCCAGTTCAATGAGCGTTTCGGCGGGTGAACTGCCCAGGAGGCCGGCGTACTCAATGATGGATTCTTTGCGCTCGGATAAAGTTCCGCCGGGAAATAAACGGGAATGAACGGATTGCAGAAACGAAGCCGTTTCGGTTTCTTTACGGGCAGCCATGCGCAGGGCTTTTTTGTGAAGTTTGTGAAGTTCGTTGCTGATTTTTTTCTCGCTGGCGGCAAAGGCAGGTAAGGCTTGGCCAAGTTGTGCGGCATAACGGTTCTTAAGCTCGGCAAAAAGCCGGTTTATTTCCCGTATTTCGTTTTCGGTACTGAGTTCGGCGCCAATGTGTGAGGCTACATACGTTTTGAGGTTTTGTATGGGAGAGGCCAGCAACTGCTCTGGACTGAAGCCTAAGGAAAGGAAACGCTTGAAATCCTGCCGGGGCAGAAACGCAAATCCGTCGCGGGGAATGAGCACGGGAAAGGCAACACCGGCAGCGCTGAACATTTCTTTAAACTGCAACCAATACGAAAGCTCGGCTGGTCCGCCCAGGTAAGCAATATTGGGCAGGATAAACTCTTGGTATAACGGGCGCAAGGCTACGTTGGGACTAAACCGCTCGGGATGTTCACTGAGCTCGGATTCCAATTCGGTTTTATTGAACCGGATATCGGTGTTGAGCACGCTCCAGCTGCCGTTTTCGAACACGATGCGCTCGCGGAGGCCGGGGCGCAGGTAAAACAGGTTTATGGGCCTGGGTTCGATTTGGGTTTTATAGCCCAGATTTCTTAATAACTCTGCCGTTTGGTTAAGCAGGGGATACGAAAACTGATCAAACAGTTCTTTATGCAACAGACCCGAAAAATCTTTTTTAAACGCGGCTTCATTGGCATCGATGCAGACGATACCCTGTGCGCCGAATAAGTCGTACACAGCCCTGCGGATGGCGGCAGAGAGGTTGGGCTGGCTTATCCAGGCGTTTTTGAGGGTTTGGTAGATGCTGCTGAAACTAAGTTTTTCGCCGTGTTCGGCTTCCAGTCCGGTAAAGAATTCCTGTATGTCTTGGGTAGAAATTTGGCCCGTGGCGCCCGAAGCCTGAGTTTGCCAGGTATGGGTTTTGCCGTTGAGGAATACCGAGCGTATTTCTTCGAAATCGTGGTCCTCGGTGGCGGCCCAATACACAGGAACAAAATTGTACTGTGGATAGGCAGCCGATAATTGCCGGCATAGTTTGATGACGGAAGCAATTTTATACACAAAATACAATGGGCCCGTGAGCAGACAGATTTGATGTCCGGTGGTTACGGTAAACGTGTTTGATGAAGCCAGTGCGGTTATGTTGGCTTTGGCCTCTGCAGGAATTTTACCTAAAATTTTGCTTTGATTTTCGAGTACCTGAACCAATGTTTGGCGCGAGGAATCGGAGAAAACCCGGTTTTGGGCGGCATCTCCCAATCCGGCCAGTGTGGGGGCATAAGCATACAGGTTTTGCAGGGATGCCCGGCCCGCCAGGTAATGGCTGAGCAGGGTAGGGAAGTAGTTGCCGCTGATGATGTGTTTTTCCATGTGCTGTTGCCCAAAGGTAATACATGAACAGCAGAACGGAAAAGAAGGTTTTTATATGCCTGATTTAAACCTTGATCCGGTTTACAAAATAATACGCTCAGCTTGATTTATACCAGCTCTCCAAACAGGTCGTACTCGCGGGCATCGGTAATTTTTACCATGGCAAAATCGCCCATACGCACATAGTTTCCCTCGCAGGGTACCAATACTTCATTGTCTACATCGGGAGAATCGGATTCGGTTCGGCCAACAAAATAACCGCCCTCGGTTTTATCAAATAATACCCGGAAGGTTTGGCCCACTTTGGCAGCGTTCATTTCTTCCGAAATCTCCCGCTGTATTTCCATGATGATGTTTGCCCGCTCTTTTTTCAGTTCGTCCGGCACATCATCCTGCAGTTTGAAGGCATGGGTATTTTCTTCGTGCGAGTAGGTAAATACGCCCAGGCGGTCGAAACGGATATCGCGCACAAACTGGCAGAGTTCTTCAAAATCTTGCTCTGTTTCGCCCGGGTATCCGGTAATCAGCGTGGTGCGGATACTGATGCCCGGCACTTTGCTGCGCATATCTTCGAGCAATTTGTATGTTTTTTCGCGGGTGGTTCCCCTGCGCATAGATTTCAGCATGTTATCGCTGATGTGTTGCAGGGGAATATCCACATATTTGCAAATTTTGGGATTGTTGTTCATCACCTCAAGCACATCGTCCGGAAAGCCTGCCGGAAAGGCATAGTGCAGTCTGATCCATTCAATGCCTTCTACTTCGCTGAGTTTGGTGAGCAGCTCGGCCAGTTTGCGTTCTTTGTATAAATCGAGTCCGTAATAGGTTGAATCCTGGGCAATGATTACCAGTTCTTTGGTTCCGCCGGCGGCCAGCTTACCGGCTTCCTGAACCAGTTCTTCGATGGGTTTGGATATGTGTTTTCCGCGCATGAGCGGAATGGCGCAGAAGGAACAGGGCCGGTCGCAGCCTTCGGAGATTTTTAAAAATGCGTAGTGGCGCGGTGTGGTGAGCAGTCGTTCGCCAAGCAATTCGTGTTTGTAGTCGGCACGGAGGGTTTTGAGCAGGGCGGGCAGTTCGCGTGTTCCAAACCAGGAATCCACCTCGGGAATTTCGGACTGTAAATCGCCTTTATACCGTTCGGATAAGCAGCCCGTTACATATACTTTTTCAACCATGCCCTCATTTTTGGCTTCGGCAAAACGCAGGATGGTGTTTACGCTTTCTTCCTTGGCATTGTCGATAAACCCGCAGGTATTGATGACCACGATATTAAAATCATCCTGGCTGCTTTCGTGGGAAACATTCATGCCGTTGGCCTGTAACTGTCCCATGAGCACCTCGCTGTCGTAAATGTTCTTTGAACATCCCAGCGTTACGATGTTGATTTTATTCTTTTTGAGTGATTTTGTTTTCAAGATATGAAGGTATCTGTGCTAGCTGTTTAGCTTTTTAAATAATTGCGGCCTAAATTATTCTTTACTGAATAAACTTTCAACAAAGGCCTCTTTATTAAATACTTGCAGGTCTTCGGGTTTTTCACCGAGGCCAATGTATTTCACCGGTATTTTAAAGCGGTCGGAAATACCGATAACCACTCCGCCTTTGGCCGTACCGTCGAGTTTGGTTACGGCCAGGGCATTTACTTCGGTAGCGGCGGTAAACTGTTTGGCCTGTTCAAAGGCATTTTGCCCGGTGGAACCGTCCAACACAAGCAAAATTTCGTGCGGGGCATCCGGAATTACTTTTTTCATGACGTTTTTCACCTTGGTGAGCTCGTTCATGAGATTTACTTTGTTATGTAAGCGTCCGGCGGTATCGATCAGTACCAGGTCTGAACCTTTGGCCAGAGCCGAATTCAGGGTATCAAAGGCCACGGAAGCCGGATCGGCGCCCATTCCTTTTTCAACTATGGATACCTGGGCACGTTCGCTCCAAATTTTAAGCTGGTCCACGGCGGCGGCCCTGAATGTATCGGCCGCTCCCAGCATAACGGATTTACCGCGCTTTTGGAATTGGTAGGCCAGTTTTCCGATGGTGGTGGTTTTACCCACGCCGTTTACGCCCACAACCATTACCACGTATGGTTTTTTGCCTTCGGGAAGAGTAAAGTCGGAGTAATTTTCGGTATTGTTTTCGGCCAGCAGGGCGGCGATTTCAGATTTAAGCAGGGAATCAAGTTCGGAAGTCCCCACGTATTTGTCTTTGGCGGCCCGTTCCTCAATGCGGCGGATAATTTTGATGGTGGTTTCAACACCCACATCCGAGCTGATGAGGATGCTTTCGAGCTCGTCCAGTACTTCTTCATCTACTTTTGATTTTCCTGCTACGGCCCGTTTCAGTTTGTCGAACAGGCCGGCGCGTGTCTTTTCCAGACCTTTATCGTAGGTTTCTTTATTTTCTTTCTTGCTGAAAAAGCTGAAAATTCCCATGGGTGTGTGTTATGCCGGTATAAAAGTAAAAAAGCCCCGGCTGTAAACCAACGGGGCTGTATAATAAGGTCGAAAATGTAAATTATTTACTCTTGAAGAACTCAGTTGCACCGTCTTTGTGCATAACTTCTTCTTTAAATGAATACGAACCTTTTTCGTTCTTTACCATTTTAATTACGCGAGCGTAATCTTTACCGTCGCCTTTTTTCAGGGTTGCTACTACTTTCTTAGCCATGGTTCAATACTTATTTAATTTCTTTATGAACGGTTACTTTACGCAGAATAGGGTTGAATTTTTTCAACTCTAAACGCTCAGTGGTGTTTTTCTTGTTCTTTGTGGTGATATAGCGTGAGGTTCCGGGCATACCGCTTGTCTTATGCTCGGTGCACTCCATAATAACCTGAACTCTGTTGCCTTTCTTTGCCATCTTTATTCAATTGGGGTGCAAATGTAACAAAATTTTCCTTTTGGATACAAACCTTCGGAAGTTTTTTTTGTCATTCCTCCATATTTTTTATTATCTTCTCAAAATGAGTTATTTAGCCCTACATTCCGCCCAGCATCAGTACCCGGTTAAACTGGTCTTCGGTAAAGGGCATCACGCTTAACCGGGATTGTTTAATGAGTCCGGTTTGGCTCAGAATTTCATCGGTTTTCATCTGCGTAAGCGTCACTGGTTTTTTTAGGGCAAACTTCGGCTTTAAGTCTACCACTACCCAGTTGGTATCTTCGGTGGTCGGATCCTGATACGATTCTTTCACCACCTCGGCCACGCCAACTACTTCCATACCTTCGTTGCTGTGGTAAAAAAGTACCAAATCGCCTTTTTTCATGCCCCTTAGGTTGTTCCGCGCCTGATAATTGCGCACACCGTCCCAGAAGGTTTTTTTATCCTCGGTAAATTTTTGCCAGGAATATTTAAAGGGTTCTGATTTTACCAGCCAGTAATTCATAATTCTGCTTTCTATTTAAAGGAATAATATCTTGTAAACTAAGTCTTTCAGCACTTCGCCGCTGTCCATGCTTACGTTGTTGATGCCTTTTGAACGTAAATCGGCATCCGAAATCTCAAGCAGGATTCGCCGGCAGGTTGGCAACGAATAATGTTTGGAAGCATTGAAAAAATCATCGCGGTTTCCGTAATGCAATCCCAGCAGTGTTGAAATCTCGGAATCCTTTTTACCGATACGCTGATAATATTTGAAGAGCAGCAGTTTGCTGAAAAAATTATAAATCTGCGGATTAAGCATCTGGAAATGATGACTTTTCTGGTTCTGCACAAAGTAATCGGTAATCTTCACCGCCCGCGACATGTTTTTCTGGGCCAGGGCCTTGTTCAGCTCAAAAATATTGAAGTCTTTGTGTATGCCCACATTGGCCATGATGTGTTCATGGGTGATTTCGGTTTGGCTGCCCACGGCCAGCATGAGTTTGTCAATCTCATTGGTGATTTTTGAAGGCTCGGCGCCCACATATTCGGCCAAAAATTCAATAGCCCGGGGCTGAAAATTCAGTTTGTTGTCTTTGCAGTAATCCCTTATCCACTCTACGATTTTGTAGTCTTTTATTTTTTCTGACGTGAACAGCACGCAGTTTTTACTTTTCTCAATGGTTTTTACGAACGCTTTCCGTTTGTCAACCGTTTTGTATTTGTGGCAGATAACCAAAATGGTGGTTTCCTGCGGCATGGCAAAATAAGGTTCAAGCAGTTCCCAGTCTTTTATGTTTTGTGCTTCGCGAACAATAACTACCCGGTATGAGGACATCATGGGATAACTTTTTACCTCTGCGATGATGTTTTCAACCGAAATGTCTTTTCCGTATAGGATACTTTGGTTAAATTCTTTTTCGTCGGGGGTTAGAACTTTGGCTTCAATCTGCTTTTCAATTTCATCAATGAAATAAGGCTCTTCTCCCATGAGAAAATACACCGGCCGGTATTTTTCGGCTTTTATTTCCTGTATGATTTCATTGAATTTCATGATTCACTAAACGTTTTACCGCGGCTTTTGGTTCTGTTTTGCCGTGTTTGCAAAGGTGTAATTTCGACCCGATTTTTTCAAATAATGTTTTTAACATCCCGGCCGCCCTGTGTTCCGGTTATTTTTGGGAGCCTTGGTTTCTTTTTTGGGTTAAATCGGCTCTATTTTTCCGAATTAGGCTAATATTTCCTACAATTGTCGATTGAAACTGCCTATTGAATGAGTGCAAAACAAAAAACATTGGCCAATCCTTTTGAAGTTTCCGGACAGGGTTTACACACTGGGGAAACGGTAAAAATGCGTTTTCTGCCTGCTGCAGAAAATGCCGGATTTGTGTTCAAAAGAGTTGATTTAGAAGGAAGTCCCGAAATAAAAGCCGTATCTGATTTTGTGGTCGAAACCAACCGTGGAACTACCATCGGAAAAGGTGATATTAAAATACATACCGTTGAGCACGCGCTTTCGGCCCTGGTTGGGTTTGAAATCGACAACTGCATCATGGAAATTGACGGACAGGAAGTTCCCATTCTGGACGGCAGCGCGGGCATATTCACCGATTTGATTAAAAATGCCGGGGTAAAAGAACAAAACGCCTGGAAAGATTTTTTCGTAATCCGTGAACCCATCCGCTATGTAGATCCCGAATCCGGCTCTGAAATCATCGCCCTTCCATCAGATAAATATGAACATACCGTTATGATTGATTTTGGCAGCAAAGCCCTGGGTTCCCAGTTTGCCAAATACTCATCTGGCGGTGATTATGCTTCTGAAATTGCCCGTTCTAGAACTTTCGTGTTTCTACATGAACTGGAATTGCTGCTGAAGCACGGTCTCATCAAAGGTGGCGATCTCAGCAATGCCATGGTATTCGTGGAGCGTTTTATTGACGAAAAAATACTGGATGAACTAAAGGCCAAGCACAACTTGCCGGATATACGGTTCAGGGAAGGTGAAATGCTAAACAAAGAAGGACTCCGTTTCAGTAATGAACCTGCCCGCCACAAACTGCTCGACGTTATGGGCGATCTCGCTCTGGTTGGGGTTCCCATCAAAGGACATATCATTGCCACTAAGCCCGGCCACAAGGTAAATACGGCTTTTGCGGCTTTGCTTCGCGATAAATATAAAAAGGAAAGGGCATCACACCAGATGCCCGATATTGACCTGAACAAACCGCCACTTTACGATATTTACCAGATTCTGGATATTCTTCCGCACCGTTACCCGTTCCTTTTGGTGGATAAGGTGATAGAAATGAGCGAAGACCATGTAGTGGGCGTGAAAAATGTAACCTATAATGAACCCTATTTTCAGGGACATTTTCCCGGTAATCCGGTGATGCCCGGCGTGATGCTTACCGAGGCTCTGGCCCAAGTGGGTGGAATTCTGGTAATGAATACGGTTGAAGATCCAAAACAATATACCCCATACTTTATCAAAATTGACGGCGTGAAATTTAAACGCAAAGTTTCACCCGGAGATACCGTTGTATTTATCTGTCACTTGGTTTCACCCATACGCAGAGGAATCTGCCACATGGAAGGAAAAGCCTATGTAGACGGAAAAGTGGTGATGGAAGGGGAAATGATGGCCCAAATAATTAAAAACGAAGACGCTAAATGATCCAACCGCTTTCATTTATAGATCCCTCCGCCAAAATTGGCAAAAATGTAGTGATAGATCCCTTTTCCGTTATCCATAAAAATGTGGAAATCGGCGACGGTACCTGGATTGGTTCCAATGTTACCATCATGGAAGGTGCCCGCATCGGAAAAGACTGTAAAATTTTCCCGGGAGCCGTAATATCAGCCATTCCGCAAGATTTGAAGTTTAAAGGCGAAGAATCAACCGTTGAGATTGGCGACCGTACTACCATACGTGAATTTGTTACGATAAACCGGGGTACGGTTGACCGTCATAAAACCGTGGTGGGGAACGATTGCCTGATTATGGCCTACTGCCATATCGCACACGATTGTTTTGTGGGTGACGGATGCATTTTAGCCAACGGAGTTACGCTTGCCGGGCACATCAATATCGGAAACTATGCCAATATTGGAGGCTTAACGGCTGTTCAGCAGTTCATCTCCATCGGTTCACATACGTATGTTGCGGGTGGTTCACTTATCCGTAAGGATATTCCGCCTTTCATTAAAGCAGCCAAAGAGCCTACCACATACATGGGAATCAACTCGGTTGGCCTGCGCCGACGCGGCTACTCAAATGAGCAAATTAACCATATACAGGATATTTACCGAATCATTTACCTGAAAGGGCATAATGTATCCAAAGCCATTGAGCTGATTGAAACCGAAACTCCTTCTTCTGCTGAGCGCGATGAAATTTTACTTTTTATGCTCAAAAGCAAAAAAGGAGTGATGAAACGTTCGGTACTCGAAAAAGATATTGAAGAATGATGCAGATTGCCTTTAACGATGTAAGTAAACGTTTTGGGCAAACCCACATTTTATCCGGTTTCAGTTTCGAGTTTAAATCCGGAACAGCTTACCATATTGCCGGCCCCAACGGATCGGGAAAATCTACGTTTTTGAAACTGGTATGTGCTTTTCTTACCCCGGATAAAGGGCAAATTCGTTTTACCTCAAGCGGAAAAGTGCTGGAACCCGAACAGATGGCCGAAAATACCGCCTTTTGTGCACCATACATTGATTTATTGGATGAACTTACCGGAAGGGAACAGCTTGATTTTCACCAATCGTTTAAGCCACTGCTCAAAGGCAGCGATATGTTGGCCGAGGTAAAAGCTGCCGGTCTATACGAGGCACTGGATAAACCTATCCGGCTTTATTCTTCCGGCATGCGTCAGCGGCTCAAACTGATTCTTACCTTTTTGAGCGACAGCAATCTGTTGTTGCTTGATGAACCCTGTTCGAATTTAGATGAATCCGGAAGGCAGTTTTATGCTTCGCTGGCTCAACACTATACCGCCGGACGCCTAGTGATGGTGGCTTCCAATAATATGCCCGAAGAGCATTTTTTCTGCACGGAAAGGGTGGAACCTTCGCTGGTTTTATAATCCTGAAAGCCGTATTTTTTATCATTTTGTGTTCCTATTTAGCCTTGTTTTGAGCTGTCCCTGAATTCAGAAAAACGCCGCACATTTCTGAATCCAAAATCCTATCTTTGCACTTCATTAGAAATTACCATGTTTGAGAATCTGAGTGATAAGCTGGAACGTTCGTTCAAGCTGCTGAAAGGCCAGGGAAAAATTACCGAAATTAACGTAGCCGAAACCTTAAAAGAGGTTCGCCGCGCCCTGTTGGATGCCGACGTCAACTATAAAACGGCCAAAGAATTTACCGAGCGCGTAAAAGAAAAAGCCATGGGCCAGAATGTGCTCACGGCGGTTTCTCCGGGTCAGCTCATGGTGAAAATTGTGCACGATGAGCTCAAAGAACTCATGGGCGGAAGCATGACGGACATTAACCTGAAAAGCACACCCAGCATTATTTTAATGAGCGGTCTGCAAGGTTCGGGTAAAACCACCTTCTCCGGAAAATTAGCCAACTACCTTAAAACCAAACGCGGTAAAAACGTGCTTTTGGTAGCCGGCGACGTATACCGTCCTGCGGCCATTGACCAGTTGCATGTGCTGGGCGATTTAATCGGGGTGAAAGTATACAGCGAACGGGAAAATAAAAACCCGGTTGAAATTGCCCGTAATGCCATAAAAGAAGCCAAAACAAACGGAAACAACGTCATCATTATCGATACGGCCGGCCGCCTGGCGGTTGACGAGCAGATGATGAATGAAATTGCCGAGGTAAAATCGGCCATCCAGCCCAATGAAATTTTATTCGTGGTGGATGCCATGACCGGCCAGGATGCCGTGAATACAGCCAAAGCCTTTAACGACAGACTTGATTTTGACGGGGTAGTTTTAACCAAATTAGACGGTGATACACGCGGTGGTGCGGCTTTGTCCATAAAATCGGTGGTAAATAAACCCATTAAATTTGTGGGTACTGGCGAAAAGCCCGATGCTTTGGATGTTTTTTATCCGGAGCGTATGGCTGACCGGATTTTGGGCATGGGAGATATCGTTTCTCTTGTAGAACGTGCCCAGGAACAGTTCAACGAAGAAGAAGCCAAAAAGCTTCAGAAAAAAATTGCCAAAAATCAGTTTGACTTTGAGGATTTCCTGAACCAGATTCACCAGGTAAAAAAGATGGGTAACATCAAAGACTTGATGGGTATGATTCCCGGCGTGGGCAAGGCCATGAAGGATATTGACGTGGATGATGATGCGTTCAAAGGTGTTGAAGCCATTATTTATTCCATGACTCCCGAAGAGCGCCATAATCCGCAAGTGCTGAACGGTAACCGCCGGAACCGCATTGCGAAAGGTTCGGGTACAAGTATCCAGGAAGTAAATAAACTCATTAAACAGTTTGACGATATGCGGAAGGTAATGCGTATGATGAACGACAAAAACGCCATGTCGAAAATGATGCGCAATATGCCGAAGCCGAGGTAGATAATTTGAAAATTTGAAAATTGGGTAATTTGATAATGTAGCTTGTTTTTTTCACGCAAACACTAGAACATCATAAAATAGTATTGAGTATTTAGCAAAGCATTGCGGCGCACGAGTGTAACGAGCTAATTTAGACGATTGGCATACGTTTTTATCCCGCGAACAAAGGCATGATTACTGAACCAGAGCGCAGCGGAGCAAAAAGCAACATCAAAATCGGAGCGAAGCGGAATAATCAAACAACCGAACCGGAGCGTGGAGCGATAGCGGAATAATAAAACAATCGAACAATCAAAAAGAAGAACAATCAAACAACATGATCCTACTCGACGGCAAATCCACATCGCAACAAATAAAAACTGAGCTGAAAGCGGAAACAGATGCACTCCGGGCGGCCGGAAAACGTATTCCGCATTTGGCGGCGGTGTTAGTGGGTAATAACGGCGCATCCGAAACCTATGTGGCTGCCAAAATTAAAGCCTGCGAAGAAGTAGGTTTTATATCAACGCTTCACCGCTTTGATGAACATATTTCACAACAGGAACTGCTCGATACCATTGCCCGCATGAATGCCGACGAAACCTTGGACGGATTCATCGTGCAGCTGCCACTTCCTTCGCATATTTCTGAAGAAGCCGTTTTAGAGGCTGTAGATCCACGTAAAGATGTAGACGGTTTTCATCCCCAGAATGTGGGCCGCCTTGCTTTGGGACTGCCAACCTTTGTCTCGGCAACGCCTGCCGGTATCATGGATTTGCTGGCCCGTTATGAAATTGAAACCTCTGGCAAACATTGTGTGGTAATAGGTCGCAGCAATATAGTGGGTACCCCCGTGAGTTTGCTCATGAGCAGGAACACGAATCCGGGTAATGCTACCGTTACCCTTTGCCACAGCCGTACCAAAAACTTGGAGGAAATCACCCGCAGTGCAGACATCGTGATTGCAGCCTTGGGTAAACCCGAATTTGTAAAAGGCCACTGGATAAAAGAAGGAGCCGTGGTGGTGGATGTAGGCATTACCCGTGTGGCCGACGAAACCAAAAAATCCGGATTCCGGTTGGCCGGTGATGTTCATTTTGAATCTGTTGCCCCAAAATGTGCGTATATTACACCGGTACCGGGCGGCGTTGGTCCAATGACCATCGTTTCGCTCATGAAAAATACCCTGAAATCGTACAAAGGAGAAGTGTATCCCAAATAAATGCGTTTTTGGGAATTTGTATTTGCGCAATTTTTTGATTTATAATAACTTACATTAATTTCTGACGTTTGTCATCGAAAAAACCACACCCGGTTCTTGTGTGTGATGCTAAAAAATGATACTTTCAAGCCATCTAAAGACTTTTTGAATGATAGGGAAATACATTGCCGCCGCCTCACTTCTTTTCACCACTTGCCTAAGTTATGGACAGCTTTCTAAAAAGAATGAGTTCATGGCCATGGAACAGCTTAAGCGTTACTTGCAGGAAGAGAATTGGGAAAATGCCGGTTTTGCAGCCGACAAAATTTTAAATGCCGACGAAAATCACGCTGATGCAAACTACTTCGGAGCTATGGCCAATATTAATGCCAAGAAGTTTCAGTTGGGTTTTGATCGTATAAATAAAGTGCCTCAGGATTTTAAAAAGTATAAAGACCTGAACTTTTGGAAAGGCCGGGCTTATATGGGCATTCAAAACCCGGACAGCGCAATTGCCTATTTAAGTTCGTATAAAGCGGGCGGAGGGAAAAGTCCGCTGTATACCTTCGGATTTACGGTAGATTATTACCTGGCCCAGTCACAGAATGCCAAGGCTTTGATGGCTTCTCCGGTAAAGGCTACTTTCAAAAATATGGGCGACAAAATCAATGATGAGGATGATGACGTGGCGCCTTCCTTAACTGCCGAAGGCGATATTTTGATTTTCACTTCCCGCCGTAATTCAAATTTGGGCGGATTGGAAGATCCCAATGACGGTCGTCCTTTTCAGGATGTTTGGATGAGTCGCTTGGACACCACAACCGGTAAATGGGGCGAAGCAGAAAACCTAACCAAACTGAATTCATCGGGCCATGAAGCAAACATGAGCATTTCGCCCGACGGTAATACCGTTTTCATATACAAAAACACAGGTGATAAAACCGGAAGCGGAGATATCTGGTATGCCAGAACCAAGGGAGATCCAACGGATTGGAGCCGTCCAAGGGAATTTGAAGGTTCTTTTAATTCGTCTTACTTTGAAACTTCTGCCTGTTTGGCCCCCGGAGGAAAAGTATTGTTTTTTGTTTCGGAACGCCCCGACGGAAAACCTTCCTACGGAAGCGGAGATATATGGATGTGCGAGCGTTTGAACCGCAAAGAATGGAAAAAGCCCGTTAATCTGGGAGCGTCCATCAACACGCAGTATGATGAAATCAGTGTATGTGTGCATCCCAACGGTAAAACCATCTTTTTCTCATCAAACGGCGAGAAAAGTATGGGAGGTTACGATATTTTTAAATCAGATTTGGTAAACGGCAAATGGACAGAGCCGGTAAACCTGGGATATCCCATAAACACCATGGGCGATGAAATCCACTTTACCATTTCTACCGACGGTAAAAAAGCATTTATGGCTGCCGTTCGTTCTGATGGACTTGGCCGCTATGATATTTATGAAATTGACTTGTCAGATTATCAGTTGGTAAATACCGACCGCAATGCTGAAAAAGGTGCCGTACCTTCCGGCGCTATGCTTTCTATCCTGAAAGGAAAGCTCATTAATGGCACATCCGGAACGGTAGGAGCCGAGGCTACCATCACTGTGATGGATGTTGAAACCGGCGAAGAAGTGGCCAAAACCGATTCAGACGAAAACGGAAATTATTTCCTCACACTGGAAGGTGGTAAAAAATACAAAGTAAGTATCAGCGGTGAAGGCTTTAAAACCCAAACCGATGAATTTTATCTGAGTAAACGAAATAGCGGAACACCTTTCACGCTTTCAAAGTCGTATTATCTTCAAACACAGTAAATGGCTGGCATAGGAGCTGAAAAAATTATTCAGTTTACCGGTCATGCCGGGGCCGTTTATGCCGTTTGCGCTGCCGAAACAACCTCCACCGTTTTTACTGCCGGAAGTGACGGAATCATTGCTCGTTGGGATATCGCCGGCGGAGTTTCAAAATCGGCACTTGCCCGCGTTCCGGGTCCCGTATTCTCCATGCTTCACCTTCGTGAAAAGGCTCAGCTTTGGCTGGGTAGGGATGACGGAAGCATTCATGTGATTGATATTCGTGCCCAAAAAGAAGTAAAACTTCTAAAAAACCATTCCAAAGGTGTTTTCTGTCTGATTGAATTTGAGGGGAAAGTGTTTGCAGGAGGAGGAGATGGAACGGTTTCACGGATAAATACCGAAAGCCTGCAGACCGAATTGGTGTTTCAGGCTTCAAGCGAAAAGGTAAGAACTGTGTTGGCCGACAAAAATACGAATAGCCTGTTCATTGCATCGGCGGATGGATATGTTCGCATCTTTGAACTGGATGCACTCCGCCCCTTAAAACAATGGAAAGCACACGAAAATGCGGCAAATACCTTACTTCTGTTGCCCGGCAATACATTATTGACTGGGGGGCGGGATGCCCATCTTCGTTTTTGGGATTTGAATAGGGATGAAATGGTTCCCATGAAAACCATTCCGGCCCATAATTATGCCATATATAAGGTAGAAGCTTATCCCGAGGTGGGTATTTTTATGAGCTGCTCACGCGATAAAACCCTGAAAATTTGGGATATGAACACGCATGAAGTTTTATTCCGTATCAGTTTGCAAACTGCGGGAGGGCACCGGAACTCGGTGAACAGTTTTTTGTTTGATGCCGAAACCCGTCGCCTGGTTTCGGTAAGCGATGATTCGGTAGTGATGGTTTGGCAGATAAATGGCCTTCCGAACAATTAGAAGATTGAGTAGTTTACATTAAGAACTTAAACACAACATACATTATGGCAACTTTAAATGTAGGAGATAAAGCTCCCGAGATTTCAGGAAAAGACCAACATGGCAATACCGTTTCACTGGCCGATTTCAAAGGCAAAAAACTGGTGTTGTACTTTTATCCGAAGGATGATACGCCCGGATGTACCGCCGAAGCATGTAACCTGCGCGATAATTATGAGGAAATTAAAAAGGCCGGTTTCGAAATTTTGGGTGTAAGTCCGGATGATGCAAAATCGCATACAAAGTTCATTACCAAATTTGAACTGCCCTTCAGTTTATTGGCCGATACTGAAAAAGCCACGGCTGAGGCTTATGGGGTTTGGGTAGAAAAAAGTATGTATGGTCGAAAATACATGGGTGTAAACCGCAGCACGTTCATTATTGATGAAAAAGGCAAAATAGAACGGATTATTGAAAAAGTGGATACCAAAAACCATACGGCCCAGATTTTAGCTTAGGGATTTTTTAGTACCGGAAGACGAATAACAAGGAAATGGCCGATTTGTCAGGAATTTCTCAGAATGGGTTGAAAAAAAGTACAGAAAAATTGACCATTTTTTTGGAGAAATACAATTCTTGACTAAATTTATGCCGTAAAAATGACAAAAAAAATGGCAAAAGACGAAAAATCGGCAAAATTGGAGGCGTTAAAGTTAACGTTAGACAAGATTGATAAGACCTATGGAAAAGGCACAATCATGCGTTTGGGTGATACAGTGGTAGAAACGATGGAGGTTATTCCTTCCGGATCCTTGTCATTAGATTTGGCATTGGGCGTGAACGGATACCCGCGTGGAAGGATTATTGAAATATACGGGCCGGAGTCTTCGGGTAAAACTACCCTTACCATTCATGCCATTGCAGAAGCCCAGAAAATGGGGGGTATTGCTGCATTTATTGATGCGGAGCATGCTTTCGACCGTTTTTATGCCGAAAAATTGGGTGTAGATACCGAGAACTTACTTGTTTCTCAGCCCGATAACGGAGAGCAGGCGCTTGAAATTGCGGATAACCTGATTCGTTCAGGAGCAATTGATATTATCGTAATTGACTCCGTAGCGGCCTTGGTTCCCAAAAGTGAGCTGGAGGGTGAAATGGGTGATTCAAAAATGGGTTTACAGGCCCGTTTAATGTCCCAGGCCATGCGGAAGCTAACGGCTTCCATCAGCAAAACGCATTGTACCTGTATCTTTATTAACCAGTTGCGTGAAAAAATCGGTGTGATGTTCGGAAATCCTGAAACAACTACCGGTGGTAACGCCTTAAAATACTATTGTTCCATTCGTCTGGATATCCGCAGAACAGGACAGATTAAGGACGGGGACGAAATCGTGGGTAACCGCATCAAGGTAAAAGTAGTCAAGAATAAAGTTGCTCCTCCTTTCCGTCAGGCAGAATTTGACATTACATACGGAGTCGGCATTTCGAAAGTGGGAGAGATTATTGACATGGCTACCGACCTCAATGTGATTAAGAAATCAGGATCATGGTTCAGCTACGGAGAAACCAAACTGGGGCAGGGCAGAGACGCCGTAAAAGCATTACTGGCCGATAATCCTGAACTGGCCGATGAACTGGAACAAAAAGTAAAAGAAGCCGTTTATGCCAAAGCGGCCGCAAAATGATAAGTACTGAATGAATAAACGGATCATTTGGATTTTATTGGGTATTTCCACCCTGCTCATGATAGCAGGGTGGATTTTGCCTTTGTTGACCATCCGTATTACGTTCAATGTTCCTTTGATGGGTGATCAAACCATTTTGGATGAAACCCGGAGCATGATTGGTACTGTTCTCAAATTGGTGGAAGACGGGAACTTTTTCCCGGCTTTACTGATTACCTTTTTTGGAATGTTGGTGCCTGTTTTTAAAACGTTGGCCCTTTTTTACGTAAGCGCCGGTTTGCGTAATGCCGATTTGGTTGCACGCTGGATGTTCACCATAAATAAATGGGCCATGGCCGATGTGTTTTCCATGAGTATCATCATCGCTTTTCTAACGGCTCAAGGCATGGGTAACCTCTCAGCCAGTCCCGGATCAGGTTTTTATGTATTTACCGCCTATGTGATTTTATCCGGAATTACTTCCCAACTTTTTCAACGCAAGCACCTGAAAACTCCCCGATAAATAGCCAAAAGTATTCTTTGGCCGACAGCTTACAAGCTATACATTTGCATAAATTTCGGTTATTATGCGTGCTAATCTTCTATATGTTTTCGTTTTGTTTAGTATTTCTGTCTTCTTTTCCTGCGGGGATGCGAAGAATTCCGGAGATAAAAATAAGGTGGGCGATACCCTCAGTGTATTGTCGAATTTGGATTTGCTCATAAAAGAAGATCCCGAAAACCCAGAGCATTATTATGAAAGAGCCAAATACCACTTTGATGAGGATAATGTTTTCTCAGGCCAATTAGACATTCAAAAGGCCATTAGCCTTGATTCTACCCAAGCCAAATACTTCAACTTATTGGCAGATTTTAATTTGGTAATGGGGAAAATTCCTGAAGTCAAAACAAACTTGGAAAATGCCTTACGCCTGGAACCCGAAAATACCGATGCTTTGTTAAAGTTCGCGGAGTTTCAGCTTTATTTACAGGATTATCCAGCTGTTTTCGAGAATGTAAACAAAGCGCTTCGTATTAATCAATTTTTAGCCAAAGGATACTTTTTAAAGGGAATGGCATACATAGAACTGAAAGATACCGGATTGGCCCTGAGTAGTTTTCAAACCTGTGTGGAGCAAGATCCGGAGTATTATCATGCACACATGCAATTGGGATTGATATTTGCCGCCCGAAACGAGCCGGTTTGTATCAATTATTTCAACAATGCCATCCGCGTAAACCCCGAGAAACCCGAAGCCCACTATGCGCTTGGCTATTTTTACCAAGAAAACGGCCAATATCAGGAAGCACTTACCTGTTACGATAACATGTTAAAAGTGAGTCCGGGAAATGCTTCCGGTTTATACAATAAGGGGTATATTCACTTGGTGTATTTAGACAATTATCAGGAAGCCATTACTTGGTTTTCGGAATGTATAAAAGTGGAACCCCGTTACGCAGATGCCTATTACAACCGCGGATATGCTTATGAGCTGTCAAAAAATAAAGAGGCGGCGCTGAAGGATTATGAAAACGCGGTAAGGATTGAACCCGAGCATGCATTGGCAAAAAAGGGGATAAGTAGGTTGAGATAACTTTTCGTTCTTGAACTTAACAGTCTTAGATTTGTCTGTGCGCCTAGAACCACTTAAGCTTTTTTTTAACAATTTCATTAAATCTTATTCTTTAACTTAAAATTAATAATCTGTTTTTCAGGGTCTTATTTTTCTAGTTGTATGTCTGCATACCAATTCCTTTGGGTCTAAAGGATTAAAGCCTCACTTTTTGATAAAGTTTCCTTTAATTTGTAGTGTTAATAAATGTGATTAATTATGAAACAAAAATTTTACAAACTATCGCTAGGATTTGCGTTGTTTGCCGTTTTCTCTTTTATAGGGAAGGCCAGTGCCACGACATGTCCGAATGCTCAGGTGATCCCTGGGAATTCAGCCATGCCTTATACGGTTGCTACTACTTGTGGCGCAACGAATGATATTACTGCGGGTAATTCTACAATTTGTGGAAGTGACTTTTATTATGGAGGTATTGAGGCACTTTACGTATTTACACCTGATGCCCCAATTAGTAATTTTACAGTTTCTTATACCGGCCAAACTTGGACGGGTGTATTTATTTTTCAAGGGTGTCCAACTTCCGGAGGTACTTGTGTAACGAATGTATCGAATTCATCCGACTCAAAGGTCACAAGTCCAGTTAATTTAGCTGCGGGAGTTACCTATTATATTATGATTGATACCTGGCCTTCACCACCAAGTGCTTGTCCAGGTTCGATGACTTTAAATGGAACAGTGCTTTTGCCATGTACAGGAGCAACCGGTGGTACATTAACTGGGCCAGCTGCTACATGTCCTTCACAGAATTTTACTATTACAGCCCCAGGTGCTACAGTTGGCGCTGGAGTAAATTACCAATGGCAATCTTCAACGGATGGAGGTTTCTCATGGAACAACGTTGCGGGGCAAACAGCCCAAACATTTAATGGAAACCAAACTGTAGCAACTGACTACAGACTTCGTGTGATTTGTGTTCCTTCTGACGATACTGCTTTTTCTGCTCCAATCAGTGTTTTGGTTAACAATTTTTTAAGCTGTTATTGTAATTCCAACTTCACCAGCGTAACATTTGAGTACATTACTAATGTAACTATGGGAACCATCAATAACACCAGCGCGGGTAACATAGGAGGCCCTGTAAATTATACGTCTCAGGTAGCCGATGTAATTCAAGGTACTACATATCCGCTTTCGGTTACTATTGAACCCGATGCAAACGATTATGTTTATGCATTTATTGACTGGAATCAAAATGGAATATTAAATGATGCGGGTGAGGTTTATACCATAGCCAGTGCAACTTCTTTGGCTGGACCTTTTGTTGTTAACATACCCATTCCTGCGAATGCAGCGATAGGAAATACGCGTATGCGTGTTATGTTAGATTGGGCAAATGCCACACCAAATCCATGCTCTAATGCCACCTTCGGAGAAGCAGAAGATTATACGCTAAATGTACTTCCACCACCTGCCAACGAGGCCGGTGTATTAGCCATTACCAAACCGGAGATTGCGGCCTGTACGTTGGGCCAGCAGGTTTGGGTTGAACTGCAGAACTTAGGAACCGACACCCTCACGAGTGCGGACTTCCAGGTAACCGTGAGCGGCTTTGCCCTTCCGGTGGCGAACTGGACAGGTTCTGTTCCTCCCCAGTCTACGCAGGAAATCCAGATTCCGATTACGTATGTGTTGGCCGACGGCGACAGCGTAGCGGTAACGGTATCAAATCCGAACGGCGTGGTTGAGGATCCTTTATTTGCCTTCAACAACTTTTTCAGTAGAAGAGTATGGGCCGGCTTAAGCGGCGTTAAAACGGTATACGGCGGCGGCGCCGACTTTGCGGATGTTGATGCTGCCATTGACGCGCTCGAGTTCCGCGGGGTTTGCGACACGGTATTTTTCCAGATTGCCACCGGAGCCTATACTACCCAGCATACGATGGTATCCTATCCGGGTGCCGGTCCGGGCAAACTGGCCGTATTTGAGTCAGCCTCCGGCAATGCTGCCGACGTAAGCTTTACCCGTGCGGGAACATCAGCCGCGGATAACTTCGTATTTAATTTCAATAATGCCGACGGTTACATGATCCGTAACCTTACGGCACGCAACTCAGGTACGGCATTTTCTACGGTGGTTTCCTTCAACGCCGGTTCAGAAAACAATATCCTCGAAAACAACATATTTATCGGCGACACCAATGCTGTATACAATATTAATGATTTCAACGGCATTGTGATAGCTTCCGTAAATGCGAGCAATGACCACGGAACGGTAATCCGTAACAACCACATCATGGGTGGTAACCGCGGCCTCAACCTCGGCGGCGCGACCGGTTCATACGAAACCGGAGCCGTTGTGGAAGGTAACCTGATAGAGAAATATGCCGTTATCGGCGGTATTTTCGGCAACCTTTCCGGTTACACGGTTAAAAACAACGTATTCCGTCCCAGAACAAACCTCACGCAGGAAGTATTCGGTGTTTATGCCGTAGGAACGATAGCGGGAGCTGATATTTCGGGTAACGATTACCAGTCTTACCGTCCGGGTTCGGGTATCTTCCTTTCAAATGTGAAAGGCGGCGCCAATGAAGTAGAGGTAAAAAACAACTTTGTATTCATGGGCGATTCAGCCGGAGCGGTACTGTCAAGAGGCGTTCTCATCCAGGACGTTAACACCAGCGGCGTGCTTGTAGCCAACAACAGCATCTCATTCCACAGCGACAACGCTACCAGCGGCGCGATTACGGTTGTGGACGGATCTGAAATCCGTTTTTTCAACAACAATGTGGGTGCATTCGGCACTGCACCTGCTGCCCGTATAGAAAAACCTTACAGTGTGTCGGCTTCAGACAACAACAACCTGTTCGGCTCGACGGTGGCCAACCTGGTAGGTTCCTCTTATTCCACACTGGCCGCTTTCCAGGCCGCCTCATCAACGGATGCGTCATCTGTTAGTGTAAATCCCGGTTTCAACGGAACCGATCTACATACCTGTACACCAGAACTGAACGGTGCCGCCTTGGTACTGTCAGAAGTAACGGTTGACTTTGACGGAGATCTGCGTTCGACTATGCCAGATATCGGTGCCGATGAGTTTGTGGGTGATGCCAATTCATTATTGGTTGAAGATGAGTTCCTGAAATGTCCTTCGGATGTTGTCACAATCGGTAATACACCATTAAACGGCGTTATCTACAGCTGGACACCTTCTGGAAACTCTACTTCAGAAATTTCTTCTTCAAACGCCGGAACATATGTGATAACAGCTACATCAAGCTGCGGATCATTCAGCGATACGGCAGTGGTTGTAAACAAACCGCTTCCTGATGCATCTTTCACCAGCACTACGGTTGGTCTTGCAGCCATCTTTACCAATACATCTACAAACGGTACCAGCTACCTTTGGGATTTTGGTGACGGTAATTCTTCTACTGAAATGAATCCAACACACGTTTATTCTTCAGCGGCTACGTATTCTGTAACACTTACCGTTACCAATGATTGCGGAACAGATACATTCGGTCCGATTCCGGCCTCTGTACTTAACGTAAGTATTGAAGAAAATGAACTGGCTTCAGTTTCATTATTCCCGAACCCTACCAACGGTTCATTCACGGTTACCATGAACAATATGGGTGCTAATGCATCTGTGATTACGGTAATTGATGTAACCGGAAAAGTGGTTATGGTGAAAAATGTTCCTGCCGGTGAAAACCAAGTAACATTAGACGCTACAAGTTTTGCTTCAGGAATTTACTCTGTTAAAATTGCAAACGGAGACTTCTCTAAAGTGATTCGCTTAGTGCGTAAGTAATCTTAAGATTAGATTTTCAATTCTAAAAGCTACCTCCGAAAGGGGGTAGCTTTTTTTTTCTTAACAAATCTTAATTTAATTGTGTTTTTATGTAAATTCACTCTCTAATTTAAATTATATGAAGACACACGTTTACTTAAGACTTTTAAAAATTAAGCTATTGTTCTTGTCTTTGGGCATGTTCAGTATGCTAAATTTGAGTGGCCAAACGTCCATTTCCACTAACCATATTAACAATAATGGAAATGGATCCGTGATTTTTAATGTTCAAAACACGAATGCTTTTGACATTATAATCACCCAATTCTCCTGTCATGTTTCTACCTCAGGAGCAACTACCTCACAAGTGTTGTATCGAACAACTCCTTTTAGTGATTTTGCGGCTCCATGGGATCATGGAGTAGTTGGTGCAGGTCAAAACGGATGGATTCTTGTTGGAAATGGAAATATAACGGGTTCGAACTCTGTTATTCCTGTTTTAACCAATACCAATGTAATTGTTCCGGCTGGTGCTACTTACCAATTTGGTATTTCATCCCCTTCTATTGCATACATGACGCTTACAAGTGGTGCTGGAGTTAATACCTTCTCCTCGGGCGGTGTTAACTTATTAACAGGCGATGGTATCTCCTGGGGTGGCGTTGCATATCCTTCAACACCCGCAAACTACCCACGTGGGTTAATTGGTGGAATTACGTTTATTCCGGCTATTCCTTGCTCTGGAATTCCTAATGGTGGAACGATTACGCCTACCGCACCAAACGTTTGTCCTTCCGCAAACTTCGCAATTAACTCGACTGGTGTAAGTACAGGCACTGGTACTGTTTATCAGTGGCAATCTTCATCAGATGGATTTACTTGGAATGATGTAATAGGTCAAAATTCTTCTACTTTCAACGGCTCACAAACGCAAGCACTCAGCTATCGTTTGCGCACTATTTGTACTAATGGGCCTGATACTGCCTATTCAAATGTTGTTTCTGTTGGAATGAATCCATTTTTTAACTGTTACTGTACATCAACAGCAACATCAACAGCGGATTCCCGTATTGATCGTGTACAATTTGGTACAATTGACCAGGTGTCACCCAATACCTGTCAAACATATACCGATTACACATCTGTATCAACGAATGTTATTATTGGCCAAACGTATGACTTAACAGTGACCCAAGGTTCTTGCGGTGGCCAATATACGCGTTATGGCAGGGTTTGGATTGACTGGAATCAGAATGGTTTATTCACCGATCCGGGAGAACAGGTTTATGAATTCGGCCCCTCAGCACTTTCTGGTGCTTTTACCGGCCAGGTATCACCACCGGTTACTGCAGCCTATGGTACCACGCGTATGCGCGTGGTTGTTGCTGAATCAAACTTCCAGCCACCTTGCGGTACTTACACTTGGGGTGAAACGGAAGATTATTTTGTAAACGTACTTCCTCCACCAGCCAACGAGGCGGGCGTATTGGCGATTACCAAACCGGAAATTGCGGCCTGTACGTTAGGCCAGCAGGTATGGGTTGAACTGCAGAACTTAGGAACCGACACCCTCACGAGTGCGGACTTCCAGGTAACCGTGAGCGGCTTTGCGCTTCCTGTAGCGAACTGGACTGGTTCGGTTCCCCCGCAGTCCACACAGGAGATTCAAATACCGATTACGTATGTTTTGGCCGACGGCGACAGCATAGCGGTTACGGTATCGAACCCTAACGGGGTGGCCGAGGATCCGTTATTTGCCTTCAACAACTTTTTCAGTAGAAGAGTATGGGCCGGCTTAAGCGGCGTTAAAACGGTATACGGCGGCGGCGCCGACTTTGCGGATGTTGATGCTGCCATTGACGCGCTCGAGTTCCGCGGGGTTTGCGACACGGTATTTTTCCAGATTGCCACCGGAGCCTATACTACCCAGCATACGATGGTATCCTATCCGGGTGCCGGTCCGGGCAAACTGGCCGTATTTGAGTCAGCCTCCGGCAATGCTGCCGACGTAAGCTTTACCCGTGCGGGAACATCAGCCGCGGATAACTTCGTATTTAATTTCAATAATGCCGACGGTTACATGATCCGTAACCTTACGGCACGCAACTCAGGTACGGCATTTTCTACGGTGGTTTCCTTCAACGCCGGTTCAGAAAACAATATCCTCGAAAACAACATATTTATCGGCGACACCAATGCTGTATACAATATTAATGATTTCAACGGCATTGTGATAGCTTCCGTAAATGCGAGCAATGACCACGGAACGGTAATCCGTAACAACCACATCATGGGTGGTAACCGCGGCCTCAACCTCGGCGGCGCGACCGGTTCATACGAAACCGGAGCCGTTGTGGAAGGTAACCTGATAGAGAAATATGCCGTTATCGGCGGTATTTTCGGCAACCTTTCCGGTTACACGGTTAAAAACAACGTATTCCGTCCCAGAACAAACCTCACGCAGGAAGTATTCGGTGTTTATGCCGTAGGAACGATAGCGGGAGCTGATATTTCGGGTAACGATTACCAGTCTTACCGTCCGGGTTCGGGTATCTTCCTTTCAAATGTGAAAGGCGGCGCCAATGAAGTAGAGGTAAAAAACAACTTTGTATTCATGGGCGATTCAGCCGGAGCGGTACTGTCAAGAGGCGTTCTCATCCAGGACGTTAACACCAGCGGCGTGCTTGTAGCCAACAACAGCATCTCATTCCACAGCGACAACGCTACCAGCGGCGCGATTACGGTTGTGGACGGATCTGAAATCCGTTTTTTCAACAACAATGTGGGTGCATTCGGCACTGCACCTGCTGCCCGTATAGAAAAACCTTACAGTGTGTCGGCTTCAGACAACAACAACCTGTTCGGCTCGACGGTGGCCAACCTGGTAGGTTCCTCTTATTCCACACTGGCCGCTTTCCAGGCCGCCTCATCAACGGATGCGTCATCTGTTAGTGTAAATCCCGGTTTCAACGGAACCGATCTACATACCTGTACACCAGAACTGAACGGTGCCGCCTTGGTACTGTCAGAAGTAACTGTTGACTTTGACGGAGATCTGCGTTCGACCATGCCGGATATCGGTGCCGACGAGTTTGTGGGTGATGCCAATTCATTACTGGCAGAAGACGAGTTCCTGAAATGTCCTTCGGATGTTGTCACGATCGGTAATACCGCCTTAAACGGTGTAACATACAGCTGGACACCTTCGGGCAGCAGCTCTGAAATATCCACTTCGGATGCGGGAACATTCGTTGTGACGGCCACCTCAAGCTGCGGTTCATTCAGCGATACGGCAGTGGTGGTAAACAAACCGCTTCCTGATGCATCTTTCACCAGCACAACGGTTGGTCTTGCGGCCATCTTTACCAATACATCCACAAACGGTACAAGCTACCTTTGGGATTTTGGTGATGGTAATACCTCAACAGCCTTTAGCCCGAGTCATGCGTATGAAACAGCAGCTACATATTCGGTAACACTCACCGTTACTAATGATTGCGGAACAGATACATTCGGTCCGATTCCGGCTACCGTTTTAAACGTGAGCATTGAAGAAAATGAACTGCCTTCTGTTTCATTATTCCCGAATCCAACAAACGGTGTATTCACGGTTACCATGAACAATATGGGTGCTGATGCATCCGTAATTACGGTGATTGATGTAACCGGTAAAGTGGTTATGGTGAAAAATGTACCTGCCGGTGAAAACCAAGTAACGTTAGACGCTACAAGCTTTGCTTCAGGAATTTACTCTGTTAAAATTAGCAACGGAGAATACTCTAAAGTAATTCGCTTAGTGCGCAAATAATTCATAAGCATAAGTGCTCAAAAAGGCGGCTCAACTTGGGCCGCCTTTTTATTTGTAAAAACTTTCCCTTTTTTGGTTAAAACAGCTATTTTTGGGCAATTAAAAAATTACGATGAATCTACACGAATATCAGGGTAAACAAATTCTTCAAAAATACGGTGTGAGCGTACAGCGCGGTATAGTTGCCGATACACCGGAGGAAGCCGTTGAAGCAGCCAAGAAATTACAAGCCGAAACCAATACGCCAATTTGGGTGGTAAAAGCCCAAATTCACGCAGGCGGACGTGGAAAAGGTAAAATTGCCGGAACTGAGCAGCGCGGTGTGGCTCTTGCCAAAACGATTGATGCCGTTCAAACCATTGCATCCAATATTTTAGGTAATCGACTTGTTACCCTTCAAACTTCAGCCGAAGGAAAAGTGGTGAATAAGGTTTTTATTTGCGAAGACACCTATTATCCCGGAGAGTCGGAGCCTAAAGAGTTTTACATGAGTATTCTTCTGGATAGGGCTAAAAGTAAAAATGTAATTATGTATTCGCCCGAAGGCGGTATGAATATTGAAGAGGTGGCTGAACATACGCCGCATCTCATTTTTAAAGAAACGATAGATCCTACCATAGGATTACAGGCTTTTCAGGCACGTAAAATTGCCTTTAACCTCGGCCTTACAGGATCTGCCGTTAAGGAAATGACTAATTTCGTGTTTGCTTTGTACAAAGCCTATATGGAATCGGATTCAGCAATGTTCGAAATCAATCCGGTTTTAAAAACATCCGACAATAAAATTTTAGCCGTAGATGCCAAAGTAACTCTTGATGATAACTCGCTTTATCGTCATCCGGATTTATTGGCCATGCGTGATGTTTCTGAAGAAGATCCCACCGAAGTTGAAGCCGGAAACAACAACCTTAGCTACGTTAAACTTGACGGAAACGTAGGTTGCATGGTAAACGGTGCCGGTTTGGCTATGGCTACCATGGATCTTATTGCCCTTTCGGGAGGAAGTCCTGCTAACTTTTTGGATGTAGGCGGAACCGCTGATGCGGCAAGAGTTGAGGTCGCTTTCCGTATGATTCTGAAAGATCCAAATGTAAAGGCTATCTTGGTTAATATTTTTGGCGGTATTGTGCGTTGCGACCGAGTTGCACAAGGTGTTGTGGATGCCTACAAAAATATCGGTGAAATTAAAGTGCCTATTATTGTCAGGCTGCAGGGAACCAATGCCGTTGAAGCTAAAAAGATTATTGACGAATCAGGCCTCAAAGTATATTCTGCAATCGAATTTGCCGAAGCGGCAGAGCGTGTTAAAGAAGTGCTTGCCTAATACATAAAAAAGCTATTTTTGAAGCCCGTTCCCGTAACGGGCTTTTTTTATATCTCGTTTTCATGAAAAAAATTCTGATTGCCAACCGGGGCGAAATCGCCTGCCGAATTATTCGTAGCTGTAAAGAAATGGGAATTGCCACCGTGGCCGTTTATTCTGAGGCCGACCGTGGCGCCAAACACGTTGCCATGGCCGATGAGGCTGTTTTTATAGGCAATTCACCCGCAGCACAATCGTACCTGGTTCAACAAAAAATTATTGATGCCGCTAAAAAAACAGGTGCAGAAGCCATTCATCCGGGATATGGTTTTCTATCAGAGAATGCAAGTTTTGCCCGCGCCCTGAAAGAAGAAGGTATCATTTTGATTGGACCATCACCGGAAAGTATGGAGATCATGGGTTCAAAATTGGCAGCTAAAAATGCCGTAAAAGCCTATGACATTCCACTGGTTCCCGGCACAGAATCGGCCATTCAGTCGTTTGAGGAAGCCCTTCAGAAAGGAAAAGAAATTGGATTCCCCATCCTCATCAAAGCTTCGGCCGGAGGCGGTGGAAAAGGAATGCGTGTAGTAAACAAGGAAGACGAGTTTGAAGAGGCATTGGCCAGGGCGCAAAGCGAAGCCATATCTGCTTTTGGCGATGGTTCCGTGTTTTTAGAAAAATACATCGGCGAGTCAAAACATATCGAAGTTCAGGTGCTTTGTGATTCACATGGTAATTTCTTGTATTTGTTTGAACGGGAATGTACCATCCAACGCCGTCACCAAAAGGTAGTGGAGGAAGCTCCTTCACCGGCCATCAATCCCGAAAAACGGAAGCAGATTGGTGAACATGCCGTTAATGTGGCCCGCTCCTGCAATTATCTCGGGGCCGGTACGGTAGAGTTTATTTTCGATGTAAACAGCGGCGAATACTATTTTCTGGAAATGAATACCCGTTTACAGGTTGAACACCCCGTTACGGAAATGATTACCGGGGTTGACTTAGTCAAAGAGCAAATCCGCATTGCTTCCGGAGAGCCTATTTCGTTTAAACAAGAAGATTTAAAGATTAAGGGTCATTCCATTGAAGTGCGGGTTTATGCCGAGGATCCGTCCAACAACTTCTTGCCTGATACCGGTAAACTGGTAGAATATATTCTTCCACAAGGAGATGGTGTTCGTGTAGATGACGGATTTGAGCGCGGAATGGAAATTCCGGTATTTTACGATCCCATGATTGCTAAGTTGATTGTTCATGCCGAATCAAGGGAATTGGCCATTGATAAGATGCTTAAAGCCATTGGCGACTACCATATCGGGGGCATTCAAACTACGCTCGGCTTTTGCCGGTTTGCAGTGGACCATGTTGATTTTAGGGATGGTTCATTTACCACCAAGTTTGTAGAAAAAAACTTCAGCCCAAACCTATTGGCTAAACAAGCTACCGATGAGGAACTGCTGGCCGGAGCTTTGGTTTCAGCCTTTTTTATGGATGAAAAGAATACCATTCCTAAACCTTTGCCGGCAAAGCCCAGTAACTGGAAAACAAACCGCAGCTTTTAATTGGCTTGATGAAAGATTTGATCAGGAAATGGATGTTTAGTCTGGGTATTGACCTTACCTCAAACCAGCGTATGGACAGACTCACGTATAACATCATCCGTAATCATTTAAAAGCTGATTCAAACTGCCTGGATGTGGGTTGCCACAAAGGAGATGTATTGGAATGGTTTTTAAAATTTTCGCCGAAAGGTAATCATCTCGGTTTTGAACCTATTCCACAGCTTTTTGAAGCTCTGAATGTCAAATTTTCCGGTACTTCGTGCCGGTTTTATAATTGCGCATTGGCCGATACGAGCGGTGAAACAGAGTTCGTATTGGTACCCGAAGCGCCCGCATACAGTGGCTTGCGCGAACGTGATTATGATGGAAAGAGTGTAAATCCGGTGCGGATAAAAGTACAATTGTGCCGACTGGATGATCTGATTCCTGAAAACATGAAAATTGATTTATTAAAAATTGACGTGGAAGGAGGGGAGTTGGGTGTACTGAAAGGTGCCGTAAATACGCTCGCCCGGAATAAACCACTTGTTATATTTGAACATGGAAAAGGAGCTTCAGACCGATACGGAACAAAGCCTGAAATGATTCTTAATTTGTTTAATGAATTGGGTATGCAGATCTATACGCTTCCGGCCTATTTAAAAAATGGGCAGCCACTGAATTTAGCCATGTTTGATGCTGAATTTGAAAGAGGGGAAAACTACTACTTTGTAGCCAAATAATTCCAGCTTATTTGCCAGGTGTGCTGAAGGTATTATTTTTAAATTTATTTCCTTTCAGGCTTATTTTACTTTCATCGTTCGCAAACTTCTGCACCTTGTTATTCATAAACATGCATTTTTCAACTTGAATAGCAGAACTGCTTGTAACCGAGCCGTTGTTATTCCATAAATTGGCATCAATCGTGAAAAAATGCGGGAGGAATTCACCGTTAAAATTATCCGTAAACCTACATGATTTAAACGTAACCGAATTACATGACATAATCTCTACCAGGTCAAATCCGCCCGTATTTCTGAATGTGGTTTTTTCAAAACGGATATTGTTCGAATTATACAAATAGGCCAATCCATATGTACATTCATAAATTTCACTATCAACCAAACTTAGGTTATTGCATTTATCGGCCATTAAACCCACGGTTCCGCTTCCATAGAGGTAACACTTTTCAAGGGTAACATTTGAACAGCTTTCGAAATTAAGTACGCCTCCCATACAGTAGCCGGCTTCCGTATGTCCCAAAATGAGGTTTGAAAACCGAATATTATTGCAATTTACAAAATTCATTACCCAGGCATAACGTGGTTCAATCACAATTTGGGTATTTCCTGCACCCACAATACTCAGGTTATTGACATTTGAGATGATGGGTTCATACCCGTCATGGTTGTTTACCCATTCAATATGCGGATTGTACGCCTCTGCCACTTTGGTTAAATTATACAAACCGGGTTCAAGTTCCAGCGTTTTATTAGAGCCAATCTGTTCAATCAGTTCAGCCACGCTCGAAATTTTTATGGCAAAAACTCCGGTAAATCCGCCCATAAGTAAGGCCGAAAATAAAATACTTTTTTTTATCATGGAGCTAAGTGTTTAGAGTTTCAAAAGTAATTATCCTTTCTGAATGGCTAATCACTCATTTTACGTATTCATTGATTCTTTTTATGATGTCCATTTCAAACCCTTTCTGAAGCAGATAGGCCGTGATTTTGGCTTTACGGGTATAGGAATCTAATTCCGGTTTCAAAGCGGCAGATTTTTTCTGAGCCAGTTTAATCGCAACGGCTTCATACTTTTCCGGATCAATTTGTGAAAGGGCCTCCCTAATATCCTGGTTGCTTATTCGCAGTGCCTGCAGATGTGCTTGTATTTTAATTTTTCCCCACTGGTTTGCGTTGAACTTACTTCTTGCGTATACACCCGCAAAGCGGCTGTCGTTTATAAATTTTTCTTCTTGAAGCTGGTTCATTATTTTTTGAACCAACTCATACGGTATACCCCAGGATTTTACCTTTACCAGTGTTTCGTGATAACAACGTTCCCGAAAAACGCAAAATCGCCTTGCTTTTTCCATCAGGGAGTCGAATCCGGGTGCCGGTTTTTGTTTACTCATAAAAAAAGGGGCCGGAGCCCCTGTTTATATTTTACATTTTTCCGAATTTGCTTTCGTCAAAATCTTCCATTTTGTATTTGCTGGGTATCTCAAACATGGAAGCATCGGGTTTGGTTTCAGAAATTTTATCCAATACCATTTCCATATTGATTTCCATGCCCTGGGCAACAATGTACTGGTCAACTTTTACTGGGAAACCGTCCACTTCGGCTAAAAACATTTTGCCGCTGGAACCTATTCCGCCTTGTGGTTTTTTTACGTCAATATCGGTGGTACACCACATGTATTGGTAAAATTCGCCTTTATCTGTTTTCGGGAAAGTAACCATGTATTTGGTACAATTGTATCCGTTTATCTTTTCTTTACCCATTTCTTTTACACTTGGTTTGGCATCGGCGGATGTGTTTTCCGAAGGTTTCATTTTATAAACCGTTTTTTTCTTATGAACTACCATGTAGCTCAAGCCTTCGGCACCTTTGGTAATAATATCGCCCAACATGCTGGCGGTCATACCGCCGTTGGATCGAACCAAGGCATCTTTTCCCAATACAAAAATATCTATGGAGTTTGGCATCATCATAGCCATGAGGGCCGCATTTTCGCCTTTCACTTCAACTTTGTATGAAATTTGCCCTTCAAAGCCTTGTGCATAAGTGTTTAAACCCGCACAAAGCAGCATGATACTGAAGAAATAAAATGATAGTTTTTTCACGTTCTGTACTTTTAATTGCAAATATGCAAAATACTTGCCATTGTCGTTTAATAGTCATAAATTTGGCTAAATTTTAATAAAATGAAAAAAGTACTTTTTGTAATAGGTTTTGCTTTAGGCGGATATGCCTTAGGTTCTGCCCAAACGGCCACATCAACATCAGCTACTCCTTCTGCAACTGCCACTAAAGCTTGTTGTTCAAAGGGGTCCGAAGCTAAAGCTTGTTGTGCTAAAGATGCTAAAACGTCTGCTTCTGCATCGCATTCGGGTTGCTCAGGTCATGGCCATGGATCTTCAACTGAAGCTAAACAAGAACAACCTGCTGCTGCTCCGGCCAATGGTTCAAGACAACAAAAAACAAAAACTTCAAGTTCAACAAAATAACTTGCCGTTTATCGGTTAATAAAAAAGGCTCCTTTTAGGAGCCTTTTTTATTTATTGAGGATTGCGGGAATTACATGTATGAACTTAATTTCAGGGTTTTGCCTTCCATGCTTGAACTTACTTCAAAAAGGAGCTTTCCTTTTTTGCCGCTTTCGCCTACATGAAACTTCGTTCCGGCATCTTTTGAATAGTTTTTCTGTGAACCCTTGTTCAGTGTAGCATATCCTGAGCCGTCATAGATGTTTACATTATTATCTGTGTCATTTTTTAGGCTGAATTCGATGCCGCCCTGCGGAACAGTCAGGTAAATGTCTGAATCGGTAGTTTCGGCTGGTTTAAAAGCCAGACCGGCGATGCTGCCGCTTGCAATAAAAGCCAACGCCAGGGCAAGAATTTTTACTTTTTTCATTTTTTTTTGATTTTGTCTTCCAAACCTAAGTAGGTTTGATCACTTCTGTTTTATTTTTTCACGAAAGGCTACTTTTTATTCAGGAATCGCACTTAATTTTTTTGATCGGTGAATTTTCAACAACCGAATGGCCTATTTTATACTTAGCCCGGGCTTGCTTCACCTAATTAATACTATTTTTACCCACTCAAATTATGGCTGGTAAAAAAGGGATATACGACATCGCTCAACTATGTAAACTTCATTCGGTTTCGCATGCTGTATTGTGTCCTGGTTCGCGTTGTGCGCCGCTTACACTGGCCTTTTCCAGAACTGAGGGTATTGATTGTCTTACGGTGATTGACGAGCGGTCTGCTGCATTTATGGCACTCGGAATTGCTGAGAGTACGAAAAAACCGGTGGCCCTTATTTGTACTTCCGGCACAGCCGTTATCAATTTCGGACCCGCATTGGCCGAAGCATTTTACCGCAACATTCCATTAATTGTGTTAACGGCCGACCGCCCAACCCGTCTGGTTGGTCAGCAGGACGGACAAACCATTGCGCAGCAGGGTATTTATGCCAATTACATTTTGTCGTCTTTCCATGTATCCGGCGATATCCGCAGTGGAGAGGAATTAGCTTATCTGCATCGTACGGTTAATCAAGCCTTACTGACCGCAACTTCCCCACAATCGGGTCCGGTGCATGTAAATATTTCATTTGAAGAGCCGCTTTATGAATTGGAACAGCCGGCACAGGCTCCGCGTTATATTCAGGCCATACGTCATGTATCTGTTTTAGAAGCTGAGCTGGCAAGGCTTCGCGAAAGATATCCCAACTGGTTGCTCATTGCCGGTTCAGGCAACTTAAATCAGGAGGAGTCCGTTGCGATTGAAGAATTAAGTAGGAGAATTCCGGTTTTGGCTGAAGCCGTTTCAAATTGTAGGGGTAATAACATCATCCGCAATGCGAACGAAATTATCCGTTTTGCGGCCGATGAGGGTAAACAAATGCTTAAACCTCAGGTACTGATTACCTTTGGAAATGGCGTTGTTTCAAAAAATCTAAAGACCTTTTTGCGCAGTTTTAAGCCTGAAATTCATTTGCATATTCATCCGGCAGGGGATGTGATTGATACTTACCAGGTGCTTTCCCATGTGGTAAGCCTGCCCCTAAAAACAGCCTTGGAAGTGTTAAATGCTGATGGCGCTGCAAAACCGGAAGAGTATTTGGCTCATTGGCGTAACTTTTCTGAAATCTGCATTTCAAGGGTTAATGAAATATGTGAAGACTTGGATTTTGGCGACTTGAAGGCTTTCCGTCAAATTGCCGTGCATCTTCCCGCAAACAGCACGGTTCATGTGGCTAACAGTATGCCTGTAAGGTATTTAAATATGTTTGCGTATCTGCTTCCAAAAGGAGTTCAAGTATATTGTAACCGGGGTACCAGCGGAATCGACGGTAGCGTGAGTACTTCCGTTGGGAATGCAATCGGTTCGGGTAAACCGGTTTGGATGATTTCCGGAGACCTTTCTTTCCAATACGACAGCAATGCACTTTGGAACGGATATGTACCTGACGGCATGCGAATCATCATCATCAATAATTCAGGTGGTGGCATATTTCGCCTGATTGACGGCCCCGATTCGGTTCCTGAACTCAGTCAGCGGTTTGAAACGCAGGTAGAATCCAATGCCTATCACCAGGCCCAACGTTTCGGATTTGATTATTTAGCCTGTAATTCGCCGGAAACCTTGGCCACTGCACTTAAAGAATGCGCTTCAATATCAACCGGTAAAAAAATTATTGAGGTTTTTACCAACCCAATCACGAATCAAACTGTTTTTAAAACATATCAACAACAATTAAGTAAAATAATATGAGTACTACCCGCGAATGGAAGACCATAAAAGAGTACGAAGACATTAAATTCGAATTCTTTGAAGGAATCGCCAAAATTACGATTAACCGACCGGAAGTGTATAATGCGTTCCGTCCGGAAACCAATATGGCTATGCTTGATGCCATGGATATTTGCCGCGAAACTCCTGAAATAAGGGTGGTGGTATTAACCGGAATAGGAGATAAGGCATTCTGTTCGGGTGGAGACCAGAACGTAAAAGGTGTAGGTGGTTACGTGGGCCAGGACGGAGTGCCCCGTTTGAATGTGCTGGATTTACACAAAAAGATAAGATCGTTACCTAAACCGGTTATTGCCATGGTGAACGGTTACGCCATAGGTGGCGGACATGTGTTGCATGTGGTTTGCGATTTAACTATTGCTTCTGAAAATGCACGTTTTGGCCAAACCGGACCTAAAGTGGGGAGTTTCGATGCGGGTTTTGGTTCATCTTACCTGGCCAGGCACGTAGGACAGAAAAAAGCCCGCGAAATTTGGTTTTTATGTGAGCAGTATACGGCACAGGAGGCCATGGACATGGGAATGGTAAACAAAGTGGTGCCGCTCTCTGAATTGGAAAATACAACTGTTGAATGGTGTAAAACCATCATGAAACGCAGTCCGCTTGCCTTGCGCATGATTAAACGCGGTTTGAATGCCGAGCTTGACGGACAAACCGGTATCATGGAAATGGCCGGCGATGCTACACTCATGTACTATCTGATGGAAGAAGCACAGGAAGGTAAAAATGCTTTCCTGGAAAAGAGAGATCCGGATTTCAGTAAATATCCTTTATTCCCATAGGGGGATTTAACGCAATAGAAAAAGAGGGAAGTCAAATTTGATTTCCCTCTTTTTTTTGGTACGGACAAAAAAAAGGTGAAACATAAGTTTCACCTTTTTTGATATCTTTTTTGGCTTATTTGCTGTACAGCTTTTTGCCTTTTTTCGTTTTCTTTTTGCTTACGGATTTGATGTTGTTTTTCCGTGCTTTTCCTTTTCCTAAACCAACGGGGCTACCTACACGATCCATGGCACAGCGGAAACCGATCCAGGCAGTTGATTGCGCTTCATCCAAGTAGCGGCGGGTTCCGGGAACCATCCAGTAAGCAGGGTCTCTCCATGAGGCACCTTTGATGATTTTAGCATTATCATTCAACAAGGATGTTTTGCTGAATTCATACATGATGGAATTCTTTTTGGCCACATCGGCATACTCTTCATCATTGTAATAGATAGAGGAGTTGAAATCACCGTCGTTATTGTCGCGGTAATCTGATTTTTTGTAGTTACGGCGGCCCACATTGTCGGCTTCAGTAACGTCAACATATTGAATACGGCCCAATGAATCTTTCAGTTCCAAATCGCCATTGGCATCCAACAGTTTTTTCTTGAACACGTTACCACGATATGGGTTGTAATCATCTACATCCATCATAGATAATGGTCTGTAGGTATCCAATACCCACTCAGATACGTTACCGGCCATATTGTACAGACCATAATCATTAGGCCAGTAAGAATAAACAGGAGCAGTAATGGAGGCATTATCATTCAGACGGCCTGCAGCACCCATATAATCACCACGTCCGCGACGGAAGTTGGCAAGGAAGTCACCTTTAAATGCATCGTTCGGGTTACGGGCAATGTGTCCGGTCCAAGGATATAATTTACGATCTAAGATAATTTCACGGTCAGTGGAAGGATCGGTATTCCCGATAAGAGCGAAAGCCGCATATTCCCATTCGGCTTCTGTGGGCAGGCGGTATTTAGGTAAAAGGATACCGTCTTCCATACGAACGGCACGAATGCCGCTTCCGCTTGGGTTAAGGTCATCCAGTCCACCTTTTTTGCTGGTTAAACCAACATATTGTGCCGAAAGGTAGGCTTCGGTATTGAAGTTATCTTCACCTACTTGGTTTGGATTCACTTTCAGGATACCCTCACGAATCAAAATATTTTCGTTTACACGGTCTGTTCTCCATGAGCAATAATCATTTGCCTGAAGCCAGTTTACGCCCACCACCGGATATTCATTGTACGCCGGGTGGCGCAGGTAATAATCTACATACGGCTCGTTGTAGGCCAGTTTAGATCTCCAAACCAAGGTGTCCGGTAATGCTTTTTTGTATACTTCCGGATAATCGGCGGCCCAAACGCGGCTGATCCAATACAGGTATTCACGGTAGTTTAGGTTGGTTACCTCGGTTTCATCCATATAGAAGGAGTGAACGGTTACACGACGTGGCATGTTGTTCCAGTCATACATAACATCTTGTTCAACCCGACCCATGGTGAAGGTACCACCCTCAATGAGCACTAATCCCGGACCTGTTTCCTGTTCGGTGTAGGGGATTTTTTCAAACCCGCCGTTTTTTGGATCATTATAGTTCCAACCCGTGGCGTTCGAAGCATCCTTTCCGCAGGAAGCAAAACCCAGACCTCCTAAAATTAGAAGAGCTCCCAGTTTATTCATTGTTACTTTCATGTGTACGGCTGTATTAAACAACAATTTTAACTTGTTTTTCGTCGTGTTTCGTATTGTAAAAACGTTTTTTAAGAAATTTTAGAAGGATGGACATTTAACCGTTCTAAATTTTTTGAGTGGCGGACGACATGGGATTTGGAATCCTAACGATACCTCGTGTGCTCCGCCGGTTGCGTTCGTCAGCTTTGAAATGGTAAAGTCGTAGCTATATCCGATTCTGAATTTTTTGTATTGGATACCACCCAATAAGATGAATGAATCCAGGTTTCGGTACCATAAACCACCCACGAAAACACCTTTCGTGGCATATAATCCGATGTTTAACTGACGGAAGTTCTGCTGGATTTGGAACAAAACGTTAGGAGAGATGGTGGCCGGTGAAACAAAGCGGCTGCGTTTGTTCAACTGAAAATTAGCTCCGGCATGAACGGTTACTTTAATGGGTAAACGTGCTCTCCCGAGGAAACCTTCGTTGGGGCGGGTCATGTGCGAAACCGCAACACCTCCGTAGAAATTCTCTGTGTAAGCAACGATACCGGCATTCACGTCAAAAAAGCGTGAAACTTCGGAACCTTGTACTTCCTGTGTATTGTAAATGAACCCGTAACGGGCATCAATCTGGTCACCGAAGGTGAGTTTGCTCCAGTCGATATTACGCTGGCCATAAGAAGCCTGTAAACCGAAACGCATGGTAAATTTACGCGTTACGGCTAACTGGTAAGCGTACATGGCGCCCGCATAAACCGTTTGAAGGGTTCCGTTTCCTGCACGGTCTAAATATACCAATGCCCCAATACCGCCCTGAAGCGGATAAAGGTGCTGGTCATACGAAACACTGTAGGTTTGGAAATTACCCGAAATGGCCGGCCATTGGTTACGGTAGTTGAGATTAAAACGCGCACATCTTGCCGATCCCGCGAAGGCAGGATTTAGGTAAAGTTGGTTTGCGTAAAACTGTGAAAATTGAGGATCCTGGCTGAATGCATCACCGCCGTAAAGCAGACAGGCCGTGGCCGCGACGGTAAAAATTTTCGTTAGTGTGTTGCGCATCGTTGGCGTAAAATTTATGCTATAACGTTTCTATTACTAGGTTTCGTACACGTAGTTCAAGTTTCAAATGTACGGAAAACAAAATTTATTAACAAAATACATGATGAAAAAAAACTTTACATTTTTTTATTTTTTTCAATGTTCTTGCCCCTTAGACAATAATTTTCGAACTTTGAAGTTTCTTGTTTGTTTCTAAAAAAACGTAAAAATTACATACATGAAGAACGTTTTAGTGCTTCTTTTTTCTGTTTTAGTTACCTCTTTTCAGGTTTCTGCGCAGTATACATATGTATCCCAGTCTAAATTGGCAACGGGTTCTTGGTTCCGAATTGGCGTTACCGAGGACGGTATTTATTCCATCATCCCTTCTGATTTACAAACATTGGGTGCGGGCAATGCGGTTCCAATCCAGTCCGTTCGGGTTTTTGGGTACGGCGGTTCTATGCTTCCCGAAAAAAATGGGGTGGCCAATCCGGATGATATGGTTGAAAATGCGATTAAAGTTTATGATTTGAACGGAGACGGTATCTTCAATGGAAGCGATTATATTTTATTTTATGGAAAAGGCCCGCATGAATGGGTTTACAGCAATCCGGCCAAAAGTTTCAGTTTCAAACGAAACATATATATGGATACCACCCATTATTTCATCACCGTAAATAATGGAAATTCCTCAGCGATGTCCGATTTGCCTTCTACTGCGGGTACCCCCGATTATGTTTCGGGATCTTTTGACGATTTCCTGATCATTGAAAACGACAGCGTGAACTTGATTGATTCGGGTCGTCGTTGGTTTTGGCGCGATTTTAAATTTGTAACCTCGCACACAGTTTCGGGAACAGTTCCAGGTGGCTTCCGCCCCGATTCGGCCATTAAAGTAAATGTTATGATGGCCGCCCGCTGCATTAGCTGTACTTCGGCTTTCAGCGTGAGCGCAAACGGACAAAACTTAGGTACCATACCCGTGGCTTCTACCTGTTCTGAATGTAATTATGCCGTGGACGGCTTGGGGTCCTTCACCATGTTTACGGCTTCGCCCCAGTTCAATTTTACAATCAACAGAGTAAGTCCGGCTTCGCAGGGCATTGATTCTTGGTTAGATTATATCTCCTTAAACGGGAGGCGGATTCCTGCTCGCGTGGGCACTCAAATGGCATTTACCGATAAATATTCGTTTGGTAAAACCTTGGCCTCCTACTCGGTTGGAAATGCTTCCGGTACACTGATTTGGGATGTTACTGTTCCTACATCTCCAAAGAATGTATTACACAGTAACGGAAATTTTGCACTCCCTGGCGATGTGCTCCGCCGCTTCATAGTGGCCGAAAACGGAAATTTTAAACGCCCCGCTCTCATGGGTGCTGTGCCTAACCAAAATTTACACGGACTGGGTTATGCCGATAACATCGTGATTACGCATCCTCTGTTTTTTAGCGAGGCTAAGCGCCTGGCCGATTATCATGCGCAAAATGACGGAATTTCCTATCACCTGGTTACCACCCGTCAGGTATTTGATGAGTTCGCATCCGGTACTCCCGACCCAACGGCCATCCGCAATTTTGTGCGCATGTTTTATCAGCGTAAGCAAGATGGTGTGCATGCCATGCCCCGCTACCTTACCTTATTCGGCGATGGCTCGTATGATCCTAAAACCTACCTCAACCGCTCATATAAGGATAGTTCCGGGGTGCGCTATAACATTAATACTGATTTTGTGCCCTCTTGGCAAACCGAAAATTCATACAGTCAAGGCGGGGCAACTTTTTCAACCGATGATTACTTTGGTATAATGGCGATGGATAAAGGCGGTAACGAGGGTTCGTTTTTGCCCGATTACCTGCAAATTGGAATCGGTCGTATTTTGGTACGCACACCCGAAGAAGCCAAAGGTATGGTGGATAAGTTCATTCATTATATGGAGGGCGAAGCCTGCAAGGGCGACTGGAGAAACCGGGTACTGCTCATGGCCGATGACGAGGATGCCCCGCCGCCACAACCTGATTTCTTATTTATACCCATTAATGAAGAATTGGATAATATTGTACAGACTAAGTTTCCGGTATACAATGTAGATAAACTGTATTTAGATGCCTACACACAAGTAACCACTGCCGGACAGCGGTATCCGGATGCGGAAAAAGCCCTGGCCGATAAAATGAGTAAAGGAACTCTTCTCATTAATTTCATCGGGCACGGCGGTGAAAAAGGACTCACCAAAGAGCGTCTCATGCAAACGGAAGACGTGGATACCTGGAACACGATTAATAATCTTCCCCTGTGGATTACCGCAACCTGTACTTTTACCCGTTTTGATGATCCGCACTATGTATCGGCCGGAGAGTATGTGCTGATGAAGCCCGACGGGGGCGGAATCGGGTTGATTTCAACATCAAGGCCCATTGCGCCCAGCACATCGCAGAGCAAAGCATACATGAATGCCGTATTTACGAGGGATACGGCCACGGGTGAAATGCCCCGTTTGGGTGATATCGTAAAAAATGGAAAGAATAACTCGGGCGGTGTTTGGGGTATCCAGCCATTATTGCTGTTGTTCGGAGATCCGGCGCTTCGTCTGGCTTATCCGGAATACAATGTAGAAACTGAATCAGTAACCAACGAAGCCGGGGATGAAATTGACACCCTGCGAGCCACCCAGGTGGTTACCATTCGCGGAAAGGTCACCGATCATGATGGTTTTACGATGGGTGATTTTAACGGTTGGGTTTATCCGACAGTGTTTGATAAATTTTCAACACTCAGAACCAAACAGAATGACCCCGCCGCTACCGAATATGTATTCAACCTGCAGAAAAATATCCTGTTTAAAGGTAAAACAAGGGTTGAAAACGGCAGCTTTGAATTCATGTTTAAAGTTCCCTTGGATATTAACTACACCTTTGGACCGGGCAAAATTTCGTATTACGCCGAAAACGGAGTAATTGATGCCAACGGATATAAAGAAATTACGGTAGGCGGTTCTGAAAATAACTGCCAGGAAACACAGGGACCGGTAATTTCATTATATGTGAACGATGATAAATTTGCAAACGGAAGCGTGGTCGGCTCAAATCCTACGATATATGCCAAACTGGCGGATGAAAGCGGAATCAATCTTTCCGGTGCGGGAATAGGACACGACCTCATGGTTTCTGTAAACGGGCCCCTCACCGCGGAATATATCGTGAATGATTTTTACCTTGCTGATGCGGGAAGTTACCAGTCGGGAACACTCAGCTATCCCCTGCGCAAACTGCCTGCCGGTGATTATTCAGTATCCTTGAGGGCTTGGGATGCATGTAATAATTCGGGTACTAACACCATTTATTTCCGGGTAGATACGTCACAGCTTATTTTGAATAATTTGTACAATTATCCCAATCCGACGAATGGAGGAACTACTTTTTCATTTGAACATAATTTTGCTGAAACCGAGCTGCAGGCCGATTTAAGGATTTACACGCTTCAAGGTACTTTGGTAAAACAAATCAGCCAGGCGATTACTTCACCGGGCTACCGCAGCGTTGAACTCTATTGGGACGGAAATACGGACGGGGGAGGGCAGGTAGCCGCCGGTTTATATGTGTACACGCTTTACCTGAGCAACGGAAAAGGTAAAGCCGTGAAGGCATCAAACAAACTTGTCATTACGGAATAGTTGCTCTGAAAGTTTCTTTTTTTAACAAAACTTTTAATCTTTACGCAATAATTCATAAAAGCTGCTGTTTATAGTCGGTAGTTTTATATTTGCACCAATTAATAAGGTATGCGATTTACACGAATCATAACGCTGGGCACATTTAGTGCAATTTCTTTCTCAGCTTTGGCACAAGGCCCAACTGGTAATTTTAAGGAAGATTACAAAAACAAAACCATCATCAACCCCATAACTACAGCCGTTCCCTTTTTGGGTATTTCTCCCGATGCCGGGGCCGGAGGTATGGGTGATTTGGGTGTGGCCACCCGCCCGGATTACGCCAGTATGCACTGGAATTTGGCCAAAGCCCCATTTCAGGAGCGTGCCACATCCATCGGTATTTCGTATTCTCCCTGGTTACGTGCTTTAATTCCCGATGTGAACTTAGCTTACGTGGGTTTTAACCAAAAAATTAAAGACTTCGGTGCCGTTTCGGCTTCCCTTCGTTATTTTTCGCTTGGTAATGTAACCTTTACCGATGTTTCGGGTGGGGTTATCGGAAATTACAACCCCAACGAGTTTGCCATTGATGCCGGTTATTCCATGAAGTTGATAGACAAACTCAGTATGGGTGTGGCTTTCCGCTTTATATATTCTAACTTAACCCTTGGTCAGTCGGTTGGCGGGCAGGCCACCAAGCCCGGTTTGGCCGGTGCGGGTGATATTTCCCTTTATTATGAAAACCGTGATTGGAAAATTGCCAAAATGCCGGTGGTTTTCCGCTTCGGAACAGCCTTTACCAATATCGGTTCTAAAATAAAGTATACCGAAACAGCCCGTGCTGACTTTATTCCGATTAATTTCCGTTTCGGACCTTCATTAGAAATGCAGTTAGACCAAGAAGGCCTTCACAGTCTTATGATTGCGGCTGAGGTGAATAAACTGATGGTTCCTACAAACCCGAGCTACGAGCGTGATTCATCCGGATTTATCATTGTGGATACGCAAGGTAATCCGGTTGTACAGTTTGGTCAAAGTCCGAACAGAAGTGTGGTGGGCGGTATGTTTACCTCATTTGCCGATGCACCGGGTGGCGTGCGTGAAGAGTTTCATGAGTACAACCTTTCCATCGGTATGGAATACTGGTACAACCGTATTTTTGCCGTTCGTGCCGGATATTTCAACGAGGCCCAGCAAAAAGGAAACCGTAAGTATGTAACCTTAGGTCTGGGTTTACGCTACAGCGTTTTCGGGTTTGATTTCTCTTACCTGGTTCCTGTTGTTTCGCGTAACCCACTGGAAAATACCCTGCGTTTTACCCTCTGCTTCAACTTTGATAAGCTGAGTGCCGTAAACAAAGACAGTGCGAATCCGTACCCTGGACGTGGCGGGAAGAAAAAAGACTAAATACGTATTTGATATAAGTTGAAAAGCCGGTACACTGTACCGGCTTTTTTTGTGCTATACGGAAAGCAGCCGCTTTTTATACCCATTGTAATTTTGAGATAGTCCCATCTGTTTCAAAATTGGACTATCCCGAAGGGATAAAATAGGCATAAGGGTGCATGTCATGCATCGCATACAGGCGGGCCTGTGGGTGATAAGCGCGGAGCGCTTGAATAAACAATCATGCGTTGTGTGTTTAGTTTGCAAAAGCAGCTTCTTCTTCTTGCGGCGGTTTAGAACAGAAACAACAAAAATAACCACTACACATCTTTATGTAAAAATGCTGGTAGCCTGTATAAGATTAAGATAATCATGTTGTTATGTAGCTTACGAGAACATTTATGTTAAAAACGCCTGCATTTGTCCGGCGGAAATTGAATAAAAAGTTGGACGTTTGAAACAAACCAATAGAAAACAGAAAATTACCATCACTTGAACCTAAATTCAACAATAAGCAAACGGCATTATTTATATCCAAGAGAAACTCGCATGGGCATGGCTTGCCATTACCCTGCACAAACAGAAAGGAGGCGCCAGTCATAAACCGTACGCCTCCCTCCGCTGCTTTAAATTCCTACATCCAAAGCAGCGCAAAGGTAGGAAAAAGAGCATATCGTTCAGAAACGTTATGGGGCATTCATGTTTCAATTACAGTGAGTTAAGTAAGGCCCCCTTTTTTTAACTAATGCATTCATTTATGAAAAATCAATTTTTTAAAATAGTTATGGCATTTGCCATTGTGCTTTTATCAAACGTAAATAGTTATTCTCAGGAGGGAGAACTTCAAAATGGCCCAGATATACAGCCATTGTGCAATCCCAATTTCACGCATGAGCCTTGTATGAATTTGGTGTTGAACCCTTCTTTTACAATTTATCTGCCGGGTACATCTCCATATTGGGACAGCTTTCACAATATATCAGGTGCTTGCCCATGGACAACAGCCATAAAAACAAATCTGGCTGAAACACACACCAGTGATTTCCATAAGGGAACTCCCAATGTGCTTCACCAGAGTATTAACTATTCATCGAATTCTGTTCCTAATAATCATTTCGGTTCATCATCTGATGAGATTCCAAATTCAGTTTGCGGAGAGGATGATGCATATTATGAAATATCTCAGTCATCCGTTCAGGCTTATGCAGGTATATATGGTTTTGCGTCCTTGTTGAATAATTCGAATGGTGTTCTAGGCTCAAGTGTTGATTATCGTGAATACATACAACAAAAAATGGCTGCTCCGCTTACAGCGGGAAAAACCTATACAGTGAGTTTACGGATAAAGCTGTCTACCAATAGTAACCGTGCAGTTCCTTTGTCCGTGTTGTTTTCTTCATCAAGGCCAAATTTACCGATACCGCCAACTCAGGCCAATAGCACTGGCGTTTTATCCAGCGCAGGTGGAACCTTGTTGACAATTCTTCCGGTAACGAACAAGACCGCATGGCAAACCATAACTTTTTCCTACACCCATGCTGGTGCCGCTGCGCAATATATTTCCATAGGCAATTTTAAAACAGATGCGCAGTTATCTGCTTCAGGTGAACTTATTTCAGTTTCTCCATCATCCTCAACCGGAGGACAGGTGTTTTCTTATTATTATATTGATGATATCGCTGTGTTTGAAACTGGTCAGACTTGTTGCCAGTCTTCTTCTAATCCCGGATATAGTCCCTGTGCTTATCCTTCAATCAGTAATTTGAAACCAATTATAAGTGGCAGCAATAGCGGTTGTACGGCCAATACGTATTCTATTTCCAATGCAGGCCAGTTTCCTGCTGGAACAGTTTTTACTTGGACATTCACTAACCCGGGCGGCGCAGTTGTATCCGGTTCGGGATTGTCATTTTCGCTTACTGCACTCCAAACTGCTGCCGGAGGTACAATTTCACTTACGGCTACTCCGCCTTATGGTTGTCCGCAAACTCAGCTGTTGAGTTTAACTTCCTGTTGCAGCTCACCAACCGGCAACACGCCCAGTTCCTACACGGCAACCGGTGTTTCGGGGAGCAACAAAGCTTCGGATATGCTGGCCCATTTTGGGGGAGCGGTTCCGCAGGGGGCAAGCATATATATAAACGGTAATTTTGATATTGACGTAAACCTGATTTGGATTCAGGTTACGGCTGCTTTTGGCGAAAATGCCAAAATCAATATGCAGAACGGACGTACCTTTACGGCAGCCAAAAACTCGCACCTGTTTGCCTGCGATAAAATGTGGCAGGGCATTGAGGCCGACCACCCCACGGAAATGATACACATCATGGACTCTAAAGTTGAAGATGCCTACCGGGCCGTAAGCTCGCTGAACGGCGGTAATTTCAGCCTCAGCGGAACAACCTTTAACCGCAACGAGAACCATGTGGGGGTATTTAATTTTGCGGGCACGCATCCGGGTACCATTTCAAACTGCACCTTTACCTGCGAAGATGCCAACGGTTCCATGGCCTTTCTCAATGCGCCCATGAACACCTCCCGCACCGCTTTTGGTATCATTGCCTGGAACGTAAATACGCTCAACATCGGTACCGATTTGAATTTGAACACAACGGGAAACAATTTCCGCTTTGCCAATACCCATGTGTATGCTATTGTATCTGGGGTAAATGTTAAAAAGAGCAATTTTTCAAAAATGATAAATTGGCAGGCGCCTACTTTGGGAGCCGGGGGGCAGCTTAACGTGGTAAATGGCGTGGCTATCTGTGCATACGGTACCACCGGCAATTCTAATCAGCAACTTAATGTTGGTGGATTAGGTCTGGGTGAACAATGCAGTTTTGATGGATCTTGGCCTGGTAATAATAGAAGAGGTGCCGGTATTGTTTCAACCAATAACATTCATGTTAATGTACTTGGTAATGCATTTTCAAATCTTAAATATGGCGTAGCTGTGAATAAACTGCCAGGTTTCACTACGGTATCCGGTTCCTCTGTAATACAGAATTTAATTAACGTTACGGTTAACAATAACCAATTTGACCGAATTGATTCTTCTGCTATTTATGGGGTTGACTTTCAGAGAGCGAATGTCTCCGCTTCGAGTAACGTATTTTCCAATATTTTTCACAAAGGAATTTATTTCGGAAATGTTTTCCCGGTAAAAAATTTCACATCTTATTTAATACAAAATAATGATGTTTTAGGAGATAGTTGGACTGCCGGTATTCATACCATAAACTGCAACAGAACCCGTATTTTGAATAACCATGTGGGTGTTTCGGCCCATACCACAAGCTGGTTTGTGTTAAATCCAAGAACACACTATGGTATACGTACGGAGGGATGCGCTAATGTGCAGATTATAAATAACAAAATAGACCTGGATAATACCACACCCACCGCAGCCGTATTTAACAACAGTACCTACCTAAAACTGCAGGGTATAAACGTGGCGGCCTGCCCCGGTGCCACCGTGTGCAACAACGAAATGCAGACCCTGGGCGCCGGCATGCGCTTTATGCTCAATAACGCCGGCATACGCATACGCCTCAATAAAATGTTCAGCCTGCATACGGGTATAAATCTTTATCATGCCAATATCCAAAATCCGGGTATAAGTACCCAGGGGGATGATAAAGCTTCGGATAACCAATGGAACAATATCCTTGGAGGTAATACCACCCGCCGCATTGTGGGTAATTACAGCGCTTCATTTGATTACAAATACCGGAGCCAGTCTTTACCCAGTCAGTCATCCGTACCCGCCGGAAACTGGAATCCGCAAAATATTACAGGGCTTATTCCTTACGTTCAAGGTGTAACCTTCACCAAAACGGTCAACAACAGCACTCAGTTTGTTACCTGCACGGGGCAGAGCGTGGCCAGTATGGAAGAATTGAGCCAGATGCGCCAGGCCATGTTTGGCGATATTGTGGACGGTACCATGCAATATGAAGCGGAAACGGAAGAAGCACTGAAGTATTTTGACGAAAAAACGGCCTATACCGAACTGAAATACGACAGTGCATTATGGGCCGGCAGCTTGCAGGCCGATGATAAGTTTCGTAATTTCGTAGAGGTAAAGGAAACGGAGAACATTGGGCGCATGGGGGATGTGTTTACCCATGTATTGAACGCGGATAAGGCCGCTGCCTTGCAGGTGCTGGCTACCATAAACCCCGCCACCGATGTGGAGGGATATGAAAAAACGGTTGCTGATATTTATATACGCCGCTGGATGAACGACACGGCATCCTTTGACAGCACTGAAATTGAGCAGCTGGGCCTGATTGCCAACATGGATTATGAAACGGGCGGTCCGGCCGTATTGGCTGCCCGGGTGCTTTTGGGCGGTGATGCTCTTGACTTTGAGACCAAAAGCCAAACAATTGCTGACGATTTTACGGAGGCAGAAGAACCGCTTATTCAGATATACCCCAATCCTGTATCCGATGTAGTCGGTTTCAGGATGATCGGCGAACCCGAAGCATTCACTTTCCGTCTATTTACCATGCAAGGTATGGTTGTTTTAGAGCGGCAGATGAAGGAAGGGGAGTTGCATACCGGTATCGGTGTGCATCACCTGATGAAAGGGGTATATTTTTATGAAATACAAACCCAAAGCGGTAAACTTCAGAACGGAAAGTTAATATTGATAACAAATTAAAACAGGCAGGCAAGGGGAAAGCATGGTTTTCCCCTTGCATTATTAAAATGAAAAAAGGACTTTACATATTACTTTTATCCGTTTTCTTAAATAAAGGATACGGGCAGAATTTGGTGCAGAATGATAGTTTTGAAGATACCATCAGTTGCAGTCCCATTGATATGTTTTATTGGCATCGATTAAATACAGTTGATTGGTTCAGCCCTTGCATAGGAATAACAGATTATTGGCCGGAGTTGAATTCTTTTAACCCTACGTTACCCGTCAGCGGCAGTAATATTGCCGGATTAGGGTTTACTTACAACATGCCTGTTCCCGATTATTATGAAATGATCCATCAGCCACTATCGGCGGAGCTTGTACAGGGTCAATTTTATTGTTTTTCGTGTTGGGTAAAATCAGGAAAGAGACAGGGCTATATTTCTAATTTAATCCAGGTTTATTTTTCTGAAACTGATATTGATTCTGCCGTACTTGTTAGCGGTAACCTGCACCCACAAATTGTAAATCCTGAAATTATTGAGGATTACATAAACTGGACCGAAATCAAGGGCGGTTTTATTTCGGATTCAGCTTTTAAGTATATGTATATCGGTCCCATTTCGCATCAGGGAATACAGCTGGCCGTAAATCCATTCAGAGATCTTTTTGAGAGCCCTATTATGTATGCAGCCTATTATTTTTTGGATGAGATTTCTTTGTTTAAAATGAATGTGCCATTATTCAGTAGCAGTTTCACCTGCGAATCAGGTCAGTTATCGGCTTCCGTTTCCGGTGCCGACAGCGTGCGCTGGTACCGCAACGGGCAGCTGTTTTCGCAGCAGCCAACCATACTACTTACCGATATACAAACCGGCGAGAAACTAATGGCCGAGTATTTTCTGTGCAACTATACCTTTACCGATACGCTCACCATACCGCCCTGCACGGTGCCTGAGCCTGAGTTCCCCAATATCATTACCCCCAATGCAGACGGGGTAAACGATGTATTCGTAATAAAACAACTGGCCGCCGGCAGTACGCTGGTTATTTATAACCGCTGGGGCAACGAGGTTTTCCGCAGTACAAACTACGCCAACACCTGGCAGGGCCAAATCGAAACGTTCGGAAGTGAAACCAAAGTCAGTGACGGCACGTATTTTTATGTATTCATCACCCCAGAAGGGAAACAGTATAAGGGGACGGTAACGGTGGTGAGGTGATTAATTTGATAATTTGGTGATTTGAAAATTTGATGATGGAACTATTGCCTGATCCCCGATAGCTATCGGGGTATTGCCTATTGTCTGATAACGATTAACCGGAGCGAAGCGGAGCATGGAGTGAAACGGAATAGATAACAACAATTAAACAGTTAAACAAAGAAAACGAAGGGGAGTTGCATACCGGTATCGGTGTGCATCACCTGATGAA